>ERZ795051.180-NODE-180-length-100828-cov-6.050817_pt1 | contig 100828 bp, 92 predicted proteins | sample MGYA00375135_ERZ795051 | MGnify/ENA primary metagenome ERZ795051 (study PRJEB30180, sample SAMN05720222) | activated sludge metagenome | isolation source: Anaerobic digester | place: Japan | collected 2015-05-26 ... | reverse complement strand
CGGACTCTTTCTGCATCCCCCCCCGGCTTGACCGGCAAATAATTCTTATTAAAGGAATGATATTCATGGCAATGACAATGACCCAGAAGATCCTTGCAGCTCACGCAGGACTTGGCTCCGTAAAGGCAGGCGACCTTATCCTCGCCGGTCTCGACCTTGTCCTCGGCAATGATATCACCTCTCCGGTGGCTATCAGGGAGTTTGCAAAGCTCGGCAAAGACAGCGTGTTCGACAAAAACAAAGTCACAATGGTAATGGATCATTTTGCTCCTAATAAGGACATAAAGGCTGCGGAACAATGCCGTATTTGCAGGGATTTCTGCGGCGATAAGGACATCTCTCATTTCTACGATGTGGGCGAAATGGGTATAGAGCACGCCCTGCTGCCGGAAAAAGGTCTTGTCACTGCCGGTGATCTTGTCATAGGAGCAGACTCACACACCTGTACCTACGGCGCTCTCGGAGCCTTTTCAACAGGCGTAGGATCTACAGATATGGCCTGCGGAATGGCGATCGGCAAAGCCTGGTTCAAGGTGCCGTCTGCAATGAAGATCATCCTCAGCGGAAGCCTTGGCAAATATGTATCCGGCAAGGATGTCATACTCCATATCATCGGCAGGATAGGTGTTGACGGAGCTCTGTACAAGTCCATGGAGTTCACTGGCGAAGGCCTTGCCTCGCTTTCCATGGCTGACCGCCTCTGTATTGCAAATATGGCCATAGAAGCCGGTGCAAAGAACGGTATATTCGAGGTGGACGATATCACGCTCAGCTATCTCCATGAGCACGGCGCAAATGAACCGGTAATATACAAAGCCGATCCTGACGCTGAATACGATGAGGTCATGAATATCGACCTGTCAGAAATAAAGCCTACAGTCGCCTTTCCGCACCTTCCCGGAAATGCAAGAACATTCAGCGAGATAGGTGATATTAAGATAGATCAGGTAGTCATCGGCTCCTGCACCAACGGCAGGCTCGAAGATCTGCGTATCGCAGCAGAGATACTCAAAGGCCGCAAGGTCGCCAAAAACGTGAGGACAATAATCATCCCCGCAACCCAGCGCATATACCTTGAGGCTATGGAGGAAGGGCTGCTGAAGACATTCATCGAAGCCGGAGCCGTTGTCTCAACTCCCACCTGCGGTCCATGTCTCGGCGGATATATGGGTATCCTCGCCGCCGGAGAAAAAGCTGTGACCACTACCAACAGGAACTTCGTGGGCCGTATGGGACACGTTGATTCGGAGGTCTATCTGGCAAGTCCTGCAACTGCTGCAGCAAGCGCTGTTACAGGCAGGATAACAAGTCCGCAGGAGGTAATGGGAATATGAAATATACCGGAAATATCATAAAATACGGCGACAATGTTGATACCGACGTTATAATCCCTGCAAGATATCTTAACACCAGCGACCACTCTGAGCTGGCTTCACACTGTATGGAAGACCTTGACAAGACCTTTGTCAGCCGTGTACAGCAGGGAGATATCATAACCGCCGGCTGGAATTTCGGCTGCGGCTCTTCCCGTGAGCACGCTCCAATTGCTATAAAAGCCAGCGGCATATCCCTTGTTATCGCTAAAAGCTTTGCACGTATATTCTACCGCAACGCTATAAATATCGGCCTTGCTATAGTAGAATGCCCTGAAGCTGCCGACGGTATCTCTGAAGGCAATAAGGTGGAGGCCGACCTGGACAACGGTATCATCCGTGACCTCACTACAGGTACGGAATACAAAACTTCTCCCTTTCCGGAGTTCGTTCAGAAAATAATCGAGAACGGCGGACTTATGGAGTCTGTTGCCAAGGGTATCATAAAATAAAGGAGCGTCCTTATGGAATTCAGCATAGCATTGTTAAAAGGCGACGGCATAGGGCCTGAGATAGTGGACAGCGCCGTTGCGGTACTTAAAAAAACAGCAGCTAAGTTCGGACATAAATTCAGCTTCACTCCATATCTTATAGGAGGATGTGCCATTGACGAAACAGGCATCCCCCTTCCACCGGAAACAATAGAGGGCTGTCTCGCTTCGGACAGCGTTCTCCTCGGAGCAGTGGGCGGCCCGAAATGGGACGATCAGCCCGGAAACAACCGTCCGGAAAAAGCTCTCCTGGGAATACGCTCTGCACTGGGACTGTTCACAAATCTCCGCCCTGCCAAGCTCTATCCTGCGCTCCGTTCAGCCTCTCCGCTGAAAGATGAGATAATCGGCAGCGGATTCGATATCATGATAGTACGTGAGCTGACCGGCGGAATATACTTCGGCGACCGTGGATACCGTGAAGGAAAATATGGTCAGGAGGCATATGACACCGAGGCATACAGCATCACTGAAATAGAGCGCATAGGCCGTGTGGCTTTTGAAACTGCCATGAAGCGCAGCAAACGTGTATGCAGTATCGACAAGGCAAATGTCCTTGAATCCTCAAGACTGTGGCGCAGGACGATGCACAGTCTCTCAGAAGAATATCCAGAGGTGGAGTACAGCGATATGTTCGTGGACAACGCCGCAATGCAGCTTGTCCGTGATCCCGGACAGTTCGATGTCATCGTGACCTCAAATATGTTCGGGGATATACTCTCAGATGAAGCCTCGCAGATAACCGGCTCCATAGGTATGCTTGCATCTGCTTCCCTGGGAGATACTGCAAGGGGGATGTATGAGCCTATCCACGGCTCTGCTCCCGACATCGCCGGACAGAATAAGGCCAATCCCATTGCAACTATACTCTCCGGAGCTATGATGCTGCGTTATTCATTCGGGCTCTCCGCAGAGGCTGATGCTATTGAAAGTGCAGTGGACAGGGTGCTGGATGCAGGATACCGCACCGCCGATATCCTCGGCAGTACGGATACGGCTCCGCTTACCTGCACGGAGATGACAGAAAAAATAATCGAGGTGCTTTGATAAATGAATCAGAAGATACAGACACTCTGCCGCAAGCGTGACCTGCTGGTGATATTCAGGGGGCTTGCCCAGGACGAATGTTTCCGCAGACTTATGGTGCTTCTCGGCTCTGACAGCGAGGATCAGTCCAACTTTATGGCCGATTACTCGGATTTTGTCACCGAGCTGTACAACAGCGGAACTGCTGATCTGGCTGAACATCTGCTGAAGATAACTCTCGAGGACGAGAATATCTACGTTACAAATTCAGCCAAGGGAAAAGCTGCGTCACTTCCGGTACAGGAGTGCCTGATGCACGAGCTGAAATTCATACAGGAGCTCTCTGAGCTCACCCCGGAGGATTTCACAGATGATATGGACTATGATGAATACATCCCCCGCTGGGAAAATTCACCGGTGGATATCATAGGCAGCTACATGGAAAGAGTACAGCTCATAGGCAAATTCGGCTATGGAAAATTTGCACGCCACAAGATGTTTGTAGTCAGGAACGGCTGCCTCGTACCGGTAAAATTTCCGGATCCGCAGAAGCTGTCCGACCTCTACGGCTATGAGCGTGAGCGCAAAGCAGTGGAGGATAACACCCTTGCTCTCCTCAGCGGAAAGCCTGCTCAGAACGCCCTTCTCTACGGCGATGCAGGCACAGGCAAGTCCTCTACGGTAAAGGCTCTTGTCAACGAGTACGCAGACCGTGGGCTCAGGCTCATTGAGATGACCAAGGATCAGCTCAGGGAGATACCTGAGATAATCGGTCAGATCTGCGAGGATCCGCTTAAGTTCATAATTTTCATCGATGACCTTTCATTCACCTCCGGCGAGGACTGCTTCGGAGCGCTGAAAGCTATGCTGGAGGGCTCTGTTTCTGCAAGAGCAAATAATACCATAATTTATGCCACAAGCAACCGCCGCCACCTGGTCCGTGAATCATTCTCGGAACGTGAGGGCGATGACATACACCGCAACGACACCATGCAGGAGACGCTTTCGCTCTCTGCCCGCTTCGGACTGAGAGTGAATTTCAGCCGTCCGGATAAGAAAACATTCACTTCCATAGCCTCTGAGCTTGCAAAGAGCAAGGGCATCACCATGCCGGAAGAAGAGCTTGCTCTCAAAGCCGAGCAGTTCGCCATATCCTCCGGCAACGGACGTTCGCCAAGGACTGCAAAGCAGTTCGTGGATCAGCTGCTCAGTGAGAAATAAATACTGTCTTAAGTATTTCTTAATCAAAAACATGATATAGTACCAATGGAGGAGCATTACTCTTCCGTTAACTGTATATTAAAATTTATTTATTGGAGGACTACCATGAAAAAACTTTTAGCTACATTATGTGCACTCACACTCACACTGTCACTTGCTGCCTGTGGGGATAAGGACAGCAGCTCGGAGAAGAACAGTAGCAAGAGCAGTTCTGCTTCATCAAAGGATGAAAGCAGCAGCAATATCACTCCGGAGCAAGAAGCCGAAGTCTTTGAAGAGATCGCAAGAACATATACTGTCAGCGGATACACATCATCCGGTGATGTTCCCGAAAAATTCAAAGACATGGAAAAATATAAGGATAAACTCAATGAAGAGGGCGGAGTTACCATAACCAAAGACGGGGTACTTCATATTGACGGAGAAGAATATCAGCTCACAGCACAAAAGGTCGAATACAATCCTAAATACGAATATGAAGGCAAAACGATAACCTGCGGTGTGACCGGCTGTGACTTTTCACTCAAAGGCTTTGAACACAATATAAATACCGTTTCAAAAGACTATGAAGGCTATGCTGCACTGAATTATTGGGAATTTCCTTCTTATACTGAGTATGACGGACGCGATAATTGTGGTACTACAGGAATACAGCTTTTTTACAGCCCGAAAGGCTCATCACTTACTACGATATCATTAATGCTCAGCTGCGATTATGTTAAAACTATTGATCTGGATCCATTGACAGATGAGATCAAAGCAGATGCTTTTCAGTGTCTCGCCGGCGAATACACCTATCGCAGCGGATATTTTGAAGATGAAAGCTGTTCTATCAAAAGATATGCTGATCCTTCCAGCGACGAAGTAAAGAAGATATTTAAGGATGACCCTGTTACTATATCTGAAGATGGTGTGCTTCACTTCGATGGTAAGGACTATCAGCTCGAATATCAAATTTTTAAAACAGACGAAGCAATATTCTGCGTTGAAGGGAACGGTTGTTCCGCAATTCGCGATGGTTTCGGCTTTGACGGAGTAGGCGCAAAGGATTACTCAGGAGTAGTTTTTATAGAGTCAAGCGACTTTGATATAGACTATGATGGTGATAAGATCACTATTGAAGCAATCGAGATAAACATTAAAGATGATAATTCAGAAGAATCTTGTCTCACCTTGAATTTCGACCATGTAATAAACTGAACAAAAAATTATTGGAGGACTACCATGAAAAAACTTTTAGCTACATTATGTGCACTCACACTCACACTTTCACTTGCTGCCTGCGGGGATAAGGACAGCAGCTCGGAGAAGACAAGCAGCAAGAGCAGCTCTTCTTCGTCAGAGAAAAAGTACAACGAAAATGACGATGACGACAATTCCGTCAGCACTGATGATGAGAGGAACAGCGAGATAAGTGCAGACGAAGAAGCCGAGGCTTTCGAGAAACTCTCCGGCTCATACTATATGACCGGATACGGCACAAGCGGAGAGGTCTCCGGAAAATTTGAGGATATGTATGTATATCAGGATGCCATCAACGAGGAAGGCGTGACCATATCAAAAGACGGTGTTCTTCATATAGAAGGAGAGGATTATCAGCTCTTGGCTCAGAAGATCGAGGATGAGAAGATGATCTTCAGCATTAAAGGCAGCGGATTCTCACTTCAGGATTATGAGAAGAAATACCGCTGTGCTTCAAAAGACTATGAGGGCTTTGCCGTACTTGAGTACACTTCGCAGCCGATCACATCGGACTTCGAGGTCATGGACTCAAACGGCAATGTCATAGATGCCTATATCAATATCAGTCTCAGCTACAGCCAGAAGGGCAGTACGTCCTCAAATGTATCAATATCACTCGACACCGATAAACCTGAAAAGAACTACCAGGATCCGCTGACAGATGATGAAAAGGCTGAGGCTCTCAAAGCCATTGCCGGAAGCTATGAATTCAGCTACGGAATGAATAACACCTCCGATTGCTCTATCGAAAGATACGCAGATGCTTCCAGCGATGAGGTAAGAAAGATCTTTGAGGATGATCCTGTTACAATTTCCGAGGACGGCGTTCTCCATTTCGACGGCAAGGACTATCAGCTTGAACCGCAGGAATTCGGTGACAACAAAGGATTATTCAGCGTTGAAGGCTGCGGCTTCTCAATGAAGGAGTACAAGCACGGCATAGGTCTTGACGTATCATCAAAGGAATACTCCGGTGCAGCTATTGTAAAATACAGCGTTTCATCCTTTTCGTTTGGTGATGATACAACGATAATACCGTCAATATCAGTCTATGTTACAGACAGCACTTCAGAATCAGCTCAGGTTTCCTTCGATTTTGAACGTGAGGATTAAATAAAAAAGGAGGTATCTTAAAATGATAAAGATACATACAGAAAAAGCTCCCGCAGCAGTGGGACCATATTCACAGGCAGTAGTTTCAAACGGAATGGTATATACCAGCGGTCAGATAGCTATCGATCCTGCTACAAATTCCGTAAGGACTGAAACTATCGAAGAGCAGACAGAACAGGTCATGAAGAACTTAGGACAGATCCTCCGCACAGCAGGCTCATCCTTCGAGAAGGCTGTAAAGACCACCTGTTTCCTCGCTGATATGAACGACTTTGCAAAGTTCAACGAAATTTACGCTAAATACTTCACAAACCTTCCTGCAAGAAGCTGCGTGGCAGTAAAGACTCTTCCAAAGAACGTTCTCGTTGAGGTAGAGGTCATTGCCGAAAGCAGCCTGTAAAATGAATCTGAACATCCAGACGACCAACAGGGATAACCATGGGGAGAGATAATTAAGGAGAATTAATATGAACGTACATGAATTACAGGAGGCAGTCCTCAAGCTGAAAAAGGAAACAAATACCGCTATTCTCGCCCACAGCTATCAGGCAAGAGAAATAGTGGAGATAGCCGACTTCACCGGCGACAGCTATAAGCTCAGCGTTGATGCGACCAAAACTGACGCTAAGAACATCCTCTTCTGCGGAGTACACTTCATGGCTGAAACAGCAAAGATGCTCTCACCTCAGAAAAGAGTATATCTTGCCAACAGAGAAGCAGGATGCCCTATGGCTGAACAGATGGACAGGGAGATGATATCCGCTCTCCGTGAAGCTGAGCCGGACAGAACTGTGGTTGCATATATCAACACCACTGCTTCTCTCAAGACAGTATGCGACGTATGTGTTACCTCATCCAGCGCTCTTAAAATAGTAAAGGCTCTTGACGCTGAAAAGATACTCTTCATACCGGACTGCAACCTGGGCGACTATGTTAAGAGGAACTGCCCCGACAAGGATATAAAGCTCCTTCAGGGCGGATGTCCTACCCACGCAAAGGTAACTGTTGCTGAGGTAATGAAGGCCAAGGAAGAGCATCCCGGCGCACTTTTCCTCGTTCATCCTGAATGTCAGCCAAAGGTAGTTGCTCTTGCAGACTATGTGGGCTCTACATCGGGCATTATGGACTATGCAAGGAAATCCGGTGCAAAGGAATTCATCATCGGCACCGAGACTTCTATCGCAGAGCATTTGCAGTATGAATGTCCTGAGAAGAGATTCTATCCTGTGACCAAGGACATTATGTGCCATAATATGAAGATAACGACTCTCCCCGATGTATACCGCTCACTCCTGGGCATTGCCGGAAAGAACGGCGAAGCATTTGAGATACTCATGGATGATGAGCTGATCGCTCAGGCAAGAAAATGCATCGACGAAATGATAAGGCTCGGCGGCTGATATGACAGAACTTGTATCAAAACTCCATGAGACCGGCGATCTTTCAGACAGCGAGCTCGCTCTTCTCATCGAAACAGATGACGCCGCAGCCGCTGAACTGCTGAAAAAATATGCAGACGAAACAAGGAGAAAACACTACGGCACAAAGGTGTTTCTCCGTGGACTTATCGAAATATCATCCTATTGCAGGAACGACTGCCTGTACTGCGGTATCCGCCGCAGCAACAGGGATGCTGACCGCTACAGGCTCAGCCGTGAGGACATACTGTCATGCTGTGAGAACGGCTATGAACTGGGCTTCCGCACCTTCGTGATGCAGGGCGGAGAGGATATGCATTTCTCAGACGATGTTATCATCCCGATAATAGCTGAGATAAGGGAGAAATATCCCGACTGCGCCATTACCCTTTCACTGGGCGAGCGATCCTATGAGAGCTATAAGCGCATGAAAGATGCCGGTGCTGACAGATATCTGCTCAGACACGAGGCTGCTTCAGAGGAGCTGTACAAAAAGCTGCACCCGGCTGAGATGAGTCTTGCAAACCGCAAGGAATGTCTCTTTGCACTCCGTGAACTGGGCTATCAGGTTGGCGCAGGCTTTATGGTGGGAGCACCCTATCAGACCACTGATGATATCATCGCTGACCTGCGCTTTTTACAGGAGCTACGTCCGCATATGATAGGTATAGGCCCCTTCATCCCTCACCATAATACTCCTTTCGCTGACGAAAAGGGCGGTACACTGGAACTGACGCTGAGACTTCTTGGAATACTCCGTCTGATGTTCCCGAAGGTACTTCTCCCTGCCACCACAGCCCTTGGAACTATAGCTCCGAACGGCCGTGAGCTGGGACTTATGACCGGCTGCAATGTGGTGATGCCGAATCTTTCACCTGTAAGGGTAAGAAAAAAATACGACCTGTACGACAATAAGATTTGCACAGGCGAGGAGGCTGCGGAATGCCGTGGATGTCTCCAGCGCCGTATCGAATCCGCAGGATATACCGTTGCCAGCGAGCGTGGCGACTACATAAATGATAATCCGATGTAAGGAGCAGACCATGAGAGTACGATTCCATCTGCCTGATTTCTCAGGCAATTTCAAGCTTAACTATATGTTTTCCGAGCTGCTCAAGCACCGTCCGGAGTTTTTCCGTGAGGGTGTGGAGATAGCTTCATTCTACGGTGTTTTTCCGCCTTGTCTCTGGAACGGAGGCAGAACTCAGGGCGGTATGACTGACAAGAACTTCATCAAAAACGTCATCAAGGTTTTCAACGATAAGGGCATACCGCTGAGATACACCTTCACCAATATGATGCTGGAAAAGAAGCACCTCAGTGATGACCGCTGCAATATGATACTCAATCTTTCCAATAACGGACTGAATGAGGCTATTGTTGCTTCTCCGGTACTTGAGGACTATCTCAGAAGGAATTACCCCAAATTCAAGCTGACAAGCTCCACCTGCAAGCGTCTCAACACTGAGGAGGCTCTGCTTGCCGAGCTTGAAAAGGATTACCATATCGTAGTTATCGACTACGATTTCAACAACCGTTTCGACGTCCTTGAAAAGCTTCCACGCAAAAAGGACATCGAATTCCTGGTAAACGCCTGCTGTGAGCCCGACTGTCCACGAAGGATAGAACACTACAAGTCAATAGGCGAACAGCAGATAGCCTACTGTGAGCATATCAAAAAGCATCCTAACCTGCCTTTTGATATCGAGAAGCACGATCCGAAGAATTTCCGTGCCTGTCCTTATTCGCAGCGTGGTATCTTCGAGATACGTGACCTGAGGACGCATATCTCTCCGGATGATATCTGGGAGAAATACGTTCCCATGGGATTTGAGCAGTTCAAGATCGAGGGCCGCACTGCAAGTCCTCTCAATGTGCTTGAAACATATATGTATTACATGGCTAAACCGGAATGCCGTGACGAAGCCCGCTTCACCCTCCTCAAGGGCATGGAGAACTCACGGGCACTGATATTCAACTAAAAGGAGGCATAATATGAGAGTTCGTTTTCATCTTCCGGACTTTACCCAGCATTTCATGTTCAACATCATCTTCTCCGAAATGCTGAAAAACAAACCGGAATTATTCCGTGAGGGAGTAGAGATAGCTTCCGTATACGGCACATTCCCCCCTGCAATATGGAACGGCGGACGTTTTGCTGCCGGAAAGTGCGACAAGAGCTTCATCAAGCAGGTCATAAATGAATTCAACAAGCGTGGGATACCTCTCCGCTTCACCTTCACCAACCCTGTTCTTGAAAAGAAACACGTTCACGATGAATACTGCAATATGATAATGCATCTTGCAGACAACGGCATGAACGAGGTCATTGTTGCCTCCCCCATACTTGAGGACTATATCCGCAATACTTATCCCAACTACAAGATAACAAGCTCTACCTGCAAGCGCATAACCGATCCGGAAAAGATGTATGAAGAAGTAGGCAAGGACTACCACATCGTTGTTATCGACTACGACCTGAACAATCAGTTCGATATCCTCGAAAAGATACCAGATAAGAAAAAGTGCGAGCTGCTGGTAAATGCCTGCTGCAATCCGGGATGCAAGTTCCGTTCAGATCACTACAAGATGATCGGCGCAGAAACACTTGCTTACGCCGAGCACATGAAAAAGGCTCCCGGCGTCAGCTTCGATTTCAAGCTGCCCCCGAAATACGCTCAGTATTTCAAGGAGGAAGTTGAAAAGTGCCAGTGTATGAACAGGGCTGTATTCGAGATAAAGGATATGCGTACCCATATAAGCCCTGAGGCAATATGGGAGAAGTACGTTCCCATGGGCTTCGAGCAGTTCAAGATAGAAGGCCGTACCATCGAGCTCTTCAATCTGGTTGAACACTATATGTACTACATGATAAAGCCGGAATGCCGTGACGAAGCAAGACTTCTCTTCCTTACAAGACTTAAAAGACAGGATGTAATAGACGCCCCGTTCTGATAAAAGGAGTTGACATTCATGAAAGCAGCAGCAGTATTCAGCGACAATATGGTGCTCCAGCGCCGCAGGCCTGTGCGTATCTTCGGTACCTGTACCCCGAACCAGGGAGATATAACAGTAAGGATACCTGAGCTGGGCATATCAGCAAAAGCAATGATAAACGGCGAAAAATGGGAAGCTGTATTGCCTCCTATGGAAGCTGCCGGAAGCTGCACCCTTGAACTGATCTCAGGCGCAGTCAGGAAACGTTTCTTAAATGCTGCCATCGGAGAGGTATGGCTTGCCGGCGGTCAGTCAAATATGGAATTCGAGCTTCACAACGAGCTCAACGGCAGCAAGGCTCTTGATGAATGCAGGAACGAAAATGTCAGATTCTACTACACTCCAAAATGCGAGATGCTGAATGAAAAGCTCTTCGAGTCCGAAAGGAATACCTGCTGGCAGCTTCCTTCAGAGGAAAATTCCCGTTCCTGGTCTGCGGTGGGATATTACTTTGCAAAGGAGCTCAGCCGCCGCCTCGGAGTCACTGTAGGAGTTATCGGCTGCAACTGGGGAGGCACCTCCGCTTCTGCATGGGTGCCCCGTGAAGTCCTTGAAAGCGACAGCCATATCCGTCCGTATATAGACGAGTATGACGAAGCGATAAAAGGAAAGTCCAATGAAGAAATGATAGCGGAGTACGAGGAATACGGCCGCTATCAGTGGAACTGGGAACAAAAAAGGCAGAAGCTTTATGCTGAAAGGCCTGATGTATCATGGGCCGAGACTCTGGAGATATGCGGCGAGAACCGTTTTCCAGGTCCGGCAGGCATTATGAACCCCATGCGCCCCTGCGGACTGCATGAAACTATGATAAGCCGTGTCGCTCCCTATACTCTCGGCGGAGTAATATACTATCAGGGCGAATCCGATGACCACAGACCGGATACCTATGAAGTGCTTATGAAAGCGCTCATAGACCAGTGGCGCAGAGACTGGAGGGACAATGAGCTGCCTTTCCTTATGGTACAGCTCCCCATGCACCGCTATGCACCGGATCCTGATACAAAGAACTGGCCTGTGATACGTGAGGCTCAGATGAACGTATTCAAGACAGTAAAAAACACCGGACTTGCTGTTGCTCTTGACTGCGGAGAATTTGACGAGATACACCCGAAGGAAAAAGCTGTTATCGCTCACAGACTGTATCTTCAGGCTCTGTCTGAGGTATACGGACTTGCCGGACAAAATGATACACTGCCGCCGCTGTTCAGCTATGCTGTTCAGGAGAAAAACGGTATAAGGTTATATTTCAGCAACTGCTCCGGATTTGAAGCATCCGGTGATGTTACCGGATTTGAGGTGTCGGGCGCAGATATGAGATTTGTTCCTGCAAATGCAGTAACAGATGGAGATACGATACTCCTCAAAGCTGATATCACATCTCCTCTCACAGGAGTGCGCTATCAGTGGACGAACTACGCAGAGGTCACACTTTACGGAAATAACGGACTGCCTGTCCCTACATTCAGGGCAGATATACTATGATAAAAAAGCCGGATATCAGCGTGATATCCGTTTTTTTATTTTTTCAAAAAAATTTTGAAATTTTTATCCGATTTCTTTTCCGACCTCCGAGTGTATGTAATGTAAAGGCTGACACAGCCAAGAAAGAAATACTTATAGGAGTGACAAATATGAAAAAAACAACATCAAAATTCACAATCGCTGCTCTTGCCGCAGCTCTCGTATTAGGCGGAGGATATGCTTCAGGCAATCAGTTCGATGCATCTGCTGAAACTCCTTCTGTCGTTGCAGCAGAGGGTGACGCAGTTGTCGCTGACGCTGCACCTGCCGAAGACACACAGGCAATAACAACAACTACTACAGCTCCACAGGCTGAGGATACAACTACAACAACTACAACTGTTGCTGCAACTACTGCCGCACCTGCTACAGCACCGGCAACAACTGCAACTCAGGCTGCCGCAACTACAACCGCTGCTGCAACTACAAAGGCAGCTGCAACTACCGCCAAGACTACCACAAAGGCTGTAACAACTTCTAACAAGAAGGGTTCACCTAAGACAGGCGATGTTTTCCCTGCTCTCGGACTTACTGCTGTTATAGGAGCAGCCGGTCTCGTTGGTCTTGCTACATGAAAGAAAGATTCATAACTCCTTAATACATCCAAGCAAAAACGTCCCGTGGGAAGAGGTATTCCTAATAAGGAATGCTGACTGAAAACGGGGCGTTTTTGTATCTATAGCCGAAAATAGTCTCTGGGCTCCAATACCGCTTGACAAAACCGATAGCTTTGGTATATAATATCATATAGAATATGAGTATAAAGGCGTAGCAGTCAGAGTATCATTCTCTCAGCCTTTCAGAGAGCGTCGGGGCGGTGTGACGGCGCAGGCGGTGAATGTGAAGTGCGGCTGTCAGCTTCGGGGAGGAACAGGGCATATGCCGCAAAGTATTCCCCGGCGTTTCCCTCGTTACGGGCAAATGAGTAATAAATCGGAGTGGGACCGTGCATATCGCACCTCCGGAGCATTTTTGCTCCGGAGGTTTTTTGTTCCCCCCCTCTCTTCCGGTAAAGGAGCACATTATGTTTTTCAAACAGTTAAGACGAGATATAAGACTTATCAAAGAGCGTGACCCTGCTGCAAGGAACGCCTTTGAGATACTCCTGACCTATCCGAGCCTCTCGGCTATACGCAGCTACCGTATCGCCCATTGGTTCTACAAGCGCAAAATGTTCACCGTAGCAAGAATGATCTCCCAGAGGTCAAGACACAAGACCGGTATCGAGATACACCCCGGCGCAACTATCGGCAAGGGACTTTTCATCGACCACGGCATGGGAGTAGTCATCGGCGAAACTACAGTCATAGGCGATAACTGCCTTATATATCAGGGTGCCACCCTCGGCGGTACAGGTAAGGAAAAGGGCAAGCGTCATCCTACTCTCGGAAACAACGTCCTCGTTGGCGCCGGCGCAAGAGTACTTGGTCCGTTCAAGGTAGGCAACAACGTGAAGATCGCTGCAAATGCAGTAGTTCTCCATGCTATCCCCGACAATTCAACTGCTGTCGGAGTTCCGGCAAGGGTAGTCCGCATGAACGGAAAGAAGCTGCCGGAACACACCGTTACACAGGATATCGACCAGATCCATATTCCCGATCCTGTATCTCTGGAATTCTGCCGCATGAAGATCGAGATCGCAGAACTGAAAAAGGAGATCGCAGAGCTTACACAGGGCTCCGGCATATAAGAGGTGACAGCTATGAATATAATCCGCTACCCCTCGGCTGAGGCTATAAATGAGGCTGTCCGCAGGGACTCCAGGCTGATAGCAGCTATCTCCCATGACGGCAGCTCTGCTGTTGTAGCTCCCATAGAGGAAGCCGGCGAACACAGCCTGCTGCTGGTTCTTTCCGGACATACTGACACAAACGTGAAAAACTTTTTCAAAATTCAGTTCAACAGTACCTCCGCAGACTGGGACTTCACCTGCCCTGCGGGCTACCGGGCTATCCCAGACAGCAGCCAGAGAACATCGGCATATTACAATGACGGTCTCAGGAAAATACCGGAGTTTCTTGTAATGTTCGGCTATTTCTCAAAACTGAACATCAAAAACGCCCCTCCGGATATATGGGACTTCTGACAAAACAAACATAAAGGAGAAAAGATCATGCAGTTATACAATTCGCTTTCACAAAAAAAAGAGGACTTCATCCCCCGTGAAACAGGCAAGGTAAGTATGTACACCTGCGGCCCTACAGTATACCACTACGCCCACATCGGCAATCTCCGCAGCTATATCATGGAGGATATACTTGAAAAGTACCTCCGCTTCACCGGACTTGACGTAAAGCGTGTAATGAACATCACCGACGTAGGCCACCTTACCAGCGACGGAGATACCGGCGACGACAAAATGCTCAAGGGCGCAAAGCGTGAGCACAAGACCGTAATGGAGATAGCAAAGTTCTATACTGACGCTTTCTTCGCAGACTGTGCAAAGCTCAACATCAAGACACCGGACGTTGTTGTGCCTGCAACTACATACATCGACGAGTTCATCCGTGTTACCTCCGTACTCATGGAAAAGGGCTATGCCTATGAGGCCGGCGGAAACATCTACTTCGATACCTCAAAGCTGGACAAATACTATGTATTCGGTGACCTCAGCGAGGAAGACCTCGAAGTCGGAGTCCGTGAGGGCGTTGAGGCTGACGGAAACAAGCGCAATAAGGCGGATTTCGTGCTCTGGTTCACAAAGTCCAAGTTCGACGATCAGGAGCTCAAATGGGAAAGCCCTTGGGGAGTTGGCTACCCCGGCTGGCATATAGAGTGCTCATGCATAAGCATGAAGAACCTGGGCGAATATCTTGATATCCACTGCGGCGGCATCGACAACGCCTTCCCGCATCACACCAATGAGATCGCTCAGTCTGAGGCTTATCTCGGCCATGACTGGTGCAATTACTGGTTCCACGTTCACCACCTGAACACCACTTCCGGAAAGATGAGCAAGAGCAAGGGCGAGTTCCTCACAGTATCACTGCTGGAGGAAAAGGGCTATGATCCGCTGGTATACCGTTTCTTCTGCCTGAATTCACACTACAGGAAGTCCCTTGTATTCTCATGGGAGAACCTTGACAACGCTGTTGTATCCTTCAACAAGCTCATTGACAAGATCGTTCCTCTCACACAGGAGCCTGCCGGAGATATCGACAAGGCTGAGTATGACCGCCTCCGCAAGTCCTTCGATGAGGCTCTCGGAAATGATATCAACACCTCACTGGCTGTGACAGCCGTATACGACGTGCTCAAATCAAAGGCAAATGCTTCCACAAAACTGGCTCTGCTCAATGATTTCGATACAGTTCTCGGACTGGACATGGTAAAGAAGGCCAAAGAAAAAGCTGAGGCAGCAGGCAGTTCCGCAGCAGATATCCCGGCAGAGGTGCTTGAGCTCGTGGAGCAGCGCAAGGCTGCACGTAAGGACAAGAACTTTGCGCTGGCAGACGAACTCCGTGACAAGATAGCCGCACTGGGATATGAGGTCAAGGAAACACGTCAGGGCACAGAGATAAATAAAATATAAAAAACCGCCGAAGGCAGCAAACAACGGGAGTCCAGAGGAAATGTACTTCCCTCTGGCGGAGAGGTGTACGGGGAGAGGCAGAGCCTCTCCTGAAAAGCAGTACAGCAAGCAAAGCAATGCTGTACGGACTCCCTGCAATATCAGCCTCGGCTTGAACGACACGATCCAGTTTTTCAGAAACGGAGAATCATCAATGGCAAGAATCTATCCGCTTTTCAGCTCCAGCAAGGGCAATTCAACATTTATCGGAACTGAACAGGGCGGCATACTCATAGACTGCGGTGTCAGCTTCAAAAGGCTCTCCGCAGCCCTCGAAGTCAACAACATACCGCTTTCCGCAATACAGGCAGTTTTCATCACCCATGAGCACTCCGATCATATCGCCGGTCTTGCAATGCTCACAAAGAAAACAGGTATGCCGGTCTACGGACAGAAGCGCACCCTGCAAAGGCTATGCGACTCCGGAAAGATAGCGTCCTCGTCTCCGGTAATAGATATGACCGGAAAGGCTATAGCCTGCGGCGGCTCAGAGGTCACCTGCTTCAATACTCCACATGATACGATACAGAGCTGCGGATACCGGATACATACCTCAGATGATAAGTATTGTGCCGTATGCACCGATCTCGGCCATGTAACTCCCGAGGTGGACGAAGCTCTCACTGGCTGCCGGCTGGTGCTTCTTGAAGCAAATTATGATGAGAATATGCTCCGTACAGGTCCCTATCCGCTGTATCTGAAAGAGCGCATACTCTCCATGAACGGACATCTCTCCAATGATGACAGCGCCGCTCAGATAGGTAAGCTGATAGAGCGTGGGACTACCCATTTCATACTCGGCCACCTCAGTCAGGACAACAACCACCCCCGGCTTGCAGACTACACCGTGGAAAACAGTCTTTCACGCTTCACACGCAGCAAGGACTACCTCCTCGGAGTAGCACCTGTAGAAACTAATGGAGGAGCAGTGATCTTCTGATGAACATTAATCTTATAGTCATAGGCAAACTAAAGGAAGAATACCTCCGCAGCGCCTGTGCCGAATACATAAAAAGGCTGGCGAGATACTGCACATTTGAGCTCCATGAGCTTGATGAGTGCCGGCTCAGCGACGCTCCGTCAGAGAAGGAGATAGCTTCTGCTCTCAAAAAAGAGGCTGAGCAGATAAAAAAATACGCAAAGGGCATGATAGTGCCTATGTGTATCGAGGGAAAGCAGCTTACCAGCCCTGAGCTTGCAGATAAGATAAGCTCTGCCGGAGTTGAGGGCACAAGCACTTTCACATTCATAATCGGCAGCTCCTTCGGCCTTGATCCCGAGATAAAGGCTATGGGCAGCCTTAAGCTCTCAATGTCAAAGATGACATTCCCCCACCAGCTTGCAAGAGTAATGCTGCTGGAGCAGATATACCGGGCTTTCCAGATATCCTCCGGCGGAAAATATCATAAGTGATTGGCGCGCAATGTGCGCCGTTTTTATTGTCAACACATAATCGGCTTTTCTGACGATCACCCTATTCATTCTCCATTTTCCATTCTCAATTATAAATTCTAAATACAAATGCCAGTTTTTCGCCGGAATGTCGTGATTTTTCGGCATTATCACAATTGACACTATAATATACCTGTGATATAATTAAAAGATACAATGGAAAATTATGCGTACATGAAGGAGATATGAATGAATACGATAAAAGAGTTGTATGCATACAGACAAATGATATTCAGTCTTGTAAAAAAAGACCTCCGTGGAAGATACAAAGGCTCGGTGCTCGGTTTCTTATGGACATTTATCAATCCGCTGCTCCAGCTTGTTGTATACACTGTGGTCTTCTCGTACATCTTAAAAGCCAATATTGACCGCTATTACCTCTATCTTTTCGTTGCACTGATACCGTGGATATTCTTCTCATCCTCGATAACAGTGGGCGCTTCGTCAGTAGTGGCGCAGAAGGATCTGATAAAGAAGATATACTTCCCGAGAATGGTCATCCCCATATCCTATGTCACGAGCTGCTTTGTGAATATGCTGCTCTGCTTCATAGTAATATTTGCGGTAATAATAGTCACCGGCGTGGGAGTCAACTTCGCTGCCCTGCTAACTCTGCCCATAATCATGGGAGTTGAATACGTCATGGCATTGGGCATGGCGCTCCTAACCTCGGCAGTGACTGTATACTTCCGTGACCTCGAACACATCCTCGGCATAGTTTCAATGATGTGGATGTACATGACACCTATCATGTACGACAAGTCAATAGTGCCGGACGACTTGCTGCCGGCATTCAATCTGAATCCAATGACACACGTTATCGAATGTTACAGAACAGTGCTCTACAACAAGGCTATGCCTGATCTTTCAACGCTTCTCTTTGCGGCAGGTCTCGGAGTTGCACTGCTTATCATCGGATGCCTTGTATTCAACAAGCTCCAGCGTCACTTTGCGGAGGAACTCTGATGGCACAGAATGAAATTGCAATTGATGTAAACAATATAACCAAGAGCTTCAAGGTATTCCTGGACAAGGGCTCACAGCTCAAGGAGCGCCTGCTGTTCCGCAAAAGGAGCCGCTATGAGGAGCGAAAGGTGCTCCGTGGCATAAGCTTTCAGGTAAAAAAAGGCGAAGCAATAGGCCTTATCGGCCATAACGGCTGCGGAAAGAGTACGACACTCAAGCTGCTGACAAAGATAATGTATCCTGACACAGGTACAATAACCATGAACGGCCGTGTATCCAGTCTTATAGAGCTGGGCGCAGGCTTCCACCCGGATATGAGCGGCAGAGAGAACATCTACACCAACGCTTCGATATTCGGCCTTACCAAGAAAGAGATAGACGCAAGGCTCAATGATATAGTAGCTTTCTCTGAGCTTGAGGAATTCATCGACAATCCTGTCCGCACCTACTCCTCAGGAATGTATATGAGGCTTGCCTTCTCTGTAGCAATAAACGTTGACGCAGACATACTTCTCATCGATGAGATACTCGCTGTCGGCGACGCAAATTTTCAGGCGAAATGCTTCAACAAGCTTAAAGAGATAAAGTCCCACGGCACTACTATAGTCATAGTTTCCCACTCCCTTGGACAGATCGAGCAGATATGCGACCGCTCCATATGGATACATGAGGGACTTATCCGTGCAGAAGGCCCTCCAAAGGAGATAGACCTTGAGTACCTTGATTTCATGGGACAGAAGCTCCAGGAATCCACCCGTAAGGAACTGGAGGAGAAACAGCAGGAGGAGGCTTCCGAACCTGCGGAAGAAGAGGAACAGGAAGAAACTCCGGAGGAAAAGAAACGCTGGGGCAGCGGTGCTGCAAGGATAAAGAAGATCCGTGCTTACACCTCTGACGGCGCAGAGCAGAGGATATTCCGCACCGGTGAGAGCATACGCTTCAAGCTGGATTATACCGTAAAGGAAAAAGTGCCGGACGCAGTATTCGGTATCGGCATATTCAACCGTGACGGAGTGCAGTGCTACGGAACCAACACGAGGATAGACAAGCTGCCGGAATTCAGTCTCGAAAAGAGCGGCACTGCCGAGATATTCCTGGAAAAAGCCGACCTGCTCCCCGGTGAATATCTTCTTGATTTTGCCATAGAGACCGGCGACGGCATACCGGTAGACTACTACCGTGAAGCATACAAGATAGAAATGATATCCAACATCGGTGATGTGGGGATATCAAGGTTAGAACATAAATGGAACATATGAATCAGAAAGGATCAGTATGAACAATATCGCACAGTTTTTGCAGAACGTTAAAGAACAGGGCGGATTCAGGGCAAAGCTCCGCAACCGCCTTTTCTCCGCAATGATAAACGGATTTGAAGCCATTGACGCAGACCTGAATGAAAAGCAGGCTCAGCTTGACAGCATACGTACTGACATGAACGCCATGCAGGAGGCTATAGATGCCCTCCAGAAGAGGATGGATCAGGCAGAAACAGCCGTTGCCGCAGACAGAGAGACTATCTCTGCAATCAGGACAGACCTTGAAGGCATCGGCACAAACCTCCGCAACAATAATTCTGCCATAGATAAGCTCTCGGCAGACGGTGAGTTCGTCAAGCTGAAGCTGTCAGGCGTTGACCGCAGGCTCGGAAAGCTCTCTGCAGCAGCTCCTGCTGAAAATACACCGGGCGCTCCCGCTGAAACAGCAGTGCCTGAACAGGCCGCAGATTCAGATTATGAGAGTATAGATTACTTTGACTTCGAGAACAACTTCCGTGGATCCATAGAGAGCATAAAGAAGGCGCAGTCATTCTACCTGAGATATTTCACCGACAAGAAGAATGTCGTGGATATAGGCTGCGGCAGAGGAGAATTCCTCTCACTCATGAAGGACAACGGCATAAACGCCTGCGGAGTGGACATATACGAGCCCTATGTGGAATACTGCAACAATCAGGAGCTCAACGCTGTTTGCGGAGACGGTGTAGCCTATCTTGCAAAGCAGGATTCGGTTGACGGAATATTCGTGGGACAGGTGGTGGAGCACCTCCAGCCATGGCAGATAATCAGACTCTGCAATACCGCATACGAAAAGCTCTCAGACGGCGGATGCATAATAATCGAAACGCCGAACCCAACTTCCCTTGCGATATATACCAACGCATTCTATATAGATCCTTCCCATATCAAACCGGTACACCCCCTCACTATGAAGTACTATCTTGAAAAAGCCGGTTTCAGGGACATTGAGATAATCTATACCGAGGCAAGCCGTCCGCCTTACGAGATACCGGAGCTGCAACTCCGTGACGGCGAGAATACAGAGGAATTCAACAAGGCTATGAAGCAGGTATCAGAGCTTCTCTACGGCAGTCAGGACTATGCTGTAGTTGCCGTGAAAGGATAAAAAATGGAGAATATCAATATCGAAGAGATAATGGCGCAGATAAAGCGTGAGATAAAGGAAAAGGGACTTACTCCCGATATGCTCAGCTTTGAGGACGTTCCCTACAGCAAGCCTGTACAGGTAACACGGGAAGGAGGCTCCTCCCTTGCTGACGCAGACGACGCCCTTGCACATATGAACGCTCATTACTACGTTCAGCCATATAAGCCTCTTGCAGGAAACCCTCTCAAGGTATTTTTCAAGAAGGTCATCCGCAAGCTCACAAAGTTCTACGTAGAGCCGGTCGTATTTGAACAGAACGAATTCAATGCCAATACAGTCAGTGTGCTGAACACTTTCCGTGGAGCTATAGACGGACAGTCACAGCATGATGACAGTGAGCTCACAGGCAGGATAGAGACTCTTGAGCTTGCACAGAAGGAGCTGCTCAGAAGACTTGACAAGCTTGAGCGTGAGAATTCCGAACTCCGCCAGGCTCTTGAAAAGCAGGAGGAAGCATGAGGATAATACAGCTCCTGCCTACCATGTCCTTTGGGGACGCTATAGGCAACGACACTATCGCCCTTAAAGGCGCTCTCAGCGATATGGGATTCGATACCGGCATCTACGCTGAAAATATTGATAAGCGTCTGCCATCCGATATCGCAAAGGGTATCGACAAGCTCCGTGGACTGAAGGAAGATGATATCATCCTCTATCACAAGTCCACAGGAACAGAGCTGACATTCAAGCTGGACGAATTCAAAGGACGGAAGATAATGGTGTATCACAACATCACTCCTCCGGAATTTTTCCGTCCCTACAGCACAGCCGCAACTGCTCTTACCGAGTACGGCTATAAGGGAGTAGACTTCCTGAAGGACAAGGTGGAATACTGTCTTGCGGATTCATCCTATAACAAAAACGAGCTGATACGAATGGGATACACCTGTCCCATAGACGTAAGGCCGATACTTATAAAGTTCGACGACTACAAGCAGGCTCCTGACAAGGCACTGATAAAAAAATACAGCGACGGCAAAAAGAACCTGATATTCGTGGGACGCATCGCTCCAAACAAGAAACAGGAGAACGTTATCCGTGCATTTTACCAGTACCGCAGGCTGAACCCTGATTCAAGGCTGATACTGGTAGGCTCTTATAACGGCATGGAGAACTATTATCAGAGGCTTGTGAAATATGCGGCTGCACTTGGCATCGCAGACGATGTCATATTCACCGGCCACATAAAGTTCAGCGAGATACTTGCGTGGTACACGATAGCAGACGCATTTGTCTGTATGAGTGAGCATGAGGGCTTCTGTGTGCCCCTTGCCGAGGCGATGTTCTTTGATGTACCGATAATTGCCTATGATACCAGCGCTATTTCCGATACTCTCGGCGGGAGCGGAGTGCTTCTCGATGATAACGATCCGGTATTTGCAGCGAGAGTTATCGACCGTGTACTCAGTGACAATGAGCTGAGGGAGCATATACTTTCCGGTCAGCGCAGGAGGCTTGAGGACTTCTCCTACAACAGGATAAGAGACATATTTGAGAAGCAGATAAAGAGCTTTATCAATAAATAATGGGTTTCCAAAGGGATAATATCCCTTTGGTCGGAGTCCAGAGGCAGACAGCCTCTGGCAGGGGCGGGACAGCGTCCCGTCATACGAAGGCGCTCCCGCACAGGGTGAATTCAAAAACAGTCCGGTGGACTGTTTTTAAAGAGGGGCGTGCCCTGCAAGAGAGGGCTGCTCCTTCTCCCCCTCATCAGATCACACCTGCACAATTATGTGTGCACGAAATAACCTAAGAAAAGAGAAAACACAATGAAAAAGATAGGATTCGTCATCCCATGGTACGCCGACGGCATTCCCGGCGGCGCCGAAATGGAACTGCGTGAAGTCACAGGCCATCTCCGCAGCGCCGGTGTGGGACTTGAGATACTCACTACCTGTGTTAAAGAGTTCGGCTCGGACTGGAGCAGGAACTACTACAAGGAAGGTCTCGACAAGACCGTAAACGGCATAACTATTCGTCGCTTCAAGGCTAAAAAAAGAGATACCGAAGCCTTTGACGCAGTAAATGCAAAGCTTATGAGCAGGACGCCCATTACTCCGGAAGAGGAGGATATTTTCCTCTCGGAAATGGTGAACAGTCCTGATCTTTACAAATATATCGAGGAACACCAGAACGAGTATTCCCTGTTCGTATTCATTCCCTATATGTTCGGCACAACATATAACGGAGCAATGGTCGTTCCGGAAAAATCCGTGCTCATCCCCTGCTTCCATGACGAAGCGTATGCCTATATGAGCCGCTTCAAGGAATTATTTCCCAGAACTGCCGGCATGGTCTTTAACGCAAGGCCTGAGGCAGAGCTGGCAGAAAAGCTGTACGGATTCTCCAAAAGCGGCACAAAGACAATAGTCATGGGCATAGGCATGGATACGGACATCGTTCCCGATCCTGCCGCATTCCGTGAAAAATTCGGCATAAACGAGCAGTTCATACTCTATGCCGGACGTAAGGATGAGGGCAAGAACGTCCACACCCTTGTGAAATATTTCGCAGAATACCTGAAGCGCCGCAGCGATACAGACCTGAAGCTGGTACTCATCGGCGGCGGCGAGATAGATCTCCCCCAGAAGCTTGTCCGTGAGGGACGTATAGTGGATCTCGGCTTTGTGGACAGACAGGACAAGTACAACGCTCAGGGTGCTGCGGAGTTCCTCTGTCAGCCCTCAAAGAACGAGAGCTTCTCGCTGGTCATCATGGAGAGCTGGCTATGCGGAAGACCTGTGCTGGTACATGAGGAATGTGCGGTTACGAGGAACTTCGTATCCGAATCCAACGGCGGACTGTATTTCGGCAATTACTTTGAGTTTGAAGGCTGTACAGATTATATCCTCAGCCATAAGGATATCGCATGGAAAATGGGCAGCAACGGCCGTGAATACGTGCGTAAGAACTTTGACTGGGACGTTATAGTAGATAAATACAAGAAATTTTTTGAAGAAGTATCCGGAGAGGATGAAGAATGAAAAAGATCGCATTGGTAAATCAGCGCTACGGCCTTGAAGTCAACGGCGGCTCTGAATACTATACACGGCTTATCGCAGAGCGCCTCACAGGCGAATATCAGGTGGATGTCATAACCACAAAGGCAATGGACTATACCACATGGGAAAACAGCTATAATGCTGATGAAGAGGATATCAACGGCGTCCATGTGAGACGCTTCCCCGTGGAGAAGTGCCGTGCAAAGGACTTCAACCAGTACAACGGCGAATATCTTGCAAAGCTCTCCGCCGGACAGGCTGACGAGAGCGCCGAGAAGGTTTGGTTTGAGAAGCAGGGGCCTTATTCACCTGCTGCCGTGGAGTACATCTGCTCCCACAAGGACGAATATGACGCATTCATCTTCGTGACGTACCTCTACTATCTTACTGTCATGGGTATGCCGGAGGTGGCTGAGAAGTCAGTTTTCATCCCCACAGCCCACGAAGAGCCGTTCATCCACTTCAAAAGCTTTGAGAGGATATTCCGTCTGCCGAAAGCATACGTTTTCCTGACGGATGAGGAGAAAGCCCTTGTGCAGGGACTTTTTCACACCGAAAACATCCCCTGCAAGGTAATGGGAACAGGAGTTGATATCCCCTGTCAGCCGGACGAAAAGGCATTCCGTGAGAAATACAGCATCACCGATGACTATATCATATACGTCGGACGAATTGACGAGGGCAAGGACTGCCCCATGCTGTTCAGATACTTCATGGAGTACAAGAAGCGCCGTCCCGACAGCAGCCTGAAGCTCGTACTTATGGGCAAGCCGGTATGCGAGATACCGAAACACAATGATATCCTGAGTCTCGGCTTTGTCAGCGAAGAGGACAAGTTCAGCGGTATTTCCGGAGCAAAAGCTCTTGTTCTGCCATCAAAGTTTGAGAGCCTTTCAATATCGGTGCTGGAAGCAATGACGCTTTCCGTACCTGTCATAGTAAACGGCATCTGCGAGGTGCTGAAAGGCCACTGCCTCAAGAGCAACGGCGGCCTCTACTATATGAACTACTTTGAATTTGAAGGCATACTCGACTATATCTTCACCCACCCGGCAGAATACTCCGCAATGAGGAGCAACGCAAAGGACTATATCGATAAAAACTATCGCTGGGAAGTAATAATGAAGAATTTCAAGGAGGTCATTGACAGCATATGAGCGAAAAAGCTAAGAAAAAACTGTCTCTTCCGTCATTCGGACCGCAGGAAATAGTTACACTGCTGTTCGCAGCGGCTATATTCCTGATAAATTTCCGTGTCGTAGGAAAATGCTACAATCCCTTCGTTTTCAACGATGAAATGGGTTACTGGACTCACGCCTCCGTAATGGCAGGCTATGACTGGACAGGCGTATCCAACGACCTTGCATGGTATTCCTACGGCTACAGCTTCATGCTCGCACCGATAATGAAGCTGTTCAGCGATCCTGTTGATATGTACCGGGCTGCACTGATACTGAACATAGTAATGGAAGTGCTTGTGTACTTTATGTACATATACATCATCCGCTTTCTTGCTCCTGAGCTCAAAAAGATACCTGCTTCACTGATCTCAGCCACAGCAGTACTTTACACCTCATATCAGCACAATGCAGGCATAGCATTTTCCGAAACCGCCCTGCTGTTCGTGACCACTCTCACCGCATTCACACTGGTAAGGGTACTGAAGAAGCCTTCTTACCTGAATCTTGGCTGTCTCGGAGCAGTCAGCGCTTACCTGTTCATGGTACATAACCGCACCATAGGCATCGTTGCCTCAGTGGTTCTGGTCGTTTTCCTTGCAGTCATATTCAAAAAGATAAAGCTCCGCCATGCTGCAGTATTCCTTGGTGTACTTGCTATGGGCTTTGTTGCAGACAAGCTAATCCGCCACCACCTTGAATCCATACTCTGGTATTCCGGTAAAGCCGGCGGAAACGACTCGGAAAGCATCCTTTCAAAGCTCAGGAGCAGCGTTTCCTCAACAGCCAACTTCAAGAGGATGATGTCACTTTTCGTTTCACAGGCATTTGCAGCCTTTGTTTCCACATTCGGCATTGCGCTGTTCGCATTGTGGGCTATTCTCCGCAGGATGTTTGAGAACGCTGCTCTGTCTGTAAAGGCCGCTGCAAAGCATAAGAAAAGGCAGGCTGTCCGTGCAATCAACAGCCAGTTCTTCATGCTCCTGTTCATATTCTGCGCCTTCATTTCCACATGGCTCATAAGCAGCGTGTTCATGTTCGAGTTCCAGCGTATCGACCACATAGTATATACAAGGTACTATGATATCACGATAGGCCTTCTTATAATCACCGGCCTTTACTATATGTACCATGCCAATAAGGCTGACTTTATGTTTGCAGCGGTAATGCCGTTCATAATGCTTGCCGGAGCAAACCGTGCTGCCGGACTTTTCAACAGCGTAGGCATAAAGATATTCAGCCGTGTCTGCTCCCCCGGTCTGGGAATGTATTACCATGCCTTCGAGAACAACTACTACGCCTATGCAATGACCGCAGCGGCAATGTTCGGTGTTCTCATGTTCATAATGCAGATAAAGAAGCATGATATCGGCCTCTATCCTGCCGCACTCATCACCACCGCAGCTTTCATAGTCTTTACCTCAGACGCAAGAGAGGATATCCGCAACAACCAGAGAGTATACAAGGGAGACCGTGAGCTTGTATACCGCGTGAAGGACATGGAGCCTGAACACATATACATTGCCCCCGACGTAGGAACATTCGCATCATTCCTCCAGTTCATGATGAAAGATGTGAAGGTCGAATACGCAAATCATCCGGAAAGACTCAGCGAGGACGCACTCATCTTCGTTGACAAACGGAATATCATTGAGATGCGTGACTATGAGATAATCGACCGCTCCGACATGCACCTGCTTGTGCGCAATACCAAAACTGCTGCCGATGAGGATTTCCACCTTCCTCTCTCGTATATGTACACCTTCGACTCTGATATGTACATAGCCGATGAGGATATGATACAGAGTGATCCCGACAACAATTATCTGTGCTACGGCCCGTATCTTGGCTTTGACGCAGACCAGTACACCCTCACCCTTGATATGACTGTACTTGAAAATACCGCCGAGAACATCGGCTTTGCGGAGGTCAAGAGCAATTCCGTGAACACTGTATACGACCATGTGGAAATAACTTCGGACATGGTCAAAAAAGACGGCAGCATAAGCCTTGATCTCGGCGCAAATGTTGGAGTGCCGGTAAGCGACATGGAAATAGTAGTATTCCTTTATGATCCTAAAGCTGTATCGATGCAGCTCAATTCAATAGAAGTAAACACGGAGGACTGAAAATATGAAGCTTATAATACAGATACCCTGCTATAACGAGGAGGAAACTCTCGAACTGGCATATAACGACCTTCCACGCCATATAGACGGTATCGATACAATAGAATACCTCATCATAAACGACGGAAGCAAGGACAATACTGCTGCAAAGGCAAAGGAGCTGGGCTTCCACCACATCGTATCCTTCAAGCAGAACAAGGGACTTGCAAAGGGCTTTATGGCAGGAATAGATGCCTGCCTCCACCTTGGAGCTGACATAATTGTCAACACCGACGCTGATAACCAGTACTGCGGTGCAGATATCGAGAAGATCGTCCGCCCCATAATCGACCGCAAGGCAGATATCGTCATCGGCGAACGCCCAATTGATGATACCGAGCACTTCTCATGGAAAAAAAAGAAGTTCCAGCACCTTGGAAGCTGGGTAGTACGAGTTGCCTCAGACACAGATATCCCTGATGCTCCCAGCGGATTCAGAGCCTACTCCAGAGAGGCAGCTCTGAGACTCAATGTTGTAAATGCGTATACATATACCCTTGAAACCATAATACAGGCAGGCAACAACAAGACTGCCATGACTTCTGTGCCCATAAGAACAAATCCTGAGACACGTCCTTCAAGACTTTTCTCAAGTATGTGGAAGTACATGAAGCGCTCCTCAACAGTTATCACACGTTCATTCGTAATGTACAAGCCGCTGAAATTCTTCATGACTATCGGCTCAATACTCATGCTTGCCGGAGCAGCTCTCGGAATAAGGTTCCTGATACTCCTCGGTATGGGCGAGGGCGACGGACATATCCAGTCCCTCATCCTCACGGCTATATTCATAATGATGGGATTCCAGACCATTACCATAGGCCTCCTCGGAGACACTATCGCCTCCAACAGAAAGATCCTGGAGGACGTTCAGTACCGTGTGAGAAAAATGGAATGTGAGAGCGGCAAGCCTGCCGACCTTATATACTCCAACGGAAAAGCTGAGCAGGAGAAGGCAGAATGAACGGTTTCAAGAACATAAAAGGTAAGAAGATACTCTACATAGCCACAAAGAACAGTGACTACCTCCGTCTCACTCAAGAGATAAGGATGCTCCGTGAGCAGGGTAATGAGGTAACAGAGATATCCTGTCCTTCAAAGAACTACCTGAAGCGTGTCCTGCACGTATGGAGAAAAGTTCTCTTCACCAGCGTATCCGGATATGATATGGTATTCGTAGGCTTTGCGCCCCAGCTCATTCTTCCCCTGTTCAAAAGGAAGCTGAAAAAGAAGCCGCTGGCAATAGACTTCTTCATCTCGCTGTATGACACCTTCTGCTATGACAGAAAGAAGTTCCGTCCCAAGAGCATACCCGGAAGGCTGCTGAGGCGTCTTGACAGGAAAACTCTTGCCGCCGCTGATATGGCAGTATGCGACACAAAGGCTCACGGCCGCTATTTCTGCAAGGAATTCGGCTTTGACGCCGAGAAGATGAATGTGCTGTATCTTGAAGCTGATACCAGCATATACTACCCCCGTGAGACTGCTCAGAGCGATGATTTCACCGTACTTTACTTCGGAAGCGTGCTCCCGCTCCAGGGAGTTGATGTGATACTCAAGGCAATAGATATCCTCAAGGATGAAAAGGGACTGCGCTTTATATTCGTTGGCCCTCTTGGTGAAAACAATGCCCGTACCGGTGAGAATATCACGGAGTACATAAACTGGCTCTCACAGGATGAGCTTGCCGGAAAGATAGCCTCCGCCGACCTGTGTCTGGCAGGACATTTCAACGGAAGCATTATGAAGGCAAAGCGCACCATCCCCGGAAAAGCCTATATCTACCACGCAATGGGAAAACCCATGATACTGGGCGACGGACCTGCCAACCACGAGCTGTTCAAGGAAGACGGCAAAAGCGTTTATTTCTGCAATATGAGCGATCCCGAGGCTCTTGCAGAGCTTATACTTAAAATAAAAAGGCAGGAGAAGCCATAACATGAAAAAAGCCATAAAGATCGCCGGAAATATCCTTATGATAGCCGCACTTGCCTTTGTGGTGAAAAAGCTGCTGGATATGGATATAAGCCCCTCTGATTTCCGCTCGCCGGAGGTCGTTTCCGCACTTATAATCGGAACTGTCATGCAGACGGGTATAATCATAATATCATGTATCCCCTGGCTCATGTTCACACGTTCCCTTTCAGGAGTGAAGATACCCTATTCCTCGGCAATGCCGGTCTATACACAGTCAAATCTGTACAAGTACCTGCCCGGAAATGTATTCCAGTACGTCGGCAGGAACAAGCTTGCAGCAGATATGCAGATAAGCCATGTGGATGTAGCCTGTGCAACTGTGCTGGATGTGCTTTTCTGCGTGCTGTGGACAGGTATGATCTCAGTAATACTCCTTGGCAGCAAAATAGCCGAGCTAATGGGAAAGTACGGCCGCAACCTCCTTATAACAGGTGCAGCCGGAGTGATACTGCTCCTGCTGCTCATAGCTGTGATAAGGCTGAAATTCAGGGACAAGGTCGGCTCCTATATATCACGCTACTCCAAGGCCTTTGAAAAGGAGAACAGACCGCAGCTCCTATTCGGTATATTCTATTATTTCGCCCACAACATCGTTTCAGCAGGTATGTATTTCATCTGCCTGAGACTGGTGATCGGCGGAGGATATGAGCTGTCCGAGCTTCTTACACTTACAGGAGCTTTCATGTTCGCATGGATAATCGGATTCGTTACGCCAGGAGCTCCCGGCGGCATCGGTATCCGTGAGGGAGTAATGCTGTTCGTATGCGGAGACGAACACTCCGACAAGATCGTACTTTTCGTGCTGGTAATGCGTATAGCCTCTGTGCTTGCGGACGTAACAGCTTTTGCAATAGGAAAAATATATGAAAACAGGAAACTGAAAGCCTGACAAACTAAGGGAGGAACTTCTGCGGAAGCTCCTCCCTTTAATAATGCTTTATTTCTTCACCCGGCATAGATTTGCCTCGCCGGAATTGAATCTTCTGATCTCTCCGTCAGGCATTTCCACCATAAGATTTGCGTTGTTATCGATACCAACAGCGCTGCCGGTAACAGTAACCCCGCCCACATTTGCAGTTATGAGCTTGCCTGTAAGGTACTCTCTGCGCCTGTATTCCGGCAGGAACTTTCTTGTCTCCACACTGTCCAGCCAATATTCGAGCCTGTCCAGAAGCTCCGCACAGAGCTCGTTGCGGTCAGGTCTTACGCCGGTCTCATCTTCTATGGATGTGGCTATACTGCTGAGCTCATCATCAAAAAAGCCCTTAACGCTCCTGACATTTATCCCTATGCCAATAACTGCATACTCAAGAGACTTCATTTCCAGTCCCATAGATGCCTCAGTAAGGATACCGCATATTTTCTTTCCGTTGATATAAAGGTCGTTCACCCATTTGATGCTGACATCACGTCCGCACAGCTTTTCAACAGCTTCGGCGGCAGCAACCGCTGCGGCGGCTGTAATGAGCCCGGCGTTTTCCACACTTATCTCCGGACGTATCACAACGCTTATATATACTCCCGTACCGGAGGGAGATATGAAGCTTCGCCCAAGCCTGCCCTTGCCCATAGTCTGTCTGTCGGCTATGACAACTGTACCACGAGGCGCTCCGGCAGCCGCTTTTTCCTTTGCATCATTATTGGTGGATCCGGTTTCATCCAGAACGAAGATATTTCTGCCGAGGCTCCGGGTATTCAGCTTTGAGGAGATAAATCCGGCAGAAAGGCGGTTGTTGTCCTGAGACATACGGTAGCCTTTAGACGCAATGGATTCTATAGCGTACCCTTCCGCTTCAAGAGACTTAACAGCTTTCCACACTGCATTCCTGCTGACTCCAAGCTGTTCTGCAAGAGCTGCACCTGATATATAGCCGCCGTTATTTTCGGCAAGCGTTTTTATAAGAGCCTCTTTGACGTTCATACGCAATACCCTCCTGATGATAACTATGGAACTATTTTACCATATATCAGGGATAAAAGCAAGTTTTTTCACCTGACCTATTTTATCTCCGTTATCTCACAGCCGGTATAGTAATGCCGGAGTATATCCTTCCAGCTCTTTCCGTCAGCCGCCATTGCCGCAGCGCCGTACTGGCTCATGCCCACACCGTGGCCAAATCCACGGGTGGTGAACACCGTCTCCTCACCCTCGCAGCGCACCTCAAAGCAGGCAGAACGCAGTCCGAGAGCAGAACGCAGCTCGCTTCCGGTAACTTTTTTATCGCCTGCCGAAGCAGTAAGTACAGTACCTGAATCCGAGATCTCATCTATGGCTATCCACTCCGCCGTATTATCCGGCAGCACTATCTCCGGAAAGGCAGAGGTCAGCTTCTCCCGGAGGACATCTCTGCTGTACCGGACTTCTTCCCTGTATTTAGGAGCAGAGCGGTCATATCCGCTGTCAACGGGTACAAGATAATCCACCGCAGCTCCCCAGACATTCTCAGCGCTCTCCGTTCTTCCCGACGACATGGAATGGAAAGCGGAGATTATAGGCTCGTCCTCATAGGTTATGATATAAGGCATTACCTCATCGGCAGCCTCAGATATCTTTTTATAGCTTTCATCAAAGCTGCTGCCAAAGCACTGCCGGGCTTGTTCGGCAGAAAAAAAGCCCTGATAAACTGAGGTGTCATTGGAAAAATCCGCCCCCTTTAATCCCGGCTCCGGAGCCTTTCTCTCACGTCTGCGCTGTCTTTCAGCATAGGTATGCGCCGCCACCGCCTGTGCTTTCAGCGCCTCGCTGTCAAAAGAAGCCGGCATTTCAGCACACACAGCTCCGATAACATAGTCCCTTACAGGGACCTCGATGACATTTCCCGTGCTTATATCCAGCACCCGGTAGGGCTCATCGGAACTTATATCCGGTTTCTCTTCCTGGACAGTGACCGGCTCTGATACTGCCTGTACAGCCGTTTTCTCCTCTTCGTGAGAGGAAGCGCTGCCGGAAAACCATACCGGTACCGCCGGCAGCACGGCCACTGCCGCTGACAGGATCAACATTACGGAAAAATACTGTTTCATAGACATACCTCCAATAATCAATATAAAAGCGTTCAGTGATAAGCAAACAGCTGCACCTGCTATACTGCGTATTTCCTTTTGTAGGGGATGCCGCCCTCGGCGTCCCGGAATCTTTTTGGCGAGGTGCAATGAATGTAAATCATCCATTATATATAATTTGAAAGCCCTTGCAGATTCGCAAATCAAAGTTCTGCTCCACGCATATCGCAAAACACATTATAAATATGCAATTTCATTTGACACAGAGCGAAAAAAGGTGTATAATAAATAGTGAATATTTTCAGAGGAGAGTGACTGTGATGCCATCTTACATATCAGGCGCTAATATTACAGATTTATGCAGGGAGCTTGCAGATAATTCCAAATTTGATCCTGCACTTTACGAAAAATACCACATAAAAAGAGGCCTCCGCAACAGTGACGGAACAGGTGTAAAGGCTGGTATAACAAATATATGCAACGTACACGGCTATGTTATCAACGAGGGAGAGCTTGAACCCATCCCCGGACAGCTCATATACAGAGGCTACAGCATCACAGATCTCGTGGAAAATGTTGAGGCAGAGGACCGCTACGGCTATGAGGAGACCACATTCCTCCTTCTCTTCGGTCATCTCCCCACCAAAAAGGAGCTCGATACCTTTACAACATATATCTCCCTCAAGAGAGATCTCCCCAACGGCTTTGTTGAGGATATGATACTCAAGGCTCCTTCCAAGAACATAATGAACAAGCTGGCACGCTCTGTACTGGCTCTCTATTCATACGATGACGAATGTGAGGCAAAGGGACTTGAAAATGAGATGCGTACTGCTATAAGCCTTATCGCAAAGCTGCCGGTCATCATGGCAAACGCATATCAGGTTAAAAGAAGAGTTTTCGACAACGAGAGCATGATAATGCATCCTATCAACTACGAGGAGAATACCGCACAGTGCATACTCTCGCTTCTCCGTCCCGACAGGCAGTACACCAAGGACGAAGCTCAGATGCTGGATCGTCTCCTTATGCTCCAGGCTGAGCACGGCGGCGGAAACAACTCTACTTTCACCTGCCGGGTACTGACATCCTCCGGCACTGATCCTTATTCCGCATATTCCTCAGCTATATGCTCACTCAAAGGCCCACGCCACGGCGGCGCGAACCTCCAGGTAATAAATATGCTTGACAACTTCAAGGCAAACATAAAGAACTGGGAGGACGAGGGCGAGGTCGCTGACTATATGCGCCGCACTATCCGCAAGGAGACAAATGATGGTTCCGGACTTATCTACGGTATGGGCCATGCAGTATATACCATCTCCGATCCCCGTGCGATCATCCTCAAGAAAAAGGCATTCGAGCTCGCAAAGGGCAAGGAGATCGAAGCAGAATTCCGTCTTCTTGATACTATTGAGCATCTCACTCCCGAGATCTTCAAGGAGATGAAGGGCAGCACAAAGACAATGTGTGCCAACGTTGATATGTACTCCGGACTTGTTTACCGTATGCTCGGTATCCCGGATGAACTCTTCACACCGCTCTTCGCCGTTGCACGTATGGCAGGCTGGGCTGCACACCGCATGGAGGAAATGCTCACCGGAAACAGGATAATCCGTCCGGCATACAAGGCTATTGCAAAGGAAAAAGAATACATAAAGCTTGAAAACAGAGAATAAGCCTTAAACGGCCTTTATAAAATGGATATCAGAAAAATAATCATCCCTTTCTGCTTTACATCAGCTGCTCTGTCAGGCTGCACCTTCGGTTCGAGCATTGACAATCTTATGTCTCCGCCAAAGCTCAGCGTTGAACAGGAGCAGATATACCGTGCCCTTACTGATGTTACAGGCACCTCGATAAGCCTGAAATATCCCAAATCCGGAAAGTATCTCTCTGCCTTCATCGTCGAGGATCTTGACGGCGACAACGTAAACGAAGCCGTGGTGTTCTATGAAAGACACGGTCTCGGCGTTGAGGAGAATACTCTCCGAATAAACATCCTCGACCAGTTCGATGGTAAATGGCAGTCAGTAAGGGATACTGCCGCAGAAGGGGCAGAGATCGAAAAGGTCATAATCTCCAAGCTCGGCAGCAACAATCGTGTCAATCTAATAATCGGAAGCAGCCTTATCAACCGTTCAGAGAAAAACGTGACCATATACAATTACGATCCGGCGGTTGACGGTATCGCTGCCACATTCTCCAGATCCTGCTCGTTCATCGATGTTACCGACCTGGATAACGACAGCGAAAATGAATTTCTGGTGCTGGCAGGCTCTGCCACCGGCACTCCCGCTGTTGCGGAGGTATATAAGCTGGACAAGGACGGTATGTACCACCAGTACAATACCGAGCTCAGCGGAAGCTTCACGGAATTTGACAGCATAAACTACGGCAAGCTTGACGGCGGCCGCAGAGGACTGTACATAGACGCAGTTTCCGGTTCAGGCTCGATACAGACCGATATCATATATATGGATCCGAAAGGCCTCTGCAAGGTGTTCAGCACACCGGAGGAGTCATCGGCTACAGTAAGAGCCGCAGGGTGCAGCTCCTACGATATAGACGACGACGGTATCCTTGAGATACCCGTACAGGTCATCGCTCCGGGCTACGATGATGTTTCCGAGAGCGAACAGATGAAGATAACCAACTGGAAATCCGTAAACAAGGAGAACAAGCTGATACATAAATACTCCTCATACTACAGCGTCGGTGACGGATACATATTCCTCTTCCCCGAAAAATGGAGAGATAAGGTCACAGTCCGCCGTGATGCACTTAATGATGAGATAGTTTTCTGTGCGTTTTCCAACGGCAAGACAGGCCGTGAGCTGATGCGGATATGCCGTGCAGACGACGCCCCTGCCCGGGAGGACAGGCTCCTCAACAGCTATATGCTCATGGGCACAAAGGGCGAATATTCATACCTTGCATATATCCCCAAGCATAACGGAGAGGATGACTCTCTTACACCTACTGCCGGTGATGCCGCAGTGGGATTCAGAATGATCTGACAGGGACTCATAGTCCCGATATACATCCAGCAGCCAAAGGAGTGAATGATATGAAACGTATCCTCATCTGTGAGGACGAAGCAACGATCCGTGAATTTGTAGTAATAAACCTTAAAAGAGCAGGCTACGATGTTGTAGACGTAGACTGCGGCGAAGCTGCACTCAAGACCTTTGAAAACGAGCACGGCAATTTCGACATCGTGCTCCTTGATATTATGATGCCCGGCATAGACGGCTTCACAGTATGCAAGAAGATAAGGGAGAAAAGCTCCACTATCGGCATAATAATGCTTACCGCCAGAACTCAGGAAATGGATAAGGTCAGCGGACTTATGATAGGTGCAGACGACTATATCACCAAGCCCTTCTCACCTTCCGAGCTCACCGCCCGTGTGGATGCTATCTACAGGAGAGTGTGCATGAGCTTCATAAAGAATGAGAAGCAGTCCGTTATCGAATCCGGCCCGTTCGTGCTCAACCTCAAGAGCCGTACTGTCACCAAGGACGGCACTCCTATCGAGCTTACACAGGTGGAATACCAGATACTGGAATTCTTTATGAACAATAAGAATACCGCCCTTGACAGAGCAAGCATCCTCAACCATATATGGGGCGAAAGCTATTACGGAGACGATAAGATAGTCGATGTAAACATCCGAAGGATACGCATGAAGATAGAGGAAGAGCCCTCAAGCCCGAAGTATATCATCACTATCTGGGGCTACGGCTACAAGTGGAATGATGGGCAGTAATGGCTAAGAAGAGTATCACAAAGCGCTGGATAGTCAACAATCTGGGCGTAATAATCCTTGCCCTTGTGGTAATAGAAATGGCTATAATCTATGCGATACAGAACTATTTCTACAGCTCCGCCAAGCAGTACCTCATATCAAAGATAAATGCGGTAACAAGTGTGCTGAGCATACATTCACAGGACAGCGCCGCCAATTTCTCAGCAGAGATGAGAAATATGCTTGAGACCTTCAACGAGAAGGACAAGATCGAGCTTATGGCTATAAATTCAAAGGGCAGAGTAGTCCTCACCTCATCAGGCTTCTCGCCGGACGCCGATACGGTCATGCCGGACTACGAGGAGGCTATGGCAAAGGGCGAAGGCTCCTACATCGGAAGGATAGACGGCAGCGGCGAGAAGATACTTGCCGTATCAGTGCCAATATCCTCGATGAACAGCGAATACAGCTCCGTAAGAATGGTAATATCCCTTGCGGAGATAGACAATACGATAAAGACCTACACCCTTATGGTAACGATAATCTCACTTATCATAATCGTGATAATCATATCCACCGGACTTTATTTTGCCGGCTCTATCGTAAAGCCCATACGGCAGATAAGCGGCATTGCCAAGAAATTCGCAATGGGTGATTTCTCAGTCCGTATCGACAACAACAGCAACGATGAGATAGGCGAGCTCTGTACCAATATAAACCACATGGCCGATGAATTGTCGAATGCGGAGGCCATGAAAAACGAGTTCATATCCTCGGTATCCCATGAGCTGCGAACGCCGCTTACAGCCATAAAGGGCTGGGCAGAAACGCTTATGGTGGACGGCGGCGAGAATCCGGAGACCATGAAAAAGGGCGTAGGAGTAATAGTGAACGAGACAGAGCGTCTCTCACAGATGGTAGAAGAGCTCCTTGACTTCTCCCGTATGCAGAACGGCCACTTCACCCTTCAGGAAGCAAATATGGATATACTTGCCGAGCTGGGTGACGCTGTGCTGATATACAGCGACAAAGCCAAGCGTGAGGAGAAAAAGATAATATACAACGAGCCGGAAATGCTCCCATTCGTATACGGGGACAAGAACCGCATACGCCAGGTATTCATAAATGTTATCGACAACGCTATAAAGTATTCCTCTCCGGGGGATACCATAACTATAGATACATACGAAAAGGACGGAAATATCATCGTTTCCGTAGCCGATACGGGAGTTGGCATAAAGGAAAGCGACCTACCGAAGGTAAAGACAAAATTCTACAAGGCCAACCATACCCGCAGAGGCTCAGGCATAGGCCTTGCGGTGGCTGACGAGATCATAGCCATGCACGGCGGCACAATGGACATAAACAGTGCCGGCGAGGGAAAGGGCACTACTGTTACGATAAGCCTTCCCGCAAAAAAAGATAAGCAATAATATTTTTACAGGAGAATAGAATGAGCAACAAGAATCAGGATCCGCAGTGCTGCGAAAAATTCAAATCCAAGATCGGCGGTCAGGCTCTGATCGAGGGCATAATGATGCTGGGACCAAATACCGGCGCAATGGCCTGCCGACTGCCTGACGGCACCATAGATATAGAGACATGGGAAGAGAATAACGGCAAGAACGCTCCATGGTACCGAAAGACTCCTCTCGTAAGGGGCTGCGCCAGCTTCGTTACCTCTCTTGTCAAGGGGTACAAGTACATGATGAAGTCCGCTGACAAGCAGCTTGCATACGAAGAAAAAATGGAGCAGGAAAAGGAAGCCCGTGAAAAGGCTGAAAAAGACGGCATACCATTTGAAGAAGCCCTGGCTCAGACCGATACAGGAAAAAGCAGCAAGAAGGAAAAAGAGGGCTCTGGCTATGGTTTTGTCATGTATCTGGGCATAATAGTCGGCGTAGCAATGGCTATCGGACTTTTCGTGTTCCTGCCGAAATGGGCAGTAGCCTTCATCCCCGGTATAAAGAAGAAGCGGATACTCCGCTCCGTTGTGGAGGGAGTCGTAAAGATAGCTATATTCGTAGCCTATATGGCTCTGGTAAGCCTTATGAAGGATATAAAGCGGCAGTATATGTACCACGGTGCCGAGCATAAGACCATCGCCTGCCACGAGGCAGAGCTCCCGCTGACGGTAGAAAACGTCCGCAAGCAGACACGCTTCCATAAGCGCTGCGGCACAAGCTTCATATTCATCGTACTTCTCGTAAGCATATTTGTAATGTGCTTCGTCCCCTTCACCGTTACATGGCAGAGAATAGTCTCATCGCTGATACTCCTCCCTCTTGTGGTAGGAATATCCTACGAGTGCATAAGACTTGCCGGAAACAAGGACAATCTCTTCACAAGGATACTCTCCGCTCCCGGACTTGCTATGCAGCGCATAACCACAAAGGAGCCTGACGACAGCATGATAGAGATCGCAATAGCCGCACTCACCCCATGTATCCCCAAGGATAAGGAGGAGGACAGGTGGTAAGCCGGAAAGCACTCTTTGACGAGTGCATGGATATTCTTGAGCAGTCCGGCATAGATACTGCACGTTTTGATACGATGTGCATATTTCAGGATATGCTCAGCGACCAGAACCCGCTGTTCCTGCCGCAGGAGGAAGTCCCGGAGGAAACTGAAAAGCGCATACGTGAGCTTACAGAGCTGAGAAGCAAGAACCGCCCCCTTCAGTACCTTCTTGGGCAGTGGGAGTTCTACGGATACCCCATGAAGGTAGGAGAAGGAGTGCTGATACCAAGACCGGATACAGAGACTCTTGTGGATCAGGTGCTGGACATATGCCGTGAAAATGGAATGACAGCCCCAAGGATAGCAGACCTTTGCAGCGGCAGCGGATGTATCGCCATAGCGCTGAAGAAGCAGCTCCCACAGGCAGAGGTCACAGCCGTGGAGATATCAGAGCAGGCTCTCAGCTACCTACGGGATAATGTAAGACTCAACGGAGCCGAAATAGATGTGATCGCCGGCGACGTGCTGAAAAAGGATATACGTCAGCAGCTCTCCGGGCTTGACATAATAGTAAGCAATCCGCCATACCTTACCGCAGAGGAAATGCGTTCCTTGCAGACAGAGGTCACCTACGAACCGGCTTCCGCACTCTTCGGAGGCGAAGACGGTCTGGGCTTCTACAGAGCTATCATCGAGCTCTGGAGGCGCTCACTCAAAAAGGGCGGATATATGGTATTTGAATTTGGTGACAAGCAGCATGAAGCGGTAAGCAGCATATTCAAACGCTACTCATTCGACAACATCCGTCTCCGAAAAGACGGCGGAGGTATTATAAGAACTGCCGCTGCCGTAAAAACAGGCGACGATTTCATAAGATACTCTGACAGTTCGGAACAGAGCAGAAAAAATACGGAGGAATAACAATGGCAAAAAAGGAACTTGCAAAAAAAGCAACAGTTGTCCGTGCTTCCAATAAGGAGGACAAAAAGACCGCCCTTGACGGCGCATTGAAGCAGATAGAAAAGAAATACGGCGCCGGCGCTGTAATGCGTCTCGGCCAGACAAAGACACTCAATGTGGACGCTATCCCTACAGGCTCCATGACACTGGATATGGCTCTGGGAATAGGCGGTGTTCCAAGAGGACGTATCGTTGAGATATACGGCCCTGAGAGCTCCGGTAAGACCACAGTTGCTCTCTCCATACTGGCACAGGCTCAGAAAATGGACGGCGAAGTTGCCTTCATCGATGTTGAGCACGCCCTTGATCCTGTATATGCACAGGCTCTCGGCGTAAATATCGACAATCTGCTGGTATCCCAGCCGGACAGCGGTGAGCAGGCACTTGAAATTGCGGAAGCACTTATCCGCTCAGGAGCTATCGACGTTATCGTACTTGACTCCATAGCCGCCATGACCACCCGTGCCGAGATAGACGGCGAAATGGGAGACCTCCACGTTGGACAGCTTGCAAGACTTATGTCACAGGCTATGAGAAAGCTGACAGCAGCTATCTCAAAATCCAACTGTGTTGCAATATTCATCAATCAGGTGCGTGAGAAGATAGGCGTTATGTACGGAAATCCGGAGACTACTCCCGGCGGCCGTGCCCTTAAGTTCTACGCTTCGGTACGTATCGAGGTAAGAAAGGGCGAAGTCATAAAGTCCGGCAATGAAATAATAGGTGCCGATACAAAGTGCAAGATCGTAAAGAACAAGGTAGCTCCTCCGTTCAAGGAGTGCCATTTCGATATGATGTACGGCCAGGGTATCTCCCGTACAGGCGAGGTGCTTGACCTTGCCGTTGAGCTTGATATAATCAAGAAGGGCGGTTCATGGTTCAGCTACAAGGATCAGAAGCTTGGCCAGGGCCGTGACAACGTAAAGGAGCTCCTCAAGAACGACGAAGCTCTCATGAAGGAGATCGAAGAGCAGATACTCGCCCGCAAGGATGAGCTGAACAACTCACCTGCAAAGGCTGACAAGAAGGATATCAAGCCCGCAGCAGCCGATGATAACGGAGACAAAGCACAGTCTTCATCAGCAGATGATATCCTCGCAGATATAGATGAGGATTTCGAGGAGTTCACTCCTGCTGAAGAATAATGGAGATCACCGCTCTTCAGAGATACAAGGGTTCTACCTTTGAAGCAGAGCTTGACAATGAGAGGAAAATTTACCTGCATTCTGATATTATCGCAGATTTCGGGCTCCGTACCGGCATGGTACTGGAGCGTGATGAGCTGAGGAAGATAATCTACGCCTCAAATTTCCGCAGGGCATATCAGCGAGCGCTGTATCTGCTGGATTACCGTGACTACTCCGCAAAGGAGATGTACGATAAGCTTACAGATACATACAAAAGCGAAAAGCTATGCAGCGCAGTGCTGGAAAAGCTTAAAAATGCAGGACTGATAGACGACATCAGATATGCTGAGAATATGGCAAGGAAGCTTGTTGTATCAAAGAAATTCGGCAGGCGCAGGGCAATGCGTGAAATAACACTGAAAGGCGTGGACAGATTCACCGCAGAGGATGCTCTTGCGGAATACGAGAGCGTATTCGCTGAAAACCTGTCAGAACTCATTGAAAAAAAATACAGCAGGTACCTGACAGATCCTGATGACAGGAAAAATACAGAAAAAGTTAAAAGCGCTCTTGTGAGATACGGCTACAGCTTTGATGAGATAAACCGTACAGTAAAAGAGTTTTTTGAGAATATAAATGAATAATGGAGGAACGGCAAATGCCGATCAAGGTTGGAATGGTATCCCTCGGATGCTCAAAGAATCTGGTGGATTCCGAAAGAATGTTATACAAACTGAAAAGCAGAGGCTATCAGCTCGTTACCGAGCCCGGACTTGCTGATGTTGCAGTAGTCAATACCTGCGGATTCATAAAATCCGCCAAGGAAGAGGCTATCGAGACTATACTTGAACTGGGCAAGCTCAAAGAAGAGGGCACCCTCAAAAAGATAATCATAACCGGCTGTCTTGTTGAGAGGTACAAGGAGGAGACCGCAGAGCTCTTCCCGGAGGCAGATGCCGTCATAGGAATAGGCAACAACAAGGATATAGTGGATATACTGGATCACGTCCTTGCCGGAGAGAAGTATATCAACTTCGCTCCAAAGCTTGATGCAGAGCTTACCGGCGACCGTATCATATCCACTCTCCCTTTCTTCACCTATCTTAAGGCAGCAGAGGGATGCAGCAACTGCTGTACCTACTGCGCTATCCCTATGATAAGAGGAAAATTCCGCAGCGTCCCCATGGAGGACGTTATAAAGGAAGCAGAATACCTTGCAGCAAACGGAGTTACAGAGCTGGTCGTTATCGCACAGGATACCTCCCGCTACGGCGAGGATCTCTACGGCGAGTCAAAGCTCCCCGAGCTTCTCCGCAGGCTTTGCAGGATAGATGGACTTAAATGGATACGCACCCTCTACTGCTACCCCGAGAGGATAACAGATGAGCTGCTTGAAACTATCGCTTCCGAGGAAAAACTTGTAAAATATCTTGAGATACCGATACAGCACTGCGACGGAGATATCCTCAGCCGCATGAACCGCTGGGGCGATACAGAAAAGCTTGAAGCTCTGTTCGCACATATCCGTGAAAAGGTACCGGGAGTTATCCTGAGAACTACCCTTATCACAGGCTTCCCCGGCGAGACTGAGGAGCAGTTCAACAAGCTGGCAGAATTTGTACAGCGTGTCCGCTTTGACAGGCTTGGCTGCTTCGCCTATTCCCGTGAGGAGGGAACAAAGTCCTATGACTTCCCCGACCAGATAGACGAGGAAACTGCCGCCCACAGAGCAGATATCATCATGGAGCAGCAGATGCTTATAAGCGCCGAAAACAACGAGAAGCTCCTTGGCAGCGAATTTGAAGCAGTCGTTGAAGGCTTCGACAAATTCGGTGAATGCTGGTTCGGAAGAACTGTACTTGACGCTCCGGATATTGACGGAAAGGTATTCTTCACATCCGAAACTCCGCTTGAGATCGGACAGTATGTGAAGATAAAGATAACAGATACCCTTGATTATGATCTGATAGGAGAGGTGACAACAGAATGAATCTTCCAAATAAACTTACTTTGCTGAGAGTATTTCTCATACCATTTTTCCTGCTGTTTATTTACCTGGATATCCCTTTTCATTTCTTGATCGCACTGGTGATATTCGCCGCAGCGTCCATAACCGATGCGCTTGACGGAAAGATCGCAAGAAAGCGCAATCTGGTAACGAATTTCGGAAAATTCCTGGATCCGCTGGCTGACAAGGTGCTGGTAATAGCGGCTCTTACAGTATTTGTAGAGCTGAAGGAAGTGAATATGGGAGCTATCCCCCTCATAATCATAACAGCAAGAGAATTCATGGTATCCGGCCTTAGACTTCTTGCCGCAAACAGCGGCGTAGTAGTTGCCGCCGGTATCTGGGGGAAGCTCAAAACAGCCTTCACAATGGTAACAATAGTCGGTGTCCTCTTCTGGATAAGCCTCTGCCACGATTTCAGCTTTGGCATTCCCTGCAAAGTACAGGATATTGTAAACGATATCGCCGTGCCAGTGCTTATCTGGATATCTACAGCGCTCACAGTTATCTCAGGCGCCGTATACCTGAAGGGCTACTGGAATCTTATCGATTCGGATAAATAAAGGAGGAAAATATGAAGCATTGTGCCGGACAGATCAAATATCTCATCGCAATAAAAGAGCTTACGGATATTGACGAATACGTCCGCTGTGTGAATATATCAAGGCATCTTGGCGTATCAAGGCCCAGCGTCAGCAAAATGCTGCGCTGCCTTGCCAATTCTGGCCTTGTATATGAGGATTTCTGCAACAGCGTAGTCCTTACACCGGAAGGTGAAAAGGAGGTTGAAGCGTTATTCTCGTCTTTCAGGGAGGTATATATATTCTTCCACAAATTCCTGAAGCTTCCCGAAAGCGAAGCCCATGAGCAGGCTCTCAGATTCATAACGGAGTTCCCTAATGACACCTGCGAAAGACTTAAAGGACTGGTAAGGAGAACTCTTAAAAAGCGTACATAAAAAGAGAGGCTTTGAGCCTCTCTTTTTATGCAGAATATGCCGGTATTCACGATAAACTTCTTCGTTCCAGCCATATGTATATCTGTTACCTTTTTTGCCTGTATTGACTAAATAAAAACGTCCCCCTCTTAAGGGTGGTACACATACAGAATGTTTACGACAGTTATTGAGGAAAAACCTTTTGAAAAAGGGTTCTTCCTCAAACTCCCTTCCTAAAACTTTCAGTTTTGATTTTTCTCCATATAGGGCGCAGCCATGCATACTTGCACGGCTTTTTTATTTTCAAGCGCCCTATATGGGGAAAAATAAGATTAAAAGTCTTTGGAAAGGGGTTCGGGGAAGAACCTTTCCTCAGAAAGGTTTTCCCCGAGTAATTACCGTATACTTCTATATGAGCATCACACTTAAAAAGGGGGACAGTTTTATAAGGAGGTTTATATAAATTTGAACGAAAAAGTCATCAGCTCTGTTCGCTTACGAGTATAGATGCACGATTCTGGATCATATCAGCAGCTTCCTTAGCGGACTGCTCACCTGCAAAGTATGCGTCTATCTCTTCCTGGATTATATCCTGAACACCCTCAGGGACATAATCATTAAGAACAGTGGAGTTCTTCACATAGTCATAGATATAGTCTCTTTCTTCCTTTGTAAGCGGGGTGATCTTCTTTTCTATGCCGCCGATCTCCATTGTATTGCCGTTCGGATAGTATTCCTTCTCGCCCTTTTCATTGATATAGAAAGGCTCATCCATAGCTTCATCGAGTTTCTTTTCAAATGCTGCAGTAGTTACAGGCAGCTCATACATATTCTCCTGATACTCTTCAGTAAAGAAATTCTTGATGAAATTCCAGCATTCATCCTTGCTGGGAGAATCATTCATTATTGCCATAGTATTATAGGAAGCAGACATTATAGCGCCCTTGCCGGGATAGCCGACCAGACTGATATCCTCGCCGAAATATCCTTCTTTGTAAGTATTGTATTCATGCATATCGTACATATACCATGAGTTCAGGAGTGCCTTATCATTGAGGTATGCAAGATCACGCTCCTTCAGATAGTTTTCCCAGTCTTCATCTGTCATATTCTCAAAATCATATTCCTTAGGATCTTCCGGGAACTGATTGCAGAATTCAAGTATCTTTATAAAATCAGGATCGTCAAAGCTGCACTTGCCGTTTTTAGCATCAACAAAGCTGTATATCAGCGGCCAGCACATCATGAGAGCGCTATCCTTACAGTCATCTTCAGTAAATGAAGCACCCTCCGGACGATTCTTGTATGCCTCGATCATGTCATCAAGGCTCCAGTTGTCATGGTCGCAGAACTTTTTCTTGATAACCCATGTCTCAATGCTGATACTCGGGCTGATCTGTACAAGCTTACCATCCTGTTCAAAGGCATTGAGCGCACTTGGAAGGAACATATCCTTTTTGACTTCAGTATCCTTATCCATAAATTCATACATATCTGCAAGGGCATTCTTATGGGCAAGCTTTTCTATGAGGTACTGATCGCCGATTATCATCATATCAGGGCCCTTGTCAGCGATTATATCCTTTTCCAGCTCATCAGAAGAAGCTATAACAGCTTCCTTGCCGTCGCCGTATTCATTGAACTTTGAGTAATCAGTGATCTGGATACGATAGCCGTTAGCCTTCTTATTATACTCAGTTACCATGCTTGTGATAGTCGGATCCATACCATCGACCGCAAGAGTGATTATCTTTGTAGACTTCATTTCATCAGCATTGCGTGCTGTAAGACGTGAGAATGAAACTGTTGCGCCTTCGCCGCCTGTTTTATAGTTATAGCTGGTCTCAGCAAGAATGAAATCGCCCTTGTCAACAGGAGTAACAGCTGATACCTTCTGGGGATCGATATCGGAGTTTACATAATTGACCAGTTCTTTGAACTCTCCGTTGGCAAATCCTAAGAAACCGTTGTTGCCGGAGGCATAGATATCGTAGTCGCCGTTTCCTCTTATAAGTCTCAAGTAACCGCCTTCCTTGATCTCTACAGGATCTCCTATCTCGCCGCTGCCGTCAGAATTAAGTATATGGAGCTCCAGCGTATTCTCGCCGTATCCTGTAATAGCCAGTGAGCCGTCAGATGTCAAAGCTGCCGAGCTAACATAATCTATACCGTCCACAGTGATATCGTCAGAGAACTTTCCTTCCTTATCCATAATGGTATAAACCGTGCTGTCTTCTCCATAGTGACCGATAAGGAACTCATCTCCATCAAGAGCAAGAAGATCTGTAGTGTAATAATATCCATCCTGATCCTTCAGATTTTCGACATCCAGCTCTTTTTCATCCACCTTTTTTCCGTCAAGATCATAGGTCAGGAGCTTATAGGTGTGTTTGGTACCCTTTTCAAAGGCCACCTCATCGAAGTCTTCGTAATTGAAATCAGGATTCCACCATTCCGGTGCCTTCATATTGCCGTAGTCGGCGATATCAACTACTGCGAATATCTTACCGTCATTATATTCAGTCCTGTAAGTCACTTCGCCGTTAGCCGGCTTACCCATATCAAGCTTCAGCTCCTTGGGAGAACCAAGAGAGGTATCTGTAAGATAGAATACACTTGTCTGTTCATATGTTTTATAATCTATTTTATAGCCGCCGATAAGGAGCTGATCCTTGTCCGGGATGTAATTGATGCTTTCAACATCATCGAGATCCAGGTCAGCCGTAAGCGGCTCGGAGCGGTAGGAGTTATTGAGTACCTTATCTGCTGTAGGAGCTTCCTTGGAAGAAGCACTCTTTCCGCATGAAACAGCTGAAACTGCAAAAACAGCTGCTGAAACGAATGCGGAGGCTCTGAGTAATGATCTTTTTTTCATAATGATGATCCTTTCTTATTTTTATATATATAACTTTCCTTTGTTTTGCCTTTTTCAGGCGCTTATATCCGGTATATCCGGCTTTTTGTCTTTTTTTATAGTTTTTCTTAGTTTCAGCTACAGGTCTGAAAGCTTCTTTCGCAGCATTCCTTTCCTGCGCCTTGCAAATATGAACAGCTTTGCTATGAGCCATAGTCCTGTCAGTATGGGGATGATGCTGATGATCCTCCTCATACCGTAATAACAGGACAATCTATATTCAACGATCCTGGAAGAATTCTCCCAGAAGGGATAGCTTATTTCATCGTCCTTTATCACTGATCGGTAGAGCTTCCCGAATTGTTTTGCCCTTTTTTTCGGATCGAAGCGTTCAGTATTATTGACGACCTCCATCTCATTGGTATATCTTCCCTTGAAGTAGTCACTGATAGTATTCTCTGCGAAGTTTTCGACCGGCTCCGGGACAATACACTCATAGCAGGTTATCTTGCTGAATTTGTTTTCGGTCTGCGGATCTGACAGCATATCCGTTCCCGAACCGTCATTATATACTCCCGCCATCATTCCCGCATCAGCGAAGGATGTTCCTCCGGAGAGCTTTCCGGCAGTTTCGTATGACACATATGCCATAGGCAGCTTCCCTATGCATTTCTTCTCGGCTGAGGATGAAGGCTGCTCGATTACTCCGGCAATATAAAGCTTGATGTTATTGATATATATATTCTTGCCGGCGATATCGGACGAACCATAAAGTGCCCATGCCAGCTCCTTGTCGATCACAGCGCCGTCCTGCATGAGATCATCGTCACTGAAGTAAGCACCGCTTATCAGTCTGAAATCATGGAACAGAAAGAAATCTCCGCCTGCCGCAATCAATTCGGCATCTGAACGTCCCACACGATCGCATTTCACGCTGTATTTTCCGAGCGGAGCGCTGTATGCCTGAGGCACCAGCTTCTTTCCATCCTCCGATACTATTGAGGAATCCTTGAGCTTGCTCATCAGTTTACTGTAAAGGCCTTTGGCATCATTCTTTGAAAAGTCTGCGTTCTCTGAAAAGAAGCAGCTCATCTGTATGAACTTGTCACTGCTGTCACAGCCCCAGCGATGAGCGGCCATATTCCAGCTCTGCGACTTTGCAAGGGAGCCTCCGGCTGCTGTCAGAACTGCCATAGCGGCAATGGCTGCTGCATTTATGACAGCGGCAGCGATATACCGCTTTTTTATACGTTTCCAGATACGTTTTTTCATAAAGCGCTCACCGCCTTACTTATCCTTCATGCGGACCTGATCTCCGGGATCTACGCTTTTGCTTGCAGCGGTTATCAGATAAGCATCACGGTCAAGAGCAGCGCTCACAGCACTCGATGTCTCGTCAGAGGCAAGCTCTTCGACCTTGACCTTCTCTGCATAGTAGCGGTTGCCGAGAGGAGAGTTCTTCTCCCTTACGATGAGCACGTATTTTCCGTCCGAGCCCTCTTTTACAGCGCTCCTCGGAACGATAGTATCATAATTTGCCGAGCCGCACGGAATGGAGAGCTCAATGGATGTACCTGAGTCAACATCACCGGTGACATCGAATACCAGCACCTTATTGTTTGAATCACTGCTGCTGTTCTTGATGTCCTTTAACACAGCCTCTATATCACCGTTCCAGTTATTGATGATCTCAGCCTTGGCGCCCTTCTTGACCTTCTTTGCCTTCTCAGAAGAAACAGTCACCTCAACGGTAAAGCCTTCGTCAACAAGGTCTATGACTGCCATAAGCTGGTCAGGAGTAGTTGTATCATTGGGCTGAACTTCTACAGTTCTTACAACACCGTCATACTTGGATTTTACCTCAACAGTGCCGTTTTTCTTCTTCATCTTTTCCAGCTCAGCCTTTGTGGAATCTATCTTTTTCTTCTTGGCTTCCATGTCAAGGTTGTTCTTCTGTGAATCCACAGCGTCATCGTTCTGAGCCTTTGCAAGGGCTGCAACAGCATCATCGAGGGCATTCTGCTTTTCCTGAACATTGGCAACACATTCCTCATAGGAAAGAGTCTCGCCTGTTCCTGTGCTCTCGCTATCCGGAAGTCTCGACTTTACATCGTCAAGAGCGTACTCTGTATCTGCAAGCTGTGCTGAAAGATCGCTGCGGATACTGCTCTTTTCGTTCGCATAAGCATCTTCTGCCTGAGACTTCGCAGCCTCTTTAGCATTTGCATCAGCAAGTGCGGCAGTGATAACGCCCTCATCCATTCCGCTGTCAACTGCATTGGAATATATCTCATAGGCCGCCAGATAAGCGTCATCAGCATTTTTTGAACGGGTGAGCAATGAGGGGAGGTTTCCGGTATATTCCGGAGCAGCCTCTGTATAATCGTCTGTATCGATAGCGTTTATGGTAGCAGTGAGCTTTTCTTTTTTATTTGTGAGTTTTATCGACTCAGCTTTGTCGCTCTGAAGCTGAGCTTTTTCCTGAGCGCTGGTGAACTGAGCCTGATAAGCAGCATCTCTCTGAGCGATAGCCTTATCAAGGGCAATTCTTGCATCTCTTACATCATTTTTCTTCTCAGTAAAATCTGTTGGAAGAGCGAGAAGAGCCTTTTCGTATTCCAGCTCCAGCTCGTTCAGCGTATCCTCAGTAGTCTTTGTATCAGTTTCGCCGGTACCCTTGAGGATGAAGAGCACATCGTCCTTCTTGACCTCCTGGCCCCTCTTGACATTGATAGTATCGACAGTATAGTTTCCGTCAGAATTTACCTGATAGGCCTGATTGGGCTGGACCATTCCGCCGCCTCTAACACGTTCGGTAAGCTTTCCGGAAGTCACTTTGTCAGTAGTCACCTCTGCAAGCGATCTGTTCATGATAGTATTTGAGAAGAACGTCAGCAGAAGAAGTCCTGCAAGGAAGATAATAAGTATAGTCTTTATCAATTCTCTCTTTTTAAAAGGAGAGCGTTCCTCGTTATTCTCTCTGACCGGTATAACGGCATTTTTTTCTGTATCATTGTTGATATTTATATTCTCATTCATGTTTCTTTCCTCCTTAACCCTTTATTCCGCCGGCATAGGTAATACCCTCAACGAGATAATCCTCACCGTAGAGGAACATCAGTATTGTCGGTATCATATATACCACTCCGACTGCAAAAGCAAGTCCCACATCTCCTGTATTTATCTGTGAAAGGAATACTGAGAGCGGATGCATCGTTGTATTCTTCATAAGTATCAGCGGCTGCTCCACCATATTCCAGTAATCGATGAATACCAGCATTCCGATAGATACCAGAGCGCTCTTGCACATAGGCAGATATATCTTTGTCATAATCTGCCACTCTCCTGCGCCGTCAAGCTTTGCAGCCTCCACATAGGAGACCGGAACTCTTCTCATTACCTTAGTGAGAAGGAAAATGCTGAACGGAGAGAATATGCTGGGGAGTATTACTGCTCTTCTCGCCCACATCATGCAGAAAACATTCAGCGGCTTTGCTGCTCCCTTGAATATCAGGTGCTCTGAGGTCTCAAGCATACCGAATTTATCTGCTACAAGATAATTCGGAACAAGAGTGACCTGGTAGGGCATTAGCATAAGTATTATATAAGCAAAGAATATTATGCTCTTTACCTTGCCGGGATATCTTGAAAAGCCGTAGGAAGTAACCACTGCAATGGCAAGCTGTATCAGCGTTATCGGAACAGTCAGCAGGACTGAGTTCCAGAACTTCATAAGGTAATCCGAATTTTTGATAAGTACCGATTTGTACTGATCTACAGTTACCTTATCGGGAATGAATTTCAGGTTCACATCTTCTGATATAAATGTGTGTTCGCTTCCATTCATATTTCCGAACATTGCTCCGTAGTTTGCAGCGATCTCATTTGATGTCATAAATGAGTTTGCTATTGTCAGGACAGTGGGGAGTATGAATGCCAGAGCTGCTATTGCAATGAAAACCGTAAGGACTATATTGAACACACGATCTTTTCTTTTAACTGTCATCAGTTCTCCACATCCTTTCCGAAAATATTCTCGGCAATAAGGAGAACAGCTATTATCACTATCATTACAAGCGAGAAGAGAACTGCTGCGGCCGATAACTTCTGGTAGTCAAGATTCTGGAAGGTATTGTTCATAAAGTGCTGCAGCATATACAGCTTACCGTATGGATAGCTTCCTGTAAGCAGGTACACCTCACGGAATATCTTGAACGAATTGATAAGTGAGAGTATAAAGACGAATAATATAGTAGGTGAAAGGTATCTGAGCTTTATGTGGAAGAACTGGTATATGCTTCCTGCGCCCTCAAGCTCGGCAACCTCAATGATATCTCTTGGTATACTGCAAAGCGCCGACATATAAAGTATCATATTGTAGCCCAGGTTCTTCCAAAGGAACATCAGTATTATTACCACCTGTCCCTGAGGAGCTTTCAGCCAGTCGATGCTGTCGCCGCCGAACATCTCCATTATCTGATTAACAGTACCGTGCTTATGGAAAAGCACCTGCCATACCAGAACTACAGAAGCAGTCGGGACCATCAGCGGACTTAGGAACAGCGTCCGGAAGAAGCTTTTGCCCGGAATGTTCCTTTCCAGCAATACCGCAAGCCCCAGTGAAAGGAATGTCGCAAGCGGAACGGCTATTAAAGAAAACGCAGCTGTATTTTTTGATGCACGCTTGAAGGCTTCGTTTTCCATAAGGTTCTTGTAATTTTCCATGCCCACATATTCTTTAACGATAGGATTATTTATCATTGAATAGTAAATGACGATGCCAAATGGGATAACGAAGAAAATAAGTACTCCCACAAGACTTGGTATCAGGCAGGCATTGCTGAACCACCGCTCTTTTCGCCTTCCGCATTGATTTCTGTTTTTTTTCATATAACCACGACCTTTTGTTCTGTTTTTACCTGTATCTGTTCTGGCGAAGATCTTCTTTCATATATAAGTGATTCACATATAATAAAAAGACGAACCGCAATTTTATTTTTATATTTTAACATTATTTGCTTCCGCTCATTTCTGTTTCCATAAATCATAATAATCTATTGACATATAATTGTCAATAGATTTTGCAGTTATTTTGCATTTTTTTCAAAGGTTTGTTTTTTTCATGAAATCCCTGTCTTTCCGCCATTACAGCATCCTTCCCGGAAACAGTATCCATCATATTTGCATATTATTATAAACTTATAAAATTACTATAAAGTGACTTTTATATAACAAATATGTCATGTTCCAACATATTATATCAAGCCGAAATAATGCTGTTATTAAGCTGATATCCGCACTACTTTTTGTGCAAAACGACTTTTTTGCATTTTGCCTATTGACAACAGTCCGGCTTTGTGATAAAATATTATCTGTTGAAACGCCATGCGGGTGTAGTTCAATGGTAGAATTCCAGCCTTCCAAGCTGGTTACGTGGGTTCGATTCCCATCACCCGCTCCAATTTAAGCAGCCTTGGCTGCTGATTTTATCTATGCGCCTTTAACTCAGCTGGATAGAGTAACTGCCTTCTAAGCAGTAAGCCGCTGGTTCGAATCCAGCAAGGCGCGCCATTCCGAAACTCTCCGTTATATGATCCCATTTAATGGGGAGCTTCGTTTTTATTTAATTGATGGTGGGTGTAGCTTAGCTGGTTAAAGCGTCGGATTGTGGTCCCGAAGACCGTGGGTTCGAATCCCATCTCCCACCCCAGCGCCGAGCGGGCGCACGCTTATCGCGGTTCAGTCTTACTGGACCGCGATTTTTCGCCGCGTATGAGGTTTTGTTCAAGACCGGAACAAAATATAATATAAGGCACTTTCGAGAGATCGGAAGTGCTTTTTTCATTGATTTCCTACATTTTTCCTACACTTTTTTGCGATACCTGCAAAATCAAGGACGAATAAAGACGATAAAAAATCAGCAGAATAGTTCTTTCGTCCATCGGGATAACAGTTCTTCTGTTAAAGCGTCTTGACTAATATTTTATAGCTTGTTATAATATTATAAAAGATAAGGGGGCGTTCCTTATGTCGGATACAAGAGAGCTGCTGCCTGTTCTGCTTTCTGAGAAGAGCAGAAAGATCAAAGGCAGCATATACAATAGAATGCAGGTCGATTTTGCATACTACTCTAACCGTATCGAAGGAAACCACCTTACCCACGACCAGACCAGATATATCTATGAGACACGCACTATCGACGGTACTGTTCCTGTGAATGATGTGTTTGAGGCTGCGAATCACTTCAAATGTTTCGACTATATCCTTGATACCGTTAACGAGCCTATCACGGAGGACTATATAAAGCAGCTTCACCGTATGCTCAAAAACGGCGTTATGGAGGACGACACAGATTACGCTGTTATCGGCGACTATAAGAAATATCCAAACGAAGTCGGCGAGATAGAGACAGCCCTGCCGGAAGAAGTTGCAGGTCTTGTACAGGACTTACTCCGTAAATACGAAAGCAAGTCTTCTCTTGACTTGTATGACGTTGCTGATTTCCATGCAGTATTTGAGAAGATACACCCATTCTATGACGGAAACGGTCGCATTGGCAGGCTTCTGATGTTGAAACAGTGCCTTGCTAACGGCATTGTTCCCTTCTTCATCAATGAGGATATCAAGCACTTCTACTATGTCGGACTCAAGGAATGGCAGTCGGACGAGAAAAAAGAACGACTGATAGATGTATTCCTATCCATGCAGGACGATATGAAGGCTATCCTTGACTACTTCCGTATCGGTTACGATAAGACTGAGCTTACGGCAAGAGAAGTAATAAGTAAACATATATAAATAATACAAGTTTGCGCTCCCTCGTGGAGCGCTTTCATTTTATTTGGCATATTGCTTTAGGCTGACTGCTGTGGTATAATGTATTCAGGAGCACTTGAAAGATGCGATCAAAGATTCGGCTATAAATAGCCAATGCAACGGAAGTTAACACGATTGTCAGCGCCCGTTGACAGATTTCCAGCGTTAGTTGGTAGACCTTTTCCGGCAGAAATGATATTATGGATTCATCAGGAAAAACCTATCGCCCAGCGATAGAACAGGAGGGATCTATTATGAAAAATATCATAAAAAAAATCAGTCCATTCAACAATTATGATGATATGCCGGCACCGATCTTAGTCTTGAAAAAGCTGCTCGCATTTTTCATCTGCTTCGTACTCGGAATGCTCGCAGGCAATGGAGTCATTATTGGTATCATGATCGCCTGCGGAAAAGATCTGTCGAAGGGAGAAACGTTCAGCGATAACGTTATGTCTCTTCTGGGACTTTATTGTATGGCGGCGATCATAGCCTTCAGCATTCTCTACTGGAAGCTTATAGAGAAAAGGAAACTCTCAGAAATGGGCGTGACTAAGCATATCGGCAACTGGTTTATCGGTGCTCTTATAAGCATGGGACTGCTGGCTGTCTGCGTTGCTGCGATAATGCTCACAGGCAGCATCAGATTTTACGGAATGTTAGGAGATCCCAACGTTACAATGATATTGCTTATGCTTGGAGGATTTGTTATTCAGGGAGCAGCCGAGGAGTTCCTTTGCAGGGGACTTGTTCTCTGCTCTCTCAAGGACAGAGTACCGCTTCCTGTCGCTGTTGCGGCAAGTACACTGTCTTTCATTTACCCTCACTGGAGTACGCTCCGTGAATTCGAGCCGCTGTACATCTTCTCCGGACTGCTCAATTTAGCCGTTATCTCATGTGTATTCTCGTTCCTGACAATTCGTACAAAAAACATATGGGCAGCCTGCGGACTTCACTCTATATGGAATTTCTGCCTGAGCTGCGTCCTCGGACTGGATCTCAGCGGCAGCGAGGGAGCTTCGGCTGCACTCATTAACATGAAAAGCATGGGCGCAAACCTGCTCAACGGTGGTAACTACGGCATTGAAGCAAGCATTATAGCTGATATTGTAATAGCTTTGGCGGCTATAATACTTTGGCAAATATATAAAAAGAATAATACAGAAAGGCAGGCGTGAAATATGGATTTCAATAACAAGCTTTATGAACTTCGCAAGCAGAAGGGATTATCTCAGGAGGAGCTTGCAAACCGGCTCAATGTTTCAAGACAGACCATATCCAAGTGGGAGGTGGGGGATTCTACCCCTGACATGGAGAAGCTGATAGCTATCAGCGACCTCTTTGAGATATCCCTTGACGAACTGGTGCTTGACAAAGCACCCGAACCGGCGTCTGCACCTGCTCCGGAAGCACCTGCTAAGGCTGATCTTTATACTGACATCAAGGAAAAGGTCCTCACGGAGGATAACAAGAAAAGGGCTAAAAAGGGGCTGAAAATAGCTGCAATAGTATTGGGAGCCTTTGTCCTGATCGATCTTGTATCGTTTGTTGTATATGTCAGTGTTAACGGCTTTCCCGGTTGAACAGATCTTTCCCCACAGCCTGACCGGCGAAACCAATATGTCTGAATAAAATCAAAGCGGGTGATAATGTGCTTTTATCACCCGCATTTTTATATTCAATGTTTTCTATTTTAGCTTTCTTTTATTTCTTTTCTCTGGCAATTACTGTACGACATTGCAATAAGGAGCGAATACAAAGCCCTTATGCTTCTTCCCATTAGTATCCTTTATATTCTTGAAATGATACCATCTCTCTCCATTATCCCAGACGATCATATAATCTGACTTAAACTTTGTATTCAGCATTGCATTGCCAAGTGAAGGTGCACCTGCACAAGCCCATTCTCTTATTATTGCATCACCTTTAAATTTATTAGGGATCTTTACATAAGTTGTCACATTAATAGTATGACTTCCGCCACGGTTAGAATCACTGCAATCAGCTTCCTTTATCCAACCCTTTACTTTCTTTCCATTAGTTGCTACGAACTCATCTGAATGCAACAGTGTTGGCTTATTGTTCTGAGCCCTGATAGTATCAACAGTAAATGTATAACCAACTGCTGCGGTTGCAACATATTTTCCTGCGCCGTCAACTATATGAGCACCTGCCTTTGTGGCATAACGCTCCTGATTAACAGCGATATCCTGTGCGTTTGCATCAAGGGAGATCATTACGGAAGGGAAAATATCGTTTCCGGTTGCGAATGAAGTTGCTGCTGAGCCTGTGATAAGTGTGAGAGCTGCGAGTGCGGTACAAATGTACTTACGTGTTTTTAACATTTGATATTACCTCCTGTATAATTTATTGGTATTATTACTAACACCGATATTCATTATAGCACTAACGTTTAATAATGTCAAGAAAATTTTAAAATAATTTTTTCAAAGCTGCCGTGTTTAAAGCAAACAAGGCTATATACAGCCAAAATTCACGCTGTCATCCACGATCCCCAGGCCAAACGCCAGCATTTTTTTACCATATTATCTGAATAATCCGCTTATTACCGGCACTGCCGCACTCAGTCCAAGAGCTGTAAGGAACTGCTCACGCTCCGGTATCACCGTCTCAAACACCGTCTGCAACTGCGGGACCATAACCGCAGCAGCCAGCACTCCGACTGATATCACTGCCGCCAGCAGCAGCTTCATATTTCCGAATGGATTGATACGGAATATGGAGCGTGTCTCAGATCTGCACTCAAAAACGTGTATGAGCTGCGACATGACAAGAGTGATGAGAGCACAGGTGCGTGCCGCCTCCTCAGTGCCGCCCAGCCGCAGCGATAATGCAAATGAAGCAAGTGTGCAAAGGCCGATGAATATGCCCCTGAACACTATCATCCCCATAAGACCGCCGGAAAAGAAGCCCTCTGTTGAACATCTTGGCGGACGGCTCATTATCTCCTTTTCAGGCGGATCCATTCCGAGAGCCACTGCAGGCAGTCCGTCTGTAACAAGATTTACAAGAAGTATCTGAACCGGCAGCAGCACCATAGGCATACCCATAAGTATACCAAGGAACATTGTCAGCACCTCTCCGATATTGCAGGAAAGGAGATAACGTACAAATTTTCGTATATTCGCATATACACAGCGGCCCTGCTCCACAGCATTCACAAGCGTGGCAAGGTTGTCGTCAAGAAGTATCACATCGGCCGCCTGCTTCGTAACGTCAGTACCGGTAACGCCCATTGCTACGCCCACATCAGCCTCTTTTATGGCAGGAGCATCATTCACACCGTCTCCGGTCATGGTCACTATCTCTCCACGGCGCTTGAAACTCCGGACTATACGCAGCTTATGTACTGGCTCAACACGGGCGAACACGGTATATTTGCCTATAATGCGATCAAGCTCCTCATCAGACAGGCGGTCAAGCTCCTCCCCGGTCATAGCCTTGCCGCCCTTGAGCAGACCTGCTTTTCTTGCGACAGCAACAGCGGTATTCTTATGGTCGCCGGTTATCATGACTGTCTTTACCGAGGCGCTTGCACATTTTCTTATAGCCGTCCTTGCCTCCTCCCGTGGAGGATCGATCATACCGGTCAGCCCGAGAAACACCAGTCCTCCCCTGTGCGGATCAAAGGTATCCGAATCGCAGTAAGCCAGCGCAAGCACTCTCAGCGCCTTGTCTGACATTTCTATCATCTTCGCACTTATGCGGCTTCGGACTGCCGGGGTAAGCGGCAGCATCTCGCCATTTTCAGCCATATACATGGAACACCGTGGCAGAAGCACTTCCTCTGCCCCCTTGAAGTACATCCTCCTGCCGCTGCCGCAGATACAGTGTACCGCCATAAAGCGGTTCTCGCTGTCAAAGGGAAATTCATCAAGTCTCCGGCGCTCATTTTCAAGGGAAGCCTTCGTTATCCCAGCCTTTGAAGCTGCTATAAGCAGAGCAGCCTCTGTGGGATCGCCGGTAACTTTCCATTCGCCCTTGCCGGTAACAGCACCTCTGTTGCGGCTCTTTGTTCCGGAAGGAGCCGTTATGGAAGCATCAGAGCATATAACTCCGCAGATAAGGCTTTCAGTAAGGGCTTTTTCGTTTATGGGATTGATCGCTGTCCCTTCATCGCCTTTTGTCACTCCACCGCTTATACGGTAGCCCATGCCGCTGAAATAATAGCTCTCATCCGCCGCAGCAAGCTCTGTGACGGTCATTTTGTTCTCAGTGATAGTCCCTGTTTTTCCGAGCATATCACAGATGTACAGCCGAGAGTCTCAACGCTGTGGAGCTTGTTGACAAGGGCTTTTTGCTTCAGCATACGGTTGACGGCCAGCGCAAGGGCTATAGTCACTGTAGCCGGAAGTCCCTCCGGGATAGCAGCGATCGCAATGGTTATTCCGGTCATAAGCATGGCGAACACCTCTTCGCCACGGAGTATCCCTGCTGCAAATACTGCTCCGCACACTATTAGGCATATCACTGCCACAGCCTTTCCGAGCTCTGCAAGCCTCTTTTGCAGGGGTGTCAGCTCCTTATCGATATCCGCCAGCATTTCCGATATGCGTCCCATCTGAGTACGTTTTCCCGTAGCTATGACCTTCGCCATGCAGGTGCCCTTTGTTGCAGAAGTGCCGCAGTAAACTATATTGCTCTTGTTTATGGAATTGTCGGTATCCGAAGCAGGCCCTGCGTTTTTTGCCGCAGCCTCGGATTCGCCGGTAAGCATAGACTCATCAGCATAGAATCCTGCCGCCCTGAGCACAGCACAGTCTGCCGGCACACGGTCTCCGGCTTCAAGCTCTATGATATCATCGCACACAAGTCCTGCTGCATCTATCACCCTGAGCTCCCCGTCACGATAGCATTTAGCTGTGGGCGCAGTCATTGAGCGCAGGGCTTCAAGAGTATGCTCAGTACGGTACTCCTGAACAAAGCCGAGAACTGCATTGAGCAGGACGATGAGTATTATCGTTACAGCGTCTGATATCTCTCCCAGCAGTACAGATACTCCTGTAGCGGCAAGGAGTATCATCACCATGACATCCCTGAACTGTCCTATGAATATAGCCGCTGCACTGGTCTTTTTCCCCTCTTCAAGCAGATTCTCCCCATCGGCCTTAAGTCTTTCAGCCGCTTCCTTTTCGGTAAGTCCCATAGCATCCCCTCCAGATAAATGATTTGTCCATACATCATATGCCGCTCCCGGACAGGATATTCGCAGCTGAAAAATATGTATAAGATATGCGAAAACTAAGTGAAATACATTGCATTATATTTTTTTGTATGTTATAATGTATAAAGCATATTATCGGCTCATAGCCGTAAAGAGAGGGTTAGTTAAATGTTTAAGAAGAATAAGACCGCCGCTCTGCTGATGAGTCTGCTCATCTGTGCTTCTGCGGCAGTATCTCCGGTAAGCGCATATGCCGACAACGAGGAAGGCGCTGCCGTTTCCGAAGCAGCAGAGGAAGCGGCTGACAGCAATGAAAAAACATCGGGAGACTTTACATATACCGTCAGCGACAACGATACTGTAACGATAACAAAATGCACCAATACTATAGTTGATCTTGTCATCCCCGATACAATAGACGGCCTGCCCGTAACCGATATCGGCGAATGGGTATTCGGCAAGGAATTGAATAAATTCCTTGAGACTGTATCCATCCCTGCTTCTGTAGAGTATATATCAACCAACAACCCCTTCAAGGTCTGCGGAAACCTCAGGGAGATAAACGTGGACTCCGGAAACAAGGATTATGTTTCTGAGGACGGCATCCTCTTCACCAAGGACAAGAAGCGTCTTGTATGCTATCCTACAAGGAAATCAGGCAAAAGCTATACCATACCTGACGGCGTTGAAGAGCTGGGAAGCGCTGCAATATATGAAACCGAACTTGAAAATATCACCTTCCCGGACAGCCTCACTACTGTCAAGGACTTTGCTGTTGCAAGAAATGCTTCGCTGAAAAAAGCTGATCTGGGCAAGACTACTGTTGACAAGCTGGGCGGATATGCATTCTCAGGATGCAGCTCACTTACTGAGATCGTTTTCCCGGAAGATCTCTCAACTATCGGCGGCGCTGCATTCTTTGGCTGTACTGCCCTTACAGAAGTTGAACTGCCACACCTTATCACATCTATCGGACAGTACGCTTTCATCGACACCGGTCTCAAGAGCGTGAAGATACCACGTACTGTACAGGAGATAGGCTACTGTGCATTCGGCTATGAGACAGCTCCCAACGGCGAGGAATGTCCTGTCAGCGACTTCGTAATCATCGGTGAATACGGCTCCGCAGCCCAGACATACGCTACGGATACAGACAGCGAATACGGCTACGCAAACGATTTCACCTTCCAGTCTGAGGAAGAAAATGCTGACGTTGAGGAGATACTTTCTCTTGAACAGAAAACATGGGAAGACTATGACTATGCCGTTGACGGCAATGAAGTATACATACTCTCCTGCAATTCAACGGATGATGTTATAAATGTGCCTGCCGAGATAGAAGGCAAACCTGTAACAAAGATATACACTATCGCATTCAGCAGCACCTATGCAAGAGAGATAACCATACCCGAAGGCGTAAAAGAGATAAAGAAAATGGCATTCAAGGACTGCGGTATGCTTGAAAAGCTCACTCTCCCGCAGAGCCTTGTTACTATCGAGGATTATATATGCAACGGCTGCGAAGTGCTCAGATCAGTAGACCTTGGCGGAGCTGAGACTATCGGCTCAGACGTCTTCCTCGGCTGCAATTCCCTTACCGATATCACTATCTCAGGCAACTGCAAGACAATAGGTGTAGGCAACGAATACCCCTTCGCAGGATGCAATGCCCTTGAGAACATCAATGTAGTATCCGGAAGCGGAGGATCATTCTCCTCTGAGGACGGTATACTCTACAGCAGCGACAAAAAGGCTCTGCTGTGCTATCCTCCTGCCAGAACAGCCAAGACATTCAAGACCTCAAAGGATATCACAACTATCGGCAAATCCGCATTCTTCCTCAACCCATACATCGAGGAAGTTGAGCTGCCAAATGTTGAGACTATTGATATAGGCGCTTTTGAAGGCTGCTCCGCACTCAAAAAGGTAAAGCTCTCAAAGAAGCTCAAGAGCGTGGGCGCTTATGCATTCCTTGACTGCCCGGAGCTGAAGAGCCTGCGTTTCTACAAGGATCTTGAAGAGATCGGCGAATACGCCTGCGGATACTACTACGAGGACGAGGCAAATCTCCTTGAAAACGAGGAAAACGGCGAAACGCTGATGAAGGACTTCAAGATCTATGCCGACAAGGGCACAAAGGGCTATGAATACGCCAAGGACAACGACATAGAAGTTATAACCGGAACCATCGAACTCTTCGGAAAGAACGTAAAGAAGAGCATATTAGAGATAACAGCAGGCGCTGTCGCCCTTGCACTTGCCGCTCTTATCGCAGCACTGTTCACAAAAAGATCAAAGAAAAAGAAGAGCGAAAAGGAAAAGGCCGAAAAGGCAAAGAAGGCTGCCGAGAAAAAGGAAAAGGCAGCTGAGGTCAATAACGCCGAAGAAACTGCTGACGAAGACAGTACCAGCGGAAAGGATGACAACGACGATGAACAGGATTAAGAAGATATTGTCTGTATCCGCAGCAGCATTCCTCTGCTTTACCGCTGTACCGTTACGAGCCCTCCGCACAGATGCTGCAAGCGGCGCTCAGGACGTAAAACAGGACGGTCTTTTCACATACGAAGAGGTAGACGGCGGCTATGCAGTCAAGAGATTCATTGCATCAACAATGACCAGCTTCCCCAGCGTTGTAAACGGAACCCCTATCGTTGAAATAAAGGAGGATGCATTCTACAACTGTGCCGGCATCACCGAGCTGGAGATCCCGCCCACAGTCAAGAAGATAGGCAAGGGCGCTTTCAGCTTCTGCACATCTCTCCGCAAAGTAACGCTTCCGAAATCCCTAACGGAGATACCGGACAACGCCTTTATGGGATGCAGCAGCCTCACAGAGATCGAAATACCGGACAGTGTCACAAAAATAGGTGAATCCGCATTTTCAAACTGCTCTGCAATGACTTCTTTAACCCTGCCGGATTCGCTTACAGAAATAGGCTCTGCTGCCTTCACCTGCGTTCCGCTGGAAACAATAGACGCAGACGGATGTGCAGGCTTCGTATTTGACGACGGCAAGCTCATGGATAAGGACAAGACTGAGATCTACAGAGGCTCAGCCGCTATCAAAGGTGCTCTCCGAATCCCGGAAGGCATAAGGACTATCAATGCCGGAGCCTTCTCCATGTGCTACGGCCTTGAGGAGATATACTTCCCGGGCTCTGTTACAGAGATATGCAGCAACGCATTCTGGGACTGCTGCAATGTAAAGAAGCTGGATTTTTCCGAGGGGCTTACCTCGATAGGCACCGGCGCCTTTACCTACAACGAGCTTGTTCAGACAATAGAGCTGCCGATATCACTTAAAGAGATCGGCGACAGCGCATTCCTGGGCTGTGCTTCACTGGATCACCTGGTATTGCAGGACGGCCTTGAATCCATCGGTGACAAGGCGTTTTTCGGCTGCGGCAACCTTAAAAAGGCGACCGTCCCGAAAAGTGTAAAGGAAGTGGGCGAAAAGGCCTTTGGCTACACCATAGACAGTACCGGCGAAAGCGAAGTAAAGATCAGCGACTTCACTATGAGCGTATCCTCCGGATCAGCCGCTGAGAAGTACGCAAAGTCAAATGAGATAGACTACTCTGCCTCCGACAAGAATCTCAAGCGATTCGCATTTATTATCGTGGCGATCGCACTGGTATTAGCTGCTGTAGTATTTGCAGCCGTACTCATGGCAAGAGGACGCAAGGGCGCTCCTGTCTCAGCAAGAAAGGCAAAGAAAGAAGCCTTGGAAAAAGAGGCGGAAGCAAACTACAAAAAGATCGTTGAAGACGATGAACCCGATGGCAAAAACAAGGATGAAAAGAAATCCGGCGGCAGCAAAGATCCCTCCGCAAAAAAGTCCGAAAACAAGGGTAAAAAAGACTGACAGACAACTGTAAAATGTAAAAAAACACCGTTATCAGGTCATTTCCTGTAACGGTGTTTTGATTTGCATATGCAAAATATATATAGGAATTAAAAATAAATATTTGAAATTCTGCACCTGTAATGCTATAATATAGACAAGCCAATAAGAACAAGAAATTTTCTATCCATCCTTTAAAAAAAGAGTGAGAACCTTAAAGCTTCTCATTCTTTTTTTGCTGCTTCTTCCATGCCTTGTCTTGTAAAATCTGCGAATTTTGTTATATAATCTATACAAGTCTTTATCATCGGATGATCTTCAACCTTTTTACGATAGATTATTATATCACGGTTCAGACAGGTAGCATATGAGCACCGTCTTGTGGTCATGCTTCCCAATGCAAGCGGCGCCGGGTGAAGCGGGCCTACCCACATATACGCATTCTGTACTATATCAAGCATACTCTTCTGTGTACCACGGTCATACACGTATATCTTCTTTCCTCCTGCCTTTGATACATAATCAGGATTGATAGAAGCCTTACGGACTATGTCCGGCTCAGAATCGTTATGGATTATCTCAGGATACTTCTCAAGAAGTTCAAACGGAACATCATCATACTTTGTAAGAGGATGATCCTTGTGCATCATGAGCTGCAAGTGGTATTCCAGTATAGTTCTGCTGCAAAGCTTCTTTGATTCAAGACGTTCCTGAAGGACATCGAGCTGAAGTGTAGGTATACGAAGAACACCGATATCGGCAATTCCGTTACAGGTCTCCTCAATGACCTTGTTGGTGCTTGTCTCAAGAAGAGAGATACTGAAGCCCTGCGTGGTCTCGTCCAGATCAGATATCATCTTGCCCATAGCTGCGGCAACGTATGGAGAACGTGTGGCTGCCACTCTTATCTCGGAGGTATTCATCTCCTTACGGGAATACAGAGCCTCCAGGCTGTGGAACTCCTCAACAATGCTCTTAGCTCTCTCGATGAACTCCTCACCCTCCGGTGTGATGACCATACCGCTCTGGGTACGCTGGAATATCTGTATGCCAAGGCTTTCCTCAAGATCCTTGAGTGCGATGCTGATATTAGGCTGAGCCTGATAGAGTACCTTAGCGGCCTTAGTGATACTTCCTTCCCTTGCGATTGCGATAACATATTCAAGATGCTGTATTTTCATTATTCTCACCTCCTTTATTAGGGTAAATACATTATAGCACATTAATCAGTATAATGCAAGCACTGGCACACCAATTTTGCAATTTTTTTACATATATGCTGTAATACAGCATTTTCGCCTGCAAAAGCAGAACGATATTGCGGAATATCCATTATCTCTGTCTTGCAGATCCGGCTTGATCCAGGTATTATAATGCCATTTGAATAAGATCTGGAAGTTCTTTGGCTCCAGCTTTTTCTTTGTTGAAAGTTGACATTTTTCCACAGATATGTTATAATTATATAGGCTTTGATACACAAACCGCATGATATAATTATCCCCATAAAAACGTGATATTATCCATTACCGCCGAAAGGAGGCGCCAGTATGAACGAAATGACCGAAAAATATATCGCCTCACACCTCTTTGAAAAGCGTGAGGAGGACTTTGAACACGCCTCCCTTGACCGTGAGATCGCTTTCTATGACAGCATCTGTGCCGGCAATATCGAACTGGTAAGGGTATTCATGCAGCCCCTTTGCAGCGAGGGCTGCGGTGTTCTCAGCGAGGACAGTCTCCGCAACCTCAAATACCATTTCGTTGTCCTCGCAGCTATAATCGCCCGCACCTGCATAAACAAGGGCATGACTCCGGAGGAGGCGTACAGCCTCAGCGACTATTATATAATGAAGGCTGACAAATGCACCAACGAACCGGACCTGCGTGATGTTCACAAGGAAATGATAGAGGGCTACACCGACAAAATGCGTATAATAAAGCTCAGCGGCATATGCTCAAAGCAGGTGGTCAGCGCTATTGACTATATCGCCAATCACCTCCACAGCCGAGTACTGCTTGAGGACGCAGCCGAGCAGCTCAGACTTAGCCCGGCATACCTCTCACGGCTCTTCAAAAAGGAGACCGGTATCCCGTTCAGCGAATATGTGAACAAGATGAAGACGGAAGAGGCCTCTGCGCTCCTGCTCTACACCGAGCACACCGATACCGAGATCAGTAATCTTCTGGCATTCAGCTCCCAGAGCTACTTTATTAAAATATTCCGCAAGCACTTCAGTATGACGCCGAAGGAATACAAAAGGCGCTATAAGATCCCGGTATTCAATGCGGACACAAAAAAATAGATCCTATGTTTTCAGCTATATTTCGGACGGTAATGCCGTCCGAAAAATTTTTTTGAAAAAAATGCACGAAATCAGCCTTCTCAGTTGTATGTATAGTAAAGGGCCCCAAAGAAAACGAAAGGAGGAAACGATATGACTGATAATGAAAATACAGCACTATATGCTTTCAGGAAATACGGAGACACAGTTCTCAGAACCGCTTACGCCTGCACAGGCTCTATACAGGAGGCCGAGGACATAACCCAGGACGTTTTCCTTAAGCTCCATTCCTCGCAGACAGAGTTTGCAAACGATGAGCACATGAAAGCATGGCTGCTGAGAGCCGCTATCAATCTCGGAAGGAATTTCCGCAAGAGCTTCCGTTTCAGCCGCACATCTTCGATCGACGATGAAAATGCACCGCAGATCGCAAGTCCCGTGGATGATCCGGACGGCATCAGGGATATGATAAGAACTCTCCCCCAGAAATACAGCGAAGTCATATTTCTTTACTATTACGAAGGTTACAACATCCGTGAGATCTCCGGATTTCTCGGCAAAAGTGAGAACACAGTAAGTTCACTGCTCCAGAGAGGAAGAAAAAAGCTCCGGATGGAACTTGAGAAGGAGGATAACTATGGATCAGAAAGAATATAGATATCACCTGGACAACATTAAATGCAGCGATGAGTTCAAAAAGAAAATGGAAAAGGCTCTCGCATCAGAACCAGGAAAAATTGAGGAATACGAGGATAGTGTAAGCAGCGTTGAACGCATCCACACATCCGTATTCAAGAGATATGCCGCAATGGCAGCAGCTCTCGTACTTGTATGCGGCGCCGCCGGTACAGTATGGTACAGAGCTTCAAAGGATAAGAACGATTCACATATCGCAGCCAGCAATGTTGAAACACCTTCGGAAGCTACAACAGAAGCTCCGGAAACAACAGATAATGTTACAGGTATGCCCGAAGCGTTCAATGAAATAGATTGGATGACCGGCATTTCACAGATATCAGCAACCTTCTATGTTGACGACTCAGAGAATTCCCATCCACTTCCAATTGATGCTGTTCTCATGGCACCTGTAGCAAAGGTAATGCAGACACTTGAGTGGACTGAGGATAAAGATTTTGATTATACTGACTACTATGTTCTCGGCAATGCAACGATCAACGAAAAAGGTCAGGTACTCATAGGCGGCAAGGTATACAGGACAGATTCTGCCAGGGAGCTTGCAGATACAATATATGAGGCATTCTCCACCAGCAGCGACTTCACCGTGAATGACGAGCTGTACTACAGGATAGCACGTTCATCGGAATACTACACAAAGCTGAACGCTTCTATCGATGTTATATACGATTCGCCATACTCAGAAAACGGCAATATCCTTACCATTGACGAGCACGGCGAAATGGAGTTCACTATAGACGCAGACAAGGTGACACACGAGCACACCGTCATACCAAGCGCTGAATATACATCTGACGGTCTCAGCGGTCTCTACGATGAGGCAAGCCACGGACGTTCAAATTTTGATGAAATGTGGAACCACAGTTTTGAACCCGGCATCAGCTATACACAGCTCATAAACAGAGTTCTCTACAAGCTTCCTATCAACAAGCACACAGAAGAATTCATCGATAAGGCAGAGCTCTATGTTCTTGATTACGGCAATGAGATACACGAACTCGTAATTGATCCCGATACAGGAATAATCACAGAGTACAGAGAGTATACTGCTGACAAGACATATATAAGCTATAAGCTCAGCAATATCCGCTATACAAACGATAACGCTTCCAGCAGCAATGTCAATACAGATAATTCCGGCAATGATACTGCTCAGAATATCATCAGACAGCATATCCCCGACAGTGAAACTGATATCCGATATACTGCCGAAAAGCTGGATAATGCACAGCCTTTCCTCCTTGTTATGGACGGCAAAACCGGAACTGAACTCAAGTCTCTTCTCAGCAGCTGCACATGGAGCTATACCTCAGAGTTTTTTGAACAAAAGAATTTCTATACAATTGAAGATGATTACGGCATCCTTTATATAAACGAAAAAGGTCAGCTCAAATGGAATGACTATACATTTGCTACAACAGACCATGTAAATGAAATAAAGGATACGCTCCGTGGATACTTTGAATGTGAACCGGATTCACTTGACGGCTTCCGTAAATCCATTATAGAATCTGTAAGCAAATACGATCACTTCACAGCAGATGGAGATATCACATTCTGCTACGACAGATACATTACAGGTGAAATAAACGGTGTGAAATATGAGGATATATGCCAGTATGAGATAAATGCTCCCGGCGCAGCATGGGACGTCAATAAAAACGGCACCGCTGAATTCTCCTGCAACAACGCTGAACTGGATAACGGAACAACAACTCTTGCTGCTAAGGTAAGCTGCGAAAAGAACGGCGTGCATCTGACACTGACCGAGGAAGGAAAGGGTATCGACAATTTCGACAGTTCTGCCGAAATAACAACTACAGATGACGGCAGCGCAAAGCGTGTAAGGACATTCAATCTTACAGGCGCTCCCGGTATCGAAACTCCCCTCCCGGACTATCAGTTCATGGTCGATAAAGCACTTGAAATGATCGGACAATGCAATTCAAATAACAACTATGAAATAACTGAGGAAAACGGTATCCGCTATCTGAAAGCAAATGTTGAGCACTTTATTATGGGTTACTCCTGCAATGTAGATATTATCATAGGAATAGACCAGAACGGTATGCTGGTAAGATTCAGCGAAAAGAACGACGAAACAACATACTATGATATGACACTGACTAACATAACCTTAGATCCATAAGGAAAAGATCACATCATGGGAGCCCGGCTTCGGGCTCCCATACTGCTTTCTAATAACTACTTTCTGACAACTACTAACTGATATTGCAAAACCTCCGGAAATGTGTTATACTTTATGTAACAATATTTCCGGAGGTAATTTATGAAACTCATTTCATGGAACGTAAACGGTTTCCGCGCCTGTCTGCAAAAGGGCTTCGGAGACTTTTTCAACAGCGCTGACGCTGATATATTCTGCTTGCAGGAAACAAAAATGCAGCCCGAGCAGGCTGACTTCTCCCCGGAGGGATACCACAAGTATTTCCACAGCGCCATAAAGAAGGGCTATTCAGGAACTGCGGTATACACAAAAAAAGAACCGCTCTCCGTGACCTACGGACTGAACGGCGAACATACCGACGAGGGAAGAGTAATAACCTGCGAGTACGAGGATTTCTACTTTGTATGCTGCTATGTACCGAATGCACAGGACGGTCTTAAGCGCATTGACTACCGGATGGAGTTTGAGGACGCAATGAGGGAATACCTCAGCGGACTTGACAAGAAAAAGCCGGTAGTATACTGCGGAGATCTGAACGTGGCTCACGAGGAGATAGACCTGAAAAATCCCAAGACCAACCGTGGCAACGCAGGATTCTCCGATGAGGAAAGAGGCAAATTCACTGAGCTTCTCAGTGCCGGATTTGCAGACACCTTCCGCCGGCTGTATCCCGATACAGTTACCTATTCATGGTGGTCATACCGTTTCCGTGCAAGAGAAAAGAACGCTGGATGGCGCATAGACTATTTCGTGGTATCGGAGCGTTTCATGGACAGAGTAAAGGATTCCGTTATCCTCACAGACGTAATGGGCAGCGATCACTGTCCGGTAGAGCTTATTGTAGAATAACGAGCGGCAGAAACAGCTGTATTACGTAAAATATAATAAAAAATAAAACAGGGTTGCAAAATTTCCATGAATGTGATATAATAAACGTATCAACATTTGTGGGGATTTTTGTTTAAAAACACTTTTTGTCAAAATGGGGTGACCAAAATGAATATCATTTCAAGAACAGCGGTCTGTATTCTGACAACTGTCATGTTATTAGCCTGCTGCTTTTCAGCAGTTACTGTATACGCCGAAAATAGCGATGGAAGTTCAGAAGAAGAATATAAATGGACATACGAGGAGCTCGAAAAATTTCTTCCACTATCCCAAAGCTACATTACATATGATGATGAACAGATTTTTTTGTATGTAGATAAAGACCTCACGATGACGATAACAAATAATAAGACGGAACTGACGACCGACTATTTTTTGCAGGATGGGTTAACATTATCAAAATATGATTATGATGAATTGGAATATTCTTATTATCTGCCGCTTTATCATTATATTAAAAAAGTCAAATTCAATGATAGTATTGAAACACTTACTATTGACGACGGAACATTTTATAACTTCCACAGTTTACAAGAGGTAGAATTCCCCCTGTCACTCAAAAAGCTTCAGATAAACGACCATGCATTTTATAATAACCCTCTTAAGTCTTTTGATGTAATAACCGATGAATGTTCAATACGCCTGAGTGCATTCATGAACTGCGATTATATGAAAAGTGTATATATCAACTGTAGCGATGGAAAAATAGAATCATATGCATTCAAAAACTGTGCCTCACTTTCCAGTGTGAGCCTGAGCAACTGCACTATCGGTGACAAAGCTTTTCAGGAATGTCCTGAGCTCAAAACCGTCGAGCTCCTCGGAAACACCTCCTTAGGGCAGTACACCTTCAATAAATGCAGCAACCTGTTAAATATTTCATTCGATCCCCAAACCACGGAAATGAATAATTCCTTCAGCGACTGCCCTATGTTAAGGCTTATAAACGAAGAACCGGTATTTGACAGCAGTACAGGAACACTGAACAGTGATTACAGGGAGCTTATCCTTTCCCGCTTTAATGGGGCTTACAACGTAGGCTTCCTGACAGATTATGTTCTTGATAAAGTACAGAAAGTCATTGATGAGTACACTGATGTGAATATGAGCGATATGCAGAAGGCCAAAGCCCTTCACGACTGGCTCTGCAGCAAGCTCACATATAACAAAAACGACAGGGATCTCAAAGCTATCAATCACAGCGACGAAACCGCCTTTCTTAATGATACCACGCAGTGCGAGGGCTATTCAAGAGCTTATAATATCCTGCTCAACGCCGCCGGCATCCCAACCTGCTATGTACACAGCAGCACCCACGCATGGAATGTTGCGAAAATAGACGGCCACTACTTTCATATCGATACAACATGGGATGACCATAACAACGAAAAAAGCTATGACTGGTTCATGAGATCAGACGATGAGCTGAAAAAAGCCGGCGGAGATCATGAAAGCTGGACTATTAAATATCCTTCTGATATGCACAGCTTCCAGCTCAAAACTCTCCCTGCCTGCCCGAACTCTGTAGGCGATGTGAATCTGGATGAAAAGGTCGGTATCGCAGATCTTGTAACACTTAACAAGTACATACTTGGCAACGGAACTATAGAGCCTGATGATATGGTGCTTGCTGACCTTGACTTCGACGGACGTGTGGACGCCTTCGACCTGTGTATGCTCAGACAGAAAATCATATAAAAAGCCCGGAAGCATATGCTTCCGGACTTTTTATTTATTTCATTGTGAACTCGGCTCTTGGATTTCCGTCTGAATCGGGATCGAGCATAACGGCCTTATCGATAACGATAGGCTCGTCAGGAGAGGACATATCTCCGTCGCTGCCGAAAGAACGTGGGACCTCAAGAAAGCCGTCGATGATATCCATACCCTCTGTTACCATGCCGAATGCAGCATAGTTTCCGTCGAGGAAGGTACAGTCATCGCTGTAGCAGATAAAGAACTGGCTGGATGCGCTGTCGGGCATAGCGCTTCTTGCCATTGAGATAACTCCACGGGTATGTGAGAGGTCGTTATCTACGCCGTTTGCAGAAAACTCGCCCTTGATCTCCTCATCGCTTCCGCCGACACCTGTACCGAGAGGATCACCGCCCTGAGCCATGAATCCCTCAATTACTCTGTGGAAGGTAAGTCCGTCATAGAAGCCCTCTGAAACCAGCTTCTCGAAGTTCTCACAGGTGATAGGAGCCTTGTCCGGATAGAGAGTAACGATGAACTTTCCGCCGTGGTAGCTGTAATCGCTGCTGCTTTCATTACCTGCATCAGGAGTTTTTTCTGCCTCTGCAGCATCTCCGCTTTCAGCTGCGCCTGTTGTGTTCTCATCTATTTCTGCTGCAGCAGCAGGAGATGAGTCTGAAGACTTCTTGCTTGAAGAGCTGCCGTCACTTGTATCTCCGCAGCCTGTAAGTACGAGAAGGCCTGCGAGGCAGGCAGCCATTGTGAATGATAAACCTTTTCTGAACATTGTAGTTCTCCTTTCATATGTAGACCGACCGGAGCCGGTAAATAGCTTTACTGCTGGATATCCTCGCTGTCGCCGTCATTGCTGTCAGCGTTATCTGCCGTATCATCGGTGTTTTCGCTGCTGTCAGCATCACTGCTGTCAGCGCTGCCGCTGCCCGGCTTGTACTGCATGATAGCAGGGATACCGTCGTTATATACAGTCACTATGAATCCGTCGATATTATTTCCGGACACAGTATATTTCTTGCCAGCCGGAACAGGAACTGTAGTAGTCTCAGCACCGTCATCCGAGGGAACGAAATACACCTCATAGCTCTTGCCGTTATCATCAGTGAATTCAAGGTTCTTGTCACCGTATGCATAGCCTCTAACGAGGTCGATATACTCTTCAAGGCAAAGATCATTCTTTGTCATATAGTAAGCGTGAGGGATGCCAACATAGCGGAAGTGCCAGGGCTCATACTGTATCTCGGTGATACTTTCCTTGTCCTCGGGGTAGCGGAGTATGAAACCATATTTATAGCAGTTCTCATTGATCCATGCAAAATCGCCTGTACCGTCGTAATCGTTGTTTACAGTCTCGCTGAAGTCGAAGGCATAGCCGGTCTCATGCTCACTGAATCCGGGTTTTGCCACACGGGTAGATTCATTCTCGCCGGTGCTTGCCAGATCCTCATCATAGAGCTGCTGCTGGAACTCAGTAGTACGGTATGAGCCGTAGATAGTAAGAGTGTCGTTATAATAGAGGTTGTAGAAGTCCTCTATCATCCTTGCCATAGGTTCATAAACGCAGCCCAATATCTTATAGCTGTAGTCAACAGAGGTGAAGAAATGTCTGTCAGTCTCATCATTCATTTCAAGGATGCTGACAAGATCCTCATCGCCGGAGTAATACTGATGCTCATTGTTTACCAGTATAAGATCTCCACGGTATTTGTCCTTGGTATTTACCATTGACGATTCATAGAGCACCTTATCCGGATCAGGTTCTGCCGGGGCAGTCTCAACAGTAGCATCCGGAAGCTCACTGTCATCGGCATACGGTGACTGACTCACTATAGTTGAACGGTCAGCCGCCCCCTTTATGAGGAAAGCTCCTGCACCGAGCACAGCGAGGCATACTATACACTGAGCATAGAATTTAGTACGTCTCAGGCTTTTTTCCTTGCTAAGTTTTTTTCTTGCCATTTTAAACTCCTGTCTGCCGCAGCAACGAGCTGATAGGGCATATCCCGGCGGCTGAGGGACAGTGCCTTTGCGTCCTGACGCACAGCTGATAGCCATTTGTTCCTTATGTTCTTTCTTTTTATGCATAAAGCTGATCAAATCTGAATCGGGATTATTATAACACATTTATCTGCGAAAATATAGTGTTTGCCCCTCATATTCGGCACATTGCTTATTATTTTGAACTCAATCAGCTGCGGAAGAATAATATTGCATAATATAATTACGCTAATAAGCCGAATGAAGCGAATAAAGCTGTCCGGAACGGAACTCCGTTCAGGGGCAGGAGATGTCACAAAAAGGCAGAGACAGCATCCCTCCCCCCAAAAGAATACCCCACACTCCGAAATCCCCACGAGCCCTCCGTATATCTTCTAAAAAGGAACTCACAGCGCTGAACAGTCGCAATATTATACAATTATTCGCCATGAAATAGCGCTATTTGCACAATCTTTGAAAAAAGTATTGAAATAAGGCGGATAAGATGCTATAATAAAAAGTGTGAAAATATATTGCCTTTATTCCGGCAGCAATTAACAGATCCGGATCACCCTCTAACAAATCAGGATCAGATGCATCGTATATTTTTACAATAAGGAGTGATTTTCTATGAAATGTCCGAAATGTGGAAACGAAAATCCGCCGAAACTTAAATTCTGCGTTAAATGCGGTACTAACCTCGATAATCCGCAAGAGATAAATTACGAACAGGTGGACATGGGCCACTATCATTCCGAGGACGAAAATGAAGCCGGCGGCTTCAGCCTTGGAAGCGGTACCTTTACAATAAATGATACAGCACCGGTAAGCAGCTCCTCTGACCTCTATACAGCGGCAGAGCTAAATGACGACGATGAAGAATTTGATTTCAGCAGTTTTGATGAACCATTTATACCAAAGCTTGATACAGGAAGAGTAGCTCTTCCGCATCCGTCAGAAAATAAGCATTCAGGCGGACATCCAGGCGTTTACGGCAATTACAGTTCCCCGGCTCAGGGCAGTCAGCCAAATATGTACGGTCAGCCCCCGATGGGCGGTATACCTCCGATGAACCGGCCTCCGCAAATGGGCGGTATGCCTCAGATGAACGGTCAGCCGCAAATGGGCGGTATGCCCCAGATGAACGGGCAGCCGCAAATGGGCGGTATGCCCCAGATGAACGGCCAGCCGCAAATGGGCGGTATGCCCCAGATGAACGGCCAGCCGCAAATGGGCGGTATGCCTCAGATGGGCGGACAGCCGCCGGTAGTTGGCTACGACCAGAACGGAATGCCGATATATGGCCAGCCTATGATGTACGGCCAGCCTCCTGTAGTTGGCTATGATCCCAGTGGTATGCCGATATACGGTCAGCCTATGATGTACGGCCAGCCACAGATCGTGGGATACGATCCCAGCGGTATGCCGATATACGCTCAGCCGGCTATGTACGGCCAGCCACAGATGCAGCCCGATATGGGTGCCGGAGCTATGCCAGGAATGCAGGGAATGCCGCAAATGGGCGGTATGCCTCAGATGGGCGGTATGTCGCAGAACCCGTTCTCACAGAATCAGCGTCTGAAGCCTGTTCAGGAGGAAAAGCGAGTTGAAGTCCCCGATGATTTCTGGGAATTTTTTGACGGCGGCAAAAAAACAGAACACGCAGAGCCTGTCGATGACTTCTTCGGAAAGCGAGACAGCTCAGGCAGCGCAGCAGATGACCGCCTGAAGCGCTTTGAAAAGAAGAAGATCGATTATATGGGCGATACTCCTCTTGTTGACGCATCAGGACTCGCACCGAATACGGCGGCAAAATTCAATAAGCTTTACATGAAAGCTACAGCGGAAGTAAATGCCGACGATCTTCAGGCTAAAGAAGAGCAGAAAGCCTATAACTATATGGGCAAGACCAAAGATGTAAATGCAGACGATCTTGACGCATATACCCAGAAGCGCTCACAGGTAACTATGAGCGTAACAGAAGAAGCCGATGCAGATCAGCTCGAAGCCTTTACCCCCGAACACAGGGAGGCTATAATGGCTCAGGCAGACCACGCTGTAGAGGCTCTTCCGAAGAAAAAAGCCATGTACGTCGATGAGCTCGACCAGATCGAGCTGCCTGAATATATGCAGGCAAGAAAGACGGACAGGGAAGAATCACCGGAAATTCCCGGGTTGCCGGAAATTTATAAAAATCAAAGATAAAGGAGAGAATTCAAGATGAAGAAATTTCTTGAAGAATTCAAAGCATTCGCACTCAAGGGCAATGTAATGGACATGGCTATCGGTGTTATCATCGGTGCAGCATTCGGAAACATTGTTACCGCATTTACCGAGGATTTCATCAACCCTCTCATCGCCTGCATCGGCGGAGCTGAGGTCGGTGGAGCTATCGAGATCGGTGATACCGGAAATTACATCCGCTGGGGCGATTTCATCACAGCAGTCATCAACTTCCTCATCATGGCATTCTGCATCTTCCTTATGATGAAGGCCGTAAACAAGGTCATGGCTCTTGGAAAGAAGAAGGAAGAAGAAAAGCCTGCCGAGCCTCCGAAGGAAGAAGTTCTCCTTACAGAGATCAGAGACCTCCTCAAGGAAAGAAAGTAAGCTTATATACTATAAAAGGACAGCTTTTCAGCTGTCCTTTTTTTATCTGAATCAGATTACAGATCATATTGATTATAAAGCCTTACTTTTTAACCACGGCTTTATCAGTGGCTTTTAGTATTTGGTATCAAGTGATACGCACATAAACATATAGATTGCCGCAATTATTAAAGAGAATATTGCGCCTGCTGCAAAGCCTGATGTTACCAGGCTGACCGCATTCAGAACGAGAACGACAGATGCAAGCTTTTTGCACAGGTAATAGTCTTCCTTTAATCCGGCATATGCCATTATAAGCGAAAACGATGCCAATAAAACAGCTATAACTACAGCAACGGTTCCGCCTTTAAGCGCATTCAATATCAAAATAACGTCCCATAAAATAATCAATACATTCCATGCTTTAAATGCAATCTTCATAATAATCTCCTATATCATGTAAATTTTTTTCATTTGATTTTCTGATCTGTAAAAACTGAATTCATTTGATGCAACCCGGTCTAAAAAGCAGGTGCTGTTACCCCCTTATCAGCGAACCTTCTTTGCAACGTCGTCAAGAACCTTCATGATGAGGTCAGCCTGTGACATAGAGCCCAGGTCACCCTCTCTTCTGGAGGATACTGAAACTGTATTCTCCTCAACCTCCTTGTCGCCTACAGTTATCCACATAGGAAGCTTTTCAAGTCTTGCGTCACGTACCTTCTTGCCCACCTTCTCAGCTCTGTCATCGATAGTTGCACGGATATTTGCAGCATCAAGCTTTGCCATGAGCTCGTTGCAGTAGTCAAGGTGACGGTCAGCAACAGGAACGATACGTACCTGCTCCGGAGCCAGCCAGAGCGGCATAGCGCCTGCATACTTCTCGATAAGGTATGCAAGTGTACGCTCATAGCAGCCGAGGGATGTTCTGTGGATGATATAAGGAGTCTTCTTTGTTCCGTCCACATCAACATACTCCATTCCAAAGCGCTGTGCAAGAAGCATATCGATCTGGATAGTAACGATAGTATCCTCCTTGCCGTAAACGTTTTTGTACTGGATATCCAGCTTCGGGCCATAGAATGCAGCCTCATCGATACCGATAGTGTAGTTTACTCCAAGGTGATCCAGGATCTTGCCCATTACGTCCTGTGCGTGATCCCACTGTTCCTTTGTACCCTCATACTTGTTCTTCGGGTTAGCAGGATCCCACTGTGAGAAGCGGAATGTACAATCCTCAAGGATACCTACTGTGTCGAGCATATACTTGGCAAGTTCGAGACAGCCCTTGAATTCCTCTTCAAGCTGCTCAGGACGGAGCACAAGATGTCCCTCTGAGATAGTGAACTGACGTACACGGATAAGGCCGTGCATCTCGCCGGAATCCTCCTTACGGAAGAGAGTTGAAGTCTCGCCGAGACGCATAGGCAGATCACGGTATGAACGCTGTCTGTTGAGGAATACCTGATACTGGAAAGGACAAGTCATCGGACGGAGGGCAAAGCACTCCTTCTCCTCATCGTAAGGATCACCCATGATGAACATACCGTCAAGGTAATGATCCCAGTGTCCTGATATCTTAAAGAACTCTCTCTTAGCAAATAAAGGAGTCTTTGTAAGCAGATAGCCGTGCTTCTGTTCAACATCCTCTACCCAGCGCTGAAGGAGCTGTATAACTCTTGCGCCCTTAGGAAGAAGTACAGGAAGTCCCTGACCGATAACGTCAACTGTTGTGAAGTATTCCAGCTCACGGCCAAGCTTGTTGTGGTCACGGAGCTTAGCCTCTTCACGCTGCTTAAGGTCTGCTTCAAGGTCAGCAGCCTTCGGATAAGCAGTAGCGTATACACGGCTGAGCATCTTGTTCTTCTCGGAGCCTCTCCAGTAAGCACCTGTACATGAAATGAGCTTGAAAGCCTTTACAGGAGCAGTTGTCATAAGGTGAGGACCAGCACAGAGGTCAACGAACTCGCCCTGCTTATAGAAGGAGATAGGCTCGCCCTTATCAGCGTGCTCCTCACAGAGCTCGACCTTGTATGGCTCATCCATTTCCTTGAGCTTTGCAATAGCCTCAGAAGGCGGAAGCTCGAACTGCTCAAGAGCTAAGCCCTCCTTGACGATCTTCTTCATCTCAGCCTCGATCTTCTCCAGTTCCTCGGGAGTGAATGGCTTTTCCAGGTCGAAGTCATAGTAGAAGCCGTTGTCGATGGCAGGACCAATAGCCAGCTTAGCCTGAGGATAAAGTCTCTTTACAGCCTGAGCAAGGATATGTGAAGCTGTATGCCAGAATGTTTTCTTACCGTCAATAGTATCGAATGTACATACCTCGAACTCGCAGTCGCTGTCGATAACAGTGCGGAGATCCTTTACCTCACCGTTGATCTTAACACAGCAGGCAGCCTTGTAAAGGCCCATGCCAATGCCCTTGATTATCTCGGCAGCAGGCTGTGCTGATTCGATCTCACGAATGCTGCCGTCTTTTAATGTAAGCTTTATCATAGTAATTACTCCTTTATAAAAATTTGCGTCATTCGACGTAATATTTGTCATTTTGCCAATTTATGGGGTTGTTTTCAATGTACTGCCATGCCCCTGTATATTCACGTTCATTCCGCAATATGCGGTCGTGGAATCGCCCCTGCCATACGTGAAAACCGGATCTTTTAGATACCCAGCCCTTAAACTGATTTATTGCCTGCGATATTGTAGGGACGGCCATTGGCCGTCCGTCAAAATCAGACAGCACATCAATCCTCAGGATCATGTGAATATGATTTGGCATTATAACATATTTATCAACATACACCATTGGGTAATGCTCATGGATATTCATTAACCCCTGTCTTACATATCTGCCATATTCTGACAAATGAATTTTTCCGGTATTGCAATCCGGACGGCCAATGGCCGTCCCTACAGATTTATCTTGCAAATCTGTTTTATCTGGCAACGGCCGGTACTTATCATTTTTATCCCAGAAAATGCACATTTTATTTTTTGTACACACCGTAACGAAATACGCTCCATTACGGGAATAATCATAACCTTCAAGGCGGATAGCCTTACGCACAGGTCTGTTCATCACGCTACACCGGTGATCTCGAATTCTTCACCGAACAGCTCTATATGCATAGGATCCGACATATAGCCGTCGAAGCTGTCCACATCGATACAGACTACTATCTCGTCCTCATCGATATCCACATAGACATTCTCGATGGAGAGATTCTTTGCGAGAGTATCAGCGTCGCCGCCCTCATAATAATTTCCGTCCACCAGCATTGAAGCGATACGCTTGCGGCTTCCGTCCAGCTTAGCAAGTTTCTGTGCGATAGCTGAGAGATTGTTCATGATCTCGGATTCATCCTCAACATAGAAGCGAACGGTCCGGGTATCCTCCCATATCTTATAGGGAAGCTCAAAGGCCTCCTCCTTTTCCTTATACACTATATTACTCAATTTTTCACCTCCCCTGCAAATGGTGACAAAAAAGCCCCTTACGCCTGTATAAGACATAAGGGACGATAAATGACCGTGGTTCCACCCTGATTCACACGGAGCATACTCCGTATCTCATTGGCTCGTTAACGGGAGCATCCGGCGCTTATTGGGCGCACTCGGAGGGGGTGAGTATTTCTCCTTGCCATACAGCCTCGCACCTGCCGGCTGCTCTCTGAAATGACGCTGCGGATGATACCTTCCTCGTCACAGATTTACCTGTATTGTTCATATCATAGCACAGTTTTTGCAGTTTGTCAAGAGCTAATTCAATTATCTGCAGCTTCGCAGTTGAGATATTCCTTTAAATTCTGATACAGTTCCGGGAATTTATTCCTCATACGTATAGGCTTCATATCCATATCAGTGAAGCAGTGAACAGAATGGCCGGTAACATTTACCTCGCCGGTCTTTCGGCTCTGGATACGGTAATCCAGTTCAAGAGTAGTGCCATTGAACTTGGTCATTGTCATGTAAACTGCAAATGGCTCGGCAAATACCAGCGGACGCTTGAATTCAGAATGTACGGAAAGGGTATGCAGGAGTATTCCCAGCTCTTCGATCATCTCAAAGGGGATGCCAGCCTGCTGGAGGTAATCCACACGTGTCTCATCGAATATCCTGATATAGTTTGAGTGGTGTACTACACCCATTTTGTCGGTCTCGTAGTAAAATACGCTTCTCTCATATGGCTTTAATGTATTCATATTATGTTCTCCTTAGTACAGTAATGTGTTGCTGTTCACCCAATAAAAGAATACCACATTTCCGACCAAAAATCAATAATTTGTAATAATAAATATCCCTGCCTTAAGGCAGGGATATTTATTACTTTTCAGAATTTATGAACATATCGTAGATACGTCTTATAGCCTCAGGAAGGTCATTTTCGCTTACGCCGATGATAACATTGAGCTCACTTGAACCCTGATCGATCATCTTGACGTTTATTCTTGCATGAGCCATTGAAGCGAAGATACGTGCAACAGTACCTCTTGTATTCTTCATTCTGCGTCCAACTACTGCGAGAAGAGCGATACCGTCCTCGATCTCGATGTGATCCGGAGAAACAGCTTTGCGGAGCTCTGACAGCACTTTGTCACGTACAGGATCAAGCTTATCAGAGCTTACAGTAATGCTCATTGTATCTATACCGGAAGGCATATGCTCGAAGGAAAGTCCGTTATTGAAGAGCACCTGGAGCACCTTCATACCGAAGCCTGTCTCATTATTCATCATAGCCTTTTCGATATTGATAGTGCTGAAGCCCTTCTTTCCGGCAATACCTGTGATAGTATGCTTTATAGACTCTTTGCTGAAATTGAAGTCATCGGATACGATCATTGTACCAGCGTCCTCAGGACGGTTGGTATTTCTGATATTGATCGGGATACCGGCAGAGCGTACAGGGAATATAGCATCCTCATGAAGTACAGATGCACCCATATATGCCAGCTCACGGAGCTCACGATATGTTATTACCTCTATAACGTCAGGATTTTCAACTATTCTCGGATCAGCAACGAGGAAGCCTGAAACGTCAGTCCAGTTCTCATATATATCAGCTCTTACAGCATTTGCGATGATAGAGCCTGTAACATCTGAACCGCCTCTTGAGAAGGTCTTGATGTAGCCCTCTGTAGTCTTTCCGTAGAAGCCTGGGATAACGGCATTATCAAGGCCGCTGAGTCTTTCTCTTACAGCCTTTACAGTCTCATCAAGAAGAAGCACTCCCTTTGTATCGAATACGATAACATCTGCTGCATCGACGAAATTATAGCCAAGATATTTTGCGAGCACCTTACCGTTGAGATACTCTCCTCTGCTGGCTGCGAAGTCCCTTGAAGGACGAGCCTTCAGTTCTTTTGTGATAGCATCGAACTCGCTGTCAAGAGACATATCTATGCCAAGCTCAGAGATGATGCCGTTGTATCTGTCCTTGATGAGCTGGAAATCATCAGTAAAATCCACACCGCTGCCTGCAAGCTCACAACACTTGTAGAGCATATCCGTTACCTTGATATCCTCGGAGAATCTCTTTCCCGGAGCTGACGGCACTACATATTTTCTCTTTGCATCGCCCTTGATTATCGCAGCGACCTTTCTGAACTGCTCTGCGGAGGCAAGGCTGCTTCCGCCAAATTTTACAACTTTATCTGCCATATAGATCATTCCTTTAATTAAGATTTATCCGTCCTGAAAGAACGGGCGGCAATGCCGCATAAATGCGTGATAGCACATTGTTATTTTTGTCACAATATAAATTATATTCCAAAACAGCAACAAAATCAATTGACAGAAAGCCAAAATTCAGCAATTATCAGTGTGTGTTTTTGGTGAATACGCTTGTACGCCAGCGGTGGACAGTTAAAGCAATTACTTTTTCAGTGATCATATATTGACATTTTTAAAAAACTGTGCTACAATATCATCTGTCAGCTTTATAGCTGCCGTATTTTCGGGAATGTTAACCGAATAAAGGAAGTTTTTCATGCTCCGGATATACGCAAACTTTATAGGAGGGATTTATTCCATGAAAAAGATCATTAGTTTATCAGCCGCTCTCGTACTCTGCGCTTCACTCGCAGCAGGCTGCGGCAAGGACAAGAAGGATTCATCTGAAAAGAAAGCCAGCAAATACGAGGGTAAATGGCAGTGCTCAGAAATAGTTTCAGGTGACAAAACCGAAACCTCTGTCTTCGGCGTTGACGCAAGCGCTCTCTTCCAGATCGAGCTTAAGGAAGACAATAAGGGTACTTTCCTTTCGTTCCTTTTCAGCGAGGAGAATAAACCTGAGGATATTGAATGGGAAGAAAAGGAAGACAACAAGATAACTCTTACCGGCGGTCCTCTTGCTGATATTAACGAAGAGTTCGTTCTTGAATATAAGGATGACAAGCTCGTTTTAGATATGAGTGACGAGGAAGATGAGGAAAAGTCATATGCAAACCTCGTAAAGGTCGACGAATTTACTGCTATTCCTGATGACGCAGAGATGTCTCTCGATTTTTCAGGCGAAGCAAATGCTGATTTTGAACTTGACGAATAAGATCAGGTGCGGCTGGAAAGACCAATACTAATATAAAAGTTTTGCCCCTGAGTGCTAAAAAGCGCTCAGGGGCATCATGCTTATTTATATTGCTGAGATTAATCAGAATACAGCGTGACGCTGCGCCCTTACACGTTGCCGCTTGCAAGCTCGCTTACTCCGTTCAAAAAACATAGTCTGCTTTCGCTTACGGCACTATTATAATCCAGAATTTATAGCGTGATGCTGCATCTTTTTCACGCACACACTCACAAGCTCGCTAATTCTCTGCGGAGCAGTCAGTCCATCAAGGAACAAAGCGATCTCCTTTGTCATTTTGTCGGCTTCAAAGTGAAAGATGTAATGAGCACAATCAAGCTCGATCATCTTTATGTCCGGCATACCGTCGGCATATCGATAAAATATATCCCTCCATTTATCCTGCATCGACGTTCCCTCGCCGGTGGATACAAACAAAAGCATCGGGACTTCGGGCTTGTCCATCGAAGATACAACCGCCGCATTATCCTTAGCCTTATTACATTCTCTTGCGACGGATATATTGCCGTAATTTCGGTTGAAGAGTGCCACCCACGTTTTGCATTCCTCATCCGTGAGAAAATCCCCCGATGGCAGCAAGGTACTGTCGGAAACGTATCTGCCTATACCTAAGTTGACAAGTCCATGAAGCAGCCTGTAATACGTAACAGCAAGTTTACCGTCCCTTGTATAGTCATAGCACTCCGGAACACACATATCCAAACCAATGATAGCTTCCACCTCGTCAGGATAGGTCTGCGCCCAATACAGTGCCTCTATTCCGGAATAGGAGTGTGGACAAAGCACATATGGAGCTTCAACGCCCGCCCCTGCAAGCGCAGCTCTCGTATCTGCGAGGAGCGATGCCACATCACGGGGCTTGTCCACCTGCTCACTGTAACCGTAGCCGAATTTTTCTACCACTGCTATGCGGTATTTATCAGTCAGCTTCGGGTATATGCTTTTGAAATCAAGTATTGGAGAAATCGTTCCGCTGCCCGACATGAACACCAACGTTTTAGCACCGCTGCCCTCAGTATATACGCACATTTTATGACCGTCCACATCTATCATCTGACCAATGGGCTTTACTATATCTTTCTCCTGTTTGAGCATGATCCTATGTCGGATAAATGTGAACAATAAGAACAACACCACTATCACAAGAATTATCAGCAGTATCTTCTTTACTTTCTTTTTTGGCTTTGCAGCTTTCATTGTATTGCCTCCTGAATTTCGATTTATATTAATTAATAGTGCTATAAGTGAAAGCAGACTATATGTGTTGTACAGAGCAAGCAAGTTGAAGAGAGACAACGTGAAAAGCGCAGTCTTCAGCTGCAAATTTCAATTTGTGTTAGTAACAATTATAGCAAAGCATTGAAGTCCTGTCAATAGAAACGCCAGAGTTCTTCTGACTGTGTATCAGAAGTTCTCCGGCTTAAAATTTCTTTATGGGTACCGACTTAAACCGCCCTACATTTTATACCTTACAAAAAATACGCCGTTCCTCTTGACTTTTGAACGTCAATATTGTATAATTATTTTGTTACTGATGTTATCATATATGCTTGTGTAGCACAGTTGGTAGTGCAGCTCATTCGTAATGAGCAGGTCTCGGACTGAAAATAAAGCGACAGCCGTGCAGCACCTTACAAATTCAAAAATTTAATATGCTAGTGTAGCACAGTTGGTAGTGCAGCGCATTCGTAATGCGCAGGTCTCGGACTGATTATAAAGCGACAGCCGTGCAGCACCTTACAAATTCAAAAATTTAATAAGCTAGTGTAGCACAGTTGGTAGTGCAGCTCATTCGTAATGAGCAGGTCTCGGACTGATTATAAAGCGACAGCCGCGCAGCACCTTACAAATTCAAAAATTTAATATGCTAGTGTAGCACAGTTGGTAGTGCAGCGCATTCGTAATGCGCAGGTCTCGGACTGATTATAAAGCGACAACCGTGCAGCACCTTACAAATTCAAAAATTTAATAATGCTTGTGTAGCACAGTTGGTAGTGCAGCTCATTCGTAATGAGCAGGTCGCGGACTGATTATAAAGCGGCAACCGTGCAGCACCCTTACAAAATTCAAAAATTTAATAATGCTTGTGTAGCACAGTTGGTAGTGCAGCTCATTCGTAATGAGCAGGTCGCAGGTTCGAGTCCCGTCACAAGCTCCAATGACAAACCGCTTAGAATAGCCTTCTAAGCGGTTTTACTTTTCTAAGTTAATTACAAAATAGACAGATAACCAAACGCGTTGTTCTTATTTGATCTTTGATATCCGTAATTCATGTAATGATTCATTCCCCTACGAGATTGTTACAGAAGGCATTTTTCTATTGGATAAGTCAAGATCAGAAGTCAATAATTCCGAAGTTATCATAAACGATACTTTGAAGCGCTCATCTTTCATTATACGACAAAATCTTTATTAAAGCAGCGATCCGCCTGAACTACTGAAAGCTCAAGCGGATCATTGCTATATTTATGCTGTAACTGTATATCAAACTCCAAAGAGTAATTTGTCATATGCCGGGAATGGCCAGTATGTTTCAGAGGTTACTACTTCAGCCTTGTCAGCGGTACTGCGGAGTTTATTCATTGCAGACAGCATGGTGTCACGAACGAATTCTGAAGCAGACATTGTATCACTAATTCCTTTTAACTTTGAAATAGCTGCTTCAAGCTTTGTTGTTGAAGCATCCATTTCGTCGATAAGCTCTGAAAGCTGTGAAACCAGTGAAGTTTCATACTTGCAGGCTACTTTAGAAACGCTCTTCTTGACTGCAACAGCAGAAGCCGTATCAGCCGCAAATTTAGCAACAGCAGGAATTATCTCCTTGCGTGCCATATCCACCATTGTAACAGCCTCGATGTTTACTGTCTTGATGTAATTCTCAAGCATGATATCACAGCGTGAGAATATCTCGGCTTCGGTAAAGATACCATGTGAAGTTAGCATATCTACATTCTTCTTATCACAGATGTATGGCATGGCGTCGGCTGTAGTTTTCAGGTTGAGCAAACCACGTTTTTCAGCTTCCTTTATCCATGCATCATCGTAACCGTTGCCGTTAAAGATAATGCGCTTGTGATCCCTGATAGTCTTTTTGATAAGCTCGTGGAGAGTCTTGTTGAAGTCCTTAGCCTTTTCGAGCTTATCTGCAAACTGCATCAGCACTTCTGCAACTGCTGCATTAAGATGGATGTTAGCACAGGAGATACTGTTGGAAGAACCAAGCATACGGAATTCAAATTTATTACCTGTAAATGCAAATGGGGAAGTTCTGTTACGGTCGGTAGAATCCTTGCTGAACTTAGGCAGAACATCAACGCCAAGCTGCATTTTTTCCTTCTTTGTACCGCCGTATGGCTTGTCAGCTTCAATAGCGTCAAGAACTGCTGTGAGCTCGTCACCGAGGAAGATAGAGATAACAGCAGGTGGAGCTTCGTTAGCACCAAGTCTGTGATCGTTGCCTGCAGTTGCAACGGACAGTCTCAGCAGATCCTGATAATCGTCAACAGCCTTGATAACAGCAGCAAGGAAGAGCAGGAACTGTGCGTTTTCAGCAGGAGTTTCACCGGGAGAGAGAAGGTTTTCGCCCTGATCTGTGGAGATAGACCAGTTGTTGTGCTTGCCCGAGCCGTTTACGCCTGCGAAAGGCTTTTCGTGAAGCAGGCATACAAGTCCGTGACGGAGTGCGACCTTCTGCATTACTTCCATTGTTAGCTGGTTGTGATCGGCTGCGATATTTGTTGTATCATAGATAGGAGCCAGCTCATGCTGTGCAGGAGCAACTTCATTGTGCTTTGTCTTAGCAAGGATACCAAGCTTCCAGAGCTCCTTGTCAAGGTCAGCCATATACTCAGCAACTCTTGGCTTGATAGAGCCGAAATAGTGGTCGTCCATTTCCTGTCCCTTAGGAGGCATAGCTCCGAATAGGGTACGACCTGTCATGATGAGGTCTTTTCTCTTCTTCCACATATCGCGGTCTACAAGGAAGTATTCCTGTTCGGGACCAACAGAGGTCTTTACGCTTTTAACACTTGTGTTTCCGAAAAGCTTTAAGATACGCAGAGCCTGCTTGTTGATAGCCTCCATTGAACGCAGGAGAGGTACTTTCTTATCAAGTGCCTCGCCTGTATAAGAGCAGAATGCAGTCGGAATGTAGAGAGTACCGTCCTTTATGAATGCGTATGAAGTAGGGTCCCATGCCGTATAGCCTCTTGCCTCAAATGTGGCGCGAAGTCCGCCTGAAGGGAATGATGAAGCGTCGGGTTCGCCTTTTACAAGCTCCTTGCCTGAGAATTCCATGATAACTCTGCCGTCTGGAGCAGGAGAAATGAAGCTGTCGTGCTTCTCTGCTGTCAGTCCCGTCAAAGGCTGGAACCAGTGTGTGTAGTGTGTGGCGCCCTTTTCTACCGCCCATTCCTTCATGGCTGCAGCTACTGCATTGGCAACGGATATATCAAGTGGAGTTCCCTTGACAATAGTTCTTTTCAGTGACTTATACACCTTCTCTGAAAGTGTAGCCTTCATTATTCTGTCATCAAATACCATTGAACCAAAGAAATCAGTTATCTTTTCCATTGTAATTACCTCCCGATATTATATAAATGTGTAGTCAACTGCGGATAATTTTGTAATTATTATCCGCAGCGCCACTGTAATATTACGCTTTTTCCCATTCAGCTGAATCGTGGAGAGCGTTATAGCCTTCCTCACCTGTACGTATCTTGATTATGTTTTCAATGTCATAAATGAACATCTTACCGTCACCGTAGTTACCTGTGTAGAGGGCGGCCTTAGCTGCTGCAACTACCTTCTCCACAGGAACTGCACATACTGCGATCTCAGCTTTTACCTTAGGAAGCAGATTCATTTCTACTGTAGTACCACGATAGTAGTTTGTCTGTCCGTTCTGCATTCCGCAGCCGAGAACATTTGTAACTGTTATGCCCTTTACGTCTATAGCTTCCATAGCCTCAATGAACTGCTGGAGCTTTTGCTGTTTGAATATGACTACAATGTTGGTAAGCTTGTTTGTACCGTCTGGTGAAGGAACTGAATAGTTCTCAACTTCAACTGCCTTGTCAACGGGAACAGCAGGTGTGTCGGAAGTTCCGACCTTTTTAACGCTCTTTGCGTCATCTTTTGTATAACCATACATTCCGGCATCTGTAAGAGCAGGTGCAAAGTCTGCATAAGAGGATATAAGACCGTGCTCTCTAACATCAAGACCAATGATCTCCTCCTGTTCAGAAGCGCGGAGACCGATAGTCTTTTTAATAGCAAAGAATACTATTGTCATTGAGATTGCCGTAAATGCTGCAATTGCTGCGAATCCTGTGAGCTGTCTGCCAAGAAGTCCGAAGCCACCACCGTAGAAGAGACCTGCGAGCTGATTACCGTTCTGGTCAGCCAGTGAATAACCGGGAACATCAGGATTTGCAAAGAGACCAACTGCTATAGTGCCCCAGATACCGTTCATCATGTGGACTGCTACTGCACCAACAGGATCGTCGATGTGGAGCTTGTAATCAAGGAACCAAACACCGAAGCAAACAAGTAAACCTGAAACGATACCTATGATAGAAGCACCGAGACAATCTGTAACATCGCAGGGAGCTGTGATACCAACAAGTCCAGCCAATGAAGCGTTAAGACACATTGAAACATCAGGCTTGCCATATTTTAACCATGTGAATATCATACAAGTAACAGTTGCGATTGCAGGAGCAACTGTTGTTGTAAGGAATACTGAACCGAGCTGATCAACCGAAGTACAAGCTGCACCGTTGAATCCATACCAGCCAAACCAGAGTATGAAGCATCCGAGAGCTCCTATTGTAAGGTTATGACCGGGAATGGCGTTGACCTTGATATCGCCGTCCTTAGTTTTTGTGAACTTACCGATACGGGGGCCGAGTATAGCTGCACCAACGAGAGCTGCGATACCGCCGACCATATGGATATGTGCTGAACCTGCGAAATCGTGGAATCCCCACTGGCTCAGCCAGCCGCCGCCCCAGCCCCAGTGAGCTTCAATAGGATAAACGATAGCACTGATGATAGCTGAGTAAACACAGTATGACAGGAACTTTGTACGTTCAGCCATTGCGCCTGAAACGATAGTAGCTGTCGTTGCGCAGAATACAAGGTTGAATACGAAGTTGGACCAGTCGAATGAGCCGTAGGAAGTGAAAATGTCAAAACCGGGCTGTCCGATTATTCCAACAAGGTCTTCACCAAAAAGAAGACCGAAGCCTATAAGAATGAAGACAACTGTACCGATACAGAAGTCCATAAGATTCTTCATAATGATATTGCCTGCGTTCTTTGCGCGTGTAAAACCTGTCTCCACCATTGCGAAGCCTGCCTGCATAAAGAAAACAAGTGCAGCGCCGATAAGGAACCATACGCCAAAGACGACGCCGTTAGTTTCGTCCATAGCCTGTTGTAAAATTGTCTGAGAGTCCATATAAATAACCTCCTGAAATAAGATTTTTACAGCTTTTATACTTGCTTCTCAAACACCATTGTTGTGAGAGATGTATAAAGCAAAGGGGCGCAGAAGTACATCGACTTCATACACCCCTTTGTGTATGGAATTAGCGCTAACCAAAAAATAAAAGCTGAGGACTTTTAATCCTCAGCTCCGTTGCTGTTTACAATGCCATTATAGTCCCTCGGAAATAATTTGTCAATAGCAATTATTGATATTTGGCAGAAATTCACAGTTTTTTGTGCTTTAAACGCGCGAAGCGATCGCTTTTTTACAAAACTAAATTCGTAGACGTCCTAATTAAGCCAAATAAGCATATTAGTGTTCAATGATGAAAAATACGTATTGACTTTTTCGTAAAGTTAACATATAATCATAATATAAAGCAAGGACGCTGCGGAATATCGTATGCGTCCTTTTATTGTCTGGAGTGATTTATATGAGTCAAAAACCTGTTATTGGCGTTGTTCCTCTCATTGATTATGTGAAAAGCAGTTACTGGATGCTTCCGGGCTATTTTGGCGGTATCATCAAGGCTGGCGGACTTCCTGTAATGCTGCCCCTCACAAGTGAAAATGTACATATCGAACAATTCACAGAAATGTGCAGCGGCTTTCTGTTCACAGGAGGACAGGACGTAAGTCCGGAAATATATTCGGCAAGGGAAATCGGAGCTTGCGGAGAATGCTGTCCTGAACGCGATGCTATGGAAACGCTTCTGCTGAAATATGCAATGCAGCTTGATAAGTCTATTCTCGGGATATGCCGAGGTATTCAGTTCATCAATGCTTCACTTGGCGGAACTCTCTGGCAGGATATCCCGTCACAATTTTCGGATACTGTTGTACATTGTCAGAAGCCACCATATGATGTTCCAAGCCATGAAGTTTATATAGATTACGGAACTCCTCTGCACGAGCTGTTCAAAACAGATGAGCTTCCTGTCAACAGCTATCATCATCAGGGAATACGTTTGCTGTCAGATGAGCTCATACCTATGGCGAAAGCACCCGATGGTCTTATTGAAGCCGTTTATTCGCCGAAGCACAAGTTCTTAAGGGCTGTGCAATGGCATCCTGAATTCTCATATACAAGAGACGATAATAGTCTGAACATTTTCAAAGATTTTATCAGACACTGCTAATCAATAAGGTCGTTCTGAAAACGCGATAAATGCTCAAAAGGCAAGATCTGACGTCCTCTGAAAAGTCCACAGCCGTCGTTTATGAGCTGATTATTAATGGCGCTGAACATATTCACATCTAAATCTGCAAGTTCAAGCTCCTGTAATTTGGTAAGGCGCTCATAGGCTTCATCAAAATAAATACACTCGCCTATAGGTATCTCATCACGCTTCGTACGGCGAGTCTCCTGCAATTTCTCATAGCCGAAATGATTTGCGTCGCCTATCTCTGCGAAGTCATCCATCTCTTTTGTGCGGAGCTGCAATTCAGTATAGCAGCGTGCAAGATTGTCATAGAAGGTTATGTGCAGAGACTTGTAGCCAGTACTGCGCGGAGTTGAAACATAGTCACGGTAATACGGTCTGACAGCTTCTTTCAGCCTGTCTGAATATCTCTCCTCGGTGAAGCCGGAAAGCTCTGCTGTAAATCCTCTTTCTTCAAGGAACTCAGGCAGAACGTCCGCTATCTCATAGAGGTATTTCTGTTCGACGTCGCTTCTTGATTCGCCGTTTTTGATATGACAGGCAGGCATTGAAATAACTATGCGGTATGCGATAAGGTCGCGGAAGCATATCAGTTTGCTTTTTATTTCAGCTTCTGAGGGAAACTTCCTGTTTTTCTTATAATATTTGTAGATGAATTCAAGGATATACCCGTTGAACTTCTCTTCTGCGCGTATCAGGGACTTTATGCGTCCCTTGAAGGTGAAGGCTAAAAACGGGTATTCTCTTGTCATATATTTGTAGAACTCCTTTATTCTCTGTGACTGTGAGGTAAGGAAGTCGTTATGTTCGAGCAGTTCTATTATCTGGATAAGAAAATTTGAGTGTGCCAGATCAATGCTGTTATGCGTTGACTTTGCATTATTTCTAAGATCGTTTGAATACTGGTGCAGTATTTTCAGCACTGTATTTCCCGAATACAAGTAATCGTTCAAAGCTATCATTCTTCAGTCCTCGCTCTTTGTTGAAGTGACAGTTATCGTGGAAGTCGTTGTGGTGGATGCGGTAAAGGAAGTCGTGACAGTTGAGGTGTTTTCCGCTGCTTCACTGCTACCGCTGACCGTAATTGTTGTTACGGTTTTTCCGTCGGGAGATACCACTGTTCTGGTCTGTGAAAACTCTTTTTTGCTCATATTTTTCTCCTATTTTATTATTTTGAAGCACACCGTATTTGAGTTTATCAGAGGTGCAAAATACTCAAAATATACTGTTCCCGAGACAGTGCTTCTTATCTCAGAAACGGTCTCGCCGTCAAACGGATCGGATATTGTTCCGAGGATATCGCCGCGCTCAACCCGCTTGCCTATTTCGATGCAGCTCTTGAAAACTCCTGCCGCTTCGGAGCGTATCTGCTTTGTTTTGCTTTCGTCGATAAGCTTAGTGATGTAGCCTGGCGGAGTATTCGCAGTAATTATGCCCTGCTTGTCGAGAAAGCGAAGTATAGCATAAACTGCTTCGTCTGCTGCGTTTTCATCAATAACATCAGTTGCATTTGCGTACACTGAGAACGCTTTTGTTTCCCACACCTGCCAGTTGTAGTTGAGAGTAGTTGTATCATAAGGTCTCGGCTTGCGGATTATGCCAAATTGCAGACCAAAATTCTTCAATAGTTCTGGAGAAGTGAACCCCGTATTCATCATTTTTACATGAGGAAGGAAATTGCCTTGCTGATAGAAGCTGGCAAGCTGGATACCAAATTCATATCCCTGAATCTTTGAAAAAACGCCGTCTGCTATACGCTGTGTAGTCTCGCCCTGACAGTAGCCGGGAAACATTCGGTTGATATCAGTATTATCCATTGCCCAGAAGCGTTTTCCGATATTCATAGAGTAGTAATTGATGCATGGAATGACCATTATCTCGTTATTCTCTGCAATAAGTCCCTTTGCTTCCAGCTTTTTCAGCTCCTGTACCATTCGGCTGCAAACGTACATCTGCTGAACTTCATTTCCGCGCATTGCACCAACAATAGCCGCCGATTTTTTACCATGACCGAATCTGAAACCAATAACGTCAAGCTGTTCGCGATATGGAGATCTCAGAGAATACAATATCTTCTTTTTCATTCCTCAGTACCTCCCGAAGCAGGCTGCAATATTCTTGCAAGCAGTGAACCGCCGTACACAACGGGATATTCACGCAGAGTGAATATCATTCCGTCACATACAGCGTCAACTTTTTCTACTATTTTTGACGACAGCGGATCGACTACATCTCCGATGTGATTGCCCTTTTCCACTGTCTCACCGAAGCTGACACACGGGACAAAAATACCGGCTGCATCGGAATTTACAAAGCCGACCTCGCGTCCTTCGGAAACTATCGTTTCACGCACAGGAGCAGTTTCTCCGCTCCACATTCCAAGCTCCTTCAGCAGATTAAATATACCGTCAAAAAGCTGCTTACAGTATTCCTTTGTAATACGCATACCAACTCCCATTTCTACAACAAGAGTTTTCGTTCCCCGTGTATTGAGAGTATGTGCGAGAGTTGATTCAAGAACAGTTGCTGCATCGTGTACCCATATAAAGTCAACATTCATCATCTTCGCATATGGTAAAAGTACTGGCGCAGTAGGTACGCTCATTCGTATCTGCGGTATCTCCTGCAAGAAAATATTACTTGAATGAACGTCTATGCAAACGTCTGACCCAACGATATCATCTACTATCATGGAGCAGATCATCTCTATCATAGTGCCGTCCTTAGAGCCGGGAAAAACACGGTTCATATCAAGATCAAACATGGGAACTCCGCGAGTTATGGAGTCTATTCCCATAGGATTGAGTGCAGGATAAATGTCAACGATACCGTCAAGGCGGTCTATATGTTCGTCAAGATAAGAGCCGACAATGTACGCAAGATACTGTCCCTCAAGCTCATCGCCGTGAGTTCCGGTAACAAGGCTGAGACGCTTTTTTGACTTGCCGTTCTGGATACGCCGCTTCTGTATATTAAGATTTTCATTGACCGCGAGAGCCGCAGTTGCTATTGTTTCAATCATTGATTTCACTCCTTTCAGGCGGATAGTGTCCGCCCTTGTTTATGTGAGGACCGAGCGTACTAATTGCAGCTGTTGTGTATATCTTCCGAACATCACACCTCTGTCGATAGCACAGTCACGGAAATCGCGTCCCATTGAGATAACGAGATAATCATCGTTCACGGGACAGTTATTTGCAGGATCAATGCCCTCCCAGTGATCGCCTGTCCAGTATTCCACCCAGGAGTGAGTTTCACCGTCACAGAAAGCAAGTCCTGCAATATAGCGGGCGGGGATGCCGTCCATACGCAGCAGAGATATGAGGATATGTGAGAAATCCTGGCATACTCCCGCCCTCATTGCAAAGGCTTCAGCGGCAGTTGTCGCAGTTGTGGTAACGCCTTTTTTGTACTCGATAAGGTCAGACAGGATATCGCTGAAATAAACAGCTCTATCGGCAGGTTTGCCGGTACAGTTATCTTTAAGCTCAGAATAAAACCCTTTCAGTTCCTCATCAGGAACGGTATATTCTGACTGGTACAGGTAGCAGGGCATGAGAAATATATTATGCTTTGAGGAATCTACCTCAGCTGTTCCCTTGATGTCAAAATCAAGAAAACGGTGATCGCTGTGTATATAACCGGCTGTGACGTTGTTGCCGAAAGCGTCAACGGTCTGCTTTGTAATAACAGAGGGAGAGATATTAAGACTGCATGAAATGATTTTCTGAGATTCAGTATCGGGCGGGATTATCCTCAGCGCAAAGCTGTGATCGTGGACGTAATCATCGAACGTGAGCTTCGTGGAGAAGCTGAAATTAAGCGTTTTCATACTGTCACCTCCATTGGTTCAAACAGATGTTCAAGGCTTTTTATCGCCTTATCTGAAAAAAGCTCATAATCGCGTTCGGTGCCAAGCACTTCAACAACAGTGCAAAGATAATTTGTGTTATAGCGGTACGGAGTTCCTTTTGGAACACGGTGCAGGTTCTTGCAAAGTCTGATGAATTCCTTTTCCACATCAGCAAAGGGGTATTTCATTCGCATATACATATCAAGGCGTTCAAGCGTTTTCCCGATATAGATTATATTGCGTATCTCGTCATCGTAGATGTGTTCATTCACGCTGCCCCAGAAGCTATACAGTATATCTTTCAGGGGCAGGAGCGATAATCTTATATTTGCCTTGCTCTGTGAATTCGTGAGCGTATCCTTAGCCATTTGCAGAAAGGAAAGCGTTTTGGTGGATATCTCCTCACGCAGAACTATACCGTTGTCGTAAGCTCTTTCAAGGCAGAATGCAGCAGAATTGGGATTGCTTTCGTCATAGAGAAAGCTGTGTATGAAATCTTTGCTGTCTGAGTATTTATCAGCAAGTCCGAAGTATGAAAGATACTCCTTGTAGCCTTGTTTGTCGTCTATCATTTTGTCATATAGCTTGTCAAGCGACCTGAGCGTGATGAAAAATCTTTCCGTATAGCGCCCAAGCCAGAAAAGGCGGTCGCTGTGTTCCTTTGAGATAGTTGACATAAATTCTCCTTTCAGTTTTATGTACCCGTTTTGAGTACCCAGGTATCTTTAAATCCGCCTCCCTGCGATGAATTGACCACGAATGAATCAGGATTGCGTGAAAAACGTGTAAGTCCCGAAGCCCATACCTTAGTCGTTTCTCCAGAAAGCACGAACGCTCTCAAGTCAGCCTTTCGCATAACTGTTTTACCGTTATCCAGTATCGGCAGATCAAGGAAGTCAATGACCTCCTGAGCGATGAAGCGTCTCGGCTCAGCAATTATAGTCTGACGGAATTCTTCCAGCTTTTCTTGTGTAAGATCACTGCCGAACACAACACCGTATCCGCCTGCCTCTGCAACGTCCTTGATAACAAGTTTACCGAGGTTGTCCATAACGTACTTCATATCGTCATCATAGAAGGGAAGATAGGTCGGAGCATTTTTCAGTATCGGCTCTTCACCGAGGTAATATTTTATCATCTTGGGTACGAAATAGTAGATACCTTTGTCGTCGGCAACTCCGTTTCCGGGAGCGTTTATAATACCCACATTTCCGCTGCGGTAAGCCTCCATAAGATTCGGTATGCCTATAAGAGATTCGGGCAGGAAATTCAGCGGATCAAGATACTCGTCGCCGATACGCCTGTACAGCACACCTATCCTTGTTTTGCCGCCCGAATATGTCCTGTGGTAGAGAATATTGTCCTCAACGAAAAGCTCGTCATTCTGAACAAGCACCGAGCCTGTATGCTCCGCAAGATAGGAGTGTTCAAAGTAAGCGGCATTGTATCGTCCGGGAGTGAGTATCGCACTTATACCGCCGCAGTTTGCATAGTTCATTGTCTCTTTGAGCAGCTTTGCGTAGTTTCGGTTATCGATAATCTCGTTCTCGGAGAAAGCATCGGGAGCGGCAATTCGCGTAAGCTCACGGGCGATAAGCGGATACGAAGCACCGGACGGGATACGCAGGTTGTCCTCTAAGATGTACCATTCGCCGTCTTTAGCCTGAACAAGATCTATCCCGGAAATATGGCTGTATATCCTGTTTTTTGGAGTTATGCCCTCGCACTGTGCAAGATAACCCTTTGAGATGTAAATGAAGTTCTCAGGGATAACGCCGTCCTTTACGATTTTTTTATCGTGATAAATATCAAAAAGGAACTCATTCAGTGCATTCACACGCTGAACAAGTCCCTTTTCAATGCTTTTGAAATCCTCTGAAGATATGACTCGGGGTATAGGATCAAAGGGGAAGAATTGCTCGTTGAAAACACCATTTTTGTATATGCCGAATTTTACACCGTAACGTCTTAAAAGCTCGTTTATCTCATCTGCATTGCCTACCGGCTTAATAAACTGCTCATTATTCTGCTGTGTCATTATTATCACTCCAATCATTAACAAACAAAAAAGGCGCCTATCCATGCGGATAAGCGCCTTTGCTTGTTTTATATTTACATCATATCACAGTCTTTTATGTTTGTCAATAGTCTAACAAAAATTTTTCTAAACAAAAGCGAGTATGTTCGAGAAAATTTCAAAAAGGTATTGACAAGCTGAGTAAAAAAGGATATAATGACATCATAAAAAGACAAATAAAGCAACGGTGCTTCCCATAATGGGCAAGCACCGTTTTTTGTTGGAGTGATAGCTATGAACGTAAAAGAAACAATGTATTCTTCATTTTCATCCGAAAACAGTATTGATCCAAAATATTTTGATAAATATAGCGTTAAAAGAGGTCTTAGGAACCTCGATGGAACGGGTGTTATGGCCGGTGTGACGAATATCTGTAATGTTCACGGCTATGTTGTTGATGATGGTGAAAAAAGAGCTGCTGAAGGAAAACTGATTTTCAGAGGATACAGCATTAATGACTTGATAGAAAAAGTACGCACAGAAGACAGGTTTGGATTTGAAGAAATCGTATTTCTGCTACTTACAGGAAGGCTGCCGGATAAGAAAGAACTTGAAGAATTTAATATAATGCTTTCCGATGAACGCGCCTTGCCAAAGGATTTTTTCGTTGATATGATACTTAAAGCTCCGTCGCCCAATATTATGAACAAAATGGCTAGAGCTGTTCTGTCACTATATTCGTATGATGAAGAAGCCGAATCACAGACTCCGGAACATGAAGTCGATACAGCAATATCGCTGATAGCAAAAATGCCTGTGATAATGGTAGGAGCTTATGAGACAAAAAGGCGCTGCTATGATGATAGGTCACTGATACTCCATCCATTGATAAAAGGTCAATCTACCGCTGAAAATATCCTGTCAATACTTCGCGCAGACAGGAAGTTTACAAGAGAAGAAGCTAAACTTCTTGATTTGATGCTTATGCTCCATGCTGAACATGGCGGAGGAAACAACTCAACCTTTACCTGCCGTGTTCTTACATCATCGGGAACCGATCCGTATTCGGCATATTCCGCAGCAATAGGTTCATTGAAGGGGCCGCGGCACGGAGGTGCTAATCATAAAGTGCTTGAAATGCAGGAGCTTATAAAATCCAGTGTAAAAAACTGGGAAAACGATGATGAGATAGCAGAAGTTCTCGGGAAGATACTGCGAAAGGAGATAGGTGACGGACGAGGACTTATATACGGCATGGGCCACCCAGTATATACGCTGTCGGATCCGCGTGCGGTCATGCTGAAAAAATACGCGGGTGAGATGGCAACCGGGACAGAATTTGAAAAGGAATTCAGGCTTCTTGAAGCCGTTGAACGACTTACTCCTGCTGTATTTGAAAGCATTAAGAAATCAGGAAAAACAATGTGTGCAAATATTGATATGTACAGTGGATTTGTGTATAAGATGCTCGGAATACCCGACGACCTTTTCACTCCATTGTTTGCAGTTTCAAGAATTGCCGGTTGGTGTGCTCACAGATTTGAAGAAATAAACAGTGGTAAGCGAATCATGCGTCCTGCCTACAAATCAATAGCCAGAGAAAAAGAATATGTAGATATATCAAACCGTTAGTTCAGTGGTCATATGACTTCAAATAAATCAAGAAAGGCTGATAAATATGGAAAAGATCAAAATGAAAACACCCTTGGTCGAAATGGACGGAGATGAAATGACACGCGTTATATGGAGGATGATAAAGGATATTCTCATTCTTCCGTATATCGATTTAAAGACTGAATACTACGATCTCGGACTTGTACACAGAAATGAGACTGATGACAAGGTAACTATCGAATCTGCTGAGGCAACAAAGAAATACGGAGTGGCTGTAAAATGCGCTACTATAACTCCGAATGCGGCAAGAATGGATGAATATGACCTGAAGGAGATGTGGAAATCGCCCAATGGAATAATAAGAGCGATACTTGATGGAACAGTTTTCCGTGCTCCAATTATTGCCAAAGGAATAGAACCATACATACCAACATGGACCAAGCCTATAACTATTGCCAGACACGATAGAACAAACAAAAGGATATAAAGTCCAAATCAGCTTTATCAACTTACAGAAAACCGCTGGTTTAGCGGTAAATGAAAGGACATATATCTATGATCGATGCACTTTACAACTACCGCCAGGGCGATATTCACTCCACTGAGTTTTCGAACGATTTCAACAAGCTCTGCATACCGTTTGAAGATTCGCTGAGTGAGGAGCAGATTGATGTATTCCACAAGATACTTGACTGTGTGAGTGATACTTCCGCCGCTGATATGAGAGCGGCATACAAGACTGGCTTCAAGGACGGCGTGAGACTAATGCAGGAAGTTCAGGAATAATCGAACAAATAAAAAGGGATATGTTCTCAACCGCAGTAATGAGGGCATATCCCTTAGTTTATGTCTTATGCGAACGGACGTTTTTATAATAAAATTCCCGGTGATAAATACAGATTTTGTGTCGTTGGATAATTGACTATTTGTGCAGATTGTGGTATAGTATCACCACTTTATCGCCAATTATCGTAATCTATCGCCAAGTGTTACCAAATCACCGTAAAATCAGCATTTTTGAGGGTAGAAACATGGAAAACTGCGTAACTACGCTGTTTCTGAAAAATCATCAAAATGCAGATTTTTGGTAGAAAAACTGGTAGAATTCTACCGCCGTCAAGGTTGGTAGAAAGTTGGTAGAAACCCTAAAACAAACGGTAGAGGACAATTACCACACAGTATGGCGAGTTTCTGAACTACGATAATCTTGTGAGAATCGGTGTTGTCACAAATTGGGAAGATGCAGAGCCGGACGAGAACGGCATTGTTACGCCCGATTATGAGATGGTCGGCACTGACACCAGCGGCAATCAGATCCCGATGGGCAACTACAAGACACCCGAAGCAGCAGAAGCCGCCCTCGCAGACCTCCACAACTGGCTGTCTGCCGAAGCGTATGCCGTTTACGAGGTCAAGTCTGGCGGTGATGCGTAATGCCGTCCGACTATGAGAACGGTGCGAAGAAAACCATCGACATTTCGATCAAGGCGGAGAAAATGACCGCCGATGTGCTGAAATCGGCATTGCAGGAGTTTTTGTCGGGCAAGGCTGAGAAAAAGGGACGAATAAAGGCTGAAAGTCGTAACTGATGAGCTGAATCAGGCGGCTATCGAAGCAAAGAAGAACGCTCCGAAGCGTGAAAAGACTTGCTACTTTGAGAGGGCGAAGATGAAGCGTGATGCCGCAAGGCTCGGCAAAAAGCCAAAAACGCCGAAGGACCAGACAAAGGGCAGGAGCAAGAAGCAAGGAATTGAATAAGCAACTATAAGATTATTCTAAGTAAGTATGCATCCCAATAAGTGAAAAATGATATAATTCACATTATTGGGATGCAATTTCTATCTTGACAGAAAGAAAAAAAGATGTATAATATATACAATGGGGTTTGTGTACCCTTTTGATGTTTTCAAGTTATAATCCACACAAGTTGGCTTGTGTAAAATATTACTTAAATACAATGCGAGGAAAGGAATTATCATGGCAAATAAAGAGAAAATGGGCCCTCCTACATTAGAAATGATTCAGGGCAATCCGTACAATTATACTTTTGATGAAGTAGCCAAATGTATGGGAGAAGAACGAGCTAAGTCTTTATTCAAAACCTTGTATAAAAATGGCGTAAGTCCTAAAAATCAAACTATGACTATAAAAGACATATATGTAGGGGGAGATACTACAAAGTATGCTTTTGAATTACAAGATGGCTACTGCATTGAAACAGTATGCATTAAAAGAAGGACTGGCAATACGGTATGCGTTAGCACTATGGTCGGTTGTCCGGTGGGGTGTATTTTCTGTGCATCAGGAAAAAATGGATTTATTCGCAATCTTTCACCAGCTGAAATAGTTCAGCAAATCGTTCTTTTGAAAGAACGTGTCAACAGAATCGTTTTTATGGGGATGGGAGAACCTCTCTTTAATTATGATAATCTGATTAAAAGTATTCATATACTTCGTGATCGCAATGGACTTAATTTTCCTACAGATGGCATAAATGTATCGACTGTTGGACCAGTTGAACAGTTGAAGCGACTGAGAGAGGAGCATTTAAAGATTCAGTTTACACTCTCTCTTCACGCAACGGATCAAGCAACTAGAAACATGATTATGCCGCACATGAAATCCAATAGCATTCATAGTGTTGTCGAAGCTGCGCTTTCCTATTCTGAACGACATAACAGAAAGATTACCATTGCATATCTGCTCGCTCCTGGAATTAATGATAGGGCTTCAGACGTAAGACAACTTGGTAAATGGTTTAGAGGAAAAAATGTACTGATTAATCTTTTACAATATAATGAAACTGCCTGTAAGAGAATCAAACGTCCTAACAAGCAACAATTGGTTGCATTTAAGATTAGACTAGAGGAGGCTGGCTTGGAAGTAAAACTTCGGGAATCAAGAGGTAATAGAATAAAAGCTGCCTGTGGTCAATTAGTAAGTGATTATAATAAAGGGAACGACGCTCCTACGTCTGATTCACCTGAAAAGATGTCGCCTGTGATACACAAGCTTTCTGACAATAAAGCTGATACAACAAGAGGGATAAGAAAAGAAAAACGTCACCCTTTTGCAAAACATAAAGCCAAAAGGAAACGTAAGAAAAACTAATGATGAATTATCCCTCTAACCATTGTTGACTATTCTTTTAATGGTTATCGTTTGCGCTCACCATAATACTATGACGCACGGACGCACCTATGTATGCGCCCGTGCTAACCATAACATGAAAGGTGGGTGTACTGTCTTTCCTTTGCACGGCAGTAGGTGTGTCTCTACAATGACAATATAATGCAATTATTTTTGTGTATAAAAGGAATAACCATATTATTTTATGTGGAGGGATAATATGAGGCTGGCAGATATGCATATTCATACTACTTTTTCGCCCGACGGAAAGTCATCTATGGAAGAGCAGTGTATAAAAGCCATAGAGATTGGGATTCCAATTATTTGTTTTACGGATCATGTAGATTTCAATTCTTCTGAAATAAATGTGGGAAGAATAATTAATAAAGCTTCTACAAATTTTGATGTGTCAGAATATTTCTATGAAGTGAATAGGCTAAGACGTATTTATAACTCCATTCAGATTTTGATTGGGATTGAATTCTCCGAGCCACATCTATTCCCTACTGAATTCGAGGATTACAGTTCTATGCCTTTTGATTATATTCTAGGAAGCATTCATCATTGCTATGGCTCTGTTTTTCCAGGTGCAAAAAACATAGAGGAATCAAAAGCGATTGATGAATACTATAATCTTATGTTAAAATCAATTCAGACCTGCGAGTCCCAGGCGATGGCACATATAGATTTTCCCAGACGTTATTTTGATAATTGGAACGTCAGTGATACTATCATGGATGAAATATTAAATGCTATGATTAAAAAAGACATTATTCTTGAAGTTAATACGTCTTCCATCATGAATGCTTCTGACGAACCGCTGCCTCGATACAGTATCATTGATCGATATGTTCAGCTTGGAGGACGTAGGGTTGTATTAGGATCCGATGCACATATTAGTGTTAAACTTGGAAATGCATTTAGTAGTGTTGTTAGAAAACTACCGAATACTTGCGTTATAGGGTATTTTAAGAACAGGGTGTTTTATGAACTGTAATATAATAAAATGATAAGGGGGATTAAAAATGAAAGAATTGGTAAGTGTTATTATCCCTTTTTATAATGAAGAACAGTATATAGGAGATTGCCTAATATCGCTTATAAAGCAGACATATAAGAACATTGAGATTATTTGCGTTGATGATGGTTCAACCGACAATGGGGCAATGATAGTCAAAGCAATACAACAGTCTGATAGCCGTATTTCTTTAATTCAACAAGAAAATATGAATGCAGGAACAGCGAGAAATGTAGGCTTTTCTAAAGCAAAGGGTGAGTATGTCCTTTTCTTAGATTCTGATGATTTCTTTTCTCTATTAATGGTCGAGCGTATGTTAAACAAAGCATTAAGCACAAACTCTGATATTGTATTTTGTACAGGATATGGTTTGAATGTGATAACTAAAGAAACATATATATCTAATTTTTGGTCATCGAGTAACAAGTTCTTTTTGGCAAATACACATCCGGCGGTAGATATGTTTATGGTAAAATAGAAAAGCAGAAAAAGGGCTCCAAAAGTGCATAGGTGA
>ERZ795051.159-NODE-159-length-106039-cov-64.191406_pt1 | contig 106039 bp, 112 predicted proteins | sample MGYA00375135_ERZ795051 | MGnify/ENA primary metagenome ERZ795051 (study PRJEB30180, sample SAMN05720222) | activated sludge metagenome | isolation source: Anaerobic digester | place: Japan | collected 2015-05-26 ... | reverse complement strand
GCTTCTACTTCGTTTTTGCTTTGGAACGGCCACTTCAATCCCTCCTGTATTTAATTCTTCAATTTGGTTTTCAATTCTGAGATCGCTTTGTGCCAGCTGTCATCAACAATCACCCGATCCTGGCACTTGTGATCGGGATTCTCGTTCAGATTGGTTCCACAGGCCGGACACAGACCCGCACAATCCTTACTGCATAGAGTCTTCAGCGGAACCTCAACAATTATAGCCTCAATAACTCGATCTGACAAGTCCAGAAGCTCTCCCTCTAACTTTATAACGTTCTCCAGCTCGTCTTTGCCGGCATCATCGACGCTTTTCAGCATTATCTCGTGAACGTAAGTTGCTTCGATCGTTCCCCTTATCTGTATAACCACCGGCTTCAGGCAGCGGGCACAACTCTCTTCGACCGATGTGTTGACGGTCCCCGTAACGATAACCGAATCTTTGTCTTTGTAGAGATCTATATGGACATCTACCGGTTCCATCAGAGTCACTTCATCCGTGAAGTCTGTCCCGAACGAAGCGTCTATGCTTTTTTTGAACTCGAATGTATTTAGGTCTATCACCAGATCTCTTCTGTCGTTCACAATAATCACCTCTTCGCTGCCAGCAAATACTACATCAAGGTTATTTCGATTCATTCGCTTTTTATTGAACATAAGAAGAAAATTCTTTCATCCTCTCGAGCAACCTTCTCGATATGGTATCGATGTCGTCTGCGCTTCTGCCTATGGGGTTTTCCAGCTTAACTATTTCAGTTTTGTTGAAGCCATCGCGAACAAGCATTATCTCAGTTGAAAGTCTGGCAGCCTCTCTCGGGTCGTGCGTAACCATTACTATACTGAGTTTCCTCTCATGCCAAATCTCTTTGATCTCTTCAAGCAAATGATCCTTCATTACGACATCCAGTGAGTTGAAGGGTTCGTCCATGAGTATCAGATCCGGCTCGAAGGCGATCGCCCTCGCTATGTTGAGCCTTCGTTTCATTCCACCGCTCATCTGGGAGGGATACTTCCCTCCGTGGTCCTCCAGGCCCACCAGTCTCAGGTAACCGTTCACGTCGCAGCCGGGCGAGGCTATTTCGATGTTTTCTCTAGCCGTTATCCAGGGTATCAACCGGTCGTCCTGAAAGACAAAGGCAAGGCGCTCGCTAGACAGGCGCACCGTACCACCGTCGGGTTTGAGAACGCCACTGAGAATCCGGAGCAAAGTTGTCTTTCCACACCCAGAACTACCGAGTATAGTGAGAAAGAATTTACCCTCTATACTGTATGTTAGGTCATTTATAACCGTCTCTCCATCGAACTTTTTCGTCAGTCCGTCAATTTTTAAGAGCATAGCGGTTACCCTTCTTTATTATGAAATCGAGAGCCTTTTCGGTAACTATACCCAGCACAACAAGCACAAGCGTATAGGCGAAAACCCTCACGATATTTATGGAATACTTCGAGTCGGCTATGACTCTTCCGATCCCGGACGTTCCAACCATGAACTCGGCAACGGCAACGGACTTCCACATGATGCCTATGCCAATCCTCATCGAAGATACTATGAAAGGAAAGGCCGAAGAGAAGTAGATTTTTGTCAGAACGACCCTTTTTGGCAATCTGTAGATCTTCGCCATTTCTACCAGTTTCTTGTCAACGTTCCTTACACCCTCCGCGATGTTTATGGTGAATATGGGGAACAGGGTCAGGAAGACGATGTAAACCGGCGACCTGAACCCCACTCCCCACCAGAATATGGCAAGTGCAAGCCAGGAGACTATGGGTATAGACTGGAGAACGGTCATAACTGGCTTTAGTAGCTCGTAAACGATCTCGACAAGGCCCATGACGAAACCGCTTACCAGCGCCATTCCCAGAGCTATGAAAAGCCCAGTGAAGGCTTTGACGCACGTTTCAAGTATCGTTTCCCAGCCATCGATGCTGGTAACGATTTTCCAGAGACCCCCAAAAGTCTCGACGGGCCCGGGAAGAAGAAGGTCGCTTGAAACTATCTCCGCCGACACAAACCATACGAGTATCAATATGAATATAGACAATAGCGGAGATATTACCTTCTTTCTAGAAGAAGAACCCATCTAGATTCACTTCACCTGTTAACTCTGGATCTAGCTCAAAGAGCTTTCTCAGATAAATCGTGACTTCTCTCCTCGCTTCCTGCGAATCTGCGAATCTGAAACCGGCCGTATCTATCGCCTTCTCCAGTACCGGGATCGGAAAGCCACCCATCTTTTCCGAAACGACCGAAGCGGTTCCCACTCGATCTGCCAGAGAGAGGCTCATCGATTGACCGTAGAGCATCAAGAACGCTTCTACGACACTTCTATCAAGATCGCCGCTGACGAAAAGCCCCGAGGTTGGGATGTTGATCTTCTCTTCGTTGAAGGAGGCCCATAGTTCTTCGATTGGCATCGATCTAACGGCTTTTTCTACCTTCGTCATCGCGAGAGTCGCAAAGGGTTCGGGAACCAGTATAGCTCTGGTCTTACCGGAGGCCAGAAGCTGGACGGCCTCGGCACCGCCGACATAGGCGATCTTTATGTCTTTCCCGATCTTGAGGGCGCTCTTCTCAATGGCTCCTTTCAGGATGATATCGGCCGTCTGCCCGGGGGCATGAAGCGTGAAAACCTCCATACCCACAAGATCTTCGACACTGGAAATCGCCTTTTCTATGGTTATGAAGTAAAAACCGTTCCACATACTGACCGCAACCAGCTTGATATCTATACCGCTAGAGGCCAGTTTCGCTCCGATAGTTACAGGAAGAAGGCTAATCTGAGCCTTTTTGCCGACGATAAGTGAAATGGCTTCGTCAACCGAACGCCAGAAATTTATCTCGAGACCGGGAACTTCCTCCGGAACGTTTGAAGATAGAAGCTGGGCGATCGGAACCAGTGTCGGTCCAACCGGGTTTATGAAGTTTACTGTGGCCGACAAAAGAGTCGAAAAAATCAAAAGAGTAGCTACCAAAAATATCTTCACGAATAACCACCTCCATCAAAATTATACACTGACTTTGGTTATGTAGCGAGGGCTTTCCAGCTTTTGACGCCATATGGAGAGCCTGAAAGCCATTATTTGGTTCTCAGAGGGAAATTCCGGAGATAGCGAATGGAATCGACCTCTGAAAGGGATTTGGTAATTGAGCCGCGGAGTGGTAGAATAATAGCGATATCTCATGCGAAGGGGGGAACTGTATGAACAAAAAGGAACTCATCGCTGAAATCGCAGAGAGAACAGGCGTAACCAAGAAAGATGCCGGCAAGACCCTGGACACCGTAATCGAAATAGTCGAAAAGACCCTGTCCAAGGGCGAAGTTGTCAGACTCGTAGGTTTCGGTACATTCATGGTGGCTTCCAGAAAGGCAAGAAAGGGAGTCAACCCGAGAACGAAGAAACCCATCACCATCCCCGGCGGAAAGGTACCGAAGTTTGTACCTGGCAAGGAACTGAAAGAAAAGGTAAAATAGTCTTCAAGGCTGCGCGGCGGCTCTCAGGCCGCCGCTTTTTTATTGGAGGTGAGCTTCTATGAAAACCGTCCTGACCGCTTCGCTGGTGGCCGCTCTAATTGTCATTTCGGTAATAACCATCATATACACTGTCGGCCTGAGGAACGATATCCTTTCCAGTATAGACAGTATCGGAACTGAAAATCTGGAAATCGAACTGAAGACGCTCTCCACCGAAATCGAGAAAGTCAAAGACAAGGTCGAATCTCTCTATATCGTGGATTACAGCCCGCACATACTCTCTCTCAAGGAGGATTTTGCAAGACTCGAAGCGGTCATCGGCAGTCTCACACTTCAAGATTCTCACGGATACTCGACGCTGAAAGAATCACTGGATAGTCTCGAAGAGTCCGTGAATGAATTGCAATCGCTTGTGGTTTTAAGTGAAGAAATCCCGGAATATCAATATAAAATAGAGGAACTAGCGGGGAAGATAGAGCTCATGGAGTCGGAATTCCTAAAGAACGTCGAGTCGATTAAGGGAGAAGTGATTTCCAGACTGGATTCCATAAGACTCCCGGAAATTTCAACTGTACCTACGTACGACGCGACAGAGGGCAGCGGTATAAGGATCAGGATCGAGTCGGGCTTCAAGGGGAGCAGCATACTACACGACAGCGATCTTCTGGTAGTGATGAACGAACTGTACTCGCTCAAGGCAACGAGCATCTCCTTGAACGGAAAGAGAATTTTGCCTTATACTTATATAAGATGTATAGGTTCAACTGTTATAATCGATGGTGAACCTACAACTATTTCACCCATCGTGATAGAGGTTCTGGGTGATTACGATTATCTGGTATCCGGTCTGGGCCTTTTGAGCGAGGTTTTCAAGGGGAGAGAGATTGATATGACTTTCTTGCCCCTCGAGTTCATAACCATTCCCGCGGGAGGGGGTTGATTCAGGTGAAAAAGATCATCCTTCTGGTAATAGCTTCGGCGAGCCTGATTATCTTCACAGGTTGTAATTCTATTTTCATAACCCGAGATGATTTTCTTCTCAGAATGGACGCCCTGGAGAAGAAAATAGATTCTCTGGCCATGGAACAGCGGCGAATAGTGCAGCTGGAAGACGCGATCGAAGAACTTACTTTCCGTTTCAACTTCGTCCAGGCAATTGAACCGGCCTCTATAGGTTATGAAGATATAGAACAGCTCAAGTACGAACTTCGGTTAATAAAGAATCTGCTGGCGGAATCGGCAATCGATTCCGCCTCTTCAGCCGCCATAGTGAGAACGCTTTACGACAAGATAGACGGCGTTCTCGGCTCTTCGGTACAGAACAACATAGTCACCAAGGAGATCGATGATCTGAACAGGAAAGTGCAGGCCCTGGAGACTCTCAATTACTCCAGATACACCGAGCTGGTCGAGAGAATTTCCGAGATCAACAGCTACGACAGCTCCATAGACGATACCAAGTACCTGGAACTTCTGACAAGGCTCGACGAGATCGAAAGCCAGCCACCTGTGATAAATATTCAGGAAACCGACGATGGCAGGTACGAAGAACTGATGGCGAAGATCGAGGAACTGGCCTCCAGATCCGACAACACCGAGATCGACAACGCAAAATACGAATCGCTTCTCACAAGGCTGAGCGAGCTCGAAAGAACCGTGGGATCCTCCGTCATAGACAGGGAGCTTTTCAACGAGCTGGTCTCACGCATAGACGAGATGGACGCAAGGACCAGGAGTCTGGCCGAAAACGTTCAGTCTGAGAACTCGGACGACTATGTTTCTATGAGCACTTTCCTAGGCGAGATCTCCGACATAAGGAGCAGACTCGGGGCGGCGGCTTACGAAACCATAGAACCCGTCTCTTATATTTCCTATATAGTGAAATCCGGCGACAATCTCTCAAGTATCGCGAAGGCTTATGGTATAACTATGGATCAGCTGAAAGAGATGAACCCGGAAATAACCAACTGGAACCTTATATACAAGGGAGATGAGATCAAAATACCTCTCTCGCTGGACAACCTTATGGCCAAGGCCTCTCTAGCTTCACACTTTGGGCTCAATCTGGGAATCGAGTTTCTCGTCGATTCTATCGAATCCAACTTCGGAAGCTACGACTACGGCTACGCCAATCCCGGCATAGACCTCACGGTGCCGGTCAATTCGAGGATCACGGCATTCCTGCCAGGCAAGGTAATACTCTCGGAAAGGGTCAACGACCTGTACGGAGAAATGGTCGTAGTGGACCATGGGAACAATATCAAGACGGTCTATGCGCGTCTGGGAAGCAGAACCGTATCCAAAGGAGATTTTGTGAGGGTTGGCGACACGATCGGAATCGCGAGCGAAGCAAAGGGAAACCTGCACTTCGAATTCTGGAAATCCGACGTTCCAGTCAATCCGGCAGACATCATCTTCGACAACGCCGGTACCTTCCAGGTCACCATGTACACCGAATGGGACGATGGCAAGAATCCGACCTCCCCGTCTTTCAAGATGACCGCCAGCGGCAACTACGTGAAGGGTTACAGAACCGTGGCCACAGACCCGACGGTCATTCCGACCGGTTCCATAGTGTATATACCGTTCTTCTCGTCATCTCCCAACAAAGGGTTCTTCGTTGTCGAGGACACTGGAAGTTCCATTAAAGGAAACAAACTGGACGTTTACACCCATGACTTCAACATAGCCTCGAATTTCAAAGAGGAATTGCTGGTTTACGTGGTGAAGAAGCCTTGAAGAGATTATCCTTTATTTCAATCTGTTTGGTGATCGTGTCTATTGCATCCGGCTCGGTAGTAATCGGTCAGAGGTACCCGCTGGGTATAATGCCCTCGGGAATCGTGAAGGTAGAAAACGGCTATGGCACTTATTACGTTACCCTGGTAAAAGGCGATTCGGAGCTGATAGTCTTCGACTCCTCTTTCAAACCGGTAACCATTATGGACGCCGTTAAAAACGACGGTGTGAACGATATTATCTACAGAGATGGGAAATTGTACTGTTTTGGTTTCTTCAGCGGCAGACTCGTAATCATAGACGCTTCAGGCTACCCGGGCAGGTGGAAAAAGATAGACGAGATTCCTACTTCTAGCAGGTTAATAACCGGCGCTTTTATCGATGGAAGGCTTGGTATACTTTCGAATGAAAGTGAGTTTATAGTGCTCGAAACCATCAACAGAACGATTTTGAAGCGCTATAAGCTGCCAGTAACGGCACTGACGATAGCGGAAGATTCCAGTCACTTCTATGTCTCTCTCTTCTATAATTACAACACGCTGGACCGTTCAATGGAGACGCAAAAGGGGTTGATGGTCTTCGATATCGACGGTCAGCTTTCGGCTAGCCTGGATATCGGCAAGAGACCCTCCTACATCTCTATCGATGGGGAGAGATTGTTTCTAATCTCGTACATGGAAGAGAGTCTGAAAGTCATCGACAAAGCCACCCTTAAGGTAATAAAGACGATCGAGCTCGGAAGATATCCTAACTATCCGGTCATACAAAATGGCAAGTTATGGATCTCCATAACCGGCGAAGACAGGGTAGCGAGCATAGATCTCGAGAGTTATGAGGCCACATATTACGATCTTCTCGGTAAAGGGCCAATAAAGACCGTCCCCCACGGTGGCATGATCTATGTTCTCGAGACGATAACTGGCACTCTCGAAATACTCGACGAAACCGGCAGATTCGTTGAAACTGTAAAGCTCGAAGGATACCCGGTTGATATAGTCTTCAGTGGAAGAGACGCCGCCGTACTGCTCCAGGAAGACTGGAAAACCGGTAAGAACACAGGAGCTATGCTGACCATGAGACTTAACTGATCGGTCGGAATCTTTTTGCAGTATGTATCAACATGACGGTAAACACTACCGATAACATCATACCTGACATTCCCAGCGAGAAATAGACGGTTTTCAATCCAAAAGCATCGACCAGGAAGCCTCCTGCCACAGAACCCAGTAAATAACTTATACCCATCGTGGACATCCAGTAAATCGCCTGAGCCTTCAGCGCAACATCGCCGGGAAGTTTAAAATGTATGTAATTGAACACCGAATAATAGACGATTACGTAGTTCAGTCCGTGAAGAGACTGCAAAGCCATGAACAGGGGAAAGGAATCCACCAGGGAGGTAAGGACCCATCTCAGGCCGGTTAAAAATAAGCCGAACAGCAGTATCTTGAAATTGCCGAACTTCACAAGGAGCCTGTCAGCGAAAAATAGAAACGGGACCTCTGAAAAGGCCATGAGGGAGTAGCCCAACCCGGCGGCCGAAAGATCGAAACCGAGTTCTCTGGTTAAAACGGGAAAAAAAGTCGAGCCGAAGGCTCCTATGGTGATAGAAGTCACGCCCACGGCCAGCATCACGATGAAAGTACCCGGGAGTCTGCCGCTACCAGTTCGTTCGTTATTCACCGTAGCGCTGCGCGAGGGATAACCACGACTGATAACGCTGAGAAGTAGCAAGGCCACAGAGGAGAGAATGAAGATACTGGAGAAGCTTATCTCTACCAGAAAGCTCGACAGGAGTGCCGTCGAAGCATATCCGACCGTCCCAAAGAGCCTGACTCTATCGAACCTTCTGCCTTTGATGTACAGGGAGGGGACGACTATGGATTCAGCGATCGGAATAAGACTAGCGATGAAGAAGGCCACAGCCGACACCGAGATAAAGGATAAAACGAAACTGCTTGAAAGGTATATGCCCCAGACAACCATTGCCGCGATAAAGGTCATCAATCCCAGTATTCCCGGCGCGCTCTTCTTCCTTGAAAGCGAAAACCAGAAGGGGTTGGCCAGCAGCGAGAAAGTCGGCGATATGGCCATTAAAATCCCAATCTGTATCGGCGAATAGCCTTTTGAATCGAAGAACTGACTGAAAAGAGCGGTCAAACTCAGGTTCGAATAGGCGAGAAACTCCGTGAAAATCTCTCTCATATTCGATTTTCCCGTTACGAGTTTCAAATCAGACAAAACCCTATACCTCCGGTGTAAAATCGAGTGGGGGGGACGATCATGACAAAAAGTTGTCTGCTATTAACGATTCTAATAATGATACCACTCATTTGCATAGGCGGTACCGGTTTTTTTGTGGTAGTTTCACCGGCTCTCTCGCTTGATAACTTTTCTCCGTTTTCCGGAAGTTATAAGCCCGATCTCGAAGATCTCAATAGATATTTCGATCTACCGCCCGCATTTTCGGGAGGATTGAATATCGAATTAGGAAAATCAACCGCTTACGTTAATATGGATCTGAGACAGGAATTTTCTTCCTTTCTCACCGGAAACCATTTTTCCAATCTGCCTTTTTCTCCAGGTTCAATAGTTCCGGCCGTTGATATGAACTTTCCTAGGATAGGTTACTATCAGTGGCTCGACGATAACGTACATCTCTCTATCGGTAGGCGAAAACTCAGTCTCGGTCCGGCGACCTACAGCTTCGTTCTGTCGGACGTTTTGCCTTATTTCGATAACCTCTGGATCCGACTTTCGGCGGGGGGAAAAGCGGGGGAGTATTTCTACAACTTTTTTGCCATATCGGCGGACAGAACGATCTACGGTGCACCGAAAACACTTCTTGGGCACAGGTTCGGCTTCATGAACGAAAAACTCAAGGTGACTTTCGGCGAAGAAAATCTGGTTTACGGTGTCTATCCAGATCTTCAGGACCTGGGGCCCTTTCTGATATACCACCACACTTACCAGGACCGTTCCAACGTGACGGCAACGCTGGCGGCCGAGGTGAAGTTCGGTGAAAGCCTTATCTACGGTGAATTCACCCTGGACGATTTCAGACTGGCGAGCGAAGGATCCAACTCCAATCCCACCGCCTTCGGCTGGCTCGCCGGAATATCTTACTCGATACCGGGAGAGGTCTACGCGGGGCCCGATATGATCGACAGGAAACACGCGATAAGAGATGAAACACTGGCAGCCGCAGGCGGCATGAAACTCTTCTACGAACACTACCACGCGACAACCTATCTTTACAACAGGGGCGAGGATATAGGTAAGTTCACGTACGCTTATAGGTTCAACGTACTCTGGCTGGACTCATGGCCCATAGTATCGGGGTTTTTCGGCTTTCCTTACGGTCCCGACTCTGTCGTGGATCTGGTAGGCGTGAAATACGAAAGACCCGAGCTGTCCTTCACGGGCCTTCTCGAATATGTGAGGACCGGTTCAATAGATATCACTTCTCCGTATTATCCGCCTTTTGATCCCGACTGGTACGGTCCGAAAGAGCCTATAAAGCGATCTGTATCGCTCTCCCTGAAGGGATTGTTGGCAATTGGAAATGACGCGTCTATCTTCGCCTCGGCCAGATTCATGTTCAAGGAGCGCTTTCACTTCTATACGAATATCGGTTTCATAAAAACATTTACAATCAAGGGAGGTTTATGATGAAAAAGATCCTTCTGCCGATACTCCTCGTACTCTCGATCGCACTTCTTGCGAATCAGGGTGAACTTATCCTGAAGGGTACACTCGAACACGATCTGCTTCTGGGAAGAAACCTGATCGAAGGAAAGACTCTCTTCACACCCAATACCGCCATTCCCGAATCGTTCGCGTCAGTTCAGATGGGTACTTCCCCGTTGAAATCCAACAGCGTTACCGAGGTCTCTTTAAGACTTACCCCGCAGTTTCTGATCCACAATTTCGAGCCTTTCAAGGAGACCTCTTGGCTGGAGTCTAAAGTGCCCCTCTATCTCAGGTACAGGTACGATACTCTGAAACCATGGACTGTGCTCGCCTTTGAAAGCGATATCTCTCAGAATCTGAAGGGGTATATCAACCTGGACGTTCCCAAGGATTACAGAAGCTATATCAGCCACGGGATCGATTTCAACACCAAGCCTTATATGAACTTTCCCGTAGAAATCTTCGAGGGAAAACTACAGGCGATCGATATGAGCTGGCCATCCTTCGGGTACATCTCTTACGGCAACGGCGGCTTCTACGCGTCGCTCGGGAGGTATAAAATCGCCTGGGGTCCGATGAGGAACGGTCTAATGATAAGCGACGCTTCCATGTACTACGACAACATATCATCGACCTACACGACGGCACTGGGAAGCAGCGGTCGCTTCACTTACTCGTTCGTTTTCATTTCCTCAAACTCCATGCTGAACTCCGAAGAATGGATAAAGCAGGACAAAGTCTGGGACCTCAATCAGAGAAGGCCCTACACCGAAGGGGCGAAAACGATAATAGGGCACCGCTTCGATGTTCAGTTCGCACCCTGGGTAAGGCTCGGAGTCGGTGAGGTCAACCTGGTGGGAGGAAAGCATCCCGATCTGAACGATATTAATCCCTTCGTGATTTTTCACAACACTTACGGCGAAGATTTCTCCAACGTTATGGCGAGTGTTGATTTTTCGGTGGTGCCTTTCAAAGGGGTGGAGCTTTACGGAGAGTTAGTCAGCGACGACGTGGCCTTCGGAGCTACCGAAGCTGGAGCCAGGGGAAAACCGACCGCACTTGCCTATGGCGGGGGTATAAGGTATTCGACACAGTTAAAGGAAATCATGCTCCTGGCTTCGATCGAACTCTATCACACCGACACCTGGATGTATAACAGGTGGCAGCCGCTCCTCATCTTCACGAACCGGATCTATACGAAATCCGAGTTGCCGGGCAGCCGCGATTTTACGGATTATCCGCTGGGCTTCAAATACGGTCCCGATATGAACGCTTTTTCTTTATCGGCAAAAGGTTTCTTCCAGAACGGAATGACGGTTAGCCTGGTTTACGACCACTTCAGGCAGGGAGAGGTAACGCTCAAGACCCCCTACCTAAATATGGACGATCCATCTGACGACCCCGGTGAGTTCACAGATCCGGAAGACTGGGCCGGCCCTGTCGGCGAAACGGTGAGCGCAAACATAGTGACGCTGGCGATTGCCTTTCCGTACCGCGATTTCACTTTCGGCGGAGATTTCTCGCTTTACTTCGGAGACTACTTCAAGAAGTACGGAGGCTACGAGAAAGCGATCTTCGAAATCAGACCATACATCTCTTACGTATTTTAGAGCCGTTCTGTAGATAGGTCACACGCCGCCCTTTAGGGCGGCGTGTCATTTACGGATCAGATGAAACCGAAAACCAGAAAACCTATCACAAAACCGATCACCAGACCGGTTATCAATCCTTTTGTGAATCTGTCGCTTTTTCTTGAGACGGTTCCTTCTTCTTTCTGGCTTTCTTTATACCAGTCCCTGTCGTAGATTCCCAATTCTTACCACTCCTTTCGACAAGAACGAATTCCTTCCAGAAGCGTTTGACGAATATCAACAAGGGAACTGCGAAGACTACTCCAAACACACCCAGCAGTTCGCCGAAGGCCACGAGTGAAACCAGAACTATGAACCAGTTGATCTTCACTCTGTTGGAAAGGATTCTAGGAGACAGTACCCACATTTCCAGCTGGTTGGCTATAACCAGAACGACTACGGCCCCTACCAGGCCCCAAAAGCCCTTGTTTACAAAAGAAAGCACCAGCATCGGAATGGCCGTTATCACCACGCCCAGAAAGGGTATGAAATTGGTTATGCCGGCGAGGAGTCCTAGAAACAATGCATTTGGAACACCGATGATCGCCGTCCCCGTACCTATTATCGCTCCCACTGTCAGCGCTATCAAGAGCTGACCGGTAACGTAAGTCTGAAAATCCCTGTAAAGCGAATCGAGAAACTCCTCCACTTTTTTGTGGTCACAGAGCGGAAAGAGGAGCTGGCCGTTTCTCCTTATGACGCCGGTCCTTCTGGCTATGAAGAAAGCCGCGACGATCAGCAGAATTGTACCGGTGAGCCAGGATGTGATGTTCGACGCCACGAAACGGCCGATGTTGATCGCGCTTTCACTGAGCCATTTCGAAGCGGTTTCACCGAGATCGGTTATCGCACTGGAAATGAACACGGGCAGCTTCTCAAGCCACGAATCGAACCTGCCGTCTTTTAAGAGGGCTTCGAGTTCTTCGGCGATACTCATGGCACCATTTATAGTAATGGGTATAGCACTGTAGATAAGAAAGAACATGAAACCGAGAAGTGCGAGTCCGGTTGCCAGGCTCAGAACACTTTTAGACACCTTTTTGCTGACAAATTCTGATGGAGCATTTATTATCAGAGAAAAGAGAAAAGCCAGTCCAAGTACTCTAGATGTCATTGGAAAGAGAAAGAGAGTGGAAAAGAGGACGAGAAAGTATCCAAGAACCCAGTTTCGAGTTGTCTTAATCATAAAAGCAAGCCCTCCATCGAAAAAAGCCGGAATTATTATATACTTGAACTACCGTTAGTTGCCCGAGGTGTCCTTTATGAGAAGAGTATATCTTATTATCGTCGTATTTTTCCTCGTTTCTTCAATACTTTTCGGAACCGGTTATTCTTCGAGACTCACGCAGCCCGGTTCCTTGAGAATCACCGGAGGGTTCAGCGACTTCGGCCTGCGAATCGGCATCCTATCCTTTCTCGAGGCCGGATGGTTCATGAATGAAGGCCCCTATTTCGCACTCGGGTACGACAGCAACTTTCACATCGCCTCGAGAATTTCCTTCTCGTCTCTCGAACAGGCAAAGGTGACGGCAGAATTCGGATACGATTTCAAACTCGTGTATCTGGAAGTCGGCGCCCTTTACGAATACAATTCTCCGGGAGCTTCCTTCCTCGGAGGACACCTCAAGTCGGAGTTCTTTTTCGACAACAGCTTTAGCATTGTAAGCGCGAGTCTTGGACGGTTTCAAAAAGTGGCCGGCGAAATCGGGAGGATGAGCTTCACTTCCGTAGGCTTTTCGGCCAGAAGAAAGTTCGATATAGGCAAAGAGTTTTATTTCCTCAACCTAGAAAGCGTCGAGGTAGTCGGCTCTCTGAAATGGGAGATCGAGGACGACCTGACTAAGTTCAACCCCTTTCCGGCGTACAGCTTCGTCGGCGTACAGGTAAACATCAGCATATTAAAGTGAAAGTCTTAGAGCCGTCCCTCTGGGTGTCGAAGATCTGGAGATTATCTCCTTCAATTCGAGACTGATAATAGTATCAAGAGCAGTATTTTTGTTGACCCCAAGCGCGGCGGCGAGATTGCGTACGCTGATCTGTACACCGTTTCTCTCGGGATCGATTCTCTGCAAAAATAGAATCAGCAGTTTTTCCGTCGAGGTGAGATCGATCCTCGAAAAAAGATCCAGGTCGTACCTTTCACGTATCCTGTCAAAGAGCTGTAACCCTTTATCGGCCGAAACTTTTGATTTCCCTTTGGTGAGTCTCTTGCCGGTTTTCCTGCCTTTTCTGGTCTCAACTGGAGGATCTGTCTCTTTGGTTTTGCCCATGAAGTGTTCCTGAAAAGCCTTCAAGGCTTTCTCTCTTTCTTCCATAAGGCCTCTGGAGACTTCGTCGTCTTTGTGCTTCAGAGAGTCTTTCATCGAAGAAGAGAGGGAATCTATGTCAAGCTTCTTGTTTTTTTGGTTCGCCACGCTTCAACACCTCCATAGAAAGTCTCTTTATATCGTTGACCACGTCGGAATTGGGAAAAGCCAGTTGAATGGGTTCGCTCATTATTTCGGACTTCTGGAGATCCACGGTTCTCCTCACGGGCGGTGCAATGTAGCTGTCTTTGTAAAGATCCCTCACCGATTTCTCAAGAGCTCTGGAAGGTTGCTCATGCTTGCGGAAGTTGTTTATAACGATCCCCAGAAAACCGAGGTCCGGATTGACGGTTTTCTTAACTATCTGTGCTATTTCGAACATTCTATCCAATCCCTTGAGCGCGTATTTCCCCGGTGATACAGGAACCAGGAAGTAATCGGCACAGACAAGGGCAATGTTCGTAAGAACGCCCAGGTTGGGTGGAGTATCGAGGAGTATCACTCTATAACGATCCAGCAAGCCGAATTTTTTCAGAAAGTCTTTGAGAGTGAAGAGACTTCCAAGGCCGTTGTTCATCGATTCAACCCTGTAAAGCTCATCGGAAGAGGGAATTATGTCGATGAAAGCGAATCCCTTGTTCACCGTTCTTAATATACCTTCGCAAGAGGCTATCCTGTCTCCTGATACTATCGAGGCCAGGTTGGGCTTTTCGGTCGTGTACGGATCCAGGTCAAGCGCAATGGTGAGGTTTCCTGAGGGATCAAGGTCTATGATCAACGTTTTATTACCACCTAGAGCGTATTCGTAAGCCAGGCTGTAAGCGAGAGTCGTCTTTCCAACTCCGCCTTTATGGTTGGCGACCGCAATTACCGGCATGGTATCACTCCGGAATCACGAGAGCAACTTTGCCATGTCTTCTATCTCTCGTTCGTCAGGTGTTTCTCCATCTACGGACATTTCCATTATCTTTCCGGCTATGTAGGTCAACATTCTTCTCGAGACCTTGGCGGCTCTCCTCGTCGACATCGATGAGCCAAGAGCCCTTTCCACTCTGTCGTAAAAATCGGCTCTGGCGTTGATGAGAATCTCCCTGATCCTCTTGTTCTTCATTCCATGAAGCCACAGATACACGAGCGAAACCATTATATCGGATCTCTCGGAGTATATCTTCAGGACCTCGTTGTAAAGATCCTTGATGAGATCGGCCGGTTGTTTGCCCGCATCTATTAGAGGTTCGAGTCTCGGCAGAACATAATTATTCAATATGTACCTCGAAAGATCTATAAGCATACCGTCTTTCGAGCGGTGATGGTAATGAATGGCAGCCAGGTTCACTTCAGCTATACCCGATACTTTACGAGTGCTCAGCCCTTCTATCGTCTCCTCTGCAATTACTCTTATTGCCGCTTCCATTATTTTCTCTCTTGTTTCCTGACCTCGCACAGTCGTCACTCCTTTCAATCGTTCGTATAACACAAATTATAACACAGTATTCTTTATAAATGAAGAACCGGGTTTTTAACCCGGTTCAAAAATTCAGGGAATTATCCTCGTCCCCGACTCGCCTTTCAGGGCGAGATCGACCTTTTCCAGAGAGGTTATTATCGCTTCTCTGCCTGCGTTGGAAACGAAATCCAGCGCAGATTCGATTTTTGGTAGCATGCTCCCTTTCGCAAAATGGCCTTCTTTTATCAATTTATAGCCTTCGTCGAGACTGAGAACAGTGATGGCTTTCTGGTTCTCCTTGCCGAAGTTAATGTAAGCGAAATCGACGCCTGTGAGAATGACGAGAGCGTCGGCATCTATTAGTTTGGCCAAAAGAGCCGACGCCCTGTCTTTATCTATTACGGCTTCGACACCCTTCACAAGACCGGAAGACTCTCTCACGACGGGGATTCCCCCGCCGCCGGCAGCGATCACGACTGTCCCCGCATCGATGAGAGTCTTGATTGCATCGATTTCAAGCACATCCAGCGGTATCGGTGACGGTACAACTCTTCTGTAACCCCTTCCTGCATCTTCTTTCATTGTCCAGCCTTTGCTTTCCTCCAGTTCCCTGGCAGTCTCCTCGCTGTAGAAAGGACCAACGGGCTTGGAAGGATGCTGGAATCCAGGGTCGTTGGAATCGACGACTATCTGGGTCAACACACATGCAATGCTTTTTTTCAAGCCCCGTTTGAGAAGTTCGTTGTTGAGTGTCTGTGCGATGAGATAGCCGATTGAGCCCTGTGTCATGGCATCGTTGACGTCAATCGGGAACGGCGGAAAGGCTCCTTTGGCGATATCTTGCTGCACCAGAAGGTTTCCAACCTGTGGACCGTTACCGTGAGTTATAACCACTTCGTACCCTTCTTCTATCAAATCGGCGAGGTAGGAGGTCGTTGAAAGTAAATTCCTCTGCATAACCTCGGCAGTTGGCTTTTCGTTGGGTTTATTGAGGGCATTCCCGCCTATGGCAATTACGATCCTCTTCATACAAACACCTAAAGAAGCGTGGCGATCATTACGGCCTTGATCGTGTGTTTCCTGTTTTCGGCTTCTTCGAATACTCTTGATGCCGGACTTTCGAAGACCTCTTCGGTAACTTCGTTTCCCTTGACGGCGGGGAGGCAGTGAAGAAAGATCGTATCGCTCCTGCCGGTTCTTTCCATCAATTCTCGGTTGACCTGGAAGGGTTTGAGAAGGGCTATTCTCTCCTGGAGTTTCGCCTCTTCTCCCATGGATGCCCAAACATCCGTGTATATGGCGTCGGCGTTCTTAACCGCCAGATCTATATCTTCAGTCACCTCAATCGTGGCGCCCGAGGTTCTAGCGATCTCTTTGCACTTATCAACTATCGCCGGATCTGTGTGAAGACTCTTCGGACCGCATGCAATGAAGTGAAGTCCCATCTTGGCCGATCCTATCATAAGCGAGTTGGCCATATTGTTTCTCGAGTCGCCGATAAAAACCAGTTTTCTGCCTTTGAGACTGCCCAGGCTTTCTTCGATGGTGAGAAAGTCGGCCAGTATCTGCGTCGGATGGTACAGATCCGTTAGACCATTATAGACCGGGACTCCCGACCAAGCTGCCAGAGTCTCCACGGTCTCCTGTTTGAATCCTCTGAAGGCTATCGCGTCAAACATTCTCCCGAGTACTCTGGCGGTATCTTTGAGGTCCTCTTTCACTCCCAGATGTATATCATCCTTGGAAAGGAAAACTGCATGTCCGCCTTCCTCTCCAAAAGCCGTTTCAAATGCAGTCCTGGTTCTGGTAGATCTCTTCTCGAATATAATCGCCAGTGTCTTCCCGGCGAACCGGTTCGTCGGCGTACCGGCCCTCCTCTCAACCTTAACCTGTTTCGAGATATCCAGTAGATACCGTATTTCGTCACTCGTGAAGTCCAGCAGTGTCAAGAAACTCTTTCCTTTAAGATTTACGCCCATTTCGATCCTCCTTTTTTCGTCATCTCTAATATAATACATATATAAGCCGGGGCTTTCAATTGTCTCAGGCTACCTGAAGAAACAAGGAGTAAACTCTATCACAACAATGTGGTGTTATGCTTTCGTATGCTCAGGTATGTTTCGCTAATTTGGAGGTGGCAAAGTGCTTAAGGAGAAGTTGAAGGATTCGGTCAACAGAGTTTTGCAGAAAATGGGAATCGAAGAAGAAATCGAATTCAAGATAGAAATTCCACCGGAAGGATTCGGCGACCTTTCGACCAACGCGGCCTTCCTTTTATCCAGAATCATGAAGAGAAACCCAAGAGAAATCGCCTCCATTTTTGTGGCAGAACTTCAAAAAGAACCGGAGTACGATAGAGTGGAAATAGCCGGCCCCGGCTTCATAAACGTCGATTTCTCATCGAGTTATCTATCCGAAGTTTTGAGAGAAATGCTGAGTTGCCCTGATTTCTGGAGAGTACCGGAAAGCGTTGACATACAGTTCGAGTTCGCAAGCGCTAACCCCACCGGACCGTTTACGGTCGGACATGGAAGACAGGCCGTTTTTGGGGACGTTCTTTGCAGGATCTTCTCTTCGAGAGGCTACAGGGTTCAAAGAGAGATGTATATAAACGATGCTGGAAGACAGATAAACTTACTTGGCCGTTCTCTGTGGGTGAGATACAATCAACTACTGGGTTCTACGGTCGATCTTCCGGAAGATGGATACCAGGGTGACTACCTGATAGATATGGCCAGAGAGTTCATCGAAAAGCACGGGGAGCAATTCAAGGATACCTGGAACCCTCAGGTTGAATCTCTCTTCAAAGATTATGCCCTCAAAAACATGTTGTCCGATATAACCGGCACGTTGAACGTTCTCGGCGTGAGATTCGACAATATCTTCTACGAAAGCTCGACCATAAAGGATGGCACTGTCGAGAGTGTCCTTGGAAAGCTTCAGAAGAACGGGTTGGTTTACGAATCGGAAGGCGCAAAATGGTTCAAAGTCTCGCAGTTTTGCGAGGACGACGATAAGGTTCTAGTGAGATCCACCGGCAGCTACACCTACTTCATGACCGATATCGCCTACCACACGAACAAGTTCGAACGCGGGTTCGTTAAAGTGTACGATATTTGGGGTGCAGATCACATGGGACATATTCCAAGAATGAAAGCGGCAATGAAAGCGCTGGAACTTCCCGATGATTTTTTGAACATAATAATTCACCAGTACGTCAATCTGAAACGTGAGGGCGAGGTCGTGAAAATGTCGACCAGAAAAGGCGAGTTCACTACCCTGGATGAACTGGTAGAATCTGTCGGCGTGGATGCCACGAGATATTTTTTCGCCATGTTCGATCCCGATACGCACATGCTTTTCGATATAGACCTCGCCAAAAAGAAGTCGAACGAGAATCCCGTCTTCTATGTGCAATACGCTCACGCGAGGATTGCCAGTATATTCAAGACAGCATCCGAAAAGGGCGTATCGGTAGATACTGACTCCATGGAACTTCTCAGCACGGACGAGGAAAGGAATCTGGTGAAGCTGGTGAGCATGTTCCCCGAGATTCTGGATTCGATAGTTCTCGATTACAGGACCAACCGTTTGACTTCTTATCTTGAAGATCTTTCAAGGGCCTTCCACGCTTATTATAATAAGTATATAGTCGTCGATCCAGGCAACATGAAAACCTCCGGGGCAAGACTTGCAATGTGCGAGTCGGTCAAAAACATCCTCAAAAGCGGGCTCGAACTGCTGGGAGTAAGCGCACCGGAGAGCATGTGACCGAATCTTTATGGAGCCGACGGAAAGACTGAAGATTGAAAGGCTAGTCGCGGGCGGTTATTCACTCGCAAGAAGGAGCGACGGAAAAGTCGTCTTTCTTCAAGAGGGTTATCCGGGCGAGACTGTGATTGCCAGTTCCGTGAAGGGAAAACAGGACTTTCAAATAATGAAGGTCAGTCATATCATATCGCCTTCAGAACACAGGAGAGAAAGACTGTGCGAAAACTTTCCAAAGTGTGGCGGATGCGACTGGCAGGACCTAGAATACTTTCATCAGTTGTACTGGAAGGGCGAGATCGTCAAAGAACAGTTCAGAAGAGTCGGAAAGATGGAACTCTCCCAACTGGTAGTTGTACCTTCTCAACAGAGAGTGAATTACAGAAACAAAATGGAGTTCGTCTCATACCCTGGGAAGGAAGGCCTTTCACTCGGCCTGTACGCCAGAGGCAGTCTCACACCGGTCGATTGCGACGGCTGTGTTCTGGGTTTAAAGGGCTTCGATGAAACGAGACGGACCTTTCAGGAGATTTTGAGAAAGACTCCCCTGAGACCTTACGACAGGAACGGTGGAAGTGGCGAACTCAAGCATCTAGTTCTACGTGGAAACGGCAACCAGACGATGGCCATACTGATCACGAAGGGCGAGAATCTTCCGGGCGAAGCTTACATAGTTGAGAACGTTCAAAAGCGTCTGAAAAATGTGAAGACTCTAGTTCACCTTATAAACACCAGCGATAAAGTGGTCTTGAGAGGTGTTGCCCGCGTCTTGTACGGCGATGGAGTGCTGTCCCATCAACTATCCTGGCAGAGATTCGAGATTCCCCCAACCGCCTTTTATCAGAACAATTCAGGCGTAACGGAGGCAATTATCGATCATCTAGAAAGAGAGCTAGGAATGACCGACGAAGATTCGCTTCTCGATCTCTACGCGGGGGTGGGAACTTTTTCTCTCACGCTTGGAAGGAAGTTGAGGAGAGTCGTAGCCGTGGAATCAAGTCCCGTCTCGGCGAAGGCCTTCAGGGCGAACGCGAAGATCAACGGGATGTTCGCGACACAATCTGTCGAGAGCGACGTCGTAGATTATCTTAAAAAGCAACTAGATTCCTTCACAACGGTCGTTATGGATCCACCCAGATCGGGTGTCGGAAGAGATATACTCTTGGTGGAGAAATTCAAACCTTCGAAGGTGGCCTATATCTCATGTGACCCCACGACCCTGGCCAGAGACATATCCCTTCTGAAAAGCTCCGGGTTTGAAATTGTTTCCGTAAAAGCCTTCGATATGTTTCCGCAGACCTGGCACGTGGAGACCGTTGTCGTGCTCTCGAGTTCTAAGTCATAGGAGGTTGATTATGGTAGATATGAAGAACTTCTCGGATCTGATACGCCTTGCAAAAGGCAGAGAACCAAAGAGAGTAGTTCTCATCGGTTCGGAAGATCGAGAAGGTGTCAAGGCTCTTAAATTGGCAGTCGAAGAGGGTATCGCACTGCCGATCTTCGTTGGTGACGAGAAGCGGACCTCGCAGATCCTCTCCGAAGAAGGGCTAGAAATAGAAGTGATACCCGCTTCCAGCAGCGATGAGGCCTGTGAGAAGGGAGTGAAACTCGTACGACAGGGCCGGGCCGATATAGTCATGAAGGGACTCGTAAAGACTTCCACACTTCTGAAAGCCGTTCTAAACAAAGAGTGGGGATTGCGTTCGGGAAAGGTTTTGAGCCATATCGCCGCACTCGACGTGCCTGCAATCGACAGGATTGTCTTCGTCACGGACGGGGGAATGATAATAAAGCCCGACCTCCCGACGAAGGTCTCGATAATCGAAAATGCTGTCAAATTTTTGAACTCCATCGGTTATGAGAAACCGAAGGTGGCACTGATAACGGCTGTGGAAGTTGTAAACGATGAGATGCCTGAAACTCTAGATGCGGCTGTTATAGCCAAGATGGCTCAAAGGGGACAGATATCCAGTTGCGAAGTGGACGGTCCGCTTGGCCTCGATAACGCTCTGTCTCTAGAAGCGGCGAAGATAAAAAACGTAACAGGTCCGGTCGCCGGTATGGCCGACCTTCTGGTGGTTCCAGAAATAGCTGCCGGAAATTTTCTCGGCAAATCGGCCGTCTACCTCGCCGGGGGCACCATCGCCGGCCTGGTCGTGGGTGCCATCGCTCCCATAGTTATAGTCTCAAGAGCCGACTCGGCTTCTTCTAAGCTAGCATCCATAGCTCTGGCAAGCCTTTCTACGGGGGGTAATCCATGAAAGTGGAGTACGCCGACGGTTTTCTCTCGCTGGAAGGGGAAATGACCGCTCACGAGTTGCTTGATCGGTTGGGATTGGATTTTGAAGATCATCTGGTCATAAAAGATGGTTCTCTGGTACCGCTTGAAGAGAAGATCGAAGATTCTTCAAGCGTAATCATCTTGAAGGCCGTCGTCGGCGGTTGAGATATTCCAGAAAATTCGACGCCAGCTCATCGGGCAACTCGATTCCCAGATCCAGATGGGCTTTGTGTTCGCCGTGGTAGTCGCTGCCCCCAGTCGGTATCAGATCCATCTCACGGGCAATGGTTAAGAGTTCCTTCTTGAGATCTTGATCGTACTCTTTGTAAAATACCTCAATACCCTCGAGTCCGAGGTTTTTAAGTTTGCGGATCATATCTTTCAGTTCATGCAAGTCTAGTTTTAAAGATATGGGATGTGCCAGAACGGGAACCCCGCCACCGGAAATTATGAGTTCTATCGATCGACCTATCTCGAGTTTTCCTTTTTCGACAAAGGCAGCGGCACCTCTGCCTATGTAGAGGCGAAAGGCCTCCTCCATAGAGGAGACGTAGCCTTTTTTAGTCAACAGGTTTGCTATGTGGGGCCTTCCCAAGCTTTCGCCGGGAAAGTTCTCCTCAAGTTCTCTCTCATCGAGAGAGATGCCGAGTTCTCGAAGCTTTCTCAGAATCTGACCGTTGCGATCGTCTCTCATATCCCTCAGTCGGGAAAGAGTCTTCTCGAGATAATCGAGGTCCAGATCGTACCCGTATCCGAGAATGTCGAGAGTTTCATGATAATCGCAACTTATTTCTAGTCCGCTGACATAGGTTATTCCTTTCGATTCAGCGAAAACCCTGGCGTCATTCTGGGCAGCAACTGTGTCATGATCAGTTACTGATAGGATCTTAATCCCCTTCTCACAGGCTTTATTGACCAGAGATCGGACAGGATCTGTGCCATCTGAACGATCGGAATGACAGTGTAGATCTACCAACATGCAAAACACCCCCGTTAATGAGGTAAAATGCTATTATCCGGACGCAAGAGGTGATATTAATAGAATACTACCTGGAACAGGGAACGATTTTGAACAGACGTTACAGAATAAACGAACCTCTTGGAAAGGGCGGCTTCGGAATAACTTATCTATGCACCGATCTTCAGAGTGGAGAAAGGGTCGCCGTGAAGGAATTCTTTCCCAGAGGTGCGGAGAGGAGCGGTAACGATGTGAGTCCCGTTGCCGACGACTTGAAGGAGGTCTATTACGACAAACTCTCGTCCTTTTCCGAAGAGTTCAGGATAATCTCCACCATAAGCAACGACCACGTTGTGAAGGTTCTGGATTTCTTCACGGAGAATAACACGGCGTACTATGTAATGGAGTTTATAGATGGTTTGAACCTCAAAGAATATGTTAAAAGCAACGGAATACCCGACCTGAAAACATGTTACAGAATCTTGCTTGACATCCTGGACGGTGTGGATTCTATTCACGACAGGGGGTACATACACGGTGATCTCAAGCCCACAAACATCATGGCCACGGACGATGGGAGGATAAAGGTCATGGATTTTGGCGCCGCCTGTCTCAAGGATGCCTTCTTCTCTTTCCTTTCTGCCAAGGTTATTTCGATAAGCTATTCATGTCCCGAGAAATTTTTCGCTTCGTCTGTACCTGATTATTCCTGGGATATTTATTCCATAGGAGGCATAATGTTCTTTCTTCTGAGTGGCAAAGACCCAGTTCCAGCCACGGAAAGGGTCAAGGGAATTCCTCTCGAAATGAGCCTCATATCAAACAGAAAGGCCAGGCTGATTATTGAGAAAGCGATGTCCTTCTCTCCAAAAAAAAGATACCGTGACTCCGACAAATTCAAAAAGGCCTTAAGCAGCCGTTTTTTCTTTTAAGTTCCGAATTATCTTCTCGCTATCAGCCGGAAAATATCTTCCAACTCACCCGCGAGATCACGATACTCCGTTATTTTTTCGCAGAAAGCATAGAACCTCTTTTCTACCATCGCTTCAGCCTGTTCGACCGATCTAAAACTGAGAAGGGTTAGTTTATCCTGCGAGAGATCCTTCCCGGGTGTCTTGCCAAGCTCCTGAAGTGTCGAAGTTGCATCCTTTATGTCGTCCATCATCTGGAAAATCTCTCCAAAGTCTACACCGAGCTCGAACATTTCACTAAATTTAGATCCATCATCCACACAGAAGGGGGCGGCGAAACAAAAACCGAACAGAGAAGCGGTTTTTCCCCTGCGTATAAAAGAGAGAAGCTCTTCGGTTCTCTCCGATGGGGCAACGTCGGCAAACTCCCCTTCGACGACCTGCAGCGACACATCGCTCCACAAATTCATGAGCCTTTCTTTATAGCGGTGATCGAGATCCAGAGAAGATATGACCTTCGAAGGGTAAAGCATCAGATAATCACCGGCCAGTATGGCCCTGGCCTCACCGAAGATCGAATGGTTGGAAGGCTTTCCGCGCCTGAAATCGTCGTTGTCAATCGGTGGAAGATCGTCGTGTATCAAACTCCCACTGTGAAAGAGCTCAACGGCGATCCCGGTTTTCAGAGCCCTATCGCTTCCGAAAGATGTCAACCTGGAGAGCTCCCATATCAAATACGGCCTCAGCCTCTTTCCCCCGACCAGAGGAGTGTACGAAATTATCTCGCGAAAAGGGGTATAACTACAAATTCCGCAGAGATGATCGCTTAGTTTTTTATCGAAGAAAGATATGAACTTTTCAAGCTTCATTTTTCGTCTCTGCCCTTGAAATGCCTCTTTAACTCTTCGATATCGAGGTTCTCCACGAACTTTTTGAAACCCTCCCTGTCTTCTTCCTGGTTGTTTCCGATCATATCGGGCTGAAGTGTATCGAGATCTATCGAACTCTCTGCGAAGACTCTATCGTCAACAAAAATTGCGAAGCTCTTTTTTACTGCTAGAACAAGGCAATCGGAAGGCCTTGCATCGATTATCATAGTCTTTCCCGATGGATCCTTCAGGTGAAGATTCGCGTAATAGATGTTATCTTTCACGTCGCCTATCACGGCCATCTCGAAGGAAGCCCCGAGACGTTCCACCGTGTTAATGAAAAGGTCGTAAGTCAATGGTCTGGGAAAGTCCTTGCCACTAACGGCAAGCGCCAGAGCCTCGGCTTCGAACGGACCAATCCAGATTCCAAATCCCTTGTTCGTCTTTTCCACTTCAAGTATTACCACCGGTGAATTACTCTGATCCAGAGCCAGTCCCCTGAGTCTAACCTGTAACATTCGAGTCACCTCGATTCCTGGATAATTCAAGGTGTTTCTTAATTATATTATAGACCTCTTTTCTGAACTGCTCTTCACTTTCGAAACCCTTCGGCGAAATCGGCCCGGCTATTGAGAGGTTTATCCTAGAGGGTGTGATGAGATAGCCGTTCTTCTTCATTAGTTTCCCGGTTCCATCCAGCGCAACCGGAAGAACATCGACACCAAGCTTGAAGGGAATTGAGAGACTTCCCTCTTTGAATTCTCCAAGCTCTCCGCTTTCGCTCCTCGTTCCTTCGGGGAACAGCAGTATTGTTCCGTCCTCTTTCAGAATCTTGAGGATCTTTCTCATGGCCCCGGCCGTTTGGAGTTTGTTTCCACGGTCTATGTACACGCCGTCCAGCGCCTTTATGAACCAGCTTATCCCCGGTACTTTCGAGAGCTCTTTTTTTGCGATGAAAGATATCCCTGGATAGACATATCCCGGTATCAACGGTATATCGAAGGCGCTCTGGTGGTTAGCCGCTATAACCATCGGCCCGTCCTCGGGAACGTTCTCCTTTCCCTGCACGGTAACTCTTGAACCGGAGAGAATGAAGGCAGCCCTTCCAAACCTTGAAACCTCGCGAGATATGAACCGCTTCTTCCATTTTTTTCCTTTGTATTTGCCGATTAAGCTGCCGATGATTATTACAAGTCCGCCGTACACACAGATATACAGGACGCCTATGATGGCGATCCACAAGGTTATGAGTAGACTAACAAGCTTCTTCAGAAAGCTCAAGTTTTTCGACCTCCAGGACATCTCCATTCCTGATCCTATAGACCTGCGATCGATTTAAAGCCTCCCGAACGATCTCATCGAAATCGAGCCCGGCCTCGACTCTTTGAATATCTATCATTCTGGCCTTGGTGACAGGACTCGATGGAACGAAGATCGTACAGCAATCTTCGTAAGGTAGTATAGAGATCTCGAAGGTTTCGATGGCACGAGCTATAGAGATCGTCTCAATTTTATCGTAAGTGATCAGCGGTCTCAACACAAGTTTGTCGGTCGGTTCGGCTATCACGGCCATGTTCTCCAGAGTTTGACTGGCGACTTGACCGAGATTCTCCCCCGTGACCATAGCCTTGATATGAGTCTTGTCGGCGATTCTGTCGGCTATTCTCATCATGAGCCTTCTCTGACAAACCAGACTGTACCTCTCCTGTACATGCCTGTGAATGGCCATTTGGGCTTGAGTGAAATGAACGCTGTAGAATTTCAACATTCTACCGCCATTGAAGAGAGAGAGCCTTTTTGCAAGGGAGAGAACCTTTTCGAAGGCCATTTCCCCCGTGTAAGGAGGACTGGAGAAATGTATAGCGTCTATGCTTAGACCCCTCTTCTGGGCTAGCCATCCGGCGACCGGGCTGTCTATACCACCGGAGAGAAAGAGCAAAGCCCTTCCGCTAACGCCAACCGGGAGTCCACCGATCGCCTGTGTTTTGCCGCTGGAAATGAGCACACCTTCATCCCTTATCTCTATCTCTACAACAAACTGCGGATTGTGTATATCTACGGAAACTTCGGGGATAGCTTCGAGAATCTTCTCTCCGACGAGAGGATTCAATTCGATGCTCTTGATGGGAAACCTCTTGTCTAGCCTTCTGGTTTCGACTTTGAAGGTCCTGCGCCCTTTCATCATCTCGGCCTTTGCGAGCTCTATCGATGTGGAGAATATGTCGTTTATATCGTACGTAGTCCAGGATCCAAGGCTGTAATTCTGAACACCGGAGGTTCTCTTTATAGCCATTTCGGCCTCTGACAGTTTTTCAGGGGATACGGTGACGATTATTCTGCCCCTGATTCTCTGTACGGTTGATTTTCCGATCTGCCTCTTTATATTGCCGGTCAGAGTCTTTTCGAACATCTTTCTGTTTCCCTGCTTTAAGGCTATTTCACCGTATCTGACGACGATGAATTTATCCACTGGAATAACTCCTTTCTTGCATGATATATAATACTCCTATCATACATTCTTTTGGGGAGGTGCGCTTTTTTATGAGGAAACTAATTATTTTTCTGATTGTTTTGGGGAGTACCATTTTCGCTTTTTCCACCGATTTTGAAACTCTGCTCGGGGAGTTTGTACAGATTAGATCGATGCAAGATTCGGAACAGATGTCCGAATTCATAGTAAAAGTTGAAAAAGAGGATTTGAACGACTACAAAATATTAACACTTCTGGCCGATTGCCAAAGGGAATACGCGAATTGGATAGAGGACAAGAAGACCAGGGAGGCCCACTACAAGACAGCACGGGAACTCGCGGAAAAGGCTATAAAGCTGAACCCTAATTACGGTATGGCTTATTATGTAAAAGGAGCCTCGATAGGTCAGCTTGCACAGATGGCAGGGATTATTCAATCGATGTTTTTGATAACCGATTTCGATAAGAGCATCGACAAGGCGATGGAACTGATGCCAGAAAGCCCCTTCCCGTTCATAGCCAAAGGCATGAGAGACAGAGACACACCCTGGCCGTACAGAAACTACAACAAATCCGAAGAAAGGTTTTTGAAAGCGATTGAGAACGATCCGGCATATATTAACTCCTATTACGAGCTCGCGCTTCTTTACGAAATCTGGAAGAAAAAAGACCTGGCCGCCCAGTATTACAGAAAGGTCGTCGAAATGGAGCTTCAGCCAGATTTCATCGTTCAGGGCCAGGAATCTAAGGAAAAGGCACAGAAGTGGTTGACGGAAAACGGATACTGAAATGCTCTACAGAATAGTTTTCTCTTTGATCCCCCTCTTTCTGATGCCGATCATGGGTCATGGATTGCTTCGAGGATTTATAGCCTCGGCGGTGATGGTCGCCGGTGTGTTGCTAGGCAGAGAAAGTCAAAGAGTGAGTCGAATCCAGAATCTCACGTTCGTTCTGTTTTACGCACTGCTTATCTTCGGATATTTGCAAAACGTATCGACGCTTTCCTACGGCGATCAGGTCTTTCTACTGGCTATGGCGCAGGGAATCTCGGGGTTTTATGGTCTCTTTCATCGCAGCAAGAACCTTTCGATCCCGTTCGCCTGTGCATACTGGGCACTGATAGCTGTATCTCTGGCACAGGTCGCATACGCCAGACTTGGAACGAAAGGTATCCTTCTGGCCGGAGCACTCATGGTCCTGGTCGCGCTTCAGGATATGAGAAGGATATTGAAACCTACAGGAAACTACACCGGACGGGATAGGATGGAATAATCATGGGTAAAGAAAAGAGAATAAGAATCGGAGTAGTTCAATTCAACTCGAAGACAGACGAACCTGGTGAAAACCTCGAAAAAGCCGTCAACTACATCGAGAATCTCGTGGAAGAAGAAGTGGATCTCGTACTTCTGCCGGAGATGTTCAACAGCGGTTACGGGACTGACGAGGTAGTCATTAAGAACGCCATCGAGATGCAGGAAGAAACCATAGAAACGCTCTCGGCTCTTTCCGATTACAACGACGTAGTCATAGTCGGTGGCATGGTCAACAAGGCTGGAGAGGACCTCTACAACTCTTCCGTGATAATGCTTCCCTACAACGAACCTGTATATTACAACAAGACGCACCTCTTTCGTAACGAGAAAAACGTCTTCAAACCCGGTAATGCACTGAAGAGCTTCGACTTCGCGGGGGTGAAATTCGGGATACTCATGTGCTACGAGATCGGTTTCCCCGAGATATCCAGAAAACTTTCCAGAGAAGGTGCACAGGTGTTGCTAGTCCCATTCGCCTTCGGCAAAGAGAGGAGAGAGATCTATGAAATCGCGACGCGCGCCAGAGCCATTGAAAATGGTTGTTTTCTCGCGGCGGCAAGTCAGAGTGGCAGATGTCCTTCCATGGAGATGGTTGGAGAGAGCAGAATCGTTTCGCCTTCGGGGGAAATAATACGTGATTGCGGAAATGGCGAAGGATTCTGTCTGGCAGATCTCGACATCCATCAGGTAGAAAGGTACAGGTACAAAGAGTCCGGTAACTCTCACGGGTACTTCGCGAACTTGAGAGAGGACCTTTACCGTTGATGAACTGGTTGACAGGACCGAGTCGATGATATACAATAAAAAACGTCAGTGGGCCGTTAGCTCAGCAGGCAGAGCGATTGATTCTTAATCAATAGGTTGCAGGTTCGATCCCTGCACGGCTCACCAGTTTTGTTTAGATTAAGCGGAGTTTATCTCCCACCCCCGCCTTAAGGTCGAGGGGTCAATACCTTGAAGGTTATTGACTTGGCGGGTTATTCCGCCAATTTTTATTTGAAGAGGTGATGTAGTATCGCGAAAGGTGATTCGACACCTAAGAACAATGAAATCGTGGCCAGAACAGTTAGACTAGTCGATGTTAATGGCGAACAACTGGGCGTAGTCACTACGACAGAAGCCCTGAAGATAGCCAGGGAGAAGAACCTGGATCTGGTTCTGGTTTCTCCAGCCGCCAATCCTCCGGTGGCAAGGATAATGGATTACGGAAAGTACAAGTACGAAAAAGACAAGAGGAAAAAGGAAGCCAAAAAGAAGACCAAGCAGACACAGCTTAAAGAGATGAAGTTCAGGATAAGGATCGACGAGCACGACTTCCAGACAAAGACGAACAGGATACAGGAGTTCCTTGAAAAAGGAAACAAGGTAAGGGTAGTCATAATGTTCAGGGGAAGGGAGATCGTCTTTTCAGATAAAGGGAAGGAAATCCTCAACAGAGTTTCGACCCAGCTCCAGCAGATTTCCGATGTCGATAGACCTCCAAAACTGGAGGGAAGAGATATGTGGATGATACTCAAGCCAAAGGCAGCTCCTCAAGGAGGTAAAGAGAATGAGCAACAAAGTAAAGATGAAGACGCATAGGGCGAGTGCCAAAAGGTTCAAAATAACGGGCAGTGGCAAGATCATGAGAAACCATTCCGGTACTGGTCATAACACTGGCAAGAAGAGCGAGAGCAACCGACGTGAAGCCAGAAACTGGACGGTTGTCGAAGGCGGCTACGAAAAGAAAGTCAAGAAAAGCCTGGGCATTTGACCCGATTAAGAGGTGGTATTTAGATGCGAGTAAAAGGTGGAGTCAATTCTAAGAAAAAGAAGATAAAGTACCTGAAAGCCGCGCGCGGTTACAGGGGAGCTCTCAGCAGAAGGTACAGGCTGGCCAAACAGTATTACATTAGATCCGGAGTTTACGCCTACGCTGGAAGAAAGATAAAGAAAAGAGATTTTAGAAAACTCTGGATAACAAGAATAAACGCCGGAGCGAGAATGGCCGGTACGAAATACAACGATCTCATCCATGGCCTGAAGATAGCCGGAGTCAATATAAACAGAAAGATGCTGGCCGACCTGGCGGTGAACGATTTCGACACTTTCAAAGACTACTGCGAACTGGCCAAATCTACTCTGGCCGGAAAATGAATGGAAGGGGCTTGAAGCCCCTTTTTTTTGGAGGATGCGAGATGGACTATGTAGTGAAACGGATCGGGAAGATGGCCTTCTATGCGAGGACTCCATCGGGGCACGACATTCATATGGACGCGAAAGAGACCTCCGGCGGTGACGGTTCAGCCCCGACACCGATGGAAACGGTGCTGGCCGCTTTGATGGGCTGTACTTCGATGGATATTGTGGCTATTCTGAACAAGATGAAGGTGGAGGATTACAAATACTGGATATCGGCCAATTACGAGTATGCACAGGAACATCCGAGAGTCTTCACGAAAATCGGGCTAATTTACCACTTCGCCGGCAAAGATCTGCCAAAAGACAAAATCGAGAAAGCCGTGAGCCTTTCGCAGGACAGGTATTGTTCGGTATCGGCCATGCTCAAGAAGGCTGTCGATATCACCTTTAAAATCGAATACGAGGAGGATGAAACTTGAACTCAGAAGAAATGGCACAGACAATGCAAAAGATAACTGATAACGTCAAAACCATAAAGAACAAGACCCTAGTCATGTCGGGAAAAGGCGGAGTGGGAAAATCCACAGTGGCGGTGAACCTGGCGCTCGCACTCGCAGATGAAGGGTACAAGACCGGATTGATGGACATCGATCTGCACGGCCCCAACGTTTCGAGAATGGTCGGTCTGAAGAAGAGTCCGCAAGTCGTGGAGGAGCAGATCTTTCCGCCAGAAGTTCTTCCAAACCTCAAAGTCATGAGTATCTCCAGCTTCATCGAAGAGGATGCGCCGGTGGTCTGGAGAGGTCCCATGAAGACCACGGCTATATACCAGTTCCTCGGAGACGTTATCTGGGGTGAACTGGATTTTCTGGTCATAGATTCTCCTCCTGGTACCGGTGATGAACCGCTCACCATTCTTCAGACTCTCATCGATGTAGGCGCCCTCATAGTGACAACCCCACAGGAGGTTGCCATCCAGGATGTCAAGAGAGCGATCAATCTAGTCAAAACCATGCACAGAAAGATTCTTGGACTGGTGGAGAATATGTCCTATCTCACCTGTCCAAAATGCGGCGAAAGAATAGACCTTTTCGGAAGTGGTGGCGGTAAAAGGCTCTCAGAGAGCTTCTCCATTCCACTTCTGGCAAGTCTCCCTTTTGACCCGAGACTGGTGGGACTGGCCGACAACGGCCAGGGAATAGTGACACATATGAGAGGCTCCCAACTGGAGAAAGCCTACAGGAGTATGATCTACAATCTCTTGCAGAGGGTGAAATAGTAGTGGCCAGGTTCAAGAGCATAACTCTCGAATGGAGAGAAGACAGGGTCATATTTATAGACCAGAGAAAACTTCCGATCGAGGAAGTCTATGTAGAATGCAAAACACACGAGGAAGTTTATGGCGCAATAAAGGACATGGTGGTCAGAGGCGCGCCAGCCATTGGTGCCAGTGCAGCTTTCGGTTACGTGCTGGGAGCTATGGAATTCAAAAAGAAACCTGAAGAACTCGCCGCACACATGAAGGCCGTCAAGGACAGATTGGCCGGAAGCAGACCGACCGCGGTAAATCTCTTCTGGGCTCTTGAACGCATGGAAAGGCTTTTTGCCAGTACACCTTCTCTGAGTCATGACGAATTGATAAAAACACTCGAAAGAGAGGCGATAGCCATTTCCCGGGAGGACATACTCACTAATATGGCAATCGGGATGAATGGAGCTTCGGTCGTGAGAGATGGCGACGGAATATTAACCCACTGCAACGCTGGTGCCCTCGCCACCGTCGATTATGGAACGGCTCTGGGAGTGATAAGATCAGCAGTAGAGATGGGAAAGAGAGTCAGAGTTTATGCTGACGAGACGCGCCCTTACCTTCAGGGGGCCAGACTGACCTCCTGGGAATTGATGAAATCTTGTATCGATGTGACTCTAATATGCGACAACATGGCCGGCTGGATAATGAAAAAAGGATACGTGAACCTAGTGGTTGTCGGGGCTGACAGGATTGCAGCAAACGGCGATTCGGCCAACAAAATCGGAACGTATTCGCTGGCGATACTTGCTCAGAAGCACGGAATCCCTTTCTATATAGCTGCCCCTTTGAGCACCGTGGACCTATCCTGCAATAACGGGGAAGAGATACCTATTGAGGAAAGAAGTCACAGAGAGATCACTCACATCGGGGAGATACGGATCGCGCCGGAAGGTGTCAAGTGTTACAACCCCGCGTTCGACGTAACACCCTGGAACATGATCACAGGCATAATAACTGAGAAGGGAATAGCAAGACCACCGTATGATGTTTCGCTCGCAAAGATGTTCGAATCGACACACTGAGGAGGGTTTCTTATGTGGGAAGTTCTTGGTAAAAAAGATAAAGAGGTATTCGATATAATTATCAAGGAGCTAAAAAGGCAGGAACACGGATTGGAATTGATCGCCTCGGAAAATTTCGTTTCCAGGGCCGTAATGGAGGCCGCTGGATCGATTATGACGAACAAGTACGCCGAAGGGTATCCCGGTAAGAGATACTACGGAGGTTGCCAGTTCGTGGATGAAGCCGAAAACCTTGCCAGAGAGAGGGCCAAGCGTCTCTTCAACGCCAAGTTTGTCAACGTTCAACCCCATTCAGGATCGCAGGCAAATATGGCGGCCTATCTGGCCGTCACAGAGCCCGGTATGACGATAATGGGTATGTCCCTCAGCCACGGGGGTCATCTAACCCACGGCTCGCCAGTCAATTTCTCGGGAAGACTTTTCAACGTAGTAGCATACGGAGTGGACGAGGAAAGCGAAGTTATCGACTACGACACGGTCAGGAAGTTGGCCGTTGAACATAAACCGGCAGTGATAGTAGCCGGTGGAAGCGCATATTCTAGAATCATTGATTTCAAGAAATTCAGGGAGATAGCCGACGAAGTCGGCGCAGTGCTCATGGTAGATATGGCTCATTTTGCGGGATTGGTCGCAGCCGGGCTCTATCCGAACCCGTTGGATTTCGCCCATATAGTCACCACGACAACCCACAAAACCCTCAGGGGACCCAGGGGTGGAATGATCCTGACCAACGATGAAGAGATAGGGAAATCGATAGACAAAACGATCTTCCCGGGAACTCAGGGCGGCCCGTTGATGCATGTGATAGCAGCCAAGGCCGTTTCTTTCGGAGAGGCGCTCAAGGATGAATTCAAAGTATACCAACAGAATATACTGAACAACGCCAAAAAACTCTCCAGCTCCTTCGAAGAGAGGGGTCTAAGAATCGTTTCCGGCGGAACCGATACACATCTCTTTCTCGTTGATCTCACTCCGAAGAACGTAACGGGCAAAGCAGCAGAAAAAGCGCTGGAGAGAGCCGAAATAACCGTAAACAAGAACACCATCCCGAAAGAGACGAGGTCGCCTTTCGTCACCAGTGGCATAAGAGTCGGAACACCCGCAGTAACCACCAGGGGAATGACCGAAGCTGAAATGCCTTTGATAGCCGATCTAGTAGTGAAGGTCATAGAAAACGTTACCGGCGATAAAGGTGAAATAGACGAGAGAGTGGCTAAGGAAGTCAGCAGCCAGGTGAAGGAATTGACCGATAGGTTCCCGCTCTACACCGATCTGGTGAGCAGGAGTGAGCTGGATGTTTGAGCAACTCACCATCGTTTATCATCCTTTGATTGAGCACAAACTGACTATAATGCGCGACGATCAGACCGGCCCGAAGGAGTTCAGAGAATTGTTGAAGGAGATAACTCTTCTTTTGACATACGAGGCCACCAGGCATATACCCACCTATGAGAAAGAGATCAGGACTCCTTTGGTAAAGATGTGCGGGAAAATGATAGAGGACAAAAAAGTTACTGTGGTTCCAATCCTCAGGGCAGGACTCGGAATGGTCGAAGGGGTTCTTTCTTTGATGCCGAACGCTTCGGTCGGATATATTGGAATCTACCGCGACCCCGACACTATACAGCCAGTCGAGTACTACTCGAAGCTGCCGAAGATAGACGACACGACTCAGATCTTCGTTCTCGATCCGATGCTGGCTACGGGGGTCTCTTCTTCCTGGGCTCTAAAGCTGGTCAAGAAGGCCGGGGGCAGGCAGATATCGCTGATGTGCCTTATAGCTGCACCCGAAGGGGTAAAGTTCATCCAGAAGAACCATCCGGATGTCAAAGTATTCACCGCGGCACTCGATGAGAAACTCAACGATCACGCGTATATAATACCTGGACTTGGAGATGCCGGTGACAGACTTTATAGAACTAAGTAAAAATCGAATACTCGTAATCGGAGGATACCTGCAGGACATAGAGATCACCGGTAGCGGACATGATGCATCGGTTACCTCCAGGCCCGGCGGTTCGGCCTACAATGTGGCGATGTGTCTTTCGTATTTGGGGATCGATGTGCTCTTTCTGAGCTGCTTCAGTCATGGCAAAGGGGTCGGTTATGCTTTCGATTCTCTTCCAGTGCAGAGCGATTGTCAACGCGGCATCTTTCTTTATCGCGGCACAGAAGTGCTCGCAGTACAAAGGCCTTCGAGACCTACCGTGTCTGGAGCGTTGAGGAGGCTTCTTGAAGGAGAGAAATTCGCCCTCGCGTATGCGACACTCGAGATAGGTGTCGAAAGTCTGAGCCTTCTTGACGGTATCGATTCCAGATACAGGATACTCGACCCGTCGCCCGGAATAGAACTTAAAAATCTATCCAGTCTTGAAAAGTTCGATTATATTCTGGCGAATGACCATACGCCGGTGGCAGCTCGCGAATCGAAGTTGATAATAAAAGCCGGAGCCAAAGGCGCCATTCACAGAGGTGTGGTTTACAGTCCACCGTTGCCGGGGACGGATAAGTTGGGAAGCGGAGACCTCTTCGGTGCCGTGTTTTCTTACAAGCTTTTACTAGGGCAAAACGCCGAGGAAGCCCTGAAGTGGGCGGTACTCGAAAGCTCGAGATACTGTCTCTTCGGAGGCAGCCTCTCCGATTATCTGTTTCAAATGAAGAAAAGATGAGGAGGTAAGTCTATGGCTGGAAAGCTTACGGTCGTCGTGGGACCCATGTATTCGGGAAAGACCTCAACGCTCCTCTCGATGGTAGAGATCTATACGCTTGGAAGGAAAAACATCAAGGTCTTCAAACCACTCATAGATAACCGTTACTCGACGGACCACGTTGTTAGCCACACCGGTCAAAAGGTTCTCGCGGTGAATGTAAAAAGCTCTGCCGAAGTCACGAGGGCTGTCGAGGCAGAGAGTGGCAGGCTCGATGCCGTATTCATAGACGAAGTGAACTTTTTTGATCCGCAATTGCTGGAGGTAGTTCAGCAGATAATCTTCGATGGAATTGACGTCTTCTGCGTGGGTCTGGATATGAGTTACAAGCACCGCCCTTTCGCAATAACGGCCAGTCTTATGGCCATAGCCGACGAGGTTGTGAAGAAGAAAGCGGTCTGCCATGTCTGCGGGGAGTACAACGCGACGGTCACGCACAGAACTTCCAACCATATCGATAGCGAAATCGACGTCGGAGGAATGGACAAATACATAGCAGTCTGCCGTGATTGTTACAAAAAACTGAATCCAAATAAATGAAATTTGTAAGTCCACATCTGCTGATTTGCTTTCTAATCGTTGATCATAGAATTCGGAGTTTTGATATCTATACAAAGCACTCTCTTCGTCCCAAAGATTTTATGGATTAGTTAGGTTTATTGATTTCATTATAGTAACCAGAAATTAATTATAGGTGAGTATTATCACCTTCGATGTTTGTATAAATTAAACAATCGAAGGGAACCTCGTAGTATACTTTTCAAGCTGCGGAGGTGTTTGGATGTTTGAGAATCTCCAGGATAAACTTGGCAGAGCTTTCAGGCTGCTAAGTGGAAAGGGAAGGATATCCGAGAAAAATATAGAAGAAGCAGTAAAACAGGTGAAGCTTTCACTCCTGGAAGCCGACGTCAACTACAAAGTCGTGAAAGAGTTCATCAACGGTGTAACGGAAAAATCCCTCGGCGAAGAGGTTTTGAAATCCTTTTCACCGGATCAGCAGTTCATAAAAATAGTCAGAGACGAGCTTATAAACATGCTGGGGGAAAGATCCTCACCGCTGAGATTATCCAGCCAACCCGCCAGGATAATGATGGTGGGTCTCCAGGGGAGCGGTAAAACGACCACCTCGGCAAAACTTGCAACTCTCCTTCGAAAAGAAGGCAAGAAGCCTCTTTTGGTGGCTGCAGACGTTTACAGACCGGCTGCTATTGACCAGCTGGTCCAGCTAGGAAAACAAATAGATATTCCGGTGTTCACCGGAGATCGCAGGAACCCTGTGGTAATCGTCAAAGAGGCGATGCAACAGGCGATAAAAAATATCAACGATGTCGTGATACTCGATACGGCAGGCAGGTTACACATAGACGATACAATGATGAGTGAATTGAAAGAGATAGCCGCGCTGGTGAAGCCCGACGAAATACTCATGGTGGTTGACGCGATGACCGGTCAGGACGCCGTTAATTCTGCCAAGGCCTTCAATGAAGCGCTTGAACTGTCCGGTTTTGTTGTCACCAAACTCGACGGCGACGCCAGGGGTGGTGTGATTCTCTCTATAAGACATGTAACTGGAAAACCCGTTAAGTTCATCGGTGTTTCTGAGAAGCCTGACGGCCTAGAGGTATTCTATCCCGACAGGGTCGCCGGAAGGATACTAGGCCTGGGCGACGTCCTATCCCTGATTGACAAGATACAGGCCAACGTCGACGAGGAAAAGGCAAGGGAAATGGAGGAGAAGTTCCTCAAAAACAAGTTCGACCTCGAGGACTTTCTGGATCAACTGAGAGAGATAAAGAAGATGGGTTCAATAGCCGACATCCTTGAGATGATACCTGGAGCTCCCAAAGACGTTGATCTAGCCGGCAGCGAAAAGAGCATGAAAAGAACCGAGGCCATAATCCATTCTATGACTCTTAAAGAGAGAAGAAACCCGAAATTGCTTAATTATTCGAGAAAGCAGCGCGTGGCAAGGGGCAGTGGCACGACCATACAGGACGTGAACAAGCTTCTTAAATCTTACGACCAGATGAAAGATATGATGAAACAGTTCAACAGGAAGGGAAAACTCAGAAAAGGAATCAAAGGATTTCCATTTTAAATAGTGAAAACAACTCAGGAGGTGCAGGCAAAACATGGTAAAGATAAGACTCACCAGAATGGGCAGGAGAAACAGGCCCTTTTACAGACTAGTGGTAGTGGATTCTCAGAGGAGGCGTGACGGCGCTTACATAGACTCGCTGGGATTTTACGACCCGATAAGAGATCCAGCGCAGACTAACGTCGATGTGGAAAAGGCCGTCCAGTGGATCATGAAGGGCGCACAACCCACAGAAACTGCGAGATCTATTCTCTCAAAGTTCGGCGTAATGAAGAAAGTCAACGAACTCAAGTACGTGAAGAGCGGAGAAGTCAAAGAGTGATGAAAGAAGTTCTTGAACACATTCTAAAAGGAATAGTCAGGGAACCAGATCTTATAAAAGTTACCGATACGATCGACGAAAATGGAAACAGGGTCTTTGAAATAAGGGCCTCCGAAAGCGACGTGGGCCAGATAATTGGTAAAGATGGTCGGACTATAAAATCTATAAACGTTTTGATGAATGCCCTTGCCGGTTCCTCCAAAGAGAGCTTCATCCTAAAGGTGGTTAGATGAAAAGCGGTTCCTTCGACAATTATGAAGGCATGATACCCATCGGTCGAATAATTAAACCCCATGGACTGAGGGGAGAAGTAAAGGCCAAGATAGCCATCGATAATGATGAGGTCTTCAGGAAGTTTAAGAACGCAGTCCTTTCAGCAAACGAAACATCGCTCGTGAAAGTCAGAATAGATGGTTCCAGAAAGGCAGTCAAGGGATGGATCCTCCACTTCGAAGGATTCGAAAACCTCTCTCAAGTAGAACGTCTTTGTGGATATTACATCTACGTAGAAAGAGACTATCTGCCCGAACTGGTAGAGGGTGAGTATTATTTCTTCCAGGTTCTCGGTTGCCAGGTTTGGAATGAGAGCGGAGATTTTGTTGGAACTGTGGAGGATATAATCGAAACGGGCTCGAACGATGTGATGGTTATCAGAAGGCAGGATGGTTTCAACATCCATGAAGAACTGATTCCTCTGATAAAGGACTATATCGTTTCGATGGATTTCGAGAGAAAGATAGTGATCGCCAGATCGCTCGATTACGAAGAGGTGAGATAGAGCGATGAAGATCGATGTGCTGACGATATTCCCCGATCTTTTCGAAGCGGTTCTTAAGTGGGGAGTAATCTCCAGAGCCATCGAGAGCGGGTTGATCGAATTCGGTGCGGTCGATCTCCGGGATTTCACGGACGATCGTCACAGAACGACGGACGATTATCCATTTGGCGGTGGTGGTGGCCTTGTAATGAAGGCCGGTCCAATTCTCAGGGCGGTCGATGCTTTGAGGGCAAACGGACCTGTTCCTTATGTGATATATACATCACCGCAGGGCGAGATTTTCGACAATACAAAGGCAAGAGAGCTAAGCAGAAAAGAAAGGCTGTTGTTTATCTGCGGAAGGTACGAAGGGATAGATGAAAGAGTGATGTCCATAGTCGATGAAGAGCTCTCGATAGGCGATTTCGTTCTGAGCGGTGGAGAGATCCCGGTGCTGCTTATGGTCGAGGCCATTTCAAGGTTTGTTCCCGGTGTCGTGGGAGATATGGAATCGGTCGTTAACGATTCCTTTTACAGAGACCTTCTGGATCACCCTCACTATACAAGACCAAGAAACATCAGAGGGCTCGAAGTACCAGATGTTCTCCTGAGCGGCGATCACGAAAAGATAGAGATATTCAGAAGGAAAAAAAGCCTTGAGAGAACCATGGAAAGGCGGCCAGATATCTTTTTGAAACACGAACTGGATCTATACGACAAAAAGGCAATCCTCTCGCTTTTCGAGGAGTTGAGAAAGAATGTTGAATAATATATACCTGGCTTTGATACACTACCCGGTTCTCGGTAGACACGCAAACATAGTTTCCAGCGCCGTGACCAATCTCGACGTTCACGATATATCTAGAACGTGCAGGACTTACAACATCAAAGGGTACTATGTGGTTAGCAACCTTCCAGCACAGCGGGAGATAGTGGACAATGTTCTTAGTTACTGGCTGGAGGAGTTTGGCAGAGAGTACAATCCAAGCAGAAGTGAAGCTTTAACCGTTGTGAGGAAGGCCTCCTATCTCGAAGATGTTATAGAAGATATAGAGAGGATCGAAGGCGTTAGACCGCACCTGGTTTTCACTTCGGCCAAGAGAGGTCCCGACAGACTTTCTTACGGTGAAATGTCAGGGTTGCTAAGGACTTCGGAGATTCCTCATCTCCTTCTCTTTGGAACCAGCTGGGGATTACCCGAAGAGGTTTTGAAACTTTGCAAGTACGCTCTTGAACCGATCCGCGCGAATTCGGATTTCAACCATCTTTCGGTTCGTGCGGCCGTAGCCGTTATATTGGATAGACTTATAGGTGAAGATACAGAAAAAAGGAGGGATTAAACATGGATCAGTACATAAGATCTCTGGAAAATGAATTTATGAGGCAAGACCTTCCCGAAATCGGCCCGGGTGACACCGTAAGGGTCAGTGTAAGAATAAAGGAAGGAAATAAAGAGAGGGTACAGGCTTTCGAAGGAATAGTCATGGGAATAAGGGGCAGCGGAACGGGGAAGTCCTTCACTGTCAGAAGAGTTGGAGCGGCGGGTGTGGGAGTCGAAAGAATATTCCCGTTTACCAGTCCTTCTCTGGAAAAAATTGAAATCCTCAGAAAGGGTAAAGTCAGAAGAGCGAAGATATACTACATACGAAATGTGAAGGGTAAGGTAAAGATAAAAGAGAAAAGGGACTGAAGTCCTGTGGCTTCCGTGAAATCGGAGAAGACTTCTGGTAAAAAAGGATCGCGATTTCTTCACGAGGTTAAAGAGTGGGGAAAGGCGATCCTTTATGCCGTGGTCTTCGGTACAATAATTCGTCTGTTCGTCTTTGAAACTATGCTCGTACCGACTGGGTCGATGATCCCAACGATAAATCCACCCGCCAGGCTTTTTGTGGAAAAGATAACTTACTCGTACAGAGAACCGGATTACGGAGATATAGTGGTCTTCTGGACACCTTATGTGGATATCGAATCGCAGAAATATCTGAGGGGATTCGACAAGTTCATGGATTTCTTCTCGCCCGCGGAGTTTAAAGGCCATGTGAAATACGTCAAAAGACTGGTCGGAAAGCCCGGTGATACAATTGAACTGCGTAAAGCCCCCGATTATACAGCTGCCCGACCGGTTTACCAGTTATATGTCAACGGAGAAGTTCCACCTCAACTCGAAGACAGGAGATACGTGAAAGAAGGTATATTCAACGATACCAGATTTTATTTCGGACTGGCCCATCCAGATGACGCTTCAGTGAGGTTCTCTCCCTATTATAGATTGTTTCAGGCGTATAAGGGGCTGATTGAGTACACAGAATACTACGACTCCGTGCTTGCTCCGCTCGGTATGGAGAAGTACATAAAGACCGATCCCGAAACCGGTTCAGTTCTGGTTACCGTCCCCGATGGATTCCGGTTCATGATGGGTGATAACTCGACGGAGAGTTTCGACAGCAGGTATTTCGGCTTTGTGCCAGAAAGGGCGATTGTTGGCAGTCCTATGTTGACCATATGGCCATTGGAGGATTTCGGTCCGCTAAAAAAATAACCGGGATTCTCCCGGTTACTGGCGGAGGCGGTGGGACTCGAACCCACAAGGGGCATCAACCCCACCGATTTTCAAGACCGGCTCCTTAGCCAATTAGGATACGCCTCCACTGTGCGATTATAACTCTTTGTCTTCATACATTCAAGGGGCGATGGATCGTGAGAGATGTTCAGAATGAGAGAGATAGACGAAACATAAGAATAAACATGGTCGGTATCAAATCAATCAAATATCCGATAATAGTTATGGATAGGGCATTTGGCAATCAACAAACGGTAGGAACCTTCGATCTGTTCGTGGATCTTCCAAAGGATTTTCGGGGGACCCACATGTCCAGATTTGTAGAGGTTCTCGAGAGGCACCACAAAAAGATCACTCCGAAGAACATGGAGTCTATTCTCGAGGATATGAGGCAGGCTTTGAATGCCGATGTTGCCCATATAGAGGTCGAGTTTCCATACTTCATGAGAAAGAAGGCTCCGGTAAGCGACAGCGAAAGTTTCAGCTCTTTCATCTGCTCCTTCATATCCAGGAAGGATGGTGACTTCGATTTCGTTCTTCGCGTTCGCGTTCCGGTTATGACGGTCTGCCCCTGTTCAAAAGAGATAAGTGACAGGGGCGCCCATAATCAAAGGGCCGAAGTGACGGTTTCAGTAAGGATGAACTCCTTGATATGGATAGAAGAGATAATCGACATAGTCGAAGCCTCTGCCAGTGCACCGACATATTCGCTCCTCAAGAGAGAAGACGAAAAATACATAACTGAACACTCTTACGACAATCCGAGGTTCGTGGAGGATCTTTCCAGAGAAGTCGTTATCAAGCTAAATAAAGATTCGCGTGTCGATTGGTATCGAGTCGAGGTTCTTAGTCAGGAATCGATTCACAACCATGAGGCTTACGCTTGCATTGAGAAGGGCTCCAGATGAATTTTTGGGATTCTTTTTCTAGCGACATTTGTGAAAGATTTCAACGACTGGTAGATCTATTGATTTCTTCTCCCCACAATTTGACCTCCGTAAAGGACCGAGAAAAGGCTATGATTATCCACATCGAAGATTCTCTTTTGGCCTTCGAAGGCCGTAAACTCGAAGGGAGCTACATCGATATCGGCAGCGGAGGCGGTATCCCCGGGCTGGTTCTCGCGATTGCCTTTCCCGAAACTGAGTGGGTGCTAGTGGATTCAATTACGAAAAAAGTGAGGGAGATAGAGAGGTTTTCATCGATACTTTCCCTATCAAACGTAACGGCCGTGGCTTCAAGGATCGAGGAGTATTCGAAAGAGAGCTCAAGGTTTGATGGCGCCGTCATGAGGGCTGTTGCTAGAGGTGATGTGGCGCTGGAATTGGCCGCACCGCTGATTGAAAGGGGAGGTGTGATATACCTGTACAAAGGGCCAGGTTGGGAGGACGAAAAACGCTTTGCTTTCTTAGCCTCGGCCAAATTGGGATTACAGTTTCGGGACGAGATGAGTTACAGGCTTTCGGATGGCTCATCCAGAAAACTTGTAATCTTCAAGAAGGTCTCCGAAACGCCGAAAGGTTTCCCGAGGAAGCCCGGCATGGCATCAAAATTTCCTTTGGGAGAGAAGTGATGGATCCACAATTTGGAAGACTTTACCTTGTAGGCACACCGATAGGAAACCTGGAGGACATAACTCTCCGTGCCCTGAGAATATTGGGAGAGGTAGAGCTGGTTGTTGCCGAAGATACCAGGAGAGCATCGAGTCTCATGAGTGCCCTTGAATTGAAGCGCAAAGAGATAATCTCGTTCAACATGCATAACCAGTCCCGTCGGATACCGATTCTTCTTGGCCGTCTGAAAAACGGTGAAAAGATCGCTCTGGTGAGCGATGCCGGAATGCCGGTGATATCCGACCCCGGCGCAACGCTGGTAAGAATCTGCCGCGAGAACGGCATCGAAGTGGATGTAATCCCCGGTCCGAGCGCGGTCACAACGGCTGTCGCTCTGAGCGGTTTTCCGGGCGCCAACTTCACTTTCTTGGGGTTTCTACCCAGAGGAAAGAATCGACGAAGGCTTTTCAGAAGGATCTCCACGGGGACGTTCGAAGAAAGTTTGATCGTTTTCTTCGAATCGCCGTACAGACTTTTGGAGACGCTGAGAGATCTGCTGGAGACACTGGGTGATAGGGATATCTTCGTCGCCAGAGAAATGACCAAGAAGTTTCAGGAATCCCTCAATGGAAAAATCTCAGAAATCATAGCCCATTTCGCTTCGAGTGAACCTGTTGGAGAACTGACGGTTGTAGTTTCCGGAAGGAGCGGTGAAAATGCTAGAGATGCTTAGGAATTTTATCTCTCTGACACCGGCGATAATCGTAGCCATTCTTACTCATGAGTATTCGCATTACTATCTGGCCCGCTATTTCGACAGAACGAGAACCGAGTGGAGCAAACCGGGCTTTATAAGAAGGATAGACCCCGTTGGCCTGTTGATGTACTATCTCTTCAAATTCGGTTGGTCTAGACCCTATCCCGTTAACTACTGGAAACTGAGAAAGCTCGGCTACTCGAAGGCGATATTGACGGCCCTTTCGGGCTCTCTGGGTAACTTCGTCGTAGGTCTTCTGGCCGGTCTGATTTTCTATCTTTCAGGTCTTCACAGGTATTCCACCCTGATGCCCGACTACCTTAGTAGTTACCCGTTGAGTTATTTCGCAGACGTGATCTACTGGGTAATGTTCATCGATCTGAGCACTGCTTTCTTCAATCTTTTGCCCATTCCGCCTCTGGACGGTGCCAACATCATCACTGTGATCGTTCCAGAAAGCTATGTAAACTGGCTCGTGAAATATGAGCTGTACGGCATACTTGTCCTCCTGGTGCTTTCTCTCATCGGCGTGATCCAGCTCATCATGTGGCCCGTTACCCAGTTCATTCAGATCCTTTCCTGGCTCATAGTATAGTGTTTTTCGGGTGCGTCTCCAGCCTTCTACTTATAAACTCGACGGCCTCCTGAAGTGCCTCTTCAAGGTCGCCATCGTACTTGAGCGTAAAACCGGCAGCCCTGGGGTGCCCGCCCCCTCCAAATGCCACTGCGACAGAGCTGACGTCGAAATAGCTCTTCGAGCGCAATGATACGTGTGCCTCGCCTCTTACAGATTCCGAAGCAAAAAGGGCTACCTCAACGGTCGCTATGGATCGCAAATCACCCACGAAGCCTCCGAAATCATCCTCCCTCAGAGAGTATCTCTCGAAATCTTCGGCCTTGAGATAAGAGTACGCAAACCTGTCGTTCGAAAGCAACCTCAGGTTGTCAATGGCGTCTCTCTCAAGAAAAAACTCTTCCAGCCTTCGAGTTTCGAGAATGGCGGTGGCGACCAGACATGGATCTGCACCGAGTTTTACAAGCTCGGCTGCGGCTTCGAACACCGTGCTGTTAGCGTTGGAATAACGGAAAAAACCCGTGTCGGTAGCTATTCCGATATAGTTCATCAGAGCCAGATCGCTATCATAAGAAACTTCCATCAACTTCAAGAGATCGAAGATCATCTGTGCGGTCGATGAATAGGAAGGCTCGACCCAGCAGAGATTGGCGAAGTGAGTGTTGGTCGCGTGGTGATCAATAAGAATCGAAGGCACTCCATAACGGAGTAATCTTTCGAACCTTCCGATTCTGTCTGGTGAAGACGCGTCGACGATTACCAACAGCTCGGGATCTTCTACCCGAGCTGAATAGTGGGAATAATCGACAATCCTACCTACCTGAGGAAAAGGTGAAAATACCGACGGAATCTTCCAATCAATGGCCATTGTCGTCTTCTTTCCCAATTTTTCAAGTCCCATGGAGAGCGATACCACCGAAGATATGCAATCTCCATCCGGCATTATGTGGCCGCAAACCATTATATTTTGAGCCTGAAGTAACCTCGAAAAAACCGCGTTCATGGTTCTATTCATCATCGATCTCCTTTAAAACTTCCAGCGCCTTGCCAACAATATCGCTGAATCTGTGTCTTATTCTATTGGCCGTTCTAACAACATCGTCGTGCGACAGTTTTTCCTTGAGAATTCCCGAAGCCATATTCGTTACACATGAAAGCGCTAGGGTCTTCATTCTGCAATGGTTGGCGGCTATCAATTCCGGCACCGTGGACATACCTACCATGTCGGCTCCTAGAAACTCGAACGATTTTATCTCCGAAGGACTTTCATAAGAGGGTCCGAGTGTCCAGATATAGGTCCCCTCCTTCAGTTCGTGTCCATCCCGGCAAAGCCTTTCCCTGAGACGGGCGAGCCATTCAAGATCCACAACGGAGGACATATCGGGGAACCTGACACCAAATTTTTCTTCGTTCGGCCCTCTTAGAGGATTCCTGAATCCGAGATTGATTATGTCTCTTATCGCGACGATTTCTCCGGGCGAATAAGTCTTGTTGATACCTCCGGAGGCATTGGTTATCAAAAGGCGTTCGATCCCCATCTCCTTGAAAAGATAAATGGGAGATACAACATCTCTGATTTCGTGACCTTCGTAAAAGTGAAACCGTCCTTCCATCGCAACCGATGGAATACCGTGAAAGTTACCGAAAATAAACCTTCCCGAATGTCCCTGCACAGTTGAAGCTGGAAAACCCGGTATCTGCGAGTAATATACAGCTGTGCTATTCTGAAACTCGCACGTAAGGTATCCTAGCCCCGACCCGAGAATTAGAGCAATTTTCGGCTTCATTCCGATATCTCTAATCATTGAACTCGCTATCTGGAAATAATTCAACATCGACAACCTCCGGCATCAAACCGTATCGTACGAAGTTATTATATAATAATGAGAGCATCGTGAAATCTACGGGTGATTACATTTACCCGGGGTTTTCGTTCTGGTATTGATTTCCAGATTCAACGAGAAGGGAGGAAATCTTTTGACGCAAGACGAGGTTTTTGACAGGGTAAAGACCATAATAGCCGAAAAACTCGGTATTGAAGAGGATGAAATAGCGATCGATTCCGATTTGACCGAGGATCTTGGAGCCGATTCCCTGGATCTTGTCGATCTGGTAATGGCTTTTGAAGATGAGTTCAATTTGAAGGTCGAAGATGAGCAGATCGAAAATATCTCCACGGTTGGAGATATAGTTGAGCAGATAAGCAAGGGTCTCAAATTAGAAGAGTGAGTTTTCACGGGGAGCTAAAGCTCCCCGTTATCGTAGGGGTGGTCTAAATCTATAGAGAATTCAAGGTGGAAGACGGTAATTATTACGAGAGACTGGACAGGTTCTTGAGAAATGTTCTCGATGATCTGAAGCTCTCTTCAATATACAAACTTCTCAGAAAGGGAAACGTCAAAGTAAACGGTAAACGGGTGAAAGATGGATCTCACAGGCTTTCTATTGGAGATGTTCTTCAGGTTTATTACCTGGGCGACTCATCAAGAATGAAAAGGCTGGAAGAGACCAGAGAACTTACACCCCGGAAGATTCCGCTCGATATCATCTACGAAGACGATGCCATTATCGCGTTGGATAAACCGGCCGGTATCTCGGTGCATCCAGGAAAGGGGATACAGATAGTAACGCTGATCGAAGGCCTGCTGGCCTACGGAAGAGAAAAAGGGTTCGAACCTCACCCAGTTCACAGGCTCGACAAACACACATCCGGCGTTATCCTGTTCTCGAAGTCCCTGGCTTCGGCCAGGGAAGTTTCCAGGTTGTTTAGAGAACACAAAGTCGAGAAGATCTACCTTACACTGGTTAAAGATTTTCCGCAAGCCGAGAATGGAAGGCTTGAATCCATGAGCGAAGGGGTCCTCGAAGCGCTCGAGTATTCACTCGAGAAGCGTTATAGAGAAGTATCGTTGCTCAAGGTGCGTCTTCACACAGGAAAGAAGCATCAAATCAGGCGCCAGATGGCCCAAATCGGCTGCCCCGTCGCCGGGGACGATGTTTACGGCGACAGGACATTCAATAGGAACTTCAAAAAGGCCAGCGGTTTGAAAAGGTATTTTCTCCACTGCCAGCACCTTGGATTTACGTACAGTTCGGGATCGAAGATAACTGTGGATTCAAAACTACCAGAGGATCTACTTAAGGTCCTGGCGTCACTCGAATGAAAGCACGATCACCCTTGATAATATGGCTTCTAATCTCTCTGTCTCTCCTTGCTCAGACCGAAACGAGAATAAGAAACGAGATAAAGGTTGCCAACGAAGAATTGATTGAAATATACGGTTTTCAGGTAAGATACAACCTGACAATACTCACCGGTCAGGGACACGAACAGCCGGCCGCAATAGATGATGACGGAATGTACCAGATTTTCCTTTATACTTCCAGCTTCAGAGATGGCGTGGCCCGGCACGAACTGGCCCATGTCTATTTCTTCGAGCATTTGAGAAAGAAAGGTTTGGGTCCGGAAACGATCCCTTTATGGTATCATGAGTTGGTCGCTGAGGGCTTCCAGAATCTGCATTCCCGAACGGGGAGACCTCCTCTCAGATCGGGATTTTTCGACTTCACGGCATATGCAAAGAATTATCCACCCGAGAAAGATAGGACAATCTTCTACGGTGCAGTCGAAAGTTTTGCCAGTTTTCTCTTATCGCGGTTCGATTACAAAAGTCTGCTGTACCTTGTCGACGAGTTCTCCTCGAGCGGCGATATGAATTCGTCTTTCAGAGCTATTTTTGGATCCAGCCTGGACAGCCTTATCGCTAAATGGAGAGTCTTCTTTCTTCTGCCTTACTCTCCATTTCTGATAGGTGTTGTAATTTTTCTTTATCTTCTTGTCGGGAGGAGGGAAAGATATTGGCGGCAGTTCCACTTAAACCCAGAAAGTCTGAAAAAAGAAGAAGGCGGAGAGATCGATCAAAAGTTGTAAAACGACTCACCGGGAAATTTATTTTGTTAGCTGCCCTGATGGGTATAATAATAGCCATACTGTATATTCCATGGAGATTCAGATTCGACGAAGTATACGCAAAAACCACTCTGGTTACCGAAAGTGCCGTTGAAGGAGTCGATTCTTTGACTTTGATCTCTGCGAAAGATTTGAAGTCGCGTTCGTCGGAACTCGGTGTTTCAGTCATATTCATCGATTTGAAGGATCATTGGTCGCTTCTCCCGGAGATTCTCCCCCTCCAGAGGCCTATAATATTGACCGGCATTTCGCCCTATACCGCTGCGCAACTGGCCGAGATGTTGGACAGTCACTCTACGTACACCGGGTATATGGAGTTCGATGAGCGAGGCGAATACGTCAAAGAGGTACTGAAATTGCGAAGAGAGAAGACCCTGGTCTTTAGAGTGCACAACTTGAAGAAAAAGGAATACCCGAACTACGATGTTAAGGCGGCCGTTGTGAGATATGTCAGGGCCGTTCGTGAAAGAAGTATCGATATGCTACTTTTCTTAAAACCTGAAAACGACTTCGCCTACGAAGATTTCGTCAGGCAGGTTGACGAGAAACTTGAAGAATTGAACCTTCTTCAGAGTTCGGTTACCTCTCCCAGGGCGGGGAATTCCAGGTTTTTCATTCTTTCCACGGCTTTCATCCTCTTTCTGGTGGCCTCCCTCAGTCCTTTTCTGGCACTGGTGATCCTGCCTTTATGGATATTCTTCCCTTCCATAGGACTACCGTTGGGAGCGATATCGGGACACTTCGCCATATATTACTATCTATCGAAGACCGCAAGAGATACTGTGAGAGGAATCCTGTTATTTTTTGCCTTTTCGGTTTTTCTTGGATTGTCGATCAACTCTTCCATGCTTACACCGGCCTATCAAAACGGTCTTGAACTATTCCGTGGAGTAAAACTGTCCCTCGTCACCCTTCCCGGATGGCTCTTCCTGAGAGGTTTCCTGCGAAGCGCAAAGCAAAAGATGAGCGGAGCAGATGTCGCGATTCTTTGTCTGGTAGCCATCGGGGCTGTATACTACATACTGAGAAGCGGGAATTTTTCGTTGGTGCTGGACCTGGAAAGGCAAATCAGGGATATTCTAGATAGCCTGTTGCTTGTAAGACCGCGTTTCAAAGAGATTCTGGCGTACCCGCTTCTGGTGATATCAATAAAGAACGGTTTCAAGTTCGAGGGAAAGCTCGGACCGTTGATAATTGCCGGTGGTTCAATATCGATAGTTTCAGTCGTCAACACTTTTTGCCATGCCACTGTTCCCCTCTGGACAGGCCTTCTGAGGAGTCTGTACTCGTTGGTCTTCGGCGTATTGTTCGCGCTGGTATTGAAGTGGTTTTCTAATAAAAACGGTAACATTATCAAAGAATCGGAAGGATCTTTGAACGTGGAAAGCAGAGAGGGGTCTAAATAACATCTTGAGTGAGGAGGGATTTAGCATGAAAAAAGCGCTTCTGGTTTCATTTTTAATAGTCCTGGCAGCTGTTTCCTTTGGAGTGGTAACTTACGATCTACAGAAGGTGATAATCGTTCCAGAAAAACCTCAGGGTACTCTCGAGGTTACGATCTGGCTCGATCGAGACAACGGATCTCTATATTACTCCGGTGAGGAAGTGAAAACGTACTTCAAAGTCAACAAGGATGCTTATGTGGCCATATACGACATTACTCCCAATGGAGAAATACAATTGATCTTCCCCAATGGCTATGATAGAGACAATTTCGTAAGGGCAAATAGAAATTACACCCTTCCCACCGACAGTGCAACGACACGTTATAGATTGCAACTGACGAGTGAAACCGGCGGAGGAAAGGAGATCTTCCAGATAGTGGCATCGACACAGCCCCTGGGTTTTCTCGACGATCTCCTAAAGAAAGTCCAGAGCGGTGATGTCTTCCCGAAAGCCAGCTCCAGTGCCGACGATTTCGTTGTCTCCAAAGTCATACCGGTCATCGACAAGCAGGAGTACGCAGTTTCTACGGCCTGGTTCTACCTCGACATTATGCCGAACAAAGGATACGCCAGGATAACTACCACGCCTTCTGGCGCCATCCTGTATGTCGATGGAAAGAACATCGGAACAAGCCCGATCACACTGGAACTGGACGAAGGCAACCATATAGTGACCGCTTACAGAGACGGTTACAGAACGGAAACTAGGCAGTTCACCATAAGCGCCGGTAGAACTGTGGACATCAAGATCGATCTTCAGAAATTGGTCAGCAACTACCAGCTGTCCATCGCAACTAACCCTTCGAGTGCCGACGTTTACATCGACAACAGGTATGTAGGTCGCAGTCCGCTAAACCTGACACTCGAAGAGGGAACCAAGAACCTGCGGATCGAAAGGTCCGGTTACGAGACCTATTACGAGACCTTCGTGCTCGACCGCTCGATTTCCAAGAACATATCCCTGAAGAAGATAGCCGCCAGTTATCAGTTATCTCTCATAACCAATCCTTCGGGAGCAGATGTCTATATCGACAACACGTACATGGGTCGCAGTCCGCTCAACCTGACGCTCGAAGAGGGAACCAAGAATCTGAGGATAGATAGATCAGGTTACGAAACCTATTACGAGACCTTCGTGCTCGACCGCTCGATTTCCAAGAACATAACTCTCAAACCGATCGTCGTCAATTACCAGCTCTCACTGATAACGAACCCTTCGAGTGCCGATGTATATATCGACAACACGTACATGGGACGCAGCCCGCTTAACCTTACACTTCCTGAAGGGACCAAGAATCTGCGGATCGAGAAGTCGGGTTACGAAACCTATTACGAGACCTTGCTGCTGAACCGTTCGATATCCAAGAGTATAACGCTCTCCCCTCAAATCAAGACCTACAAGCTATCGGTTTCGAGTTCTCCTTCGAATGCCAGAGTCTATATCAACGGTACTTACGAAGGCATGACACCGATAGCGCTGACACTGAAAGAGGGAACATACACGGTTCAGCTTACGCTCGACGGCTACGAAGACTTCGTGACATCTGTCAATCTGGATAGAGATAGACAGGTGACCGCAACGCTCTACAGCAAGAAGGCCAGACTTTCGATCGAAACCGATCCCTCCAACGCTACCATCTATGTTGACAACTCATATGTCGGAAGATCTCCTATAACCATAGATCTAGATGCAGGAAGACACACGGTCAAGATCGAAAAGGCCGGCTATCTAACCGAGACCAGAGACGTAAATCTGAGCGCCGGTACAACATCGTCGCTGAAGGTAGTTATGCAGGAAGAGAAACCGGTCGCGAGAATAAACATAACATCAGATCCCAAGAACGCCAGGATCTTTATAAACGGTAAGGACTACGGAATAACCGACCGCATTGTCGAGCTGGAACCCGGGTACTACGAAATAATAATCGTTCTTGAAGGTTATAGGGTGTCGATCACTTATCGCTACTTCGGAAAGGGAGATCACAACCTTTCATTTAATCTGACTAAAATCGATTGAGATCTCGATCGATATCCAGAAATAACCGGGGCTATTTAGCCCCGGTTATTTTTTTCAGTGCATTTTCTCCGATATCGATCCACTCGCCGGGTTTCATAGACTCCGGGAGTGAAAGACCGCCGATTCGGCTTCTGTGAAGTGCCCGCACCTCGTTTCCCGAAGCCTTTACAAGCCTTTTGATTTCGTGGAAACGTCCTTCGGTAAGTGTTATCTCGATCGAACTCTCTCCCATAACCCTAACCCTCACAGGTTTCGAAAACTCCCCACGACCTATGAGCAGACCACCACTCATGGCTTCGATCTGTTCAGGTGTTAGCGGCTTCACCGTCTGGACAAGATACTCCTTTTCGATCGCTTTTTTCGGAGAGATAACATGGTGTACGAACTGACCGTCGTTCGACAGTAAAGTCAACCCGGTGGAATCCCTGTCGAGTCTTCCGGCAACGGAGAGGTCGTGCGAAAACCTTTCCTTTACAAGATCAAAAACGCTCGGCCCCTCCGATTTCTCTCTGGAACAGACATAGCCGGCCGGCTTGTTCATCATGATATAAATCATTCCGAAAACGACCACTCTCTTTCCATCGAGTACAACACTGGCATTCTCTTCCACGTGAAGAGAGGGATCGCGCACAATCATGCCATCAACGGAGACTTTTCCACTCTTTATCAACGATCTACTGCAACTCCTACTAAGTCCTTCAAACTCTGAAATAAAGCGATCTATTCTCATAAATAGATTCTACACCAGTATTTCTTACCTAACCAGGCGTTTGCTAAACCAGGGTAACGCGGTCAATGGTATAATCTTTACAAAAGAAAAAAAGAGAGGGTGGATTCCTTATGAGAAAGGAGTGGCTTCTGCTTAAGCCCGACGATGAATCTGTGAAGAGGCTCGTCGAGTATTTGGGAATAGATACTTTTTTGGCCAGATTGCTTGTTACAAGGGGTATAAAAGACGAAATCGAAGCTATGAAGTTCCTGAACCCAGATAAGACGATCCTTCACGATCCTTTTATACTCCAGGACATGACGGTAGCCGTCAGAACCATTATCGGTGCGAGAGACAGAGATGAGAGTATCGTGATCTTCGGCGATTACGATGTGGACGGCGTTACCAGTACCGCACTGCTTTATTTGGCAATGAAGAGAATGGGCTTCAAAGTCAGCTATTACATACCCCTGAGACTCGAGGAGGGCTACGGTCTCAGTAGAGACGCCCTCAAAGATCTCCGTGACAGGGGTCACAGTCTCCTGATAACTGTAGATTGCGGAGTAACATCGTTCAGTGAAATAGAGTACGCAAGAGAAATCGGATTCGATGTGGTAGTCACCGATCACCACGAAGTAAAGGACATTCTTCCTCCTGCAAACGCGGTTATCAATCCAAAGAGACCTGACGATTCTTATCCCTTCAAAGGGTTGGCCGGTGTCGGAGTTGCTTTCAAACTTCTGGTGGCGTTGAATGAGACGCTGCGTTGCCCCATCAATCCCGAAGAATATCTAGACATAGTAGCCCTTGGAACTATAGCCGACATTGTACCACTGCGCGACGAAAATAGATACATCGTGAGAGAAGGAACGGCGAAGATACAGAGCAGCCCTCTTCTGGGGTTGAAAGCTCTCCTATCTTATTTGAGAATTCCTTCGGAAAATCTGACGGCCCAAGATATCGCCTTCAAGATAGCACCCAAACTCAATGCGGCAGGAAGAATGGATTCAGCCATTGTGGCACTGGAGTTGCTTATTAGCGAGGACATGGATTCGGCAATGAACACGGCCAGCAGACTTTTGAAGCACAATCAGAATCGCCAGACGATCGAGGCCAAAATTTTCGAGCAGACTTCCAAAGATCTAGAGATAAACCATCGAATGAACGACGATTTCGCACTCGTCATCGATGGAGATAACTGGCACCTTGGAGTACTGGGCATCGTCGCTTCAAGACTTGTCTCTATACACAACAAACCTGTTTTTCTCATCTCCACCACTGGACAGGACGGAAAGGGATCGGCCAGGAGTCCTTCTGGAGTCAGCATAATCAGTTTGTTGAACGAGGTCTCTTCTCTGCTCAGGGAGTTCGGAGGGCATGAAATGGCCGCTGGCTTCAGTATTGACAAAGAAAACATTCCGGAATTTCGCAGGGCTATCAATGAAGCTTATATAAGGCAATACGGAAGAAAATTGCCAGTCTTTAAGATAGATGTGGACGACGTTTTGTCTCTCGAATCGATAACTCCCCACGTATTGGACAAACTCGAGATTCTCAGACCTTTCGGACATTCGAATCCCGAACCCAAGTTTCTGATAAAGGGTCTGAACATAGAAAAGGCCAAAACCTTCGGGAGTGGAAGCGATCACGTGAAGATGATCCTCCGGTCGGGCGATAGAAAAACACTCGCAATAGGCTACAACATGAGTTCCATTTTTGATGACTTCAAATACGTAAAACCCAATCTTTTGAAGGTGGATGCCGTTGCCTCTATAAAGAGCGACAACCTCTACGGGCTCCAAAGCGTGAAGCTTTCGCTTTCAGATGTCAATCTGTACATAGATCCCGTCTTCGAAGAGGAAGTCAGGGACAAAAACTTTGTTTTTGAATTCATAAGGGACTGGAAAAATCAGCAGCCTGCTTCTCAGGTTAAGAATGACGTCTCGGCTTTGATTTCAGAACTCGAAAAGAAGCTCTCGCACAAATGCCCGGAATTCATGGATATAAGTTCGAAGAGTCCCTGGGGCACCTTCGGCAATATACGTTTGAAGAACCCCTTTCTTGCCTTAAGGATATTAAGAAACTACCAGAAAGGGCTGAAGACCTTCATAGTTTCGGCTATCAACGGAACGCTCGCACACACTTACTACTCTCTTCAACATTACCTCGATGCGATTAAACCAGTTTTTGCCAATTCTCTGTACAGGGGAAGTCTAGAAGAGAACGTTATATTCGTTACCCTTCCCTTCTTCGTCGAAAACTTTGCAAGGATCTTGGAAACCGCAGGAGAGGTAATATTTGACGAACCGGCCTATATTCTCTCGGGTATATTCAAGGGCCATCCTGATCTCGAAGGCTTTTTAAGTCTTATTGATTCGGTTTTGGACATATCGGGCTTCACCGGAAGCGTGTATTACGACGACCTCAAGGAGTTTCTTGCCGATAGGAGAATCTCCCACGTTTATAAGCCCAACCCCATAAAAAAGGTAGGTATCATAGACAACAGAGGCTCCCGGAAAAAGGTCGAGCAAGTCATGTCCATCGTCGGTCATGGAGAAAACGTAGCAGTTATCGTCGATTCTCCACATAAGACTGTGACGCTGGCCAAATCAATGGGTTCGAGGCTTTCTCACGCCCTTCAAAACGGCGAGTTGATATTCTACAACTATATGTTAAAGGACTTCCAGAGATCGGTGATCTACTCGTTGGTCGAAAGACAAAAGATTAGAGTTCTGATCACCACGCCCTCCAGCGACGGACTCGGAGTCACGTTAGGAAATTCTAACATCGTATTTTACAGCGCTCCGAGAAACTTTCTGGAGGTTCTCGATTCCGTCTCAACGAGGCCTGGCGAAGACTCCGAGCTCTTCTTGAACCTCTCGTTCAACAAAAGCGACCTGCTTTCGAACACAAGCGAAATGGACAGGCTTTTCCCTACTATTGAAGAGCTGGAAGCCGTCTATCAGGATTTGAAAGATGTACTTCCCGCTCCCGAAAGAGATATAAGAAAGGCTTTGAGCTTCGAAGACGGTATCTCCAAGGTCTATCTTTCGATTCTGGAAGAGATGAACCTGCTGAATTACGATGGCAATGTGTGGTACAGCAGTTCGAATGGAGAACTGGATACTACTCTGGTCAAAAAAACCCTTAGATACAGAGAGGGTATAGCTGAAAAGAGAATGACGCGCTGGTTTGCCACAAAGCTTTCGACTATGACCACCAGGGGACTGTTGCGCAGTCTTACCAATTCCGAAGAGGTGCTGAGAGTTGGTTGAGACAGCGTGTCTGGACATCCTGCTTTTAATGCCCCTGGGAGCCGTTCTTCCTTCCATGAAAGCGTTGAGAGAAGCGGGAGTTGCCGCCAAACTCTTTCCCACCCCGCCGCAACGTTTTCCGGGCTGTTCAATATCTATTGCCATTTCTTCTGGCAATTTGGAATGTTGCCTCGAGGTTCTGGAGAGAAATGGTCTGGACCCGCTTTCAATAGCTCACTGCCATTCAAATCCCGTGAGAGAGTTTTATGAAGATACTGGGAATTGACTTCGGCACTGTGAGAATCGGTCTGGCGATCCAAATAGAAGGTATCGAGATTCCACTCGAGACGATAGAGCACAGAGATTATCGCAAAAGCCTGAAGGAAATCTTCTCTCAAAGAGAGATAGATCTAACGGTCATAGGGCTGCCACTTTCTATGTCGGGTCGGTTCAACCAGCTGGCGATGAAAGTCGTTGCATTCGCCGAAAAAGTGAAAAAGATATTTCCGGGTAGGGTGATATTGACCGACGAAAGACTCACAACGAAATCCTCCGAAAGGATCGCAAAAGACAGTGGGCTGAGTTTCTCGACCCGGCGCGATATACTGAGCGCTATGGAAATACTGAGAAACTACTCTCGCGGAACCACAGTAAACTGGGAAGTTAGGGATCTCTTTCCCGTATGTCGTAACTTTCCGCCTATAGATGCCGGAAAAAAAGCGCTACTCTACGCGCCGCTCTCTTCAAAGATAGTGGGGCTCGATTCGACAAAAGAAATGGACGTCTATGTGGAAGATCCACAGATATATCTCTCCTTCGTGAAAAAGGGCTTCAAACCGAAAAACCTTCTTGACGATATCGACTTCTCAACTTACGATATAATAGTAATCACTGAAGGTGCTGAACTGCCCGCTTCTAGCATCGAGCCGGCAGACAATTGTGCCGTGTACATGTGCTCGTGGCTCAACGGATAGAGCGCTGGACTCCGGATCCAGAGACTGTGGGTTCAAATCCCACCGAGCACGCCATAGAACAGCGATATCGGGGAAATTGTCAGGAACCGTCTCTCCTGGAGTCCACGCGAGACTGTGTAAGGATTACTTTTACCGGTTGCTATCGACCACAGCATACGGGCCTGTTTTTTCTTTCAAAGACGGCGAGGAGGTAAGAGAGGAAAACCCCGAGCACCACTCCCGGAACCAGTAACGATAAGCGCGTTGCTTCGCCGGTTCTGGTCAGAAGGTCGGGGATGGAACCGATCATCAGACCCAGTAGAAACGAAAAGGTTTCGTTTTGACGTTTTTTCATCAACGACTTCAGGATCTTACTTACAAGAACTATTCCCCCAACAACTCCCAATCCTATGAAAAGTATTATCAATAGGTCGCGGTCGTTGATGGCCGATATCGCCCTTGAGTACTCACCCATCAAGAGCAGCACGAAGGCCCCGCTTAGTCCGGGGAGAACCATGGCCGCCGCACCCACGAATCCGGCCAGCAAATCGTACAGAAAGGCCGGAAGAGAGTGTGTCAGGAGTGCATCGTCCCCGGGTCTGGCTCCAGAAAAGGCCATGGCCATCACCAGGATCACGCCAACCGCGAAAGATACAGCCGAGGTGGGGGTGAACTTCTTTATATTTTTAAGCACTACCGGGACACTTCCCACCACCAATCCACAGAAGATTCCGTACATCAACGAAGGGACAGTTGTAAGAGATAACTCGATGAGACTGGAAAAGGCTAACAGTCCTACAATTACCCCTGCGAAGAGCTCAACAAGGAACAGAAGTTGCTTTCTTTCGAATTTGAATTCGGAAAGAGAAGCGACAGCACCAACGAACCTCTCGTAAAGACCTCCGAGCAGCACGATAGTACCGCCGCTGACTCCCGGTATGAGATTTGCAAGACCCATGATGACGCCGATCGTAATCACATAAAACATACTCCACCTCCGAGTAGAAAGATTATATAACCTTCAACTGTCAGATTGAAGCTGCGAAGCGATTTTATTGCTGTCATATTTTGTCGGAATATGTTATAATGTTGACAAATAATACCCACTTTGGAGGGATCGAATTGGATTTACTCGATATAAAGGAATTGAGAGCCACACTCAGAGAAGATGGAAAGGAGATCTTGAAAGGAGTCAATCTAAAAGTCAGGGCCGGCGAGCTTCACGCAATAATGGGTCCCAATGGGAGTGGGAAGTCCACTCTGGCAAATGTGGTGATGGGAAACCCCAAATACGAAATCACGTCCGGCAAAATTCGCTTTAAGAACAAAACTATCAACGATCTCTCCGTCGATCAAAGGGCCAGGCTGGGTATATTCATGTCCTTTCAGTATCCTCAGGAGATAAGCGGGATTCGACTTCGCAGTTTCTTGATGTCGGCCTCACACAACCTGAAAAATGACGAGTCGATCTTAAAGAAGAGCAGAGAACTCGAAAAGCTGGCCGACGAGATAGGCATAGGCAGAGAGTTCATAGACAGGTATCTCAACCTCGGCTTCTCCGGCGGAGAGAAGAAGAAGACAGAGATCATGCAGATGCATTTTTTAAAACCCGTTCTGGCAATCCTCGACGAGATCGACTCAGGTCTCGATGTAGATGCCATTAGGTCCATAGCCGCTTCTATAAAAAGTTTCAAGTCCCCGGAAAACGGCGTGATCCTTATAACCCATTACGAGAGACTCCTAGAGTATATCGAGCCCGATTACGTTCACATATACGTGGACGGTTCAATAGTCATGACAGGCGGCCCCGAACTGGCAAGAGATATTGAAGAGAGGGGCTATGAAAGGGACTGGAAAGCTTTCAGGGAGGCGTAAGTATGGATAAAGATCTCTTTCTGGACAGCTCGAGATTCGATTTCATTTCCACGACCGATTACAGCTACATAAGCCAAAAGGGGTTCGATGAGGATCTTATAAGACAGATATCGACGAATAAAGACGAGCCGGAATGGATGCTTCGGAAAAGACTGGAGTCCTTCGAAATATTCGGCCGCTCGAGAGAGCCCGGCTTCGGGGTGGGAGTGGGGGATCTAGATCTCTCAAGCATAGTCGCCTATCTAAAGCCCGGTTCCGGGCGCAACAGATCCTGGGAGGAAGTGCCGAAGGAGATAAGGGAAACCTTCGAAAAGCTCGGAATACCCGAAGCAGAAAGGAATTCTCTGGCCGGAGTTGGCGCTCAATACGATTCTGAAGTGGTCTATCAGAACATAAAAAAGAATCTCGAGGAGCTCGGGATAATTTTTCTCGATATGGAAACAGCCGTGAAAAAATATCCCGAATACGTGGAGAAATACTTCATGAAAGCTGTAACTCCCTCAGATCACAAATACGCCGCCCTTCATGGCGCCGTCTGGAGCGGAGGCTCCTTTGTGTACGTTCCGAAAAACGTTGCCGTACCTCTGCCTTTGCAGGCATACTTCAGAATGAACATGGCAAGCTCAGGGCAGTTCGAGCACACCCTGATCATCGCCGACGAAGGTTCTAACCTCCAGTTCATAGAAGGCTGTTCTGCTCCCAGATTCAATGAACTGAACCTGCATGTCGGCATGGTGGAAATCTTCGTCTTAAAGGGGGCGAAGGTCAGGTACTCAACCATACAGAACTGGTCGAAGAATACGTACAATCTCAACACAAAGCGCGCGATAGTTGAAGAAGACGGAACTATGGAGTGGATATCCGGTTCGCTCGGAAGTATGAAAACGATGCTCTATCCGGCGACCATTCTCAAAGGAAGGAGAGCCAGAGCTGAACATCTGGGTATAACTTACGCCGGCCCAGGGCAGCACATGGATACCGGTTCAAAAGTGATCCATCTGGCTCCGGAAACCAGTTCAATGGTCGACGTCAGAAGCATAAGCGTCGGCGGTGGATGGGCCTTTTACCGTGGAGCCTTAAAGATTTCTCGCCAGGCCGATAACGCGAAATCCTCGGTTCAATGTACCGCACTCATGATAGACAACGATTCCAAGTCAGACACAGTTCCGATTATAGAAGTTGAAAGCGATTCGGCCAACATCGGCCACGAAGCCAAAATAGGCAGGATAAGCGAGGAACAAGTATTCTACATGATGAGCAGGGGACTTTCCGAAACGCAGGCCAGATCGATGATCGTTAGAGGATTCATGGAACCGGTTTCCAGGGAGTTTCCGGTCGAATATGCGGTGGAGTTGAACCGTTTGATTGACCTGGAAATGGAAAGCAGTATCGGATGAGGTGCCATATGGAGAAGACTTTGAACCTTGAACACAACAACTACAAAATGGTCTCGCCACTCAGGCGGGAACTAGAAATTCCGGATTACGGTGACCGCGATTTCCTCATCTCATCCGAACCTCTTGGAAATGCCATGTCGGTTTTCGTGAGCAACCGGTATTCCGAATACAGAAAACTCGCTTTTCCTCTCTGGAAGAGGGTCGATATAAGCAAGATGGTACTTCCGCCTGTCTCTGGGAAAAACGGAAAACACTATCCGGATCCATACGTGAAACCGATTAAGTGGCTTACCAGCGAAGAAGTTGAACTACTGGATAATCTGGATTTCGAGGGATCTGACAGGAAGCTGTTGCTCCTGGGAGATATCTTCTTCGATACCGGTTACTTCTTTTCAATCCCTTACGGAATCCATCTTAAAAAACCTTACATATTCAACAGAGAGGAGATGAATTCAAGCATTTCAAGTAATCTCTTCGTAGCAGGAAAAGGTTCATATATGAAGATAGTTCTGAACTCGACCGGACGGGGAAATTGGTCTCTTCAGAACAACCGGTTTCTCCTGAAGAGAGAGTCTTCCATCGACCTGTTGATCGTCAACGGTCTCTCTAAAAACGATTTTAGTTTTTTGAACAATTTTTACCTGCTCGAGGCCGGTGCTCGCTTGAACGTGTATGAAGTTTCTTACGGCGGTGGAGTTCTTGCCAGTTACCACATGGGAGTCGCCGTCGGCGAAGAATCACGGATGGTTTTCGAACCGGTCTTCATGGCCCACGGAGATTCGAAGATCGATTTGCAGTACATCGCGCGGGTAAAATCTGCCCGATCTCAGGCGATTATAGACGGCACCGGTGTGGTGATGGACAGGGGCCACTCCGTTTTCAGAGGAACAGTAGATCTCAGAAAAGGTTCAAAGAGAGCCACGGGTAAGGAACACAGCAATGTGATGGTACTATCCAGCGGGGCAAGGACGGACGCCATACCCTCTCTTCTGGTCGATGAAAACGAAGTGAACGCATCTCATGCAGCAACGGTAGGGTCACTGGACGAGGAAAGAGTCTTTTATCTCATGTCGCGAGGATTGACAAGGGAAGAAGCCCTGAAGCTCATAATCAAAGGGACTTTCGATCCCGTTCTTGAAAAGATTGCAAAACTCTTTCCCGACCATTCAAGAGGTTTGAACCATGTTTTCGCCTGAAGAATTGAACGGTTATTTCGAGGGTCTGAAGAGAGACTTTCCCATATTTTCTCACGATCCTTCGCTCGTTTATCTTGACAGCGCCGCCACGACCCAGAAACCCTCGTCCGTTCTCGCAGCGATCAGAGATTTCTACGAAAGGAACAACTCGAACGTTCACAGGGGTGTCTATCCACTGGCCGAAGCGGCTACCGAACTTTACGAATCCTCCAGAAGAAGGTTGAGCGGCTTCGTGGGCTGCAGACCTTGCGAGTTGGTTTTCACCAAAGGTTCGACCGAAGGCCTAAACGTTCTCGCCTCTTCCCTCTCCATCTGTGGAGACTACGACACCTTCATCGTACCGGTCTTCGAACACCACAGTAATTTCGTCCCTTGGCAGTATCACGCCAGGAAAAATGGATTGCGATTTATTCCGCTTCCGATAAGCCAAAACTCTCTCGATATGTCACTGGTGAAAGAGACTCTCCAGCGGATGAATGGCAGATTCGTTTTCTCTCTGGCAGGTCTGGTGAATTCAACAGGTTACAGACCTCCTTTCGAAGAGATAGGATCGCTCGTTCATTTGGCCGGCGGTATCATGGTGCTCGACGGTGCCCAGCTGATTCCGCACGAGAAGTTTTCTTTCAGCGAAAGCAACGTCGATTTTCTCGTCTTCTCCGGTCACAAGATGCTCTCAGAAACAGGGATAGGCTGTCTCGTCGGAAGAGAGAAACTTCTGGGAGAGCTGAATCCCTTCGTTTTCGGCGGTCAGATGATAGACTTGGTTGGAAAGGAGGAAACGATTTTCTCCGAAGGTGTCGCAAAATTAGAAGGCGGTACCCAGAATATCTCCGGCGCCGTCTCGATGCTGGCCGCTGTCGAGTATCTGGAAAACGCCGGAATGGAAAGAATCAGTACCCATGTTTCCAATTTGACTTCCAGGGCCAGAGAGAAAATCCGGGCCATCGGCGGGTACATAATCCACAGCCCCGAATCCAGCAGGGCGGTTATCACTTTTACTCACAGCAGGGTACATTCTCACGATATCGCCGAGTTTCTAGGAAGAAAGATGAACATCGCTCTGAGGAGCGGTCATCACTGTTCCCAGTTACAGATGAAAGAGCTTGGAATCATATCGGCTTGCAGGGCTTCCTTTTACCTTTACAATACATTCGAAGACGTAGATAGACTCGCAAATTCCCTTGAAGAGGCCGGGAGGTGGTTCGATGAGTTTCGATGATATCTATTCCGATTTCATAATGCACCATTACAGAAACTCCGTTCATAGGGGCATAGATAAAGAGAGCAACCTCGTGGAAAAGGGGTCGAATCTCTCGTGCGGAGACGAGATAACTCTCTTCATACGAATGAAAGATGAGAAGATAACTTCTCTGTCCTATGACGGTCATGGCTGTGCTATAAGTCAAGCATCGGCTTCGGTGATGGCCGATCTTCTCGAAGGAAAGACCCTGAAAGAAGCCCGGAAGACACTGGCTAATTTCAGCAAAATGCTGCGAGGTGAAACCTTCGACGAAAATCTTCTTGGAGATGCCTCCCTTTTCGAAAGACTCAGAGAGTATCCGATGAGAGTAAAATGCGTTTCTCTGGCCTGGAAAACGGCAGAAAGAGCGTTAAAGAAATAAAAAAAGACCGGTGCTTCACACCGGCTATACTCTGCGCTGAAGTAACCCTTCACAGTGATTATACACTTAATCGATCAAGTAAATCAATCTTTTTTTTCTTTTTCTTTGAGATACTCCATCAGTCTTTCTTCATCGTTTCTGAAGAAGTACTCTTTAGGATCGTCAGCCATCTTCGAAACTTCTCCAAGAAGCGATCCAAGAACTTCTTCAAGCTCCGATCTCTCCGATGCGTCGAATTCTTCGTGAAGTATAGTATTGAGAGTCGCCTCATCGATCTGATCGATGTTTCTGCTCTGTATAGTTTCCATGAATCTTTCAAGCAATTCCTCTATCCTGTCCATTCGAACCTCCCTAAATTAGCAACTTCAAGTATTCTTTCAGGTTTTCGTCATTCGTATCAAGTTGATCTATTGTACCCTTTTCAAGCGCTGAAAGCAGTGATAGAACGAATCCTTCGAGATCTTCGATACCCGATTCGCCTATCGTATCGATATCTATGGGGCCCTCTTCCAGGAGTCTCGCAATACGCAATCCCAACTGGAAGTCTAAATCACGTATCTCTTCGAGATACTCGTCCAGGAAGAGTTCGAGATTGAAAGCCATTCCCGACCGTCTCCATCTTAAAATATGTAGCAATATTCTGAAAGCAGCCGTCGTAGTACCAAGTCCAGAGATCAGGAAAGCCATCGAATATGAGAGCAGATCGCTCGGGGAGGGAAAATCAAGAAGGGTTTTAAGGACTGAAACATAAATGCCTACCTCTTTTAGCGATACAATCCTTGCAGATTTTGGAATTGTTCCCCTCTGAAAAAAAGTAACTCTCTGCCGCATTCCGGAGATATCGAACTTCAACAGATGATTTATCAGCGCTTCTATGTCCAGTCTTCCACGTTTAACTAAACCACCCGCTTCTCTAGAGATCGTACCTTTGCTGATGCTTGCCAGAGTAGAAAGGTAGGCGGCTTGCGAGATTGGATTGTCGAACACAAGTCCGGAGATGGCCTTTCCTTTTTCAAGGTCTCTGTGAAAAAGAATAGTGTTTTTCAGTTCAGAGTAATCTCCCTTCTCCAGATATTTCAGAGCCTCTTCATACCTGCCCAGCATATCTAAAATTTTCACGAGCAAAAAGAGGGCCTTATCATCGCCGGTATGGAAGTAGTACTCCTCGCAATGTTCCAGCGCCTCGTCGAGCAAACCCAGATTTTTTTCGGCTATCGCTTCTTCATACAGAACGTCGATCTCCCCGGAGATTTTATAAGCCCTTCGTAAATCTTCTAGACTGTCCCACAGTTTTCCCTGCCGTGATCTCGAGAAGGATCTATTGTAGAAGCATTGCCAGCGATTCTCTATGGCAATGCATTCGTCGAAAACTTTTTCGGCCTCTCCGAATCTTTGGAGTTCGTTGAGAGACACTCCCTTTCTGAGAAGAATCTCTGGATACAGTGGAAAAGAACGTGGAATACGGTTCATTATTTCCATGGCCTGGCCGTACTCTCCAGAAGAGATAAAAACATCCACGATTCCCAAAAACGGGAGAGAGAAATTGCCTCCGGATTTTTCTATCGATTGCAGAAAATAATTGGCCGCTTCTTCGTAATCGCCATTCGACTGGAGCAACCTTCCTATCTCGTAAAGACCGACGTAGAAATCGGGATTCATCTCCACCGACCTTTTAAGCTCTATTTCACAAAGCTGGTAGTTTCCTGTCTGTTTGTAGTAAAGGCCCAGATAAAAGTGGTATCTGTAATCTCTGGAGATCTTCGCCGCGTCTTCTAGAAAACCTAGCGCTCTCTCCAGTTCATTATCGCCCAGAGCTTTCTTGAAGGCTTCATAGCAATAGAACTGCAGATACGAGCCGTAATAGTCGTCCGGTTCATTGAGGTACTGGGCTTTCAGACCTCGCAGAATGACTTCGAGATCGATCTTGTCCCTGTCGATCGCCAGAGGCAGGTCTTCGGCCAGTATAGGAAGCTTGACTGGAAGATTGTTAAGCTTTGCCATCTCTGGCTTCAACGGAAGATAAACTATCATGGTTTTTCCTTTCAACATCTCACCCGCGATCTCCATTATCGTTTGCTACAAAGTCGCACATATTGTATAATACCAGAAGAGCATTGGAAAGATACAGGAGGTATTTAGATGGTGGTTCTTGCTTATGTTTTGATATCTCTGCACGTAGCCATAAGTGTAGCGCTTGGCGTTGCAGTTATGATGCAGATGTCGAAGTCCGCCGAACTCGGTGGAGCCTTTGGTGGTGGTGCTTCCCACACGATGTTTGGAAGAAAGAAAGGTCTCGACACGATGGGTAAGATTACCCTTGCACTTGCGGTCGGCTTCATGGTTAACAGTGTACTGATCGCTTTTGTTGTGTCCAGAGCCTTTTCCGGTTAAGGTGGTTTGATTGCAGACTCCTGAAAATCAGTTCAAGGAACTTACAAAAAACCATGTTTCTCTGATTTCGGAGAAAGAACTGCTGGAGAAACTCTCCAAAAATCGACCTCTAAGGGTGAAGCTGGGTGTGGATCCGTCGAGGCCGGATTTGCATCTGGGTCATGCCGTGGTGCTCAAAAAATTACGGCAGTTCCAGAGGTTCGGTCATCACGTCGTCCTGATAATAGGGGATTTCACCGCAAGGATCGGTGACCCCTCTGGTCGATCGAAGACCCGTCCGATGATTTCGAAGGATGAATCGAAGATCAACGCCATATCATACAGCCAGCAGGCCTTCAAAATTCTCGATAAAGATTTGACGGAGATACGTTTCAATTCCGAGTGGCTGGACGCTCTCAATTTCGAAGACGTCATAAGATTGTCGGCGAAGTACACAGTGGCAAGAATGCTCGAACGACACGATTTTTCGAAGAGATACTCAGATAATGAACCGATAGCCATTGCCGAGTTCCTTTATCCTCTCGCCCAGGCTTACGACTCAGTCTTTGTGAAGGCCGACATCGAAATAGGTGGAGACGATCAGTTTTTCAATCTAGTCGTTGGCAGAAAGATCCAGGAGGAGTACGGACTGGAACCGCAGGCGGTACTTACGATGCCCCTCATAGAAGGCACCGATGGAAACCTGAAGATGTCCAAAAGTTACGATAACTACATAGCCTTCGAAGATACTCCCAGGGACATGTTCGGGAAGCTGATGTCCATACCGGATACTCTGATCATGAAGTACATGAGGCTTCTCACAGACAAAAGTGATGAGGAGCTCAGGGATGTCGAAGAGTGTCTGAGGTCTAGAACTGTCAATCCCAGAGACATTAAAATGGAACTGGCTAGGGACATAACGGCCCAGTTTTATGACGAGGAAACCTCTAGAATTGCTCTCGAGGAATTTATAAAGATCTTCCGCCACAAAGAGGTGCCGGAAGAAATGCCGGAAATAAGACTCGATACCGACAGTATCTCGATCGTCGATCTTCTGGTAAATCATGCTAATATTTCTTCGAGAAGCGAAGCAAGAAGGCTACTGGAACAGGGTGGTATAAAGCTGAACGAAAAAGTTATCGAAGACGTTTACGCTATTCTGGACCCTTTGGACGGAGATGTTTTGAGAATAGGAAAAAAGCGTTTCTATCGCCTTGTTAAGTGCTGAAGACTCTTGAATCTGGGCACGCTTTTACTGTATAATAAACCCGTAGTCTGCTGCAAAAATGACAACATTTTGAAAGGGGGTAGGATCCATGAAGAAGCTTTCTATACTGGCTCTACTCGTTGTTACTTTCGCAACCCTCGCTCTGGGTGTCGAGTACAGCGATTTGTCAGAGAATCACTGGGCCTACGACAGTGTAATAAAGACGACAGCCGGTGGATTGTTCATTGGTTTCCCCGATGGCACTTTCAGAGGTAATGAAAATGTAACACGTTACCAACTGGCTATGACCCTTGCCAGGTTTATGGATTATTCAGATGCCGGGGATGCCAAACTCCAGGAAGTCGTCTTTGCCCTCACAAAGAAAGTTGCAGGACTTTCTCTGGAGATCTCTGACAACAAGAAAAACCTAGTTGATTTCATGGCGGAACTGAGGGCTCTTGAAGCTACTGTCGCTTCTCTAAAGGATAGCGGTATCGTTGGCAATTTCGTCACTTCCAAGACTTTCGACGATACCATCGCGTATCTCTACAGAGAGATCGACAGGCTTTCCGGCGAAGCTGCAAGCGCCAACGAGGGAGTAGCAGGTCTCAAGGCAGATCTTGAGGCTCTTCTGGGAGTCAGGGACGATATTGCCGGTCTCGATGCAAAATTGAAAGCGGTCGGCAGTTACGCCTCGGAAATCGAAGCTCTCAAGAACAGGGCCACTGACCTTGAAGTAACAGTGAAACTGCTTGGACAGGCACTTGCAAACCAGAAGATGGAGGAAAACGAGCAGAAGGGTGAGATTGCGGATCTCGATTCCAGAATCGGCGTAGTCGAAAATGTTGCGAACTCGCTGACTTCTGATCTCTTCGCTTTGAGGAAAGCTATGGTTACGAAAGACGATCTGGCCGCTCTTGAGAGCAGGTTGGGCGATGCTATCAAATCGGCTACACCCGATCTAGAACCTTTCGTGACCGGTGAAGAATTGAACGATAAGCTTTCACTCATGTACACGAAAATCCTCAGGATTCAGGACACCCTTGCAAAAATGCCCGAAGTGAAGTACTACGACACCGAAATCGGAAATATCGAGGCGGCGATAGCCGACATAGTCAACGATGTCGATGAAAGCTTTGCCGTTGTGTTTGATCAGGTCGATGCCAACATCGCCAGACTCGACAAGCACGAAAAGCTCGTATCTGAAATAGAGCTTGAACTCGGCACGAAAGCTTCCTCCGCCGATCTCGATACGCTCAAGGGAAAAGTGACGGACCTGGAAGTAACTTCGAAGATGTTGAGTAACGCGATAATCGCTGCCAACAAGAGGATTTCCAACCTCGATTATGTAACACCCGATCAACTCACTGCCAAGCTCAATTTCCTCTACAAGAAGCTTGGGTTGACCGAAGAAGCTTTTGAGAAAGAGATTGACCTTCTCTACGGAGAACTGGACCATGTTCAGATGGAAGTATCCGCAAACAGAGAGATGCTTGAAGTCGCCTTCGATCAGATCGATGCGAACATAGCCAGGCTTGACAAGTACGGCAAGGAAATCGCCTCTTTGAGCAAGAGAACGGGTGACTTAGAGATTCTCGCCTCCACCCTCGAGGACCAGGTCGACAGTCTGACGAGCATCACGAACACGATGGCAAAGCAGATGTACAAGCTCGACAAGACCAAAGCCGACAAGGCAGACCTCGCGGCCGCCGAGAAGAGAATTTCTAGTCTCGAAGCCAACGACACCGTCATCGAAGAAAAACTTCTGGCTCTCGAAGCTACCCAGAAACAGAACATCACCAATACAAATGCAGCGATAATACTTTCTTTTGTAGCTCTTGCATTTGGCGCGGTAGGGTTAATCCTGAAATGATCTTTCTGTGCAACTTAGGCACGTGTGTGTTTGCTTTTGTTACATGAAATGTGGTATATTTACGTTATGCGCATCACCAAAACCAAAACACTCTTATAAAGGGGGTAAGTGTGCATGAAGAAGCTTGTTGGAATCTTAGTGGTACTCTTGGCCATCTCGGTCGCCTTCTCGGCAACCATAACTCTCAGCCCGTCTATAAAAGGGACGTTATGGGGTAAGACTCAGCTTGACAAGAACGGCCTGACCACCGATCTCGGTTTTGCTTTGAAGTCTCTCGGCTTTGGAGCCTCTGCAAATGTCAGCGACCTGACATTCAGCCTTAATATCGATCTAGTGGGCGGTACTGTAACTCTCAATTCCTTCACTGTGGAGAACGACAAGGCTGCTGCCAGCTGGTACGCCAGTAAGTCTTTCGGTAGCGACAGCGGTAAAGGTCTCAGCTGGTTCGCCTACTACGGTACGACCAAGTCCAAGACCTTCGTTCTCAATATGAAGGCGCTCGGTCTTCAGGTCGCAACGCAGGAAGCCCTCATTGGCGGTACGGACAGAATCGCCCTGTACGGCTCTTGGGATATCTTCTCCGTGGCCCTTCAGACCGGTATGGCCGGTCTGGGCTGGAGCGGCGACCTGATAGCCGAAGCCACCGTTAAGCCGTTCACCGGTCTCACTCTCAAGGGTGGTCTCGAAGCCAAGGATCTCACCGGTACACCCGCATTCGACTACGTTATAGATTTCGATTACAAGATGACTCTCGGACTTCTCACCCTCAACCCGTATGCGAGATACGCCAGCACCAAGGGCCAGTGGGTAGGTCTCAAGGTAGGTTACAGTATCGGTGAAAGCGTAGTTCTGAAAATCAACGCCGACGTTAAGTACGATATCGCAGCCAGCAAACTATTCAGCTGGATCCAGGCCGCGCTCTCCAAGAAGGGCATAGGCTGGGCAGGTGTGAAGTTCTGGTACGACCACTCCTTCCTCGTCGGTGGTACGAACGAAATGAAGCTCGGATTCCTGGTCAAGTCCGACGGTTGGGAACTGGATCCGGTTTCTCTGGCTGTCTTTGTCGGTTCCGGCGATTTCACGACCAAGGACGACGTCAACAAAGCCGGCTTCGGTTACGATATAGTCGGTAACCTTCTCGCAGATGTGAAGGATCTCTCCGCTTACGCAGAGGCTTCTCTCTCCCTCGCGATGGGTGGATTCAAGCCGACACTCAGCATCGACGGCGGTTACTACCTGCTCAACGGCACGAAGGCACTCAATGTTGTGCTCGGCTTCCCGGTCTTCGATCTGATCAACTTCGAAGCCAGTGTTGCCTTCTTCCCGGCGATCGACTGGTACGTGAAGCTGTTCTACAACTACTCGTTCTGATTTTAAGGCTAACGATTAACCGGCCCCCGACGGGCCGGTTTTTCTTTGAGGTGAATTAGATGTATATTTTCCTCGGCAACCTGCTCATGGGAGTCGCGATAGTTATAGCCCTGGTCTTTGGAGGAGGTCAATTCGTTACTGCGTTGCTGAACGGCGAGAGTCCCGAACTGGACTGGATGGATTTTCTATTTCCTGCTGTACTATTACTTACGGGCTTTATTCTGCAATTCTGCTCGATAGCGAAGCATTACTTCATCCCTGTGATCGAGGAACTCTTCCTTGCGGGGTCTCTCTTTCTTTACGTGAGGGAAAGCCTCGAAAGCGGGTTAACCTGGTGGATGGCTCCTCTCAGGGAATATATAAACTCAACGTTTTTGTACACCGCTACAGGTTCTCTGCTGCCGGTTATACTCGTGGTCCTGATGGCTTCCCTTATATTGAAGATGCTCAACATGTCTGTCCAGAAGACTGGAAACGATGAAACGCGAAAAGAAGATGCGTCGAACAAAAACGGGACCCTTAGGTCCCGTCGAAGTCTGTAGTTGAGTAATATTAGAAACCCAGCGATCTTGGATCTAGCGCATCTCTCAGGGCGTCGCCCAGCAAGTTGAAGGCCATGACCACGATGAATATGAAGATACCCGGTATCAGAAGCCACGGTGCCTCGGTCATCGCCTTTATGTTCTGAGCCTGAGAGAGCATCAGTCCCCAGCTGGCCGACGGTTCGGTTATTCCCAGACCCAGGAAGCTCAGACCCGCCTCTCCCAGTATGTATCCTGGAATCGACAGAGTGGCCGATACTATTATATAAGTCGCAGTGTTGGGTATGATGTGGCGAAGTATAACCCGCCCCGATGGATATCCCATAGCTATGGCGGCCTGTACAAACTCCGTTTCTTTGTAACTCAAAACCATGCCCCTGATCACCCTCGACATTCCCGGCCAGCCTATGAAACTCAATATGAGGACTATGAGAATATACGTGATGTGTGGGGGTATGCTGGTTGGAAGAACAGCCCTCAGAGAGATCAGCAGGTAAAAGCTAGGTATCGACATAAGAATTTCCGTCACTCTCATAAGGATTTCATCGGTGATACCACCGAAGTATCCGGCCGCTCCACCAATGGAAAGTCCTAGAGAGAAGGTTATCAGGATCGCTAGAAGCCCGATACTCATAGATACTCTCGAACCGAACAGTATTCTGGAGAAAACGTCTCTACCGTACATATCAGAACCGAAAAGAAGAAACTTAGAAGGCAGGTCCGTGCCAACCAGGTGAAGCTTCATGGGAATGAATCCCAGTAACTTGTACTCCCAGGACTGTGTGAAGAACTTTATCGGATACTTCTTGGTCACGTAATCTGTGACCTGGGGATCTTGAATCACATCGACTATAGTTGGCGAGATTTCGAGTTCCGCTAGAAACTCCCTTGCCAGGTCGAGGTCGCCCCCATCGACGTCTATCACCTCGTTTACTATATTCATGGCTTCCACTACGACGTCTTTTATTTCATCTTCCTTCTGGGCGAATATTCGATGCAACGATCTCTCCGTTACCACCTTTACAGGTGGACCTATCCTCAGTAACTCTCTGAACCTGCTGGGAGCGAGCGAGCCGAGGGTTGTCCTGTTGGATGTCTCGGTGACAACAGTCTCTTTCAGCATATCCAGTTCGGTCAATTTTACGGTCTGAACCGTACTGTACTCGGGGCCTCCTAGGTTGGCCCTATTTCCGTCCGCATCGAGCGCATATCGAACGGTTTTCGTGGTCACGTATATATTCATTACGCCATCTTTACCCTGTTCAAAGGTCTTCTCCTCGCCGGTCGCCCTGTCGATGGCGACAACCGATCCCAGAGAGATTCCCTCCGTAAAAAAGGTTCTGTAAGTCTCGGGATCTCTCTCAAGCACCCAGGCATAAATGTACGGAGCCGTCAGTTTTCCCTCTTCGTCGGTCCAGTGGACCTTCGAAGGAGGAGCGTATGAAAGATCCTGCCTCTGATCATAAGGGTTGTTGGGAGCCAGAAAATCCGCGAAAATCGCAACGAGATAGAGTATTATTAGTACCCAAAGTGAAAAGAGTCCCAGCTTGTGCTTTTTGAGGGCGCGCCATGCGAGTTGCCAGCGGCCCATGTATTTGACTTCGAAGAGTTCGTCTTTTTTCACTTCCTGAGGAGTCACTATCAGATCGTTCTTCTTCTCTTTTTTCACTCCAACTCACCCCTCAGCCTAACCTGAACCTTATTCTCGGATCGACCCAGGCAAGCATAAGATCGGCCAGAAGATTACCTATAACCAGTAGAACGGCCGACAGAAGAAGCGTAGCCATGACCAGAAATAGATCCTGAGCGTTCAAAGCCTCTATGACAAGCCTACCCATACCGGGCCAGCCGAAGACCGTCTCTGTGAGGACGGCTCCGCCGAGGAGTCCGGAAAGTGCATAGCCAAATATAGTCACTATCGGGTTTATCGCGTTTCTTACGGCGTGCTTGTATATAACATTCTTCTCAGGCATGCCCTTTGCCCTGGCGAAAAGGACGTAATCCTGCCTTAGCTGGTCGAGGAGTTGTCCACGCATCTGTCTCATGAGCCCTGCCAGCCCCGAAGTGCCGAGCGTTACCATCGGTCCGACAACGTGCCACAGGTAATCGCCTATCTTCCCGAAAAAGCTGAGTTCGTTGAAGTTCTGTGATATCAAGCCGCCTATTGGAAACCAGCCAGTTTTAGCCGACATAAACAGCCATAGTAAGGCGAAAAAGAAGTTTGGAATGGAGATACCTATGAATGCGAGAAAGGAGAAGGTCTGGTCGCTCAACGAGTACTGATGAAGCGCCGAATATATACCCAGAGGTATGGCGATTCCCCAGGTGAAAATCATTGTGGTTATGCTGAGAAGCAATGTAGCACCCAATCTCCTCCACACCAGATTGAAAACGGGCACTCTATAGGTGAACGAGTATCCAAAATTTCCCGTTAAGACGTTTCCAAGCCATTTGAAATACTGAACAAAGACGTTCTGATCGAGCCCGAACTGTCTCTCCAGAAGCTTCAGCTGATCTCTGGTGATAGAAGGGTTCATTCTATAGGCATCCAGAAAATCACCCGGAGCGGCCGAGATGATCAAGAAGGCTAGGACCGAAACCCCTAATAAAACAGGAATGGCCAGTATGAGCCTTCTCACTATATACTTAAGCACCTTTTTCCCTCCTCAACACTGCGAAGACGTTCCATCATTACCGAAAGCGGGAGGGAAAACCCTCCCGCATCAAATCAAAGAGACTATCAGTCTTTCCAGAAACCCTCTACCTGGTACAGAATGCCGGTCGCAGGGCTCAGCTGTGGAACCGACAGATGGAAATTGCCCTTGTGTACATAGAGGAAGTTCTGAGCCATCGTGAAGACAACTGGCTGGTACTCGGCGAAGATCATCTGGAACTCGGCGAAGAGATTGTACCTGTCCTGATCGACAACCGCGGAAGTCTGTAGTCTGTAGATCTCGTCGACCCTCTTCTCCCAGTCGGGAAGAATGTACATGTCTTCAGTTATGTGGTCTTCTTCATTGTAGGACGGCGGATAGTTCCAGAAGTGGAGACCACCGTCGAGTCTGTAAACGTTCCAACCGGTTCCGGGATCGACCGAGCCTGTGAGACCTATAACAACGGCTTCGTAAGTGGCGTCAAGAAGTCTACTAACCACGGTATTGAACTGAATAGGCGTGAAATTGACCTTTATTCCGAGTTTCGAAGCTCCGTCAACTACGATATTACCGATGGCTTCACGTGTTCTGTTTCCTGCGTTTGTCAGGAGCTCAAACTCCACCTTGTTACCCTTCGAGTCAACGAGCGTACCGTCAGGCAACCAGTCGAAGCCACCCTTCTTAAGCTCGAGTCTAGCTCTGGTTATGGAGTACTTGTAGTTGTACTTCTCGATCTCGGGGTTGTAGAAACCACTCGAGGGAGAGACCGGTCCATAGAGAGGAGAACCGAGTCCGTTGTAAAGAGAATCGATGATCGACTGTCTGTCGAGAGCGTAAACGAAGGCCTTTCTGAAGTATTCGTTTCTGAACCACTCGTTCTTGATAGGATCCTTGGTGTTGAAGTTGAAAGTTATAAACTCCGAGCCGAGAGCCGGTCCACCGACACCTGTAACCCAACCCTTTTCAGCAGCCATCTCGGCAAGTCTCGGGAATTGCTCGGCGCTCGGGCCGTAAATATCCAGCTCACCAGCTTCGAATCTCAGAAGGGCGGTGTTCTGGTCGCTGATGATCTCGTAGTTGACTTTGTCTAGATAAGGAAGCTGAACACCGTTTGCATCTACTTTCCAGTAATTGGGGTTTCTCTCGAAAACGATTCTGACGCCTTCGACATACTCGGTCATTATGTAGGGACCCATTCCGACGAGCTTGTCAACGTCGGCTATCGTCCACTGCTCGGCATAGGTTCCGTTCGCGACAGCCTCGCCTAGAATGTGTTTCGGAACTATCGTCCTGAAACCGACCTGTCTCAACGCGGTCACCATCGGAACGGTCCAGGTGAAGGAGATAGTTGTATCGTCAACTATCTTCACAATGGGGAGCTGATCGTTCGAGTCCATGTAAGAACCATTTCCGTTGGCCGTCTGTTCCGGATTCAGCGCTACATCCACGAAGTTCCAGTAAACGTCGTCAATGGTGAATGGAGTTCCATCGGACCATTTAATTCCTTCCCTGATCTTGACGAAGAAGGTCAGTCCGTCGTCGGAGAACCACCATTCCTTTGCAAGGCCTTCCTGGGTTGGCATACCGCCTTCGTCGGCTTCTAACAACGTAGCATGGATAAAGCCCAGTGGAACGGTCGAGCTTGTTTCCTGCGCCCAATCGATGTTAAAAGATTTGGGATCACCCAGTCCCCAATAATAGAAGGTTCCTCCGGGCTTTCCGTTGAAATTTTCTACTTTGTACTCCGGTGCCGCCATTAAAAATACGGCTACCAGAAGTACAGAAAGAAGCACTAGAAATTTCTTCATTACTTTTCCCCTCCTTGTTCTTGAGATGTGGAATAAAGATGGCACGCTACAAAATGCTTTTGATCCACCTTGAACATTTGTGGATATTCCCTGGTACATATATCCATCCTGTACTTGCACCTCGGATTGAAGAAGCAACCGGATGGCCTGTTGATTGGACTTGGAACCTGCCCACCAATTAGATCTTTCCGATTGCGTTTTTTGTTCGGATCGGGGATCGGGGCCGCCGCTAGCAAGGCTTTAGTGTATGGGTGGAGCGGAGCGTCGAATATCGACTCACTATCGCCCTGTTCAACTATTCTTCCGAGGTACATAACAGAAACTTCCTGACAGATGAATCTCACGAGCGCAAGATTGTGAGAGATGAAAACATAACCCGCATTCAGCTGCTCTTGAAGCTCTTCGAAAAGGTTCACTATCTGTGCCTGAACTGAAACGTCCAGAGCCGAGGTAGGTTCATCGAGAACTATCAACTCGGGATTTACGCTTATAGCCCTAGCCACGGCTATTCTCTGTCGCTGGCCTCCACTGAACTGGTGGGGGTACCTATCCACGTGATAAGCCTTAAGACCAACTTTTACGAGAAGGTCTTTGACCATGACTATCGCATCATCCATTTTTTCAGCAATTTTGTGGAAGAGAAGCGGTTCGGCGAGCATCTGTCCGACGGTCATCCTCGGGTTGAGCGACGACATCGGATCCTGAAAGACTATCTGCGCCTTTCTTCTCAACAATCTCTTCTTCTCTTCCAGGTTCTCGAAAAGAGTGTTCAGCGTTTTTGAAGGATTTCTATCGGACTTCACAAAAACGTCGTGTATCTTTTTCTTGTACGTTTCGAGCCCGCTTCCATCGCCATCGAAATCTGGATTTTTGAAGTACTTGGACTTCAGATATTGGAGAGCCCTTTTGCGCTTCATGAAGTAGAAGGTCGTATCTTCCTCATCTATTAGCATCTCTCCGTCGGTAACTTCGTGCAATCTGATAATCGATTTGCCTATCGTAGTCTTTCCACAACCGGATTCTCCAACTATTCCAATCGTCTTCCCGCGGTCAACGGAAAAAGAGACGTCATCTACGGCTTTGACAAAGCCTACTACTCTCTCCACGAGGAAGCCTTGCTTTATCGGAAAATACTTTTTCAAATTTTTGACTTCGAGAAGCTTCATCCTTGAGCCTCCTTGACCAGCCTGACTTTTCCTGCGATTGGATTCCAGCATCTGACAAAATGATTGTCGCCCATCTGCTCCATTTGTGGAAGATCCCTGTAACACTTTTCTCCAGCTCTGGAACAACGCGGAAGAAAGGGACAGAGATCCGGTGGATTGAGCATCACTGGCGGCTGGCCTGGAATTGGAAGAAGCCTATCCAGTTTAACATCGAGTCTCGGGATGCATTCAAGCAACGCATTTGTATATGGATTCATAGGGTGCTCGAAGATATCTTTGGATTGTCCCATCTCCATCTGATAACTCCCGTACATCACGGTTATTTTCGTGGCGATTTCGGCTATTACCGCCATATCGTGAGTGATGAACATCATGCTGCTGTTGAACTGTTCCTGAAGATCCTTCATCAGCTCCAGTATCTGAGCCTGAACGGTGACGTCAAGGGCGGTGGAAGGCTCGTCGGCTATCAGTATATCGGGGTCGCACGAGAGCGCTATCGCAATCACCACCCTCTGTCTCTGACCTCCGGAAAGTTGGAAGGGGTAATCGTTGATCCTCTCAGACGGTTTAGGAATACCCACCTGTTCGAGCAACTTGACGGCCCTTTCCCGGGCTTCCTCCGCCGTAATACCCTTGTGGTGTACAATGGTCTCTATCATTTGATTGCCTATGGTGTACATAGGATCCAGAGAAGTCATAGGATCCTGAAAAATCATTCCGATGTGCTTGCCTCGTATTCGTGAAAAACTCTCTTTGGGAAGCTTGGCGAGATCTATGTATTCCTTTTCACCGCTCTTCGAAAACTCGTCGGTTAGAAAGAGTACCTCTCCACCCGCTATGAACCCCGGATTGTCTATCATTCCAGCGATAGCCTTTACCGTAACGCTCTTACCAGAGCCGGTCTCTCCCACAATACCCAATACTTCATCGCGATATAAATCAAAAGTGGCATCCTGAACGGCTTTAACAACACCTTCCACCATTTTAAAATGTGTGGAAAGATTTTTAACCGAAAGGATCGGTCTTTCTTGCAACCAAATCACCTCATATTCGTCTTTCGAGATATCACCCACGGAGCGGAACATACCTTACTGTATAATTATTACATATATTTGCATATAATATCAAGTGGCTGGAGGCGATGTATGTTAGAAACAATAAGGGAAATAAGGTTCGGAGACAGTACTACCTTGATCGGAATTTGTTACGGTAATGTTTATGTTGATGGCGAAGGTGGACAGCTAGGTGACAGGGGGAGTGTTGACGGTCATAAAATACTTTCGATAAAAAGGGATGGAGAACTTTGCTCGATAGAGATAGAAGGTTTCATTCAAAGAAAAGCCGGAGAGACCGTTGATATCGAAATTGACCTCGGTAGGAGAAGAGATATCTCCGTTCAGCACACCGCCCAGCATCTTCTTTCGGCCGTTTTCGAAAGAGAGCTCGGAGCAAGAACTGTAGGATTCCAAATGGGTGAGGAGTATTCTACGATCGATCTCACCATATCTATTCTCACCAACGAAATGCAGGAACTGGTTGAGAAAACATCGAACTCTTTGATTGGAGAGAATAGAAGCGTAAGAATCGAGATAATGCCAGGTGAAATCGCCGGAAAGCTAGATCTGAGAAAGGCCATCAGCGAAAAAGTAGTGGAAAGTGGCAAAGATATAAGGATCGTCACCATAGAAGGTATCGACAAGAGTGCTTGTGGAGGCTTCCACGTGCAATCAACTGGTGAGTTGAGGGTACTTAAAATAATTAAACGAGAAAAGGTCAAGGGAGATCTGACCAGAATCTTTTTCGTTGCCGGTCAGAGAGCCCTGCTGGATTACTACAGAAAGCACGATTTGATCGTCAGAGCTTCTTCTATTTTGAGCTGCGGCTATCTCGATCTTCCCGACCGTGTCGACTCGCTGGTGGAGGAAGTCAAAAAAGCAAAGGCGACAGTTAGAAAACTCACTGAGAGAGTCGCGCAGAACGTTGCGCGGGAATTGAGCCTGACAAATGGAGAAACTCTTTTCATCGAAGATAGCGAAGAGATAATCTCATTGATTCCAAAATATATAGAAAAGGAGAAGTACCTGTTCGTTGGAAGGTTTGGAGACAGGGTCTTGCTTTCTAGCAAAGGGGTAGACTGCGGAGCGATCGTGACTTACCTAAAAAACAAACTGGAAGTTAAGGGTGGGGCAGGAAAGGAAAGGGGACAGTTTATCTTCTCTGGTGAAAACTCACTTTTAAAAGAAAGTATATTGGAAGTCACTGCTAATCTGCAAAAGGCTGGTGAAAAACGTGAAAACAAAGATTCCACCCAGTAGCGTTGAATCTGAAGAGGCCGTTCTCGGGAGCATACTGATCGATCCCGATGTCGTTCCAGATATCATGGAGCTTCTCACAAGTCAGGACTTTTACCTGAGAAAGCACCAGCTGATTTTCGCTACGATGGAAAGGCTCTTCGACGAGGGGAATCCCGTCGATATCGTCTCTGTCACCGAGAGGTTGAGAACATCCGGATCGCTCGAAGAGATAGGAGGAGAAGTTGAACTTGCCAAACTGGCCGATCTCGTACCGACCTCGGCCAACTTCTCCTATTACGCGAAGACGGTCAAGGAAAAATCTCTTCTAAGATCGCTGATAACTGCGGCCAGCTCTATTGTGGAAAGCGCTTACGAAAACGGTGATACCGACGAGATTCTCGACAACGCGGAGAAGGCCATATTCCAGATCACGGAGTCGCAGGTTTCCAAGACTTACCAACCCATAGGCAAGATAATGCACGAAGTCTTTCAGAACCTCGAAAAACTCAAAGAGAACGCCCTCAGCGGAAGAATAACCGGAGTAGCCACCGGTTACAGAAAACTCGACGAGACGACTACCGGTTTCAGACCTTCCGATCTTGTGATAGTTGCGGCGCGTCCTTCTATGGGAAAGACCGCCTTTGCCTTGAGCATCGCCTGCAAAATGGCGCTGGAGTTCAGGATCCCGGTGGGCATCTTCTGTCTCGAGATGTCGAAAGAACAGCTCGCTCAAAGGCTTCTGTGCAACGTCAGCAATTTCGAGCTCTCAAAACTGCGCGCCGGCGATATCAACAACGAAGAATGGAAGAGACTCACAACGGGAGCCAGTGTTCTACAGACGGCGCCGATAATCATAGACGACGAACCTTCCCTTGATCCGCGGACGCTAAGGGCCAAGGCCAGGCGCATAAAGATGGAACACAACATACAGGTACTTTTCGTTGATTATTTGCAATTGATGCACACCAAGGGCAAAACCGATAACAGGCAACAGGAAATATCGGAGATCTCGCGTTCGATGAAACTCCTGGCTAGAGAGTTGAAAATAACTGTGGTTGCCCTCTCACAGCTTTCGAGGGCTGTTGAACAGAGAGAGGACAAAACACCTCGTCTCAGCGACCTGAGGGAATCGGGTGCTATCGAGCAGGATGCGGATACGGTGATGTTTTTATACAGAGAAGAGTATTACAAAGATAAAAGCGAAGTCAGCGACATGCCGCAGGTTACGAAGATAATTATCGGCAAACAGCGAAATGGACCGGTGGGGACGCTAGAAATGGTTTTCAATCCTAAGACGGTGACCTTCTACGAAAAGGCTTTCGAGGTTGAACGATGATTGTAGCCAGGGGATTGACCAGGAGGTTCGGCACTCTTATCGCCGTAAACAACCTAAACCTCTGCGTCAAGAGTGGTGAGATTTACGGCTTTCTCGGACCAAACGGAGCCGGCAAAACTACCACGATCAAGATGCTAACCGGAGTCATGGAACCGAACTCCGGCGAGATAGAGATCGCCGGTTTGAAGATGAGAGAATCGGGAATGGAAATAAAAAGATTGATCGCCGTGGTTCCCGATGAGCCGAAGATGTACGACAATCTGAAGGGAATAGAATTCGCGATGTTCATAATCGATATATACAGGCTGCCCAAGAGAGAAACCCTGAGGCGTCTTTACGAGATCGCAGAAATCTTCGATATCGATTACCTGGGCAAGTACATAAGCGACTATTCTCATGGAATGAAACAAAAACTGATGGTTTCTATCGCGCTCATGAGGAACCCATCGGTTATATTTCTCGACGAGCCAACAGTGGGACTGGACGCTGCGAGTGCCCGCAAGCTCAAACTCATGCTGAGGGAGATGGCCAACGGGGGGGCCTCCATCTTTTTCACGACTCATGTGCTAGAGGTTGCCGAGAAAATGTGTGACCGCATCGGAATCATCGACAACGGAAAGCTGATAGCAGAGGGTACGTTGAACGAGCTTAGAAGCCAATCGGGGAAGATGGAGTACTCTCTCGAAGAGCTTTTCCTTGACATGACCGAAAAAGGTGAGAACCTTTACAGTAATGAATCGGGAGAGTGATGGCCTTGAAATATTCGACTCTGGTCGTTGCCACAGCCGAAACGGTCGTCTCGATTCTGGCGGTTATGTCTTTCTTTCTGGCGAGCTCATCCTATACAGGAACGGTTCTTTTCTTTTCGTTGATCATTGGTCTCCTGCAACTCAGATCGATCGTACCGGTTGACAATCCGGGCAACCTAAGGAGGACGCTTCCAGATATAATCAAAAGACCCGGTACACTGCTCCTGATTGCACTTACGTCCGTCTCTACCGGTGAGACCTGGTATTTTGGGATACTGGCGGTCCTGTGCATGTTATCACTGGTTTTTTCACTTGCATTCGTATCTTTCATTTTTTTAAAAAGAAATCTCGTAGTTCTGGAATCATCGATCGTTGCTCTCCTTGGAACCGGTCTCGTTGTTCTGGGTATTATCGACAGAGATTTTTTTGGTGGATTCTTCCCTGGAAAATATCTTCCCTCAGGCTGGATATATTCGGTGGCCGCCGGCGATCTCATGGCGGCGATTCTGGTCATGGTTCTATCGGTATGGTTGGTCAGGATGAGATATAGATCTCAAATCTCTCGATAATTGGACGTAAAACATAGTGTTAACTCTCTTACCACTTTCGGGTAGTATCATATAAGAGGAAAATTCAGAAGGGAGTTGAAAAATATGCAGATATCTCTTGATCAATTTCTCAGTGCGATAATGGCTAGGGTGGACAACCTCGAAGCTACGATAGACGATCTGAGAATGAGAACAAACATCGCGATGCGACTGGTGAAGTTTATGGCACCGGATTTCACCAGGGACGATGTGAAAAAAGCAGTCGAAGAGGAACTCGAAGTCACAATGAACGCCGGGCTCATGGAGGAGAACGAGCGCGGTGAAGAGATCACGGATAGATTGACCGATAACATCTACGACTGGCTTCAGGGTGACGTATCAGAACTCAAGGAAAGGATGGACGAATACCGCAAGAAACTGCAGGAAGCAATGGAAGCCGAGAAAAGCAAGGTTATCGACGTGGCTCCGGCCAGCTTCGTCAATCAGCTCGGCCAGGAAAGAGGCCCAAAAAAAGGGAAAATACTCTTCTGATAAAGAAACGAGGCGCTTAAAGCGCCTCATTTTTTTATGTACTCTTGAAGTAACTTCAGTGTGTTATCGATGGCTTTGTAGTGAGTTCTCTCGTAGCCGTGCGACGCTTCGACGCCCGGTCCCAGTAGTCCGAACCTGACATCGTATCCGGCACGTAACGACGCTTCGACGTCCGATCCATAGAAGGGATAGATATCTACCCTATAATCGGCACCGGCCCTTTTGGCGGCATCGATGAGTTTTTTTACTGTCTCGCCATCGTAGGGACCGCCGGAATCTTTGGCACAGATGGAAACCACATATTCGTCTGTATTTAGCGTGTCGCCCACTGCGCCCATATCGACAGATATTATCTCCTCAGAGTCTTCAGGCATCGCAGCCGAAGCACCGTGTCCGACCTCCTCGTAGTTAGAGAAAAAGAGGTAGACCTTCCGACCGCATTCCAGCTCTCCGGTGGAGACCTTTCTGGCCAGGCTCATCAGAATGGCTGCGCTTGCCTTGTCGTCGAGATGTCTGGTCTTTATGAAACCACTGTCGGTAACTACGGCTCTGGGATCGAAAGAAATGAAATCCCCGGCCTCTATTCCAAGCTTCTCGAGATCGGACCGGCAGGAGACCTCTTCATCGACCCTTATCTCCATGTTTGACATCTTTCGCTCCAGCGTTCTGGCGTTATCGAAGACATGTACAGACGGTGCAAGGCTTTGTATGGTTCCGGTGTAATTCTTTCCTGATTTTGTGTGAATCGTGCAGTTTTCATTCTCTATGCTGTTCATGGTGAAGCCTCCTACGTTGGTTATTTCCAGCCTGCCGTTAGATTTCAGAGACTTCACCATCGCACCCAACGTATCGACATGAACCGCTAGAACGAGCGGATTTCCCGAACCGCCGAGCTCAACCACCAGCGCTCCCTTTCTGGTTTTACGTGGCTCAAAACCCATCTCCCGCAACTGGTTTGCCACAAACTCGATTATTTTTTCCGTGAATCCAGAAGGGCTGGGAATATTCACCAGTTCAAGGATTTTCCTGATCGTGTAATCTTCAAGATACTTCAAGCCGCCTACCCCCTGTCCTTTTTATCTGAGCATTCCTTTGATTATCAAATCGGTCGCCTCTTCTTCGCTGAGGCCTTTCGACATGAGAGTCTCCATCTGCTTCACGTTGATCCTACCGATGGAAGCCTCGTGCGTCAGCTCAGCTTTTTCGTTTTTCACATACAGTTCCGGCACAGTACCGACCTCGACGGCATCTCCCTTTATTATCTCGTTGCATTCTATATGTCCCCTCGAGAAGGGCGCGTTCCCGTAAGCCTTGTTGATGATCTTGGCCTTGCTCTGATCTGTAGCAAAGACCGTGGTTTTGGCTATTCCCGAAGAACCCTCGCCGTTGAGGTTGATCTCCTCGTCGATCTCCAGATAGTCGTCTTCCCTTTCATAGACCTTGGATTCGACGTGTGCGGAAGCGTTTTTCTCGAGATCCACGTGCATTTTGACATAAAGTTTGCCCACGCGAGTCTTTGTGAGGTAGAAGAGGTTCTGAAACCGCCCGCCCTCTTGGACCCTGGTTCTGTAAGTGGCCATGACAGTTACACCACCGTCTTTGCTGTGCATATGCGTATCTTCGTACAGCATCTCCGCCCCTTTACAGACATTCGTATCCGCGATCATCGAATGCGTGAAGTTCTTTCCACTCGGGAAAACACAGTGAGAGATAAACTTCGCCTTCGAACCGTCGCCGATTCTGTTGTGAATGAGAACGGTCTGAACGCCTTCGGGTTTCAAGTATCCCGTGCAAAGGTGGATGGGGTTGTTAACTAAGATCCCGTCGTCTATATCAAGCCAGACTTCGACGCCGTTATCCAGTTCCTTTGCACTGAGATGGACTCCTTCGACGGTGTTTCTTCCGATAATCTTGTTTCCGCTAACGATTATCGACACTATGTCTTTTCTGAGAAAGTCCGATACATTCCCCCCAGACCTTTCGTATTCTTGCGCTATCGCTTTAAACTCACGTTCGTAACTGGACTCGATCATGTCGAAATGTCTCCTCTGACGGGCTCGTTTATGTGTTGGCATTTATCGCAGAGCTTTCTGTAAAACTGGACTATCTCTTCGGGCTCTCCCGATGCGAGCATTCTCCCGCCACAGAGAAGGTATGCTTCATCGGCCATCCGCGCTATCTCTTCGCGGTGGGTGATTATTATGACGGTCGTCCCTTTGTCTTTCAGTTTCTCGAGGACGTTTTCGATCATCTCCATTGACATTATATCTATACCGGAATCCGGCTCGTCCAGTATAACCACATGAGGGTCGACGATCATTATAGAGGCCAGCTCGATACGTTTTCTCTCGCCTCCGCTAAGGGTATCGTCAACGAAACGATCGAGGTAATCGCCGTTCAATCCCACCACTGCCAGCACTTCAAGCAACTCTTCGGAAGAGAGTCTTATCTTTCCACCGAGGGTCAGGTATTCCTTAACGGTCAACCCGGTGAACCTGGCCGGCTCCTGCCAGCCCAGCGTTATGCCTTTTTTTGCCCTTTCGGGTACCGACAGATCGTTTATCCGAACTCCATCCAGCACTATACTGCCGTCGTAATCGCGGTGGGATTCCAGTCCCATCAAAACGTACGAAAGCGTCGATTTACCCACGCCGTTGTTACCCAGAACGGCGTAAACCTTTCCCTTTTCGAACTGCGCGGACAGACAATTGAGAATCGCCCTTCCATCGCGAACCAGCTTTATATCCTTTACTTCAAGCATCTCATACCTCCAGGCATCGCTATTACTATCATAAGTCCGATCAATAACGTCAGCAATGCCAGATACGTTGCTTATGTTACGTCCTGGTGACTTTTCACTCGTCCAGAAAATATTCGTACAGTTTTATGAAGTCATCGGCCCTTTTAAGGAAGTTGTTCAGCTTTTCCTTTTCAGCGTCCGAGATATCGAGGCTCTCCAGCTCCACTTTCAAAGAGGCGACTCTCTCCTTGCACCAGGACGCCACCTCACCGTACAGAGCCTCTACCCATTCACTTTTCAGATCTTCTTTAAACGACCGGAGAACCTTCAGCACTCCGTCGGGCACAACGTTCTGACTCTTCATGTAGCTCCAGGCGAATAGCTCGCTCTTCGCGATCTCCAAGACTTTTGTCAGCTCGCCTTCGCCGTAAACCATGAGAAGGTTTCTCGCGTACTCTTCGTAGATGTTCGGATCGTCTTTGAGCCAGCTTCCCGGGCTGTTAGTGATGGCCGTTTCGTAAAGCGCGACCATCTCACCCCTGTAGGAAGACGGCAAATCAACAAGATCCGCGATTATTCCGTTCAAAATGGCGGGGTCTTTCAGTATCGGAACGATCTTCTTCAATTCGGCCGACACTCCAGATGAGTCGATCATTACCCTGAAGAGGAGGCTCGCGGTGTTTCTCACCACCTGAAGGTCTGGAGCGATGCGAAGCGATCTTAAGAGCGCGTCGATCGCGTCGAGAGAAAGTTGAAAATCGATTAAAAGATCTGAATCGAGACCTTCGAGAAACGACTGAAGATCGGTCGAGCTTTCTGTATGGAATATCGCGTCCGGAAGGCTCCTCAAGAACGCATGATCTAGCGAAATCTCTTTCAGAAGACCGCCGGCCTGACCGGAGTCGTTTAGCCATTCCGAGAAAGCGTCTTCTCTTGAGAAGATCTCTCTATATGCTACTTCGAGATTCCCATGACTCATGGAAAACTTGAGCCTGAAATCTTCTTTCCTCTGTGTGGTAAGGTAGAGATAACCGAAATACGTATCGGCCATGTATTGACCTGGAGAGAGTTCTCTAGATAAAGCCAGGTTTCTGAGAGCCCTGTAGAAGTTTTCGTTCCCGTCTTGCCTGGCATTCATAAGTGTATCGGAAGCAGCCTTCAACCTTGAATTTAGCCGATACATAGCAGATTTGTAAGCCTGCTCTTGTTCCTGAACGGCCATATCGTGAAGGAGCTTTTCGGGAGCGGCGGGATACCTTTCGCGCAGACGGTTTTCTCTTGAGTTAACGTATGTGTCTGTTGCGAGAGCCGTGTAGGTACCCGTGAAATTCAGCAACAGTTCCTTCTCTGCCTTTATATTGTTAATTGATTCCACAAGCCCGGGTATTTGCGGATTGATGTTCTCGAGGTTTTTGTAGGCTATGTAACCCCTGGTGAAAAGTCCTTCCGAGATGAAATTCCTGCTCATCAGCACAGAAGAACCAAGCGAGAAAACAACCACGATCAACGATACTACCCCGCCGAATTTTACGGTGAGTCTTCTGCCACAGTAGTACTCCCTTCTCATGGCGAAACCGAAGAGAAAAACCCCGAAAAGAGCATTGGGCATCAGATGGGCTGGAAATGAAAGGATCGAATCTATGAAAAGTATGAGCAGTCCTGAAACCAGAAAGAGATACTCGAGAGCGTTTTCGGGTGAGTTTGTCATGGATACAACCTTCCAGGAGTGTATCGCCATGGAAAGGATAAAAAGAAAGACTAGCGACAGACCAATAACCCCAGTTTCACCAAGTATCTGTGTGTACTCGTTGTGCGCCCTTATGCTGTTCAGGCCGGCTGCGTACATATACTGGGGTTTTTTGGCGAGAACCACGCCCATCTTCTCTGTCGAGAAGTACTTGTAGGAACCAAAGCCGGTCCCGAGGATCTTCGATCCCTTCCATTGCTCAAGCGCCGCTTCCCACTGGAGAAGACGCGAATCTACGGAAATGCTGTCCTCGAAAGTGTATGTTAATCTTTCCGAGAAGCTGAAGCTTCCCTGTGTGAGGAAATTATCTCCCGAATAAGCCCATATGATAGCGACCGTAACCAGCAATAGAAAAAGAAGGAAAAGGGGGCTGAACGCGGTGAAAACCCCCCTGGGCCGGAACCTTATCATGAGTACCGTTGAGAATAGAACAACGAAAATCAAAGAACCAATAACCGAATAATATACCGATCTCGTCTGACCTATTAGAATGACTACAAGGAGGACCGAGAAGATAACCAGATAAAACACTCTGCGAAGGGTTTCATGCTTCCAAACAGGCCTATTCGTAACAACCAGGAATGCCACTGGAAGGAGCAACATCCCCATCAGATCCGTCGTGAAGTTTACGTTTCCTATCACCGAGGCCAGATTACCACGCGACAGGGGAGCGCTTTGCGTACCCCAAAGCAGGCTCTTTCCCGAGTAGAAAGCGAATAAAGCATCCAGGGCAATCACGAGCCCTGCGAAGATGAAAATCTGCAACAAGATCAGCAGCCTGTCTCCGGAATCCTTGGAGATCAGGACCGAGAAAACCACAAAGAGCAGGAGGTTCATGGCGTAGCCAAGTGAAACGGGGAAGACGTCCGGAAGGCTTTCAAGGAGCAACAAAGTAGTCAGACAGGAGTAAACGGCCAGTACCAGCGCAACAATTTGGGGAAAAGCCAGAGGGAGCTCCCATGGCGAACGGACGGCCTTCATACTCAGAAGAATAATCAAAACGGAGATCATGACCGAAGCGAAATAGAACTTGGGAAGACCCATGTCCCAGGTGAAACCCTTTATGGCAAAAAGGGAAGAACCGAAGATGAAAACTACATAGAAAAGTAGCGACCTTTTCTGCATAAAGGCTCCTTTCGATGCAATCTTCGCGCCAGTCTTTTCGCGCCACTCCTATCCGATCACCGAGACCACAACGTTCCTCTTCCTCGGGCCGTCGAACTCGCAAAAATATACGGCCTGCCAGACTCCGAGATTCAGTTCACTATCGCTGAACGGTATATTTACCGAAGAACCTACAAGAGTAGCTTTGATATGGGCGTCTGAGTTCCCTTCAAGATGCTTGAACTCTTCACTTGTCGGCACTAAGCGGGCCAGCCAGCTAATTATATCCTCTACAACGCTTGGGTCGGAGTTTTCGTTTATCGTTACGCCAGCTGTCGTGTGGGGAACGAATACGTTGACCACACCGTGAGAGACGCGTGATTCTCTGAGAGACTGGAAAACCAGATCGGTAATGTCTATGAATTCTATGCGCTTGCTGCTTTTTATCGTATATATCATGTTTCAGTGGAAGACGACATTGGTGATTATCACAACATAACCGTTGTGCTCTTCGAGCTGTACCTTGACGTTCTCTTCTTTTACCTTGTATTTGTCGGCGACATAGGCCTTTATCTGGTAGATCATATCCTTGCCGCTTGATTGGAGAAGCTCTTGAGGAATCACTTCTCGAACCGGTACAGAGTACCTTCTGCCTCCGGTGATCGATTCCAGTCTATCCTTTGCTTCTTTTCTGCTTCCTTCCGTCTTCTTCTTTTTTCTGAAAAGTCCAAAGAACATACGCTTCAACTCCCTCTCAGTTTCTTCTGAAAAGTCGCTTGAGGAATTCCAAGAATCCCCAGGATCCCTGTTCTAGGATGTCGTTTTCGACCGGAATCGCTTCCCCTTTTATTCTCTGGGCGATGTTGTTGAAAACCCTTCCGATCCCCTCACCATTTCCATTGAGTACGACCGGAACGCCCTTGTTTGTTGCCACGATTACCTCGTCGCTGTCGGGTATGATACCGATGAGGTCTATTGCCAGGTTTCCCTGTATATCTTCCCTGGTGAGCATATCTCCGCGCTTAACCATCTGTAACTTGAAACGGTTTATCAGAAGGCGTATATTGCTCTCTAGCATACCTGAGTTTTCCAGGAGCCCTATTACTCTATCCGCATCGGTAATGGCTGGAAGCTCCGGGGTGGTCACCACCAAAGCCTTTTCTGCGGCGGCTATAGCATTTCTGAAGCCTCTTTCGATTCCAGCAGGGGAATCGACGATGATATAGTCGAACTTCGGATAAACCTCGGCCACGATTTTCTTCATATCTTCGGGAGAAAGCATTTCCTTGGTCGCTATCTGCGACGCCGCAAGAAGGTACAGTCCCTTTATCTGTTTATGCCTAACCAAAGCCTCAGAAGCCGTTACTTTTCCATTCGCAACGTCCAGTATCGTATGAACAACCCTGTTCTCCAAACCCAGGGCAATATCAAGGTTCTTCAGACCTATATCGGCGTCTATGAGACAGACCTTGGCGCCCTTGTTGGCGAGAGCACAACCAATATTGGCCGTTACTGTCGTTTTACCGACTCCCCCTTTTCCGGAAGTCACAACGAATACCTTGGCCATTTCTATCAACCTCCAGCCGTTAGACTTTTATGAATTATAACATTGTACGTTAACAAGAGCTCATAAAGAAAAGGAAATTCAAAATTCGTTTATACCAAACACCCTGTATATAAGGAATTTCAGGTACTTCGTCTCGTATATGGAACTTACCTCAGGGTGGTCGGAAGGTTGACCGCCTCTGAAGGAGACGATTCCTAGTTTCTTGCTGTCTTGAAAGGCATCGTTTATCGATCTCTGCCACTCCTCCTCAGAAAGTATCTGTGTGCATGACGAAGTGGCCAGAAGACGACCGCTCCTGAGACTCTTGATGGCCCTTAAATTGAGTTCCTTGTACCCCCTCAGTGCATTTGCCTTAGATGAGGAAGATTTAGCCATTGCGGGAGGATCGATAACAATTATATCGAAAGACGATTGATCGCTTTCACGTAGAAAATCGAAAGCGTTGGCGGTGATGAAAGTGCATCTGTCTTTCCATCCGTTAAGTGAAGCGTTCTCGCTGGCTACGTCCAGCGCTCTCTGGGACACATCGACTAACGTTGCCGCTCTGGCGCCTCCCGCGAGGCAGTGAAGCGCGAAATTCCCCGTGTACGAAAATAGGTCTATCACCCTTCCTCCACCGCTCATAGACGAGAGCCTCAGGGCATTTTCACGCTGATCGAGGAAAAAACCGGTCTTCTGACCTTTCGTGTCTGCCAGAAATTTGATGCCGTTCAGTACGAAGGGTATCAATTCCGGTCCCTTGCCGTGTATCCATTCCTCTTTTCGCTCCAGACCCTCTTTGCTCAATGCCAGACCCTCACTCTTCTCAAAGATGCCCGTGGGATTGAAAAGTTTAACGAGCGATTCGACTATCTCGTCCCTGAAAGTGTTTATTCCAAGGGTATTGAACTGAACGACCAGATAATCGGAAAACTTGTCCACGATCAGACCAGGCAAACCGTCAGCCTCTCCGAATACGATACGTACCGCGTTGCTATTACGCAGGAGAGACTCTCTGGAACGATAAGCCTTGGAAAACTTTTCTTTGAAGAATTCTCTGTCTATTGACACGTTCTTACGCGTCAAGAGCCTTATACGTATGATCGAGTTCGAGTTGTAGTAACCGCGTCCTACGAACTGGCCAGAGAAAGTGAAAACATCTACCAGACTTCCATCGATAGGCGTTTCGCATCTTTCGATTTCATTATCGTAGATCCAGGGATGTCCCATTGAGATCCGTTTTTTGATGTTCCTCTTAAGTACGGCGGAATTCAATGCTTACCCAGTCCTCTATAAAGATCTATGTAGAAATCTCTGTCGAGATTTCCAGGAGTTTTCTTGTTGTGCGAGGCTTTCGACGATTGTTCCGACCATCTTTGTACTTCATCTTCGGTCAGGGCAGGAACCATTTTCTGGACTTCGAAACTATCAAGGAATTCTTCGAGCTCTCCTATACTTTCAAAAGGTTCGATGGCTCTGGCAATTCTTTCGGGATCGGCCTGGGCTATTCTCTCGAATACCTTTATTATCGTCACGGCGTTGGCAATCCCGTGTTTGATGCCTTTGAACGAAGAGAGGGGATAGCCGGCCGCATGAGCGGCTGTTGTCCCTGTATGAGCTATCACCATGCCTGCAAGCATGGCTGCGTACTGTATTTTCTCTCTCAATGTGAGATCGTTTTCTCTATTCATCAGACGAGGCAAAACACGATGGATTATTGCGGTGGATTCTGCGGAGAGCATTTTTACAAGAGGATTGTCCCCGTTATTGACAACTTCCCCCTCAAGCGAATGAGACAGTGCGTCCAGAGCGGTGGCAAGAGTTACCTCGTGTGACATGGTGAGAGTATATCTAGCATCCAGAAAGGAAACGATCGGAAAAGTTGATGACATGCCGAAACCTCTTTTTGTGCCGTTGCTGTCTGTTAGAATCGAGTAAGGTGTTACTTCGCTCCCGGTTCCCGAGGTTGTTGGAATCGCTATTATCGGAAAAGCTGCCAGCGAATCGCCCCGATAAAGGTCATCGCAGGTTATGCCCTTGTTTTTATTGAGAGTCGAGATGGCCTTGGCCGCATCGAGCGGACTACCTCCACCGATAGCTACAACGAAATCGCAGTCATTTTCACCCATGATTTTTCCACCCTTTTCCACCGTCGCAAAGGATGGATTCTCTTCAACACCGTCGAAGAGCACATAAGGCACGTCGAGGTTCATGAGAATCTCGATTGTATCGTCAAGAGCACCACTTACTCGGGCCGACGATCTACCGGTAACTACGAGGGCTTTCGTTCCATTCTCTTTGAAGACCGTCTGGTTGATTTTTAGGACACCGCTTCCCGAGAAGACTCTCGTCGGTAGAAAGTATCTCCACATCTCATCACCCTCTATCTAAAATTTTCCTCATAATTCCTTTGCTTGTCTCAACAGTTTCGTTCAGGCGGGAGAGATATTCTCCCTTAAGGTCTACCGAATACTTCAAAGAGTTGTTGATAGCTATCGTCAAATCCTCGCAACCATCTTCAAAGTTGAGATCGCATCGACCGTCCAGCGATTTAACGAAACTGTCGAGTTTGCTATTTTTACGCCACACGAAAGGTATTCCCATGGAGATGGCCAGTATCGCTCCGTGAAGTCTCTCGGTAATTATCAGCTGCGCGCTGTTGAAAACCTCTATGACGCCTTCCATATCTGTTGAAGTCTTGTAGATCTTGAAGCCATTCGCACTCGCTTTCTCTTCAAGCTCTCTTCTCTTTTCTTCGTCGTGATGGTTGTGAAAACCGATCGCGCAGACGGCCGTTATGTTGTTCAGTTTCAAGGCTTTCAGAACATCATCGACCTTTGTCCCGTTTTTCAGAACGATCACCGCTAAGCCCGTTTCACTTTGCCTTCTTTTGGGGAGTATTCCCTTCTTGAAAAGGTAGTACGGTCCATAATCGGTACCGGGGTGAACGTTCTTCGACAACGAAGAGAAGTGCTGGAAACTGCAATCGTCCCTTGTTACTCCCGAGGTGAGGGGATTTGAGAGGAGTCTGTCCAGAGCCTTTTTGTTGGAACCGTGCTCAATAGGTCCGAAGCCCTGGGAAAGAAAAATGAGCGGTTTTCCCTTTCTCAAAGTGTACCTGGCCAATCCGTAGTAGTAGATGAAGCTTCTCCAGCTCGTGCAATCCTGCAAAAGATTTCCCCCACCGAAGACGGTCATCACCGAGCTACTGATGGCCAAGGCGAGATCACGCGGATTGAATCTTTTTATTATCCGCACGTCCAATTTCTCTGGAAACCTTCCATAGATCTTTTCTACTGGAGGGGCGGCTGGCAAAAAAACGGGACCTTTGAATTCTATCTCTTCCAGCAGAGCAAGAGAAGAGAGTAACAAAAGATCGTCACCAAGGTTGTCATAACCGTAGTAACCCACCAGAGTTAACCCGCCAAACGGAAATTGCCTCACAACATAACCTCCGGGATATTAGACAATAGTATTTTATCACAAGTGAAATTCAGATACCCCTATACAAAAGATTTCAAACTGGTTGTACAATTAATCAGGGGGTTAGACTTTTGAAAGGCAACACAGAGTTCCCACTTATCTATTATCTCTTCGCTATGATTTTGGGCGGACTATTGGTTTTTACCGCCTTCTCATCCCCTGCCGCTACAATCGCGCTACTAGCGCTTTCGACTGCTGCCTTTCTGATCTCGCAAAGATCGGTCAACCGGTTTCTTTGGTTGGCCTTTTTTGTTGCCGGCTCCTCGTTACAGGTTATCGTGCCCCGAAATTTCGAACCGGGTAATGTCGAGTACACCGGATACGTTACACGCGGAGGAACTGGACTCGTAGAGGCATCGGAAGGAAAGATACTGATCAACGGGAACTGGTTCTCTCTGAGAGATACTGTTCAGATAAGGCTTTCAAAAAGCAGCGAGGAGCTCTATACTGGGCAGATAATCTGGGCTGCCGGAAAGATGGAGGTCAGAAGTATCTTTCCGCTTTATATTATAGATTCATCTGCCGACGGTCATTTCGACAGGTTCAGACTGCTTTCGTTGCCGGGCAGATATTCTAGAGATAAACTGAAGAAGTACGGATTGCTCGATACAATGGCCTGTTCCGTCTTTTTAGGTGATAAAAGATCTATGGAAAGCAACACGAAGAACGAAATTTCCGATCTGGGGGTTGCACACCTGTTCGCCGTTTCGGGCCTCCATATCGGCATGATGTACCTGTTCGCAAACTATGCTTTATCCAGATTTCTCCTCGGAAGAAGAACTAAATTAATACTTTCGGCATCACTTATCTTTCTTTACACAATGGCGACCGGTCCCTCGATCTCGGCCATGAGAAGCTTTCTCATGCTAGCAATCTATTCTTTCTTCAGATTCATCGACTATCGCCAACACCCGCTCAACGTTCTTGGGCTTACCGGAATTATAATGACTTTATCTCAGCCGTCCATAGTGGCATCGATCTCTTTCCAGCTAAGTTTCTTCGCGACTGCGATGCTTCTCATCTTTCTGCCTGTATTCACAGGGTACAACCTCATGTTTCAGGCCTTCATGACCGGCGTGATCGCACAGATCGCCATCGTACCTCTATCACTCAACGTTTTCGGCACTCTCTCGGTAGCCAGTATCCCACTCACCATACTCATGGTACCGCTATTCATAATACCTTCCTATATAGGCGTAATATCACTCATGATATTCGATGCGCTGAATCTCAGCCCTATCTGCGACTTTCTGGCTGGAGCACTCAAGCAGCTTTCCAAAATCTTTGTAATCTCTACCGAAACGATCTCTGGACTGATACCCGTGATGAGATTGGAAGGTGTGGCTGCCTATTTGGTTTCGCTGTCTCTATTGTTCTGTGTTTTCTTCTCGCTCTGGCATTTCGGGCACAAACCATAGAATTTCAATTGATGATCTTCGATGGTGTATCCCGTCTTCTCTCTTACCAATTCTTCCAGATCATCCAGGTTATCCAACGGAAATCCAACGACACAACCGCATCTGTTGCAGACAACGTGATGGTGGTGATGTTCGCCCTTTTTCACCAGTTCATACCTGACTATACCATCCCTGAATACGATCCTCCGAAGCAATCCAAGTCTAGCCAGAAGTTCGACGGTTCTGTAAACGGTCGCTTTACTTATTCTGCAATTTTTCTCCATCACTTTTCGGTAGGCTTCATCGGCACTCAGATGATCGGTTTCAGCTTCGATGAACGACTTCAGTACAATATCTCTCTGGGCCGTCATTCTCTGGTTTCTCTTTTTCAGCTCTATTCTGAGCTGATCGTATTTCATGATAAACCTCCATTCATGAAATAATGCTACATGATTGGTTTTATATCTATCTTCCAGCCTGTGAGCTTCGCGGCCAACCTGGCATTTTGCCCGCCCTTTCCTATGGCCAATGAAAGCTGTGTGGGAGAGACATAGACTACCGCTTCGCGGTTCTCAGCGCTTGTTACTCTCACTTCCAGAGCCGTCGCGGGAGCGATAGAGTTTCCCACCAGTTCAACCGGATCGCTGCTCCAACGAAGTATATCGACTTTTTCCGGTTTTATCTCGCGCAAAACTTCGGCGATTCTCGTTCCACTCTCACCAATACAGGCTCCAACGGGATCGACCTTTGCATTCTGGCTGAAGACGGCTACCTTTGACCTTATCCCTTCTTCTCTGGCTATCGACTTTACGATCACATCGCCGCTGGCTATCTCTGGAACCTGAAGTTTGAGAAGCTCTACGACGAATTCGGGTGTCTTTCTCGTAACCATGATCCTCGGTCCTTTAGAGGATTTTGATACATCGACGACGTAAACTTTCATCAGGCTGTTCAGTCTGGGTTGTTCGCCAGGTATCAACTCTTTTGTCGGGATACGGGTCTCTATCTTTCCAATTCTCAAATCCACCCATTCCGGGGTTATTCTGAGAACCTCCGAAGTGCTGACGGTGCCCTTTATGTCAACATATTTGTCAAAGAGATTTTCCTTTTCCTTTTCTCTAATCTTTTGAATCAAGACCTGCCTGGCCGTCTGAGCGGCTATTCTCTTGAACTTCTTGATGTTCAATTTTCTTTCGATGGTCGCTCCGATCTCTACGCCGGAGTTTATCTTCGAAGCCTCCTCGAGTGTTATCTCGGTAGCCGGGTTCTCGATCTCTTCCACAACTGTCAACTCTTCGTAGACTTCGATGTCCCCGGTTAACCGGTCAATGTGCACTTCGACGTCACTCTCGGAAGCGAAATTCTTCTTGTAGGCGCTCTGCAGGGCCTTTTCAAGTATAACTATTACTTCGTCTTTTTCGATTCCCTTATCCTGCTCAAGTTGATCCAAAGCTTCTAAGAGATTGAGATTCACGGTAACACCTCTCTGTATGTATCATAGTTTTAAGTTTGCTCTTTTGACATTCTCGAAAGATATAACTACTTCCATTTGATTGTCGGCACTTTCGACGACGATTTTATTTCCTTCGCAAGATAAGATCTTTCCCGAAAGCGTGGAATTTCCGTTTACTGGTTCATTGAAAACGATTTTAACTTTCTCGCCGGTGAATCTTATGAATTCACCCATGTTTCTGAGCGCCCTCTCGACACCGGGCGACTCAACGACGAGATCGTAGGGAAAAGGCACTATATCGGCCGTATCCAGAGTCTTCCCAAAACTGCTGGAAAAGGCTTCACAGTCCTTTATCGACACGTATCCCTCCAGTTTGTCTATTGTGACTTTGAGGAGTCTCTTCCTTCCTCTTCTGGAAAAACTGAAGTCGTACACAGAGAATCCAAGACTCTTCGCTACCTCCTCGGCAAGTTCTCTAAGTTCTTCCTTCAGATCTTCCATGATCAACACCACCATAATAAAAAATAGAGGGCAAGAAAAGCCCTCTCCCTTTGGGAGTATTACAATACGACTTACTATGGAATTATACCTTTTTTCTTCGGTTCAGTCAATCTTCGTAGCTACTCGGCCATAGTGATCGACTCTCTGGAGTACATGAGACTCGACAGAAAGATCAAAAACATCGAGATAAGTAGCGATACCAGAACCGGTAAAAAGACTTCACCTATGGTGAAATCCAGCATCGAGACTCCCTGGAGAGTAACCATCAGACGGGTTGTAGGAAGGTTTTTGCTGAAAATTCCCAACCAGTCGGGAAACATCGAGTGGGGAATTATGGTACCGCTCAGTATCAACAATGCCGTAACCAGGGTGATCGATGTCAACTGGGCGCTCCTCGAAGAGCTGAATACCATTCCGATAGAAAGACCGATAGAAGTGAAGAGAACTATATAAACTTCGATGACCAGCAGATAAAGGAAGATGTTTGAAGCAACATCAAGGCCCAACATCTTTCCCATAAGAAGAAATACCAGAACCTGCATGGTGGAAAAGATGGAGAAACTGAGCGTCTTGGCTGCCATATAACTCACGCCGGAGAGATTCGAAAGTTTCAACAGATCGATCATTCCGTTCCGTCTGTCTTCGAAGGTTCCGCTTGCCGCTCCAACTGAGGTTACGAACATTATGGTTATCGAAAGAACCATAGGGAACAACAAAGAAGAAAAGTTCAATTTTCTCTCGCGAATTCCCTCGACGGTGATCACCGGCGCAACGTACTCCGGGTCTATCTCTACGCCCTTCATGAACTCCGGATCGGCTACCACAGGAAGGGCTTTGAACTCTTTCAGCACGTTGTTGAGCACCTGGTAAATCGCGACGGCCGTTTGCATCGATCCGGGGTTGGGTATGAAGATCAGTTCAGACGGTTCCTGAAAAAGGAGCTTGTTCGCGAATCCCCTTGGAATAACGAAAACTCCGTCGAGGTATTCCAGCATTCCGTCAATCTGGTCTCTGCTTGAGAGCTGTACTATGTTCTCACCTTTGAGCATCGATGTTGCGTATTGCAGGAAGAAGAGGCCGATAAAGGTTTTGTCTTCGTTGACGATCGCGATTTTCAAGTCGGTATAGCCACCGCTTTCAGACGTGATGGTAGAAATTAGGGCCAGTACCAGAGGCAGCAAAAACAACAGAAGAACGAAAGCTCGAGACTTTCTCATCAGAAGTAGATCGTTCAGCAAAAGTCCTGGAAATCTCAATTGGTTAGCCTCCATAAAAACCGAATTAATTCTCGCGATACTGATCATTACCGTACGATGATAGAATTATATCATCGAGAACAAGATCGGGAGTTAACGCGTCATAGAAGACAATAGCATTAAGGAGGTGGTTGGTTTGAAAAAGGTATGTTTTTTAGTGGTTTTAACGATAGCGGCAGTTTCTCTGTCCAGTGTAGTCTCAATGGTTGAAAGGCTCCCAGCTGATTCCCACACAGTACTCGTTATGGAGGGTTTGAGAGAAAACTACTCCAAATCCAAGGAAGTCGTTCTGATGGATATGATACTTAACCAGTTGGCCATTGAACAGCTGGTGGCCCAGTATGTCGAGATGCTGGCCTACAACAACGGACTTGACCCTAAGGACATCTATAAAGCCTTCGACGGTGATCTTGGGCTGGCGATGTGGAAGGATTCCTCGGGCGAAGATCGATTGATAGCAATCCTTGGACCCATGAAGGATCCGAAAACTCTGAAGAGTGCGGCCGAAAAGATACTGCCACAGCTTCTTCCGGTCGATTTCAAGATAAAGATGGCTACCGACAATGACTACCTGTACCTTGGAGATATCGATCAGTACTCGCAGACTTTCAGGGGGTTTGATTCAAATAAGCTCATAGAAGGCCTTTCGGCAGGATTTGGTTATTTCTATTCGGATATGGACGAGAGCCTCACAAAAGCTTCATTCATGAATCAGGGCGAACTTCTAATGATAGAGACCCTGACGATTCCGACGACCGAAGAAAGCAAAGAGGCCTTCATGAAAGCTTTTGCCGTCGAAGGGATAACCGATCTTGAAGATATGAGTCATCTTCCGTTGGTGTCCATATTCACCAGGCTAGGCGATATAGGTATGCTGGCAGACTACGCTGGAGATCAGCTAACCTCAGTTCCTCTGGATATCGAAGGCCTGGCCCTAGGAAACCTCGACATAGACGAACTAGACGACTACCTTACCGGCAACTTCCTGGTCGACATAGATCTCTCCGTTGACGATATCTTCGCCAGTTTGATGGGTTCTCAGGGAACTTCATCATCCCAGACATCCCAGATGAATATCACCTATATAGCGAGAGTAGGATTTAGCGGTTCACTGGATGTCCTCAAAAACTCCATCGAAAAATCGAGCCCCGAAACAAAAGTCGAAGTAAAAGGAGATACTCTGTTCGTGGAAGGTCAGTACATGTGGATAGACAACGGATGGCTATTCATCTCCTCAAAAAACAAAGAGATGACCGTCCAGACTCTCGATAACAGTGCCCCATTGTTGAATTCAGCAGCCTATGCCGAACTCTCTTCGATGATTCATGAACCCGGTTTCGCCAGGTTATTTGTTGATAGTGGATATGTTCTTACCGGCCTGATGGGAATGGATATCAGCAGTGGCCTGCTTTTCAGCGCGAATTACCTCGCAGAGACCGGAGTGGTAAAAGGTATACTTTTGATCAAATAAAAAAAGAGCCCCTTCGCTAAGCGGAGTAGCGCGGGGCAGAACATCTCGTTTACATAATTATACCCTTTCGACAAGGTGTTAGTCAAGTGTATACTCAGGGGTGGTCGAAGTTGAGGCTGGATAAGTTCCTGAAACAGAACAAAATCATAAAGAGAAGAATACTCGCTAAAGAGGCGATTGAAAAGGGCTTTATATCGAGGAACGGGATTCAGGCCAAACCATCTTCGGAAGTTAAGCCGGGAGACACAATCTCTATAAGATTTTCCAATCGCACGTTGGTGGTAAAGGTTCTGGAAGGTTTTGAAATAGAGATTTTGAAAGAAATCAAAGAATAATTTCACCCGAAACTATGTTGTGGATCTTCCCGTCGTCCGACTGCAGCTGAAGCAAAGCCGGGGAGATCCTTTTTATTATACCTGTGAATTTTTCGTTTTCGTTGAGAGAAACGGTTATTTCATCTCCCTCGACGAAAGCCTGGAGCTTCTTCCATTTTCTGGTCAGATACTTTGTCTTGCCCCTTATCAAATACTTCTTTCTCAAAACTTCCACCCTACGGAGTATCTTCTCTATGAGCAGATTGAGGGGTATATACTCGTTTTTTATTGAAGAAAGCGATGTTGCCGAGCTTTTAAGTTCATGAGGCAGCTCGTTATTCACGTTTAAACCTACTCCCACGACGATTCCTTTCAACCTTTCTCCTGTAAAGACGGATTCGGTAAGTATTCCCGCGACTTTCTTTCCATTGATGAGAATATCGTTGGGCCATTTTATCTGAGCGTTTCTGTACTTAAGATCCCGGACGCTTTCAACAACCGCAACGGAAAGAAGTTTCGTATAGGCGTTAGGTTCTGTTATTTGAAGTGGTTTGAAGATTATCGAAAACCAGAGTCCACCGTCGCCGGAAGACCATGAGCGACCGTATCTTCCGTAGGCCGAAGTCTGCGAAAGAGACCAGACAACCGTACCGTAAGGCAGCCTGTCAAGATTCTCTATGGCGAATTTATTTGTCGAATCTATTTCAGAGAAAGAGATTATCTTTTCCCCGATCATCAAGTCGCTTCATTCCTCCCCAGAGTTTAGTTTTAACTACTTGCTCAAGAAGGATCACCGCCTGCGCTTAGACCTCTTCCCCTCCACCAAAGGCATGATACTCGACAGGGAACTTTCCCTCCTTAACATCCCGGTCGAAATTCTTTAGAGCGCTCACGATGTTCTCCTTCAAATTGGCGTACTTTTTAACGTACCTCGGTTCCGTTTCATCGTTTATACCCAGAAGATCATGCCACTTCAGAAACTGTCCGTCGCAGAACCTGCCCGATCCAAGTCCAAGCACCGGAACAGAAGTTTCTTGAGTGAGCTTCCCGGCGACCTCTTCCACCACCAGTTCAAGAAGTATAGCAAAGACCCCGGCCTCTTCAAGGTTTTTCACCGATTCGATGAGGCGCTTGATGCTCTTCTCGTCTTTTCCCTGTATCTGATACATCCCTTCGAGGCTTGCATGATGCGGGGTGATCCCAACATGGCCCATGACAGGAAATCCTCTATCGACAAGATATTTGATCAGCTCGGCCGTTTCGTAACCTCCCTCTATCTTCAACGCATTTGCACCGTGTCGTAAAAAAGCAATGGCGTTTTCTACGGCCTTCTCTCTGGATTGCTGGTACGAACCGAAGGGCATATCTGCGATGATGAAACCATCTTTTGCCCCGCGCCGGACGGCTTTCAGAGACCAGATCATCTCATCCATAGTTACAGATAGAGTATCTTTCTTCCCCATCACGTATGTGCCGAGCGAATCGCCAACTAAAATCATGTCAATTCCGGCCTCGAAAGCGAACTTTGCATCGAAATAACTGAAGGCAGTTACCATCGACAATTTTCTCGAATTTTTCACCGCGATTATCTCACGTACGTTCATTCGAACAGCACCTTCCCTAAAAAAAGTCTCACATTTGTCGTGAATAAGACGCATTGAACTTTTATCTTCCTTCATTTACGATTATACATTTTTCTCTCCGCAGGTATAGTGACAGTATTCTCACTGTCCACCTTCCGGACGATTGCGAGCTGTTTTGCTTGTGCAATCTCAGTTTCTCTTATCAGGTTATATAATTGATGGGAGGAGAGAGTTTGATGAAAGCTAGGTTCGAGTGGCAACTTCCTTTTGTTATGGCAATTCTCATGACCTTTGGTCTGGTGGTGCTTTACAGTGCGACCTTTGGCGAGAGAGAGGAATATTTATTCGGGCGCCAGTTGGTGTGGGCTCTTCTTTCGTGGGCCGTCTTCATTTTCACGGCGTATGTACTGAAAAGAAAAGTATGGAGAGACTTCGCCGTTGTGCTCATATTGCTGTCCACAGCGGGCCTTGTTCTGGTACTTTTCTTGAGTCCTATCGAAGGATCGAAAAGATGGATCGATCTTGGTATCGCAAGTTTACAACCGTCGGAAATCGCGAAGTTTTCCTTGATACTCTTTCTCGGTTATCTTTATTCGCTCGAGACCAAGCGGTATCTTTCTTTCCTGTTTGGCACGTTGGTAACGCTTATGATCATGGGGCTGATCTACCTGGAACCCGATCTTGGAACGACGATAATCATCGTTGTGATCTGGTACTTTATGACACTGATAAGCAAAAAATTCGATAGATTGATGATCGTCATGACGGCTTTGATAGTCGTCGCCGTGCCGGTCGTTCTAATGTTCGGGCTCGAGTCATACCAGAGAGACAGGATTTTGAGCTTCCTCGATCCCGAAAAATATGCCTCCGGGGCCGCCTATAACACTATTCAGGCCATAAGGGCAATCGGTTCTGGAGGATGGACCGGAAGGGGATTCGTACAGGGTACTATGAACAGGCTAGGGTATGTGCCGGCCGATCATACCGATTTCATATTCTCCGTAATAGGCGAAGAATGGGGCTTTGTCGGCGCAGTTACCGTAATACTGCTCTATTCACTCTTGCTATGGAGGATCTGGATTATCACCAGAAGAACAGGCGATTTTTTTGGTAGACTCGTAATGAGCGGTTTTTTCGCCGTGTTCGCTTTTCATGTGGTGGAGAATATCGGTATGAATCTCGGTCTTCTCCCTGTAACTGGTATACCCCTTCCTTTGATAAGTTATGGAGGGTCTTCGTCCATGATATTCGCTCTGCAACTTGGAATAGTGCAAAGTTATGCCGGTAGAAGCGTGGATTTACGATAAGAAATGGAAAAACTGTGATATTTCCGGGGAGGTATTATATGAGACTTATTGAATCGGTACCGAATTTCAGCGAAGGTAAAAGAAGCGAAGTTATCGAAGAGATAGTGAACGAGGCTAGAAAGATCGACGGGGTATGGATACTGGATTACTCGAGCGACCCTAACCACAATCGTTCGGTGGTAACGCTCACAGGGATTCCCGAGGCGATTGAGGAAGCCCTCTTCAATATGACGAAGAAGGCTAGGGATCTGATAGATCTGAAGAATCATTCCGGTGAACACCCCAGAATGGGTGCCACCGACGTTATTCCACTGGTTCCCGTTATGAACACAACGAAAGACGAGTGTATAGAACTTTCCAAGAGACTGGGTAGAAGAATTGGAGACGAGCTCTCAATACCGGTTTACTTATACGAAGATTCCGCCACCAGTCCGGAACGTGTCAGTCTTTCGAACATAAGAAAGGGCGAGTTTGAGAACTTTCCCTCCAAGATCATCCAGGAGGCCTGGAAGCCAGATTTTGGACCTTCCTCCGTCCATCCTTCGGCCGGCGTAGTTGCTGTCGGTTGCAGGGAGTACCTTATCGCCTTCAACGTCAATCTTGGAACCGACAACATAGAGATAGCCAACAAGATTGCTAAAGCTGTAAGACATATAAGCGGCGGATTCCGATATGTAAAGGCTCTCGGATTCAGACTGGAAGACAGAAGAATAGTGCAAGTTTCCATGAATATGACCAATTACAGAAAGACACCGCTCTTCAGGGTTTACGAAGTTATAAAGTTCGAGGCTGAACGGTACGGAGTCCCCATTGTTGGATCGGAGATAGTCGGCCTCACGCCTTTGCAGGCTCTCGTGGATGTTGCCGAACACTACCTGAAACTGGAGAAATTTGATTCGTCGTCGATTCTCGAAAAGAGAGTTCTCGACTTCATCTCGAGAGAAGGAGAGTAGAGTGGAACTCGATCTGGCCATACTGAATCTTAACTCAATCGTAACTCCTGTCTCCAGCGGACCGGTCAGGGGAAGAGGTATGACCCGCATCGAATGTATAAAGGAAAGCAACATCGGAATTATGAACGGGAAGATCGTATACATCGGACCGGAAATACCAACCGCTGAAAAATACATTGACGGCCGCGGACTGATCGCCATTCCAGGGTTTATCGACTGTCACACACACATACCCTTTACCGGCGACAGGAGCAGGGAGTTTCTCATGCGTCTGGAAGGCAGGAGTTATATGGATATAATGAAGGCCGGCGGGGGAATAAGATCGACTTCGGAAGCGGTGAGAAGGACTCCGGCCACTGCTTTAATGGCAGAGTCTTTTCGATTTCTCGATTCTATGCTCTCTCTGGGAGTCACGACTGTCGAGGGAAAAAGCGGATACGGGCTCGAAAGAGAGGGCGAACTCAAGCAGCTTCGGGTTCTAGAAGCGCTTGGCGAAATACACCCGATCGATGTCTTCTCGACTTTTCTCGGTGCCCATGCCCTGCCAGAAGAGTATTCATCTAGAGACGAATACCTTTCCTCAATGATCGAGATATTCGACGAAGTCCGAAAACTAACGGATACTATCGACATTTTCTGTGAGGACGGGGTATTCAATGTAGATCAATCGAGACGTTATATGCTAGCCGCCATAGAGAGTGGCTTCAGGATCAGAATTCATGCCGACGAGCTTTCCTCATCTGGAGGAGGCTTACTGGCCGTGGAACTCGGTGCGGTTTCGGCCGACCATCTTATATCGGCCGACGATATTACAATCCAGGCATTGGCGAAAAGCGACACCATCGCCACACTCCTACCCGGAACCTCCTTCTTTTTGAACGAGAGTTTCGCAAGGGGTAGAGAATTGATCGACCGCGGGGCGATTGTAGCCATAGCTTCGGACTTCAACCCGGGCTCTTGCAACATATACAACCCCTTCATAGTAATGTTTCTTGCGGTCACCAGGTGTGGTCTCAAGGTTGAAGAGGCAATAACGGCCTACACCGCCAATGCAGCGGCCGTTCTCGGGGTCGAGGATAGAAAGGGATTGATCAGAGAAGGTTACGACGCCGATTTAGTATTATTGAGAGCCGGGGATTACCCGGAGGTTGTGTACAACTTCTCGAGGGATATAGTCTCGAATGTCATAAAAAATGGAAATATAGTTGCATGAACATACGAGCAGTGCTAACGGGGAAACCGAAATCGAGTTTTATTGTCCAAGGCATAGAGCAGTACGGCAAATGGCTAAAGCCATACGTGAGAATCGAAGTCCGATACCTTCCGCTGGGCGGGGGGACGGGCAGAGAAAGGGAGAAGATCAAGGAAAGAGAAGGCAGAAACTACCTGAAACTTTTGAGACCCGATGAAACCGTCGTTCTCTTACACGAACAGGGTGAGCAATACTCATCGCTGGAGTTTGCACATAAGCTACAAAAATGGCAGAATATAGGAGTGAAGAATCTGTCTTTCTTCTTGGGTGGACCACTCGGTTTCAGTGACGAGCTCCTCTCGAGGGAGTGGCAGAAAGTATCGCTGTCCAGAATGACTTTCACACACGAGATGGCTCTTTTGATACTGCTCGAGCAGCTCTACAGGGCCTATTGTATTCTGGATAACAGGACATACCATTACTGATCTGGAGGTGAAAAAAAGAAGTGGACGACCCTACTAGTAGCGGGGATCCTGTGTCGCTTTTATTGAACCTGGCCTTTCTGATTATATTGTTGTATTTATCGGGACTTTTTTCTGGATCTGAGGCGGCTCTTATGTCCGTCAGCAAACTGAAATTGCGTGAGCTCTCGGAGAGCGGTGAAAAAAGGTTCGCCAAATCGGTCAAGTATTTCGTCGACAATCCCAACAGTATTCTGACAGCTATTCTGGTAATGAACAACATAGTGAATATTCTCGCCTCTTCTCTCGCTACGCTTCTTGCAATCCAGCTTTTGCCGCAGAACTTTGCAGGCGTCGCCGCTGCGATCGTAACCGGTGTGATGACTTTTCTGATACTTGTCTTCGGAGAAATAACACCCAAAATCTTTGCCAGGGAGAACCCCGAGCGTTTTTTCAAGAGAGTTATAGTCTTTATTACCATCTTGACGTCTATTCTCAGGCCCCTGCTATGGTTACTTCTACGCATCTCAAATCTCTTCATAGTTATTTTGGGTGGAAAAAAGGTTTCGTACGCTCCCTTCATAACGGAGGACGAGATAAGATCTGCCGTGGACGCCGGGCACGAAGAAGGTGTGCTGCAGTCCGAAGAGAGAATGATCATGAAGAGGACTCTAGAACTCAAGGATATCTCTGTCAAGGAGATAATGACTCCTAGGGTCGAGATAGTTTCACTGGAAGAGGACGCACCACTCATAGAATTGATGAAGCTCGTGGAATCTGAAGGCTATTCGCGTTATCCTATCTACAGGGAGAATGTTGACAGGATAGTCGGGGTTTGTTATGCCAAGGACCTGCTCAATTTCATTCTAGACAGAAAGGACAATGATTTTCTCCAGATTACCCATGTCAAAGAGATAATGAGGGCACCTTACTTCGTTCCCGAAACGAAAAAGGTCGATGACCTGCTCAGAGAGTTCAAAGAGAAGAAGAACCATATGGCGATAGTTATCGACGAATACGGAGGGACGGCCGGACTGATAACCATGGAAGATGCTATAGAGGAGCTGACTGGAGAGATACTCGACGAATATGACGAAGAATCCGAAGAGATGATGATAGAAAAGCTCAGCGACAGTGAGTACATAGTCGATGGGATGACACCAATAAACGATATCGAGAGGGAGCTCGAGCAGGTCTTTCCCGACACTGAGTTCGAAACCATCGGCGGTTACCTGCTGGAGGTTCTTGAAAGGTTTCCCGAAGTAGGAGAGAAGATAATAGTCAACGGCTTCACCTTCGAGATCTTGGCCGCCGGAAAGAACAAAGTAGAAAAGATAAGGCTCAGCGTTGACAGGAGGAGCGTCGATGAAAGACAGTTCAAAGGAGAACATACTGATACAGAAAGCTATTGAAGCCATGGAGAACTCCTATTCCCCTTATTCTAATTTTCCAGTTGGAGCGGCTCTTCTAACGGAGGAGGGAGAGATTTTCACCGGTGCGAACGTTGAGAACGCCTCGTTTGGCTTGACGGTTTGCGCTGAGAGATCCGCGATAGTCTCGGCCGTATCCAGAGGGCGGAGAAATTTTAGGACCATAGCCATAACCAGCAAGAGAGACAAGCCGACCTCTCCATGTGGAATGTGCAGGCAATTCATGGCCGAATTCGGAGACTTCGAAGTGATACTGGTAGGGAAGGAAAGTGTTGTAAGAACCACGGTTTTCGAGCTTCTCCCAATGCACTTCGAACTGGAGGAGTGAAATGGAGATTTCGTTGCACAAAGAGGAGATCTTCTCCGGAAGAATATTGAAACTGGAGAGACATCTGGTGAGGTTGACAGACGATAGCGAAGCTTACAGAGAGGTGGTACGGCATCCCGGGGCCGTCGCCGTTGTAGCCTTCAAGGGAGAAGAACTCCTGCTGGTAAGGCAGTACAGGTTTCCCGTTCAGAAGTTCATGCTGGAAATACCGGCCGGTAAGTTAGATAGTGGAGAGAGCCCAGAGGACTGCGCAAGGAGGGAACTTCTCGAAGAAACCGGTTACGGACCGGTTGAACTTGAAAAACTGACGGTGATAGAGACTTCACCGGGCTTTTCCGATGAGGCGATCCATATTTTCACCTGCGAAGTCGAGAAAATTGGGGAGTCCGATCCCGACGAAGGCGAGTTCGTCGAACCGGTATTCATGAAAATCGAAGAAGTGGTAAAGAGGATAACAGATGGCAGCATAAGCGATAGTAAGACAATTTCCGGTGTTTTACTTGCTCTACGCAGAAAGGAGAGTCAACGACCCCCGGCAAAAGCCGTGAGCTAGTAGCTCTTGTTGACTAGCCTAAGTGTTTCGAGCACTACGTTACCGGCAAATGTATAGGCACCGTAGGATGCGTTCCCAAGTCTTACGCTCTGCGGTTAGTGGTTAAACAGTTCTGATGGGTAGGGACAGTGCTGCTAACGAGAAACTGTCGGATAACATTGGCGATGGGAGAATTACTCCGTAAGGAGGTGGGCTATATGTTAGTCTACGTTATTAACAGGCACGGGAAACCGCTAATGCCCTGTAAACCGCAGAAAGCAAGGAAGCTATTGAAAGAGCAGAAGGCTAAAGTGGTTAAAAGAACGCCATTCACCATTCAATTGTTGTACGGTTCCTCTGGATACAAACAAGATGTAATTCTCGGTGTAGATGCCGGAAGTAAGACAATAGGGCTATTGGCTACAACTGAGAACAAGGAAGTATTTTCAGCAGAAGTCGAATTGAGAACAGATACTGAGGTCGAACTTAAAGTCAAGCGCAACTCTTCATTCAGGGATGCAGCCTTTATGGGCATAATGCTATGGGCTTTCTACAACAAACTAAAAGAACTGTATTCAAATGTGTCTCTGACTTTTGGCTATATAACCAAGAATGTTCGAATTAAACACAATCTCGAAAAGTCGCACCGTATAGATGCCAGGTGCATCTCAGGAAACCCATCGACAAAAGAAAGCGATTGTTGGTACTT
>ERZ795051.157-NODE-157-length-106059-cov-38.436474_pt1 | contig 106059 bp, 85 predicted proteins | sample MGYA00375135_ERZ795051 | MGnify/ENA primary metagenome ERZ795051 (study PRJEB30180, sample SAMN05720222) | activated sludge metagenome | isolation source: Anaerobic digester | place: Japan | collected 2015-05-26 ... | reverse complement strand
CCCTATCACGCTCCTAACGCTCAGCCTTCCAGTCACGGTGACGGAGCCCTGGGCCGGCGGCACGCCGGCCTTGAGGGCGGGGGCGCGGGGGGGTAGACTGCCAGGTCCTGGGAGGCGCATGCTCGAGGCCATTTCCGAACGGCTCCAGAAGGTCTTCCGCACCCTGCGCGGCGAGGGGCACCTCACCGAGAGGCACCTCGACGAGGCGCTGGGCGAGATCCGCCGCGCCCTGCTCTCGGCCGACGTCGCTCTCGTCGTGGTCAAGGAGTTCGTGTCCCGTGTCCGCGAACGCTCGCTCGGCAAGGAGGTGCTCTCCTCCCTCACTCCCACCCAGCAGGTCGTCAAGATCGTCCACGAGGAGCTCACCCGGCTTTTGGGCGGCGAGCAGAAACCGCTCAGATTCAAGGGGTTCCCTGCTCCGATCATGCTCGTCGGGCTGCAGGGCACGGGCAAGACTACGACGGCCGCCAAGCTCGGGCTCTTCATCAAGACGAAGATCGGCAAGCACGTGCTGCTGGCTCCCGCCGACACCCAGCGCCCGGCCGCCCGCGAGCAGCTCGAGCAGCTCGGTCGCCAGGCAGGGCTGCCGGTGCTGGACACCCATGCGTTCGCGAGGCCGACCGACATCGCCCGCGCAGCCCTCGTGGAGGCGCGACGCAAGGGGTTCGAGGTGGTCGTCCTCGACACCGCCGGGCGCCTCCACGTCGACGACCAGCTCATGGCGGAAATCGCCGAGGTGCGGGACATCCTCAACCCGAGCGAGATCCTGCTCGTGGCGGACGCGATGACCGGGCAGGACGCGGTGCGGCAGGCCGAGGCGTTCGGCGCCAGGCTGCCGCTCACCGGCGTGATCCTCACCAAGCTCGACGGCGATGCACGCGGCGGCGCGGCGCTCTCGGTGGTCACGGTCACCGGCAAGGCGGTGCGCCTGGCCGGCGTGGGCGAGCGGCTGGAAGACCTCGAGCCGTTCCACCCCGACCGCATGGCGTCGCGGATCCTGGGCATGGGCGACATGGTCACGTTCATCGAGAAGGCCCAGGCCGCGGTGGACGAGAAGAGGGCCGCCGAGCTCGAGAAGAAGCTGCGCAAGGAAGGGTTCGACCTCGAAGACCTGCGCGATCAGCTCAAGCAAATGCGAGGTGGCGGCCTGCTCGGCCAGCTCGTGGATCTCCTCCCCGGCGCTCGCAACCTGCGCAACGTCGACGTGGACGAGCGCAAGCTCGTGCGCTTCGAGGCAATCATCGCCTCGATGACCGCCGTCGAGCGCCGCCGCCCCGACATCATCAACGGCTCCCGGCGCCGGCGCATCGCCCGCGGGGCGGGCACCACCGTCGAGGAGGTCAACCGGCTGCTGCGCCAGTACGCCGAGATGAAGCGCATGCTGCGCCGCTTCGGCTCGGGCGCCGACCCCCGGCGCGTCCTCCGGGGCATGGGCCTGTAGACGTGCGGCCGGACTCTGGTAGAATTCATCCTTCGCGGCGCAGCCGCGAAATGACGAAGGAGAGTGTCTGATGCTGATGATTCGACTGCGGCGCATGGGCTCGAACCGCCGTCCCGTGTACCGGGTGGTGGTCTCCGACGGTCGCCGGACGCCGACCGCCGCGGTGTTGGAAGAGGTCGGCTTCTACAACCCCCGATCCAACCCCGCCGAGGTCACCCTCGACCGCGAGCGCATCGCGTACTGGCTCGGGCGCGGGGCGCAGATGTCCGAGACCGTGGCCAGTCTGGTGAGTCAGTCGGCCAACTAGGCCGGCTTCGGGGTGTGACCTGGAGGCGAGCATGAAAGAGCTGGTCGAGCAGATCGCCCGGGCGCTCGTGGACCGGCCCGAGGCCGTGCGGGTCACCGAGGTGCGCGGCGAGAAGACCACGTTGCTGGAGCTGCGGGTGGCGCCCGAGGACCTGGGCAAGGTGATCGGCAAGCAGGGCAAGACCGCCCGCGCGATCCGGACGCTTTTGGCCGCAGCCGGCATGAAGGCCCACAAGCGCCTCGAGCTCGAAATCCTGGAGTGAGGCGTGTCCGATCCCGCCCCCCTGTGGCTGGCAGTGGGGCGTGTCAGCAAGCCGCACGGCGTCCACGGGGAGCTGGCGGTCGAGGTCGTCACCGACTTCCCGGATCGCCTCCAGCCAGGCGTCGAGGTCGGGCTCGGCAGCGACGCCCCGGCGCTCTTCCGCAAGGTCCTCACGGTCCGCTGGCACAAGGGCGCGTGGCTGGTCGCTCTGGAGGGCGTGCGGCGGCGCGAGGAGGCCGACGAGCTGCGGGGCTGGTGGCTGTTCCTGCCGGAGCTGCAGCCCTCGGAGCGGCCTCCGACCTTCTACTACGAGCACGAGCTGGTGGGGTGCATCTGCTGCCGTGAGGACGGGCGCGAGCTCGGCACCGTGCAGGCACTCGTCCCAGGAGCGCAGATGCTGCTGGCGGCGCGGACCGAAGCCGGCGGCGAAGTGCTCGTCCCGTTCGTGAGCCCGATCGTGGTGAGGGTCGATTTGGAGACCCGGCGGATCGTCCTGGATCCCCCATCCGGCCTGTTCGACGGCGATGCGCTGTGACATCCTGACGCTTTTCCCCGCTCCGGTGGAGGCCTACCTGGCGGTGGGCGTGCTGGGGCGAGCGGCGGCGCGAGGCACGCTCGACCTTCGCGTCCACGACCTCCGGCGCTGGGCGATCAATCGATACGGCCAGGTGGACGACGAGCCGTACGGCGGCGGACCCGGGATGGTGGTGATGGCTTCTGTGGTCGTGCCGGCCGTGCGCGAGCTCCTCGTAGCTGCCCAGGGCGACTGCCGCGTCGTGCTCCCCACCCCCCGCGGGCGGCGCTTCGACGATGCCGTCGCGCAGGAACTCGCCGGCGCGGGCCGGCTGGTCGTGGTGTGCGGGCGGTACGAGGGCATCGACGAGCGGGCCCACGAACTCCTGCAGGCCGACGAGATCTCGCTCGGCGACTTCGTCCTCTCCGGCGGGGAGCTGGCCGCCCTGGCCATCGTGGACGCGGTGGCGCGGCACTTGCCGGGGGTGGTCGGGGACGCCGGCTCGGTGGCCGCCGACTCCTTCACCTCGTGCCTGCTCGACCATCCCGTCTACACGAGACCGCCGACGTTCGAAGGCAGGGAGGTCCCGGAAGTCCTGACCTCGGGCCACCATGAGCGCATCCGGCGCTGGCGCCTCGAGCAGGCGGTGCGGCTCACCCTCCGGCGGCGCCCGGACCTGCTGCGCGCCAACTGGCGGCGACTGCCCGGCGAGGTCCGCCGGCTGGCGGCCGAGGTGGCGGCGCGCGAGGGCATCGACTGGCAGCCGCCTGATCCGGGCTGACTCGGGCTTGACCACACAAGAGGCGGACCGCACAATGCCTCCCACGATTCCCCGTCGCAAGGTCTTCGGGCGGCGGCGAGAAAAGGCAGGAGGTGGCGTTCATGAGCGAAAGGAAGTTCACCCCCTTCGTGCCCGCCCACGTGACCCAGTCGGAGTTCACGCTGCGGGCGCTCCTCATCGGTCTCGGCATGTGCGTGGTCCTGGGAGCGGCCAACGCCTACCTGGGCCTGCGCGCCGGCATGACGATCGCCGCGACGTACCCGGCGGCCGTCATCGGCATGGCGCTGCTGCGCATCGGCCGCGGCTCGATCCTCGAGGAGAACTTCGCCCGAACCGTCGGCTCCATCGGTGAGTCCGTCGCGGCCGGCGCGATCTTCACGATCCCGGCGTTCGTGATCCTGCAGCTCTGGCACTTCGACCGCGAGCACATGGTCCGCGAGTACCTGCTGGCCTCGGCGCTCATGGTCCTCGGCGGCATCCTGGGGATCATGTTCGTGACCGTCCTGCGCCGGGTCATGGTCGAGGATCCCTCGCTGCCGTTCCCCGAGTCGGTAGCCGCCTCCGAAATCCACAAGGCGGGGCAAAAGGGCGCCGAGGCGGCGCTCCAGCTCTTCCGCGCCATGGGCGTGGGGGCCGTCGTGCGGTGCCTGGATGCGCTGGGGATCTTTCGCTCTTCGAACGACTTCCATATCGCCGTCGGGAAGCTGAAGGACGGCTTCGTGCGCCTGGGGCTGACCGGCGACGCCAGGAAGATCACGGTCGGCGGGGTGTCGACGTTTTCGGCGCCCGCCGTGACGCCGGCGTACCTCGGCGTCGGCTTCATCATCGGCCCCGAGCTGGGCGCCCTCAACTTCGCCGGCGGCCTCCTGGCCTGGGGGCTGTTCGTCCCGCTGCTGATCTTCTTCCTCGGCCCGTCGATGATCGCCGACTACACGAGCGCCGACGGCGTCCAGAACTGGGCCGGTCTCGTCGGCCACCTCTACCGCTTCGTGGTCCGCCCGATCGCCGTCGGCGGCATGCTCGTCGGCGCCTGCTACACGCTGTACCGCATGCGGGCGCGGCTCGCCGCCGGCCTGAAGCGCTCGATCGCCGACGTCAAGAAGTCGGCCGTGGCCGAGGCGCCCACCGAGCGCACCGAGCTCGACCTTTCCTTCAAGGCCGTGCTGCTCGGGATCCTGGCCATCGTCTGCGCGATGGTGGCGGTGTACTACCTGTTCACCGGCGCCTTCGTGCCGGCCGCCGTGGCCGCTCTCGTCATGGTCATCACCGGCTTCTTCTTCGCCGCCGTCTCCGGCAACCTCGTGGGCACCATCGGCTCCTCCAACAACCCGCTGTCGGGCCTGACGCTCGCCACCACGATCGTGGCGGCGCTCACCATGGTCATCATCGGCGCCAAGGGCACCGAGGGTGTCGCGGCCGTGCTCGCGGTGGCGGCGATCGGCTGCGTCTCGGCGGCGGTCGCCGGCGAGATGCTGCAGGACCTCAAGGTCGGGCACATCCTCGGCGGCACGCCCTGGAAGATGCAGGTCGGCGACATCATCGGCGTGGTCGTTGCAGGCCTCGTGATGTTCTTCCCGCTCTATATGATGTACACCTCGGACGTGGCGCAGTTCGGGGAAGCCGGCGGGTTCGGCGGCCGGACCTACCCGGCGCCCCAGGCCGGCTTGATGGCGGCGCTCTCGCAAGGGATCGTCGGGGGCGAGATGGCGTGGCCTCTCGTGCTGGTCGGCATCGCGATGGGCATCTCCCTCATCCTCGTGCGGGTCAAGAGCCCGATGCTGTTTTCGGTCGGGATGTACCTGCCGCTCGAGACCACGTTCGCGATCTTCGTGGGCGGCGTGGTGCGCGGCATCATGGACAAGATCCGCGACAAGCGGGGCTACAACGAGGCGCAGAAGGCCCGCGTCGAGAACGCTGGCGTGCTGGCCGCCTCCGGCCTCATCGCGGGCGAGGCGCTCATGGGGCTGTTCGTCGCCGCGGTCGTCGGCCTGCGCTCCGAGCACGCCTTCTGGAACGTGCCGCAGCTCGCCTCCGTGGCCCCGTGGCTCGCCTTGCCGGTGGCCGCCTTCCTCATCTGGTACCTCATCGCGGTCCCGCTGCGCAAGGCCGGAGCCGCCGACGAGCCCGCACCCCCAACGGCAGTGATGTAGCGACCCCGTCGATTCTTCGCATCAGCACCACCCCGCCCGCCCCGCTGCGAGGGGCGGGCGTGCGTCATGGCTCGCCGTCGCTCGCCGTCGGCACGTCCAGGCATCCAGTCTCTCGCTGCCGCCGCGGGCGGTCACCGCAGCGGCGCCGGCTTTCTTCGTGCTCCTGCCCTCGTGACGATCGACGCGCCTCGGCGGGTCTCGTCATCTGCCATGTGGACGATGACCATCCACGATGTGAGTTCCGGTGCTTTCCTCAGGCTCGCGACCGACAGCCTCGGCGATCGCCTGCGTGTCAGGCCCGTGGTCGTGGTGAGCGGGGCTCGCCAGGCCCGCGAGAGCACCCTGCCAGGGGAGCTGTCGCCCGGGTACCGACGCGACCTCTCGTTTTCGACGATTTCGACGTGCTGGCCGCCGCTGGCCGCGACTCGCTCCCGCACACCGGATCCACCACCGAGTGGCTTGCACCCGGGGTCCCGGCCGCGCAGCAGGACTCCGGTGAGAGCTGCGGGCTAGGGACCGCCGCCGGCCAGCACCGCCCGCACCTTCGCAGCCAGTTCCTCGATGGTGAAAGGCTTCTGGATGAACGGGTTGCCGGGGTCGAGCACGCCGTGGTGGACGATGGCGTTGTCGGTGTAGCCGGACATGAAAAGCGCCTTGAGGTGGGGGTGGCGGAGCCGCAGGCGGTCCACCAGCTCCTTGCCGTTCATGCTCGGCATGACCACGTCGGTGAGCACCAGGTCCGGGCGCAGTCCCTGCTCCTCGACCAGTAGCACCGCTTCCCCACCGTTGGCCGCCACGCTGACCCGGTAGCCCAGCCGCTCCAGCAGCCCTTTGGTCAGGTGCCGCAAGCTGTCGTCGTCCTCCACCACCAGGATGTGTTCGCCGCCTGAAGGCGCCGGGGACGCCGTCGCGGCGGCGGGGACCTGAGGCTGCGCCTCGGTGGGGGGCAGATAGATCTTGAACGTCGTGCCCCGGCCGGGCTCCGAATAAGCCCAGATGTGACCATGGGACTGCTTGACGATGCCGTACACCGTGGACAGGCCCAAGCCCGTACCCTTGCCCCGCTCCTTGGTGGTGAAGAAAGGCTCGAACACCCGCGCCAGCGTCTGGTGGTCCATGCCGCAGCCGGTGTCGGTGATGGCGAGCAGCACGTAGCTCCCCGCTTCCATGCCCGGATGCGTGGCGGCGTAGTCCTCGTCGCGCCGCGCAAGGGTGGTCTCGATGAGCAGACGCCCGCCTTCCGGCATGGCGTCGCGGGCGTTCACCGCCAAGTTGATGACCACCTGGTCGAGCTGGCCGGGATCGAACAGGACGGGCGGCAGCCCGTCCGCCAGCACGAACGACAGCTCGATGTCCTCGCCGATCAACCGGCGAAGCATCTTCTCCAGATTGCGGAGGTGGTCGTTGAGATCCAGAACCTGCGGCTGGAGCGTCTGCTTGCGGCTGAAGGCCAGCAGCTGCCGGGTCAGGGCGGCCGAGCGTCGCGCCGCTTTGAGGATCTCCTCGGCCTTCCTGCGCATGGGGTCGTCCTTGTGGAGCTGGTAGAGCATGAGGTCGGCGTAGCCCATGATCACGTTGAGCATGTTGTTGAAGTCGTGGGCCACGCCCCCCGCCAGCCGGCCGATGGACTCGAGTTTCTGGGCCTGCAGCAGTTGCTCCTGGAGCTTCGCCCGTTCTTCCTCCGCCCGCTTGCGCTCGGTGAGGTCGGTCACCACCGCCAGGGTACCGGCGAAGCGCCCAGTGACGGAATCGAACCGAGGGCGCCCCCCCAACAGGACGGCGACCCGGCTGCCGTCGCGCCGTTCGAGCTCGAGCTCGTAACGGTGGCTCTCCCCCGCGGCCCGCCGCACCTCGGCCTCGCGCGCCGCCGCCTGGTGCTCGGGCGCCACGAACGTCAGCCACGATCGGCCCACCAGCTCTTCCTCGGCGTGGCCCAGCATGCCCGCCAGGGCGCGGTTGGCGAAGGTGATCCGCCCCTCGGCGTCGGTCAGGATGAGCCCTTCGGTCACGTCCTGGACGATGCTCTCGTACAGCTCGCGCAGGCGCCACAGCTCCTCTTCCGCCTGCTTGCGGGCGCTCACGTCGCGAACGATGCCCTCGATGGCCACGAGCCTGCCTTGCTCGTCGTAGACGGGAACGTTGCGCTGCTCGGTCCACACGATGGATCCGTCCTTGTGGAACCAGCGCAAGAGGAGGGGCCTGTCAAAGGGCACACCGCCCCGCGCCACCCCCTCCAGGAGGTGGCGGTCGTCGGGGTGGATGAGCTTGAAGCCCAGATCGGGGTCGGCGTAGTGCTCCTCCGGGGTGAACCCCGTGATGGCGGTGGCCGCCGGGCTCACGTAGGCGAACCTGCGCTGCGGGACGAACTCGTAGCGGTAAATGAGGTCCTGAGCGTTTTCCGCCAGGCGTCGAAAACGAGCCTCGCTTTCCCGCAGCGCCTTCTCGGTTTCCCGCCGCTGGGTGATGTCTTCCACCACGCCCTCGATCCACCCGCATTCCGGGTAGATGCGGGCGGAGTAGCGGGCCCAGAAGATCGAGCGGTCCTTGCGGTAAAGGCGCGCCTCGAAGTTCTCGATGGACCCGTCGCGGCGGAGGCGCTCGAGCATCCGCTCCCGGGTGCCGGGATCCACGTAGCTTTTCTTCGTGGCAAATCGAGCGATCAACTCCTCGCGGCTGCCGTAGCCGAACATGCGGGCCAGTCGTTCGTTGCTCTCGAGGATCTTGCCGTCCTCGATGCGAGTGCGGAACAGCCCCACCTGGGCGTTTTGAAAGAGGTTCCGGTAGGTTTCCTCGCTTTGCCGGAGCTTCTCCTCGGCGAGTTTCCGATCGGTAATGTCGGAGTGGGTGCCGACAAAGCGCAGCGGCTTGCCGCCAGGGTCCCGCGCCGTGATCTGTCCCTTGCCCAGCACCCAGAGGTAGGTGCCGTCCTTCCTACGAAAGCGGAACTCGACCTCGAAGCGGTCCGTTCGGCCGGCGAGGTGGCGCTCCGCCTCGGCCATCACGCGAGGGAGATCGTCGGGGTGGACTCGCCGCTGGAACTCCTGCAGCCGGTGCGGAAACTCATCCACCTGGTAGCCGGCCATGAGGTAGTACCGGGGATCGAAATACACGTCATCGGTCGCGAGGTCCCAGTCCCAGAGCCCGTCGTTGGCGACGGTCATGGCCAGACGCAGGCGCTCTTCACTGAGCTGCAAGGCTTCTTCCGCCCGCTTCCGCGGGGTGGTCTCGCTGACGACGTGAACGACGCCCTCGAAACGCGCCTGCTCATCGAGGAGCGGATTCGCCGTCACCTCGAACCAGCGGACCCCGATCGACATCTCCATCGTCTCCCGACGCAGGCTCTGCCGGGCGCGCAGCATCGGGCAGTGCGGGACGGGACCGCCGGTGCCGTGCACGGCCTCCCAGCAAAGCTGACCGACCAGCTCCTCCGGGCTCTTCCCGAACAGCCGTCCCGCCGCCTGGTTGGCGCGTACGATCCGGCCGTCACGGTCCTCGACCCAGACGGCGTCGTCCAGACCGTCGAAGGTGGTCTGCCACAACCGCGCCAGGCGCTCGTTCTCCTCCACCAGCGACTGCAAGCGCACGGCCAGAGGCCCCTCGGGGCCAATGACCCGATCGACCTCACCCCGGCGCAGCGCCTCCAGCGCCGCCTCGGCGCGGGCCAGTCGCTGCTCCAGTTCCTCGTAGGAGGGCCTGCCGTCGCTCATCCCGGCCTCCCGTCCCGGGCGGCGAGGCCGAGGGCGGCCAGCACGGTCGCCTCGTCGCGCGTCGAATCCACGATGACGCGTGTGCCGGGGCGGTCGACCACCAGGGTCGGCACGACGAGGATCCCGTTCGCGAGGGCGACGGGATACTCTTCCATGACGTCCACCACGGCAATCCCATGCCGGCCCGGAAGAGGGCGCTCGGCCTGGCGCAGCGGCCTGCCCGCGAAGAACACCGACCAAGCTTTCTCGCTGCCGCACCCCCCGTGCGTTGCCTCGTGCATACCAACACAGTCTCGGTGGGGCCAGCCCCCGTGTCAATGCGCCGCCTCGACACGACTGCAGCATCCTCCACCCCGATGAAGAACGTACGGGCACGGGGCCTGCCAGCTTTCTTCGAGCCGGGGCCGGACCTCCAGGCTCAAGATCTGGCGCGCCGGGACCAGCGTGGCCACCGGCGATGTGGCGCGGGGTCGACTCGTCCGTAAGCCCGCCGACTGGCAGCCCGGAAGCGGAGTCGGGTACGCTATCCTCAGAACAAGGAATGGGAGGCGCTTGATGGACCCGTTGCAGGTGCTGATCATCGAGGACTCGGGTCAGGACGCTGCGCCGATCGAGCGGGAGCTGGTCACGTTGTGTGCCGAGGTCGACGTCAGCCTGGTCACGTCCGAGACACGGGTGTGTGCTGCGCTCGAGGGTCGACAACCAGATCTCGTCCTCATGGACGCCGCACCGCGCGGCTGCAGCGCTCTCGAGACGCTCGCGGTCCTCCGCCAGAGATGGCCGGAGGTGCCCGTCATCGTGGTCTCCGGAAGCGTCGGCGAGGAGTGCGCCGCCGAGCTGCTCCGCGCCGGCGCGAACGACTTCGTGCTGAAGTCGAACCTGGCCAGGCTCGGCCCGGTGGTGGAGCGGGAGCTGACTGCAACGCACCTGCGGCGGCAGACGCAGGAGGCGGAGCGGCAGCGCAGAAAGACCGACGAGCGCTACCGCCGGCTCATCGAGACCGCCGAGGAAGGCGTCTGGGAAGTGGACAGCGCGATGCGGACGACGTTCGCCAACCGCCGGCTGGCGGAGATGCTCGGCACCTCGCCCGAGGCGATGCTCGGGCTCGTGGTGGACTCGTTCGTGCACCCCGACGAGCGGGCGGACCATGCCGCCAAGATTCTGCAGCGGCGGCAGGGGCAGGCCGGTCGCTACGAGAGACGCCTCGTGCGGGCGGATGGCTCCGACCTCTGGGCGCTTGTGGCCGCGACGCCGATTCTCGGGCCGAACGGCGAGTTCCAGGGCGCCCTCGCCATGCTCACCGACATCACGGACCGCAAGCTCGCCCAGGATGCGCTCCGGGCGTCGGAGGAAAGGTACAGGGTCCTCGTGGAGGCGGCCGGCGAGGGGATCTGTATCGCCCAGAGCGGAAGGCTGCGATTCGTCAACCGGAGGTTGTGCGAGATGACCGGCCACTCGCGCGAGGAGCTGCTGGCGATGGACCTCGCGGAAAGGATCCATCCGGAGGACCGTGAGATGGTCCTGGCACGCCATCGAGCGCGACTGGCCGGCGAGGAGGTCCCCCAAATCTACGATTTCCGTTTCATCACCAAGGGCGGCGAGACCCGGTGGGCACAGAACTGCGGAACCGTGGTGACCTGGGACAACCGCCCCGCGACCCTCAATTTCCTCGTCGACGTCACGGCACGCAAACACGCGGAGCGCGAGCTGAGCGTCCGCAGCGCGGCTCTCGAGGCCGCAGCCAACCCGATCCTCATCCTGGACAGCCAGGGCATCGTGGAGTGGGCCAACCCGGCGTTCACGAGTCTGACCGGGCGGAGCCTCGGCGACGTGGTCGGGAAGCCCCTGCGGGAAATCCAGCCGGGGCAGACGGGCCATGGCGGCGAGATGGACATCTGGAAAGCCATGGCGCTCGGCCGGGTGTGGCGAGGCGAGGTTCCCTCCAAGCGCCGGGACGGCACCTCGTACATCGAGAGGACCACCCTCACGCCGGTCCGCGACGAGAGCGGAGCCGTCACGCACTACATCGCCATCAGGGAGGACGTGACCGAGCAGCGCGAACGCGAGCAGCAGCGGTTTCAGGCCCTCAAGATGGAGGCGATCGGGAGGCTGGCTGGCGGTGTCGCCCACGACTACAACAACACCCTGCAGGCCATCCTCTCCCTCGCTCAGGTCCTGCGCCTGACGGAAAACGACGCGAAGAGGAAACGTCGGCTCCTCGATATCGAGGAGCACGTGCAGCGCGGGGCCCAGCTCGCGAGGCAGCTCCTGCTTTTCTCGCGCCGAGAGACGTCCCGGCCCGAGCGGCTGGACCTGGGCGACGTGGTCGAGGCTGCGACCAACCTCGTGCGCCGCGTCGTCCGCGAGAACGTCCAGCTCTCGGTCGAGCGCGCGAAGGACCCGGTGCCGGTCGTGGCCGATCGGGGACAGCTCGAGCAGGTCGTGGTCAACCTGGCGATGAACGGTGCCGAAGCCATGCCGGGTGGCGGCCGGCTGGTGGTGAAGACCGCGGCGTGCCAGCCCGACTGGGCGTCGCTCGAGGTGGAGGACACCGGCAGCGGCATTGCACCCGAGATCAGGCCCCACATTTTCGAGCCGTTCTTTTCGACCAGGGGCAGCGGCCGCGGGACCGGCCTGGGGCTGGCCGTCGTGGAGGGGATCGTGCGCGGGCTCGGGGGCCGGATCGAGGTGGACACGGAGGTCGGTCGCGGCACGCGGTTTCGGATCCTCATCCCGCTCGCGGCCGGCACCGGCGCCGACGATCTCGACACTGCCTTGCCGGTCGAGGACATGCCGCCGTGCGGTGCACACGAAAAGGTGGTCCTCATCGAGGACGAGGCGGGTGCCCGCGAGGGTCTGGCCGAGGCGCTGACCATGCTCGGGTACGACGTGACCGCCGTGGGCAGCGCTGAGGAAGCGTTGGCTCTGCCGACCGTGCCGGCGATGGAAGCCCTTATCAGCGATCTCGCCTTGCCGGGTGCGAGCGGGGCCGAGGTCGCCCGGGAGCTGAGCGGGCGATGGCCGGGGCTGGCGGTCATCCTCATGTCCGGCTACGTGGACGACGAGACTGTCCAGAAGCAAGCGCGCGACGGATCGCTGCGCTTCCTGCCCAAGCCTTTCGAGACCGCGCGGGTCGCCGAGGAGCTGCGAGCCGCGCTGGCGGCAAGCAAGGGGCGCAACCGCGCCGCGCCAGCGGCGCCCGCCACCGGCGCGGGGACCGGCCCGGAGACCGTTTCAGGGGGAGGCGATGATGGAACATAGCGTGCCGGGTGCGGTGCTGGACGCTCTCGACGAGCCGATCCTCGTGCTGGGAGCGTCCTGGCAGGTCGAGCACGTCAACGACGCGATGCGGCGCTGGATGGCGAGGGCGGGCGTCGAGGTCGAGCCGCTGCCCCGCCCGCTCGGCGAGCTGGCTTGCGCGCTCGGGGCGGCGACGCAAGACATGGTGGCCGAGGTGGCCGCCAGCGGCCAGAGTCGAGAGACCGTCGAGGCGGTGCAGATCGGGCCTCGGCTCGTGTGGCTGCAGACGCGGGTGGCGCCGCTCGCCAACGAGGTCGCGACCGCCAGGGTGGTGGTCCGGCTCCGGGACGTGACCGACCCCGTGCGGGTCGAGCGGCTCCTCCACGTCAAGGACGCAGTGCTCGAGGCAAGTTGCACGGCGCTGGGCTGCGCCGATCCGGGCGGCCGCCTCGTCTATGCCAACGGCGCCCTGCAGACCATGTTCGGCGCCTCGCACCGCAGCAAGCTGACCGGCCGGGCTCTCGACGAGCTCTTCGGCTCGGCGGAGATGGCGCACGCCATGATGGCCGAAACCTCCGCCGGGAAGCGCTGGGTCGGAGAGCTGCACGCCCGCCGCTTCGGGGGAGCCTGGTTCGCGGCCCAGGTTATTGCGTGTCCCACTCCCGCCAAGGGCCGGACGGGCGGCCTGGTCGTGCTCACGTTCACCGATCTGACCGAGCGCGTGAAGATCGAGGACGCGCTCGGCGAAAGCGAGGCGACGACCCGCATCTTGCTTGCCGCCAACCCGGATCCGGTCTTTCTGCTCAGTTCCGAAGGCGAGGTGCTGGCGCTCAACCCGGCCGCCTCGCAAGTGCTCGGGGAGAGTGCCGAGGGGGCCCTGGGGCGGAACATCGCCCAGTGTGTGCCGGGGCCGAGCGGGGAGTTGCTTGGCGAGCACCTGCGCGGGGTGCGCGATGCGAGGCGACCCGTTCGCTACGAGGACACGCTCGATGGCCGCGATTTCGATCACTGGATCGTGCCGATCAGCGACGGGCTGGGCGGGGTGTCGCGACTGGCGTTGTTCTCCCGCGACATCACCGAGCGCAAGGCCGCGGAGGCCGCCCTCGTCGCCACCAACCAGATGCTCTCGGCACTCATCGAGGCGTCGCCCCTGCCCATCGTGGCGCTCACGCCTCAGCAACGGGTGACGCTGTGGAGTCGGGCCGCCGAGCGGCTTTACGGCTGGACGGAAGCGGAAGCGGCGGGGCTGCCGCACCCGGCCGTACCGCAGGATGCCGTTGCGACCTACCGGGCCTCGCTGGCGGCGGTGATCAGGGGCGAGGTGAAGGGAGGGGTCGAGCAAAGGCGGGTGTGCAAGGATGGTCGAGCCCTCGACGTTCTCCTCCACCTCGCGCCGCTCTTCGACGCTGCGGGTCAGGTCACGGGTGCCATGGAGATCGGAGAGGACGTCACCGAGCGAAAGCGGATGCAGGACCACATCTTCGAGACCCAGAAGATGGAGGCTCTCGGACGGATGGCAGCGGGGTTCGGCCACGACCTCAACAACCTCCTGCAGGCCAACCTGGGCCTGGCGCAGGTGCTCCGCGAGCGGTACACGGATCAGGCTCGGGTGCTCCAGGGCGCCGACGAGCTGGAGGACCTGGCGCGCCGGGGCGCCGCCCTCCTGCGGCAGTTGCTGCTCTTTGCCCGACGGGTACCAGTCAAGGTCGAGAATATCGACCTCAACTCGCTGGTGCGCGAAGCGCGCGAGCTTGTGAGAACCATGCTCTCCGAGAGCATCCACGTGGAGCTCGACCTCGTTTCCGGGCTGCTGCCGGTCGAGGTGGACCGGGAGAAGATGCTGCACGCCCTCATCAACCTGGCCGCCGGCGCGGCGGAGTCGATGCCGGACGGCGGCCGCCTGCGAATCGAGACCGGGCGCACGACCGCCGGCGCGACCGTCACGATCCGGGACACCGGCAAGGGCATCGAGTCCGACGCGCTCGCGCATCTGTTCGAGCCGTTCTTCTCGGTCCGCGGAAAGCCTGTCGGGAGCGGCCTCGATCTCGCCGTCGCACGGGAAATCGTGGCTCAGGCCGGGGGGGCGATCGAGGCGTTCAACCAGCCGGAGGGCGGGAGCGCCTTCCGCGTCCTGCTGCCCTACGGTGATGCCGACAGCCTCACGGCGGACGAGTTCGAGGGGGTCGTCGCCGTCAACGATGTCGCCGGCCGCGGCGAGAGGGTGCTCATCGTCGAGGACGAGCGGACGGCCAGGGAGGTCTTTGCGGAGGTGCTGGGCGACCTCGGATACCGGGTCGTGGCGCTGGGCTCGAGCGAGGAGGCCGGAGCGCTCCCGAGCGAACCGGCGTTCGACGTCCTCCTGACCGACATCGTCCTGCCGGGTGCCTCGGGGCTCGACCTCGCGCGAGGGCTGCGTGATCGGTGGCCCGCCTTGAAGGTCGTTCTGATGTCCGGGTACTCCGACCCACAGACGCTCGGGGCGTTGGCCCTCATCCGCGCCGAGTACCTGCAGAAGCCGTTCGACATGGAGACGCTGGCCCGGGTCCTGCGCTCCGTCCTGGAGTCCGGGCGCGGCGAGCGGGCGAGCCAGGAGGCACGGGGGCAGGCCGAGCCGGGGAGATGAGATGGCCGAGCGCGTGAAGGTTCTGGTTGTCGAGAACGCGGGGGATGCCGGGCTGCTCCTCGACGAGCTGCGACGAGCCGACCCGGGCATCGATGCGGAGACCGTCGCCACGGAGCCGGAGCTGCTGGCTGCCCTGGCCGGAAGCAGTCCGGACCTCGTGATCTCGGGCCTCACCCTCGCCTCCTTGACCGGGATGCGGGTGCTGGCTCTCGTCCGGGAGCATGCGCCGGGCGTGCCCGTCCTCCTCGTCACCGGCTCGGCCGAGGAGGCGAGCGCGGTCGAGTGCATGCGACGCGGCACAGTCGGCTGCATCCGCAAGGAGCACATCGGCAGGCTGGGCACGGCGGTGCGGGACGCCCTCCGGCAACGGGGAGACAGCGTCGCCCCCACGCTCGCCGAGCCGGCGTCGGCCGTCTCGGAGCGGCAGTACCGGGCGTTGTTCGAAAGCGCGAGCGACGGCATTCTGGTCCTCCGCGAAGGCCTCGTCATCGACGCCAACCCGGCCGCCGAGGCGCTCTTCGGCAGCAGGCGCGAGGACCTGCTCGGCAAGCACCCGGGCGAGCTTTCCCCGCCGTTGCAGCCCGGGGGAGAAGCCTCGAGGACCCTGGCGGCCCAGGCCATCGCCGAGGCGCTCGCGGGACGGGTCAGGCGCTTCACGTGGGTCCACGCGACGCTGGACGGCCGGCAATTTACCGCCGAGGTCAGTCTGTGCCCGGTTCGAGTCGGGGCCGAGACACTGATCCAGGCCATCGTGCGCGATCTCAGTCAGCGCCAGCAGGCGGACGAGGAGATCCGCCGTCATGCGCAGATCCTGGAGAGGATCTTCCAGATGCTGCCGGTGGGAGTCTGGCTCACCGATGCGGAAGGCAAGCTCCTGCGCGGGAACCCGGCCGGAATCCGCATCTGGGGCGGCGAGCCGCAGGCCGGCGGGTATGGCGTGCTCGCCGCTCGCCGCCTGCCCTCCCGCGAGGAGGTCCAGCCGGCGGAGTCGGCGCTCGCCCGCACGATCCGCCACGGCGTCACGGTGCTCGGCGAGTTGCTGGAGATCGACGCCCTCGACGGCGTGCAGCGGATCATCCTCAACTCCACCGCGCCGCTGCTGGACGCACGAGGGCAGGTCGAGGGAGCGATCATCGTCAACCAGGACGTGACGGACCGCGTGCGTGCCGAGGAGGCGCTGTGGGAGAGCGAGGAGCGCTACCGTTCGCCTTTCGAAGGGGTGCCGATCGGCGTCTACCGGGCCACGCCCGACGGCCGCATTCTCATGGCCAACCAGACCCTCGTGGCGATGCTCGGGTTCTCGTCGTTCGACGAGCTGGAGAAGCGTGATCTGGAAGAAGCCGGGGACGAACCCGGCTACTCGCGGGCCGTCTTCAAGGCACGGCTCGAGCGGGAGGGGGCGGTACGCGGTGCGGAGTCGGTCTGGACGCGGGCCGACGGCTCCCCGATCCACGTCCGCGAGTGGGCGCGAGCCGTGAGAGGACCCGACGGGCGCGTGCTGTGCTACGAGGGAGCGGTCGAGGACATCACCGAAAACAAGCGCCTGCAAGAGCAGCTCCTCCACGCCCAGAAGATGGAGGCGGTGGGGCGGCTGGCGGCTGGCGTGGCGCACGACTTCAACAACCTCCTGCAGGCGTTGCTGAGCCTGTCGGAAGTGCTGCGGCGCCGCAGCCACGATGCGGCGCGCGTGGGCGCCATCGCCGAGGAGCTCGGCCAGCACATCCGGCGCGGCACGGCGCTGACCCGCCAGCTCCTGCTGTTTTCCCGGCAGGAGACGGTGAAGCCAGGAAAGCTGGATCTCGTCGAGCTGGTGGAGAGCTCCAGGCGGTTGCTGAGCCACCTCCTGCGCGAGAACATCGCGCTCTCGATCGAGGCTGGATGCGGGCCTTTGCGGCTCACCGCGGATCGCGGGCAAATCGAGCAGGTGCTCATGAATCTGGTGGTCAACGCCGCCGACGCCATGCCGGAGGGCGGGCGGCTCGTCATACGGTGCGGCGCGGCCCCCGCCGACATGGTGTTCATCGAGGTGCAGGATACGGGTGCCGGGATGCCGCCGGAGGTCCTCGAACGCATCTTCGAGCCGTTCTTCACCACCAAGACCCCCGGCAAGGGGAGTGGCCTGGGGCTGGCCGTCGTGCACGGGATCGTGGCCCAGCACGGCGGCCGTGTCGAGGTGCAGAGCCAGGAGGGCGTCGGCACCACGTTCCGCGTCTTGCTCCCGGCTCAGTTCTCCGGGGAGTATCCCAGGGTCGAGCTCGCCGCGTCGGAGCCAAAGGGGACGCCTGGCGGGAGGGGGGAGCGGGTGCTCGTGGTGGAGGACGAGCCGGCGGCGCGGCAGGGGCTGGTCGAGCTGCTCGAGGTGCTCGGCTACGAGGTGGTGGCGGTGGGGAGCGGCGAGGAGGCTGGATGCCTTGCGGTGCAGCCCGGGTTCGACCTGCTCCTCACCGATCTGATGCTGCCCGACGTTTCGGGCGCCGATCTGGCCGCGTCGCTGGCCGAGAGGTGGCCGGCGATGAAGATCATCCTCATGTCCGGCTACACCGAGGACGAGTACGTACGCCTGGGCGCCTTCGCCGGCGTGGTGCGCTACTTGCAAAAACCGTTCGACGTCGAGACGCTGGCGCGCGAAGTCCGCGAAGCTCTGGACGGCCGCAATGAGTGATCCGCCCATCGAGGGATGGATTGCCCCGCCGAGCGTCCCCGGCCTGGGTCGCGTGTGGCAGTGGGTGGCGGCGGGTGTCCTCCTGGCCATGGCGGGTTTGGTCGTCGCCGGAGGGGCCGTCGCCTTCCAGAGGTATCGCCAGGAACAGCGTCAGGAGGCGGAGGCGCTCCTCGCCTCGGTGGCCGATCTCAAGGTGGGCGAGCTCGTGCAGTGGCGGCGGGAACGCCTGCACGACGTACAGGCCATGCAGGAAAACCCGGTCTTTGTCGACCTCGTGAGCCGTGCCCTGGCCGGGGGGGGCCGGCTCGGGGACCAGCGCCAGCTCGAGGGCTGGCTCGTAACCGTTCGACGCGTGTACGACTACGACCTGGTCCTGCTGCTCGACGCCCGAGGGAGGCTGCTGGCCTCCTCCCCGCAGGCGGTCGCCGTCCCGTCGCACCTGGAGAACGACGCCCCGGCGCTCGTCGCGGCAGGACAGGCATGTGTCCTCGACTTTCACCGTGAAGAGACCGGCGACAAGGTCTACCTGGGGGTGGCGGCGCCGATCGGCGCCGGCGAGGGCGATGGCACGCGGCGCGCCCTCGTGGTCGCCCGCATCGACCCGTCTCGCTATCTCTACCCGCTCATCCAGAGGTGGCCCACCGCCAGCCGCAGCGCCGAGACCCTGCTCGTGCGCCGGGAAGGCGACGAGGTCGTTTACCTCAACGAGCTGCGTTTCGCCCCCGGCTCGGCACTGCGACTGCGGCGCCCGCTGGCCTCGCCCGCGCTCCCGGCCGCTCTGGCCGCCGCCGGCAGGAGCGGGCTCATGGAAGGGAAGGACTACCGGGGTGTGCGGGTGCTGGCAGACATGCGGCGGATCCCCGGCTCGAACTGGGCGCTCGTGACGCGAGTGGATCTCGACGAGATCGAGGCGCCGGTGCGCAAGCACACGGCTCTCCTCGCGGGCCTCGTGGCCGCGATCGTGGCGCTGCTGGGTACCGGCTGGGTCGTGCTGTGGCGCCAGCAACGGGTGCGCTACTTCCGCCAGCGCTTCGAGGTCGAGCGCCAGTACAGGGTGTTGTTCGAGCACATGGCCGAGGGCGTGGTGCTGCACGAGCTGGTGTATGGAGCGTCGGGCAAGGCGGTGGACTACCGCATCCTGGACTGCAACCCGGCGTCGGAGCGCCACACCGGGATCCCCGTCGAGCGAGCGCGCGGGGCGCTCGGAAGCCAGCTTTACGGCGGCGACGGGGCGCCGTACCTGGACGTCTACACCCGAGTGGCCGAGACCGGGCAGCCTCATCGGTTCGAGGCGCACTTCGCTCCCTTGCAGCGCCACTTCAGCATCTCCGTCGTCTCGCCCTGGCGCGGCGTGTTCGCCACGGTCTTCGAGGACGTCACGGAGCGCAAGCGGCGCGAGCAGGAGTTGCGGCAACGAACCGAGGAGATGGAGTGGTTCACCTACACCATCTCCCACGACCTGAGGAGCCCGCTGGTGACGGTGCAGACCTTCCTGGGCTACCTGGCCCAGGACCTCGAGAACGACAACCATGACCGGGTGAAGCAGGACATGTCGTACATCGCGGGAGCGGCGGAGCGGATGGCTCGCCTGCTGGACGAGCTGCTGCGCCTGTCTCGCCTTGGCCGGCTGATGAACCCGCCAGTCGTAGTCACCCTGGGGGAGCTGGCAGCCGATGCGCTCGCCGCCGTGGCGGGACGAGCCGCCGCCAGAGGCGTGGAGATCGTCGTGGAGCAGGGTGAGACAGTACTGAAAGGCGATCGTCCGCGCCTGGTCGAGATCTGGCAGAACCTCCTGGACAACGCGATCAAGTTCATGGGCGAGCAGCCTCACCCTCGGGTCGAGGTGGGGGTCGAGGAACACGCGGAAGACACGGTCTTCTACGTTCGCGACAACGGGCAGGGTATCGACCCCAGGCACCGGGACAAGGTGTTCAATCTCTTCGAGCGCCTGGAGGCCCGCGGCGAGGGGACGGGGCTCGGGCTGGCGATGGCAAGGCGCATCGTCGAACTCTACGAGGGACGGATCTGGGTCGAGTCGGCAGGCGTCGGCCAGGGCAGCTGTTTTCGGTTCACCCTGCCGGCGGCGCTGATGGCGACCCGGGCGGGAGGAACATCATGAAAGGCGATCCGCTCACCATTCTCCTGGTCGAAGACGACGATGCCCACGCCGAGATCGTGAGGCGGAACTTCGAAGGCTTCAGAGTGGCCAATCGCCTCGTCCGGCTCGAGGACGGGCAGGCGGCGCTCGATTACCTCCTGCACGAGGGGGCGTACGCCGCGGTGCCCCCTTCTCGTCCCGTCCTCGTGCTGCTGGACCTGCGGCTGCCGAAGGTGGACGGGATCGAGGTCCTGCGCCGGATCAAGACCCACCCCGAGCTGTCGCGGATCCCGGTCGTGGTGCTCACCACGTCTTCGGCCGAGACGGACATGGTCCAAGCCTACGACTGTCACGCCAACTCGTACCTGGTCAAGCCGGTCGAGTTTCCGAAGTTCGTCGCTCTCATGGAGACACTGGGCTACTACTGGCTCGCCTGGAACCGGCATCCTTTCGCGGAGTAGGCCATGAAGGCACGCGCGGCAGTCCGAGTCCTGATCGTCGACGACGAGCTCGCCCATGCAGAGGCGATACGGCTGGCCTTCGAGAGAGAGAGCCCTGAGGTCGAGATCCAGATCGTGTCCTCGCTCGCGGCCAGCCGCGCAGCCGTGGCGACCTGGGGCCCTGATCTCGTTCTCATGGATGTCCGACTGCCGGACGGGAATGCGGTGGAAGCCCTCGAAGCTGGAACGATCACCCGCAGCGTGCCGGTTCTGGCCATGACGAGCTACGGCGACGAGGGCATTGCGGTCCGGGCGATGAAGGCCGGCGCCTTCGACTACATCGTGAAGTCCGCCGAGAGCTTCCGGAACATGCCCCGGACCGTCGCCCGGGCGCTTCGAGAGTGGACGACGGTCACCGCCAAGGCCCGCGCCGAGGAGGCGCTCCGCGAAAGCGAGCGGCGGTTCGAGATCCTGACGCAGGTCTCTCCGGTGGGGGTGTTCAGGACGGATCGCCACGGCGCGACGACGTTCGTCAACCCCAAGTGGTGCGAAATCGCAGGGATGCGAGCCGAGGACGCCCTGGGTCACGGATGGCTCGCGGCCGTTCACCCGGAGGATCGGGAGTGGGTGCGGGCCGGCTGGCAGGAGCAACCGCCAGAACGGCGCACGTTGACGGCGGAGTACCGCTTCCTGCGCCCCGACGGCTCGGTGGCCTGGGTTATGGGGCAGGTCGTGCCGGAAACCGACGCCGAGGGCCTGCTGACCGGGTTCGTGGGCACGCTCACCGACATCACGGCGCGAAAGCTTGCCGAGGAGGCGCGCGAACGCGCCGAGGCCGCCTTGCTACAGGCCCAGAAGCTGGAGTCCGTGGGCCGGCTGGCCGGCGGGGTCGCCCATGACTTCAACAACGTTCTCCAGGCGATGATGGCGACGGTGCAGTCGCTGCTGCTACGGTCTCCCGATGCGGCCACGGCGCGGGCCGCCGCCGAGATCGAAAAGCACGTCAGGCGAGGTGCGGCGCTGACCCGGCAGCTGCTCCTGTTTTCGCGGCGCGAGCCACCCAAGATCGAGCCCGTGGACATCAACGAGCTGGTGCGAGAAGCGGCTGTCCTCTTGCGGCGCCTGCTGCCGGAAAACATCGCGTTTGCAACCGAGTTCGTGCCCGGGGACGCGCTCGTTGACGGGGACCGCGGGCAGCTCGGCCAGGTTCTCATGAACCTGGCCGTGAACGCGCGGGACGCCATGCCGGGCGGGGGGCGGTTGCTGGTACGGGTGGGGCTTCGCGGCGACGCCGAGGCGTTCATCGAGGTCTCGGACACCGGCACCGGGATGCCGGCGTCGGTGCGGGAGAGAGTTTTCGACCCGTTCTTCACGACCAAGGGGGCCGGCCACGGTACCGGGCTGGGGCTGGCGGTGGTGCATGGCATCGTGACGCAGCACGGGGGTCACATCGAGGTCGAGAGCGAACCCGGCCGCGGGAGCACGTTTCGCGTTGTGCTGCCACGAGGAACGACAGGGCGAGCGGTCGAGCCCGAAGACGAGACCGGGCAGCCTCCCGCTCGCGGCCGTGGGGAGCGCGTGCTCGTCGTCGAGGACGAGGAGAGCGCGCGGGAAGGGCTGGCCGAGCTCCTCGACCTGCTCGGATACCAGCCGACAGCGGTGGCGTGCGCCGAAGAGGCACTCGCTCTCCCCCAGGCGCCGGCGTTCGATGTGCTCGTGTCGGATCTCATGCTGCCCGGAATGTCAGGGGGGCGGCTGGCCTCGATCCTCCTGGCGCGGTGGCCGGCGCTGCGGGTCATCCTGATGTCGGGCTACCTAGAGGACGAGCGCGTGCAGCACGAGGTGCCGCCCGGGGTGAGGTTCCTGCAGAAGCCGTTCGACGCAGAGGCGCTGGCTCGCGAGATCCGGCGGGCGCTCGAAACCCGCACGAGCTGACAGCCATGCACCGCCCCCGCTATGGGAGGCCGCCGCCCCGGCCACGGCGGTCCCCCGGAGAGGCTCACGAATCGGCCTGCCTTGCGGCCTGACGCGCGTCGAGGGCGGCGCGCACCTCCCGGGCGAGCGTGGCGAGGTCGAACGGCTTGGGGAGGAAGCGCACCTCGCGGCGATGCACGGCCCGGTGCAAGACCTGGCCCTCGGAGTACCCCGACATGACGATCACTGCAAGCGCCGGCCAGCGGTCGACGAGCCCGGTGGCGAGGTCGATGCCGGCTGCCCCGGGCAGCATCTGGTCGGTGAGCAGGAGGTCGAACTCGGGCTCGGCCGGGACCAGGCCGGCTCGTTCGGCGCTTTCCACCGCCAGCACGTCATAGCCGAGGCTCGCGAGCGTCTCCCGCAACGCTTCGCGGGCGCCGTCCTCGTCCTCGACAAGCAGGATTCGCTCCCCACGGCCCGTGTCGGGCAGAGGCGGTCCCGTGGCGGATGCGGCCGGGGTCGCCGCGGCGCTTTCTCCGAGCGGCAGCACGACCCGAAACGTGCTCCCGCGGCCGGGCTCGCTCTCGACCTCGACGCGCCCGCCGTGAGCGGACACGATCGAGTCGACGACCGCCAGCCCGAGGCCGGTACCGCGCCCCGCTTCCTTGGTCGTGAAGAACGGCTCGAACATCCGTGCCTTGACCTCGTCCGAGATGCCGGCACCGCTATCGGCGACCTCGACATACGCCTCGCGCTCCCCGCGGCGGCCGGCACACAGCCTGATCCGGCCGCCATCGGGCATGGCGTCGGCCGCGTTCGTGACGAGGTTCAGGAGCACTTGGCCGAGCTGGGCACGGTCCCCCAGGATCGGCATCCGCCCTCCCTCGATGGCAGCGTCCACCTGCACGTTCTCGCGCACCAGCCGCTGGGCCAGCAGCACGCCGTCGCGCAGCACGTCCCCGAGCTCCAGCTCCTCGCGCTTGCTCACGTCCTTGCGAGCGAAGACCAGGAGCTGGCGCGTAAGCGCCGCGCCGCGCCGGATGAGAGCCTCGAGGTCGCCGATGATGCGGTCCTGCCGTGTCGGGTCCTTGCGCCGGAAGCGCAGAAGCTGCACGAGGCTCATCTGAGCCTGCAGGAGGTTGTTGAAGTCATGCGCGATGCCGCCGGTGAGCATGCCGATCGCCTGCATCTTCTGGGCGTGAACGACCTCGGCCTCGAGCCGCTTGCGGATCGTGATATCGCGCGCCACACCCAAAAGGCCGACGAGCCGGCCGCCCACCGTCTCGCGCGTCGCCGCGACGTCGCAGTCGATGAACTCCCCGGCGGCGGTCCTCACCCGCACGTCGAACGACCCGCCGTGCCCGCCCTCGCCGATGGCCCTCGCGGCCTGCAGCACGCGCTTGCGGTCGCCGGGCGCCACCAGCCGGAGCGCCTTGTGGCCAAGCCACTGCTCGGCTCGCCATCCGGTCAGCCGCTCGAACGCCGGGCTCAGCGAGGCGATGCGCCCCGGGCGCCCGATGACGGTGAAGATCACGTCCGGAGCCGTCTCCACCAGGTGGCGGAAACGGGCCTCGCTGGCGCGAAGCTCCTCGCGGTTGGCCTCGAGCGCCTCGAGCATGGCGTTGATCTGACGGGCCAGCGTCGCGATCTCGTCCTGGCCCTGCACCGGCACCCGGCCGTTGGGCGTACCCTGCGCCGCAATCTGGCCCAGCGCCGAGCCGAGCCGCGCCAGGGGTGCGAGGACGCTGTGCTCGAGCAGGAGCAGGACCAGACCCGCGACCAGGCACGTCGCGAGGACCAGGGCAAGCAGGAGATCGCATGTCGTCGCCACCCCCTGTCTGAAGACGTCCCGCGGTTCGTCCACGCGCAGGAGGAGGGCGGGGCGTCCCCCGAGATCCCGGAGCACAGCGAAACCCTGGACGAGATCTCGCCCGGCCGGAACCACAACGGGTTCCGGGCTCGCGAGCACGGCGTCGAGGTCCACCGTCGCGGGCAGGCCGGCGAGGCTCGACACCGGTGTGGCGTCGAGGGTCAGGCGCAGACCAGCGCCCAGCGCTCGGATCGAGTCGGGAGTGATGTATCGCCCCATCACCAGAGTCCCGCGGCTCGGACCCTCGAGTTTCGAGGTCAAGATCGCCCTGGCGGCGACCATCATGACCCCTTCCGGGAGCGCGATCAGACCGGTCCGCCTCGGGTTGGCGACTCCCAGGCCCAGCACGCGGGCTTCTGCGAGGGCAGGCAGCAGCGACGGGGGCACCGCCACGAGCGCGGAGCGTTCGGCGTCCAGGGCGACGGCATGGCGGACCTCGCCAGACGACGTCGTGAAGAGGAGGGCATCCAGTCCGAGATTCGCCAGGGACGCGAGAGAGAGGTTGGCCTCCACGAACTCCCGGCTGTTCTCGACCATGAAGCGATACGCGTCATCCCACTGCGCCCAGTCGGCGCAGATGGTTTCGATCGCATCGATGTCCCGTTGCAGGCTGCCCGTGGCGCGCTCGATGTCTCGTCGGACCTCGCGCTTTTCGAGAGCGCCGAAACGATCGAGCGTGATTGCGCGCAGGGTGCCGTACGACCCGCCGACCAGGGCCGCGAAAGCCAGCCCGGTCAACGCGAGAACTCGAACTCGCAGGCTCATTCCCACCCCCCGACAGCGCCCGCCGAGATGCTCCACGAACCCGCCCTCCCCGCGATTATCGCTCACCGTGGGCCGGCTGCCCCCGGTCGGCGGAGACCACTTCTCCCACCCGATGCGCGGGCGGAAAACGGGGGTATCCTTTCGGTAGCGAGCGGCCCATGAGCGAGGATCGAGTTCTCTTCGCACACCTCCCCGATGCTCACATCCAGGGGGGTCTGGACGTTCTCCCCGAAGCGGTGTTCGTGCTGGGCCTCGACGGCTCGCTCCGCTTCGCCTCGCACCTGGCGCGAACGTTTCTGGGGCACGAGCACGAGCCGCTCGCCGGCTCCTCGTGGCTCGACTACGTGCATCCGGATGAACGCGGCGCCGTCGACTCCGCCATGCGTCGTTGTGCCGAGCAGAACGGCGTCTGTCACGTCGAGCATCGGCTGGCGCGCGGCGCGGGTGACTTCGTCTGGGTGGAATCCCGCGGCAGGTCCTTCGCCGACCGGGACGGTGCGCCCCGTGGGTTCCTGGTCGCGGTTCGCGACATCACCGAGCGGCGGCGTCTGCAGGCCGAGGTCGAGGCCCAGCGGGAGTATCTCCAAGCGGTGCTCGACACGATGTCCGACGCCGTCTTCGTCGACGATGCCCGGACCGGTCAGATCATCGACGTCAACCGCAAGATGTGCGAGTTGTACGGGTACACTCGCGAGGAAGCCCTTCGGGTCTCGGTGGGCGACCTCAGCCTGGGCGAGCCGCCCTACTCGCAGGCCGAGGCGCTCGAGTGGCTGCGCCGGGCGCGAGAGGAAGGGCCGCAGCGGTTCGAGTGGCTGGCGAAACGCAAGGACGGCTCCCTGTTTTGGGTCGAGGTCAGCATTGCGCCGGCCACGATCAGCGGCGAGGAGCGGTTCGTGGTGCTCGCGCACGACATCTCGGACCGCAAGACGGCGGAAGAGCGGCGTCGGCAGATGGAGTACAGGCTCCAGGACGAGCAGCGCCTCCAGAGCCTCGCGGTGCTGGCGGGAGGTCTCGCTCACGACTTCAACAACCTCCTCATGGCGATTTCCGGCAGCCTCGATCTCGTCCGGCTGCGCTTGCCCCAGGACAGTCCGGCGGTGCGGCCGATCGGCCAGGCCAAAGCGTCGCTCGGCCGTGCCGCGGAACTCACTCGGCAGATGCTCGCGTTTGCGGGCCGGGGCCGGGTCTTCGTCGAGCCTCTCAGCCTCAGCACGGTTGTGGAGGGCCTGGGCGCGCTGCTGGCCAGCATCGTGGGGCCCTCTGTGGAGCTGCGGCTGCACCTCGACCCGGCGGTGCCGGAAATCATGGCGGACAGCGCGCAAGTGCAGCAGGTCGTCTTCAACCTCGTGCACAACGCCTCGGAGGCGTGCGGCAATCGGCCCGGTCTGGTGAGTGTCGAGGTCCGCTGTCGCGAGTGCGACGAGAGTGTGCTGGCCGCGAGCGAGATCCCGGACAGGCCTGCACCGGGACGCTTCGTGGCCATCACCGTCGCCGACAACGGGAGCGGGATCGATGCTTCGATTCGCCCGCACCTCTTCGACCCGTTCTTTTCCACCAGGCAGCTCGGGCGGGGGCTGGGGCTGCCGGCCGTCCACGGCATCGTTCGGTCTCACAAGGGGGCGCTCCTGATCGAGAGCGGGGTGGGCTGGGGCACGACGGTCACGGTGCTCTTTCCGGTGCTTGAGGCGGCGAGGGACGCGGCCGGGGGCGCCGATCGGGACCACACCACGCGCGGTGTGCTGGTCGTCGAGGACCAGGCGAGCGTTCGCGAGGTCGTGATCGAGATGCTGGAAGAGGCAGGGTATCGTGCGCTGGGGGCCCCCGACGGACAGAGCGCGCTGGCCGTCATGCGCGAGCGCGGCCACGAGATCGACTGCATCTTCCTCGACCTCACGATGCCCGGTCTGGATGGGGTGGCGACGCTGCGCCTCATCAGGGAGCAGCGCCCCGAGGTGAAGTTCGTGGTCGCGAGCGGCTCTTCCGCAGCCGAGGTCGCGCGCCGCTTCGCCGGTCAGGATGTAGCTGGAGTGCTGCTGAAACCGTACGATGTCCAGAGCCTGCTGGACGAGCTGCGGCGCGTCCTGGCGTAGCTCGGGGCTGGCTCGCGCCGGTCGGGCCGAAGGAGGGCAAGGCTGGAATGTCGATGGAGGCGGAGTTCTTTCGCTCGCTGCTCGATGACTTCTACGACGGCGTGTACTTCGTCGACCGCAACCGCGTCATCACCTACTGGAACGCGGCCGCCGAGCGGATCACGGGGTACAGCGCGGCCGATGCGGTGGGGATATCCTGCGCCGACAACCTCCTCCAGCACGTGGGTCAGGACGGATCTCCGCTGTGCACCGATGGCTGTCCGGTCAGTGCCACGCTGGCCGACGGGCAACGGCGCGAGGCCGACGTCTTCCTGCATCATCGGAACGGGCATCGATTGCCGGTCACCGTGAGGGTGGCCCCCATTCGCGATCCGGAGGGTTCGATCATCGGCGCCGTGGAGGTCTTCAGCGACAGCTCGAGCAAGATGGAGGCGCTGCAGCGAGCCAGTGAGCTCGAGGCCATTGCGTTTCGCGACGCCTTGACCGGGGTCGCCAACCGCGCCTTGACCGAGATCACGCTGCGGGCCCGCCACGATGAGCTGCGGCGTTACGGGTGGCCCTACGGGGTTCTCTTCGTCGACGTCGACCACTTCAAGCTGGTCAACGACGTGCACGGCCACGAGGTGGGAGACCAGGTGTTGCGGATGGTGAGCGGCACGTTGAAAGGTGTCGTGCGCGCGTCGGACCTGGTGGGGCGCTGGGGTGGCGAGGAGTTCGTCGTCGTGCTGGTCAACATCGACCGCGCGAAGCTGCGGGCGACGGCCGAGCGGCTTTTGCAGCTGGTTCGAACCTCCCGTCTCGATCTCTCGGATGGTTCCCTCAGTGTGACCGTGTCCGTGGGGGGGGGTGTCGCGAGGCGCGAGGAAGAACCCCTGGATGCGGTGCGGCGGGCCGACCAGCTCATGTACTGCAGCAAGCGCGAAGGCCGAGATCGGGTGACGATCGAGGCTGCTCTTTGAGGCGACGTCAGCCGGGAAGCCTCGGCCGGGTCCGTTGCGAAAGGGGCAGGTGAGGTTGCCCGCCCGGGTTTCCCGGCTCACTCCGGAGCCAGCCACCCACCCGCCGGGAAGTGCCGCCGCAGTGCCGCAATCAGGACTTCTTCCTCGAGCGGCTTCTCCAGATACTCGTGAACCTGGTACTGCTTGCGGGCCTCGGCCTCCCAGCGCCGGCTCTTGTACACGGCGGTGACGAGAAAGATCGTGGGCTGATAGGAGGGCAGCTTCTCCCGCAGCTTCTCGATCACCTGGAAGCCCGACAGCACGGGCATCAACGCATCCAGGAGCAGCAGCGAGGGACGGCGGGAGAGCGCGAGATCGAGAGCCTCCCGGCCGTTGTCGGTCTCGACGACGTCGAACCCTTGCTCCTGCAGGATGGCGATCTGGCAAGCCCTGAAGATCTTGCTGTCGTCGGCGATCAACGCCAGTCGTCTTTGCATGTCCGGCCTCCGCCCGTCGCGGCACCAGAAGTGCCTCCGGCGCGTACCCGTATGGTATCAGGGTGGATCCGGGCGGGCGCCTCCAGGGGGCGGGCTGAAGGCGGCGGGGAGCCACACGACTCATCCCGGCGTCGAACGCAAACCATGGCGACCGAGCTTGAGGTAGAGCGTCGATCGCGAGATCCCCAGCTTCCGGGCGGCGAGCTTGATGTTGCCCTCGCAGGCCGCCATCACCGCTCGGATGTGCTCGGCCTCCATCTCGGCGAGGGTCGGGAGCCCCTCTTCGGTCCGTGGCTGGCGGGTCGCCCAGAGGTCGTGCGGAAAGTGGTGGAGCGCCAGTTCCTCGCCCGTGGCCAGGATCATCGCCCGCTCGATGACGTTGTGCAGCTCGCGCACGTTGCCCGGCCACGCGTACGCCACCAGAGCCCTGGCCGCTGGTTGTGCCAGGCGCCTGACCCGCCTGCCCAGGCGCGGGTTCAGCTCCGCGATGAAGTGTTGAGCCAGTTCGATCACGTCTTCACCCCGTTCGCGCAGCGGGGGCATCTCGATCTGGAAGACGTTGAGTCGGAAGTAGAGATCGGCGCGAAACTGGCCGGCGGCGACCAGCGCGGCGAGGTCACGATGGGTGGCCACGATGAGCCTCACGTCGACGGTCAGGTCCCGCACCCCCCCAACCCGCCTGAAGGTCCGGTGCTCGATGGCCTTGAGAAGCTTGGCCTGCGCCGGCGCCTCCAGCTCGGCGATCTCGTCGAGGAACAGCGTGCCACCGTTGGCGACTTCGAGCATGCCCGGTTTGGCCTGCCTGGCGTCGGTGAAGGCGCCTCGCTCGTGGCCGAAAATTTCGGACTCCACGAGCGAGCCCGGCAGGGCCGCGCAACTCAGGTCCACGAAAGGACCCTGCGGGCGGCGGGAGTGGCGGTGGATGAGCCTGGCCACCACGCCCTTGCCGGTGCCGGATTCCCCCGTGAGGACAACAGAGGCGTCGGTTCCGGCGACCCGGGCAATGAGCTCCCTGACCCGGAGCATGCCGGGCGAGGAGCCCACCAGGTCGCCGGGCCCGATGTCCCCAGGGCGGGGTCCGACGCGGGCCGCGTAGACGCTGGCGTGCCGGCTGAGCCGGTGCTGGCGGACTGCCTGACGAACCGTGACGTCCAGGGTCTCGACATCGACTGGCTTGACGAGAAAGCTCTCGGCCCCGAGCTTCATGGCCTCGACCACCGTCTCGATGCTGCCGCGGCCGGTCATCACGATGACGGCCAGGCTCTCGTCGATTTCGAGCAGCCGGGGGAGCACCTCCAGGCCGTCCAGGTCGGGGAGTCCGAGATCCAGCACCACGACCTCGACATCGGTGCGCTCGACATGGTCGATCGCTGCCTGGCCGTTTGCGGCCTCGAAGACGACGTGTCCCAGCTCACGCAAGAGGTCGGCCACGGCGCCCCGGGTCGCCGCTTCATCCTCGACCAGCATGACCCGCCCGCCTGCTCCGCTCTCTCGCTCTCCCATGGGACCTCCCCCGTGATTCTACCCGCGTCGCGTGACGGCGAGTGTGCGGTCTTCGGACACAGAATCCGAAAATCGGTCACGCCTGCCGCGACGACCGGGCGGGTACCTCGTCTGCGTTTGTATCTAACGTGCTCACAGCGAAAGTGATAGCGGCCACACGGTGAACCTCGAGCGGGCTGGCACAGCCCGTGCGACGAGGTGGGCGACGGCGGGAAGAGCCACCCAGGTCCAGGGAGGCAGCTGACCCGGCGGCGGGAGGACGACGATGAAAACGGCGCTCACACTCGCAGCTCTCTTCACGGTGGCAGGGTTCCAGGCCGTGGCCGAGGCCCAGGTCAGGAAGGCCGATCGCCCGGTCGGCGACCGGTATATCGTCGTGCTGAAGAACGCCGAGCTCCAGGGTGGGGCCGGCTCGGCACCGGGCCTCGACGTGGCCGCGCAGGCGAGACGGCTGGCCGGCCAGTACGGGGGTGCGGTCCGCCGGACGTTCCAGCATGCCCTCAGCGGCTTCGTCATCGACGGCCCGGCCGCTGTCGCGGCGCAGCTCGCGACCGATCCGGACGTGGCGTTCGTCGAAGAGGACGGGGTGGTCGAGAGCGCAGGGACACAGCTCGATCCGGCGTCGTGGGGACTGGATCGGATCGACCAGCGGGCGTTGCCGCTCGATGGGTCGTATCTTTACCACGGCGCGGGGGCGGGCGTGGACGTGTACGTCATCGATTCCGGCATTCGCAGCACCCACCAGGATTTCGGCGGGCGCGTCGATACCGGGCACGCCTTCACTGCCATCGCGGACGGGTACGGCACCGAGGACTGCTACGGGCACGGGACGGCAGTCGCAGGCGTGATCGGCGGTCAGACCTACGGCGTGGCCAAGTCCGTGACGCTCCATCCCGTGCGGGTTCTCGGATGCAACGGGACCGGAACGGTCTCCGATGTGATTGCAGGTGTGGACTGGGTGACCTCTCAGCGTCCCGCGCCGGCTCCACGCAAGAAGAACTCGCCCCCGCCGGCGCCTCTGCCGCCGGCTGTCGCCAACATGAGCCTCATCACCGCCGCGTCGTCCGCTCTCGACGCGGCCGTGCAGGCCTCGATCGACGCCGGGATCACCTACGTGGTCGCGGCGGGCAACCAGGGCGGGGATGCCTGCGGCTACTCGCCGGCCCGGCTCTCGGCGGCCATTACGGTCGGCGCCAGCAACGATGCGGACAACGTGTGGGTCTACTCCAACGCCGGCCCGTGCGTCGACCTCTTCGCGCCGGGAACGCTCATCACGTCCTCGTCGGCGTTCGACGACGCTTCGGCTCTGACCCTGTCGGGCACCTCCCTGGCCGCGCCCCACGTCGCCGGCACGGCAGCGATCGTTCTCGGCTCGACGCCCGCAGCCACCCCCTCCGAGGTGGCCTCGGCAATCCTGGCGGCCTCGACGCAGGACGCGCTCGGCGCCCTGCCGGCCGCCACTGCGAATCGCCTGCTGTACTCGGCGTTCGCCGGACTCGACTCGGCACCGGTGGCGGCGTTCACCTGGACCTGCCGAAGCCGCAAGTGCTCCTTCGACGGCGGCGCCTCCACCGACGACCACGGCATCAGCACCTACTCCTGGAGCTTCGGAGATGGCACCTCGGGCATCGGGAAGACGATCTCCCACACCTTTCCGGCTGGCAGCGCGCTGTTCAACGTCACCCTCACCGTCACCGACACGGTGGGACAGCAGTCATCCCTGACAAAGGAGGTGCGGTTCTGATCCGAGCAACGCGGCGCTCCCTGGACCCTGACGGCCGGCCGCGAGGCCGGCCGTCAGTTCTTGGACCCGCCGGTGCGACGTTTGCAGGCCGGACGGTGGGGCGCCCCTGCCCCGACGGGCCACGTGTGGGGAGTGCGAGCCGCTCCCGTCAGGCATAGCCGCAGTTCTCCTCCACCCCCAGGCAGAAGAGCGGAGCGCCGAACTGCCGGGGGTGCTCACCGACGAACCTCGATGCAGCCTCCTGGGCGCGGGCACGGGCACGTGCGAACAGCGGCGAGTGCTTCCAGATCTGTTCGATCGACTGCTCGTGAAGGCTGCCGGCGCTCTCACGCAGGTGCATGCAGGCGCGCACGTTACCGAACGGATCGATGTCGACGCCGCCGGTGCCGATGCCGCACGTCGCGGGGATCTCGTCGTCAGGTCCGGCGCTGGCCGCCTGCACTGCCGTGGCCGAACCTCTTTGCTGGCGGCGCGCGGCTGCGATCGCCTCGATGCGATCCCACGTCCGGCGGGAGGGCTGGAGGGCGAGCGGTGAGGTGTCGCCGTTGTGACGGGGGCCGACCGGCCCCTGGAACCGCAAGGGGATGCCGAGCTCGTCGGCGAGAGCGTGCATCGCCTCGATCTGGTGCTCGTTCCAGGCTGTCGGAGTCGTCACCAGGCCGCACCGCAGACCGGCCGCGCGCGCCTGCCGGAGATGGCGGAGGAGTCGGTCGAAGCTCCCGGGTACGCGTGTTTGCCGGTCGTGCACCTCGGCGGTGGCGCCGTGCAACGAGACCTCGACCATGTACGGATCGACCTCGGCCAGCAGCCGTTCGACGTTGCGGGGAGTGAGGGTGTTGCCGTTGGTGCGCACGCGCACGACGAAACCGAATTCCCTGGTCATGCGGCCGATCTCGAAGAAGTCGGGGTGCAGCATCGGCTCGCCGCCGGTCAGCACGAGAAACAGCGTTTGCAGGCGCGCCAGATCGGCGAGCAGCGTCCTGTACTGGGTGAGGGAAAGCGGGGCCCCGTGCCTCGACCGGTCGTTGTAGCAGAAGGCACAGTCGAGGTCGCAGTCGTAGGTCAGCTCGAGCGAGACGCTGTGCAGGAGCTTGTGTTCGCGAACCGCGCGCAGCACGTGGGTGCGGTACACCGGCACTCACTCCCGCGGCAGCCCGTCGACCCCGGCAGGCTCGACTTCGATCGCCTCTTCCGCGAGAAGCTGATCGAGAAAAGCAATCACGTCCCGGTGTGCACGCTGTGCGTCGATGCCATAGGCAGCAGCCACCGCCGCAGCCAGCTCGGTCACTGTCGTCGGGCCTTTCGCGAGCGCGTTGACGACGTGCAACCCCACCTGGTTGACCACCAGCACCTGTCCGCGGCCCAGGTGCACCATCACGCCTTCGCCGGCGATGGCGCGGTGGCGAATGCGGGTCGACAGACGTACGGTCTCGCTCCCTTGCCACTCAACCATGCTCGCAGCTCCTCAACATCGTGTCGATGACCGCGAAGTACGAGTTGTCGCGCGCCACCCCGAGCCGGACGACAGGCACGCCGGCGACCAGCCGGGTCAGGATATCGAGGAGCGCCGGCAGTTCCTCGGGATCGTCGTTGACGAACGGAGATGCCGCCAGCAGGCCAGCCACGGCGGCGGCGGGTCGCACCGGGGCCGCGGTGAGCCTGGGTGCCTGCTCGAGCAGCGCCAGCCCGGCGAGAGGGTACGAGCGCTTCCCGCCGTCACGATCCGGCAGGCGCCCCAGCTCGCCCGTGAAGGGGACCTTGAAGGCGCGGTACTCGCCGTTGTCGGGAAGCACGAGATTGATGTCGTCGCTCAGGACTTTGGAACCTGCACCGATCGCCTTGCGGGCCAGTGTCGTCTTGCCGACGTTGGAATGGCCGGCCAGGATCACGGCACGACCGTCGTGTACCACACCCGCGCTGTGCAGCACGACGCCCCCGCGGTCCAGGGCGCAGTGAGCGGTCACGATCCTCAGGAAGTTCTGCAGGACATCCGGGCTTGCCAGCTCCATTTCGTCGGCAACCGAGAGGACAGCCTCCATGGGTGTGGAGCCGGTGCGGCTGACCGTGGCAACAAACTCGTAGCCGGTGATCTCGATTCCCGAATCGTGTCGACGCTTGAGCGGAGTGTACTGCCCGTTCCTGGAAAACGAGGAGATCGGGCGCCCGAGTGGCACAGCGAGTCGTGTGGCCTGGCACACAACCTCGGCCGTTACTGGCTCGTCGTGCGGCTCACCAACCAACCGCGAGTAGTCGCAAGCAACCTGGTTCTTCTGCCCACGAGACAGGCCTTCGATTCTCACCGAGCACGCAGGCAAATCGATGTGGATCTCCTCGATGCCCCATGTCGGTGCCGTGCTCGACATCACACTCCTGCCATCACGATCCCAGCGTACTGCAGCCGGGAATCGTCTTTCCTTTCGGCTGCACGTCGCAAGTGCCCGCCATGAACTCCAGGGGTTCGCTGCTGAGCACCTGTGGCGGGACGTAGGGCGGCATCGGCGGCGGGGGTGCTGTCACGTGATCGTCATCCATCCTCAGGCCTTTCTCGGAAGGCGTGCCAGGCCGAAGCGCCCGGCTCGTCCTCGTCCTGCGTAACAGGTCATTGCCCGACGCATTCCAGCCTACCGTGCGGCGGCCGCCGGATCACCCGTCACGGTGTACATCGGGACCATGTAGGCACCGATCCGCGACCCCACGTCGGAAGCGGCTCCCGCCAGGGCGGTGCCGACAGGCTGCCGGCCGCCGATGAGATGCTCGAAGAAGGCGCGAGCCAGATCGTGCGCGTCGGTGTTGGAGGAATTGCCGGAAGGCGCGAGTGACGCGATCGCCCCCCCCCGCGGGTTGAGCACCAGGGTGGCTGCCAGCGACCGCGTTCCGGGCAGCGCGTCGGCGCCCGCAGCACAGGTCAGGGCGCCAAAGACGGGGAAGCTGCTGTTGTTCAGCGCCAGGGCGTCCTCGGCGGACAGGAATTTCTCGCGGTTGGTGCCGAGCTGCCGCTGCGAGCCGTGCCCGCTGTACGTCACGACGCTCGCCTCCCAGCTGTCCGATCGAGTCAGCGTCTGACGCACCGGGTGGTTGGGGTGAAGGACGGTGTCGACATGATCGAACCCGAGACTGCGGAGCTGTGCGGCCAGTCGGGTGGCGTCGGCATGGAAGTCGCCGGCCGCATCAGGATCGTCGGCGGCGACGATGGCGCGTTGTGGCGAACCGGAAGGCACGCGCCGCTCGTGCGCCATGAGCTTGTCGACGTAGGCCAGTCCTTCGGCATCGTTGGTGATGGGCAGGCGTCCGTAGGCCATCGAGGGCGCCCCGCCGTCGATGCCGAGCAACCGAGCGTCGGAGGTCGCGAGCGCCCACGGGTTGCTCGTCATGAGCACCGGAAGAAAGCCGTCGCCGTACCCCATGCGGTCCTTGCGGTCGAGCGAACCCTTGCCGAGCAGCGTCACCACCGACGGTACGAGCGACCAGCGCTCGCGCACCTGGGTCATGAAACGCCCGATCGCGAAGGGGTCGACACGTCCGAAGCTGAACGACTTGTAGATGTCGTCCAGCCACACGACCTTGACGACGCCGTGGGTGGCTTGCCGGTACGTGGCGAGGGCGGCGGCGGTATCGGGGAACTCGCGCGCCGCGATGATCAGGTAATCGGCGCGGTTGTCGGCAGCGGTGAGGTTTGCCTGGGTGCGGGCATCGAGCACGGGCGCGGCGAGCGCCGAGGTCTCGGCCACGAGGTAGTCGCTGCGACCCTCCGCCTCGAAGGCGACTGCCCAGCCGGAGCCATGGGGGCGCACGGCGACGTCCCGCCGCACCACGCCGCCGCGCACCGGCGACTCGATCACCACGATGTCGGGCGAGGCAAACCCGGTCACCAGTTGCGCGCCCCGCGGGGTGTTGTGCAGCCAGAGCTGGCCGTTCTTCGCCACCGGCTGGCGCGCGTACGCGATCTCGATGGACTCCAGGAGCTGTCCGGGCCTTGAACGGCTGGAGTCCCAGGCGCTGATGAGGGTGAGCACGTTGTAGCCCGAGGCGGCGAGGAGCTGCTGGTCGAAGTCGGCGACGAGCTCGGCCGGCCGCAACCCGTCCCACTCCGCGACGGTGTCCAGCCGGACGCCATTGAGCTCCGCAACCACGCGATGATCGTTACCGGGGTACAGGTCCGTGAAGCCATGCAGCCGGACACGCAGGCGCGCCTTGCCTTCGGGCGCCGGGTCGGGGACTGCGAGCGGCACCTGGATCTGTGGCCGGTACGACCCGTACAGGTAGTCCCAGAACCAGTAGCGGCTGTCCGGGTTGGAAGGCTCCAGCCACAGGACGTACATCATGTCCGTTTCCTCTTCGAAGTGCAGCACCTCCTCGAACGGTGTCTCGCGGCCGGTGATCGCCGGCGGTTTGGGGCTGTGACGCTCGCTCATGCAAAACGGATCGGGTGTCTGCGTTTGCCGGAGCTGGTAGGCGTTGCCTTCGGCGTGGAACGTGCGGTAGGTTTCACCGGCAAAAACGAGGCGGTCGCCGGCGACATCGTAGTACCAGGACACGCCCTCTCCGGCGTTGGCAAAACTCAGTCTTCCGCTCTTTGCAGCCGCGCGCAGCCCGCTCGCATCCGCGCCCGTGGCGCGTGCCAGCTCGGCGATGGCCACACCGTACAGACCGGCAGGCTCGGTGTACAGCCACACCGAGAGCTGCTCCCAGGGCCTGACGTCGTGGTCGGCCTTGACGCGCTCCTGGGTGGCCGGAGAGCGCCGCTCGGCCGCCGGCAGCTCGAGCCGCGCCGGGACCCGCCGGCGCCCCATGAACCCCCCGCCCAGTGGCTGCCAGGCCTCCCAGACTGCCCCGTGCGGGGTTGTCGGACTCTCGGGTGCCGGGCCGGCGTACACCTGTGGGATGGCGAGCACGAGCCTGCACGCCGCCACCGACAACAGGCCAAGCAGTGTTCCGAAGCCGTTTTCTGTGCGGTGCATGGTCGCTCCTCCCCGCTACTTTCCGCCGCTGCCGACCTGCAGGTCGAACGGCCCGTACTCCCTGGTCGTGCCGCGCGCCTCGACCTCGATCAGCCGGTACCGATACCCGTCTCCCGGGCGCGCTCCGGGATCGGCAAGCCAGTACTCCGCACCCATGGGCGAGGCGATGAGCCCGGGCAGCATTTCCGCGTTGATCCGCCCCCAGCCGCCGACGCCGAGCCGCTCGGCGTAGAAACCGATCGTCCCCTGCTCTGCGAGCGTTTCCCAGCGGAACACCACGACCTGGCCGTCACGGTCCGGGTCGAGATAGGCGCCCAGCGCCGCAAGCAGTTCCTCGCGGCTGGCTCGCTCCATGCCGGCCGCCGCCACTCGATCCCAGGCCCGCAGCAGGCGCAGCAGCCCGTCGCAGTCGAGGTCTTGCGCGCCCACGCCCCGCAAGAACTCCCCGACCTCCACCACCGCCAGCTCGACGCGGCCCATGACCACGGCCGTGGGCGTCTCTCCCTTGTAGGTTGCCGAAGAGGACGCGGTGTACGGTGTTCCGCTGTAGGTTCCCGTGGCCGTGGCGGTGTTGGGGAACGTCCCCTCCTGCGCCGTGACCGGCCCGACGATGCACGTCTTGATGTGATCGTTGTTCGTGGCGGAGGCGACCGGAAGAACGGTCGACGGACCGCAAATCACGGTCCCCGGGGGGTCCTCGAGCGTGACGTTGCTCAGCGCGACCTCTCCGGTGTTCTCGACCGTGAGCTTGTAGTAGAGCTGTGTGCCAGGGGTGACGACGAGGTACTTGTACCAGGCGCCGTCCGGGTCGTTCGTCAGCCCGACCAGTTTCTCCAGGGCAATGGCCGGGATCGGCCGGTCGACCAGGAGCGTGGCCTTTGCGGCGTTGCCGAGATAGGTCGTGCCGTTGAAGACGTGGCTGACGATACTCGTCTGGTTGGCGTACAGCACTCCGCCCTCCGGGGGCGTGAGGCCGGGCACCGCCACGCTCGTCGAAAGCTCGCAGACCTCGCCTGCCCCGATGGCGCCCCCGCTGAACGACAGGGTGAAGGACGTGCCGTTCCAGGTGAAGCTGTGTGCCGCGCCGCACTTGCCGTTGTGGCTGTACGAGAAGGGGGTGGCGGCGACCATTTGAACGCCGCCGGCCGTCGGCAGCGTGTCTGTGAACGCGACCGAGACGATGGCCAGCGACGGGTCGTTGTTGGTGATCCGGAAGGTGAGCGTGCTCGTCCCCGCGGGGTCAAGCAGGGGGTTCGGGTCGAAGACCTTGTGGATGGTCGGTGCCAGTGGGGGCGGCAAGACCGCAAGCGTGGCCGAGGCGCTGTTGCCCGGGAGAGTCTCGCGGGCGTCGATGGGATCGGTGATATTGAGGTTGTCACCGATCGTGGTGGACACGACGTCGACCGAGAGCGTACAGACGGACGAGGGGTTCGGAGGGTCGGGTGGGCTCGTCTGCCTCGCGGCGAGACTGCCATCGGAAAGAAGTAGAACGCTTGGATTGCCGCTCTCCAACCCCCAGGTGCCGCCGCAGCCACTGTTGGCAAAGGTGCCAGAGACCGCGGTCATACCGGCCGGAAGCTCGTCGCGGAAGGTCACGTGGGTCAGCGCATCAAGTGGGTTCGGGTTGGCAATCGCGAAGGTGATGGTCGATGGCTCGCCGACGCGCACGGTCGCTGGCGAGAACTGCTTGGTGAGAGTTGGCGGGTCCGGCTCGGCCTGCGGCTCGACCGGTTCGCAGATCTCGCCCACACCTTGGATACGCGCTACCACCATGCGGATCGGTTGATTGGTGCCTGACGCGGAATAGGCGTAGACCCTGAACAGCGTTGGTCCAGACGGGTTCAGGTTGGTCAGAGCCGTCACCGAAAAGTTCAGGGCATTCGGCCTGTTCGGTTGGGTCGGTACGGGGTTGAGTGTGCCGCTTTGAACGAGGTCCCCTGGGGGGCCATAGTCCAGGGTGATGGCCGCTGGGGCATTGGCGTTCTGCCGGAAGACCTCCAACGCGAAGTCTATTGACTGCATGCCAGTTGTGTCCACGGTGAACTGATAGTAGGAGGATGTGAGGCGCGCGGCATCCAGTGTCTGGTTCGCAGTCTTGGCCTCGGCACGCCATTCACTGTTTCCGACGGAAAAAGTGAGGCCGCTTCCATTCTCCGCGCTCGCTATGCCGGTCTTGATCACGTAGGTCGGAGGTGGGTTCGTGGCGATCGAGAACGAGGTCCACTCCGCCAGCGTGGTGGGCGTGGGGTACTGCGTGCAAGTCTGCGGCGGTGCGGGCGCCGCTGTCACCTCGAGTGCTGCTGCTGCGTACTTTCCGGTGTCGCTCCCGCCCACAAAGAGGTTGTCGGACACGTTGTTCAAGGTGAATGGATAGGTTGCATCCACGACCAGCGGCACCGTGACATCGACCCGCACGGTGCACGTACCGTTCGCGGCAATGGTGCCGTCACTGAAGCTCAGCGACGTGTCGTTTGCAGCCGGTGCAAAGGTGGGTGTCCCGCAGCCAAGCGTCTGGGCATTTGGCGGGTCGGCGACGCGCATCTGCGACGACCCGAGGACCGGCAGCGAGTCGGTGAAGCTGTAGGGAGACACCGTGAGCGGATTGGGGTTGGTGATCGTGAAGGTCAGGGTCGATCGGCTCGTCACCGTCGGCGGGTTGTGAGCGGCGATGGTGGCGGGAACAAAGCGCTTGGAGAACGTGGCGTCCAGCGGGTCGAAGAACGTCGCGTCGCCCGGGGACTGGCTGTAATCCGTGTTGTAGTGGAAGCTGCCCCCCGAACGGTCGTAGTGAAGGGCTTCGAGTGTCACCGTCTCGCCGCCGCCGCTGATGATGCGAATGAAATAGAGTGTTTTGACCACCCCGCCCACCTTGCCGGCGGATAGGCACGAGTTGTAGTTCGGGCTCGCGGGGTCGCTGTCCCACAGGCAGCCGTCACCCCACAGGCGAGGATTCGGATTCGGAACGCGCTCCTCCGGGGCCGTCCGTGTGCTGTAGGTCGTCGACACCGAAAGGACCTGGAAGATCGTGTTCGACAGGGTGAGGAAGGACTGCAGTTCCTCGTAGGCGGTGGCGGTCTGTGAGGTCAGCTCGATGTAGTAGCTGTTGCCGACGGCAAAGCTGACTGTGCCGCCCGCTCCAAGCACGACCCAACCGGTCCCCGTGCTCGGGTCGCAGTAGCCGGTGCCGCCGGCGGCCGGGTCGCAGTGGCGGATCTGGTCCGTGGTGTTGCGGTTCTGGGAGACGAGGGACTCGATGAGAATCTGTCGTCCGGCGGGGGTCGCGGCCGGGCTGACGCCGGGGGCGCTGGCGACGATCGAATACGGTCGGAACTTCCCGAATGACGTCCGGGAGCGGTTGATCAGCTCGATCTCGAAATACGCGTCGACACAGGCCCCAGCCCCGAGGGTGGCGAAGCTCAGGGTCGTGAGCGAGCCCGGCCGGTTCACGATGTACTCGTCGTCCGAATTCCCCCAGACCATCGCGACCGAGATGTCGTCGATCGCCGAACTCGTGGTGTTGCACACCCGGGCGCCCACCGGGAACCACCTGGGCCCGCTGGTGGCCGGTCGATTGCTGTCGAGGCCGACCACGTCCCAGGTGATCGGGGTCACGGCGAGCTGGGCAAGCGCAGGAGCGGCGAGCAGCAGTAGGACGGCAGTCACGAACGCCGGTCCGGCGACGCTGCCCGGCGTGAGGCCTCGTCGCCCCGCCACTGCTGTCCGCACGGCAGTCGGTGCACTCGGGCCCAGGCGCCGCCGGGCGGTGATCTGGTTCGAAGAATCAGTAATCATGGCTTGCTCCTTGCTCGAGGCGCATCCCCGCAGATCGTGCCGGTCCCGAAGGTCGGCGACAGGCCTCCCGGTCGGTGAGAGGCAGCGAGGGCAGAGGGCGACGGCCTTTCACTCCGCCTCCGGATCGGAAAGTTCCTGGACCAGGATGTTCCCGACCAGGCTTGCATCGTGGAAGGCCTGCTCCCGCCCCGTGTGGAGGTTCCTGATCCAGCCGCGCAGCACCTGGGCGCCCGCACCGGCATCTTCCACCCAGCATCTCAGCAGCAGCGAAGCCCGCCGCCTGGGCTTATCTTCCTGGCGGGGTCGTTGCTCCGCGGTCGCATCATCGGTCAAGGCGGTGGTCCGTTCCACGAGTCCCCCTCCGCCATCATCATGCGTGCCGGCCGTCTCCGACTCGTCAAAGTATAATTCTCGACATACCAGCAGATAAGCGCCTCCGCAGTGGCGCCCCCTCGAGGCAGCGAGTGGGTCGCAGCGGGGGCGATCATGCCCCTTCGAACCTCCGGCACACCCGGGTGAGCACCTGCTGGATGCGGTGCAGGTCCATCAGGCAGTCCGGGCCGACACCACTGGCTCGGCGACGGCCGATCGCGCGCCGCACGACCGCCAGCGCCTGGCGAAAGGCGCCAGCTTCCAGGTAGTGATGAGCGAGCCGTTCGTCCTCGACCGCCGGCTCGACGCGCTCCAGGTGGTGCGCGACCTGGAGATGAAGTGCTCGGCGCCGCTCGGGGCTGACGCGGGCGAGCGCAGCCCGCCGCAGGACCTCGTGATCGAACTCGAAACGTGTCGCTTTGAGCCCGCGCTGGTCAAGGAATGCCCCGTGCCGCCCGGGGCTGGGCGTCCAGTCCTTCGAGGCGGCGCGGAGGAACCGCCGTTCCTGCAGGCGGTCGAGCGCAGCCATGACCAGCTCCGCAGTTTCCCCCTCCACTTCGGCGAGCAGACTGCCGTCGACCTGCGCGCCCACGATCGCCGCCAGTGTCAGCACGCGACGGAGAAACGGCGACAGCAGCGCGATTCGGTGCTGCGCGAGCGCCAGGGGTTCACACCTGGTCGCAGGCTCGTCGCCACCTCGGAACTCCCAGGGAGCCCCGGGGCTCGACCCGGGCGCCAGCTTGCCTTCATCCCACCACAGGTTGATCTGCATCGCGATCCCCAGCGGCAGCCCGCCGGTGACGCGTTCGAGCCGGTCCTCGAAGTCGTCGCCATTCAGCCCTGCCAGAAGCTCGGACCCAAGAAGAGCAAGGTCCCCCGGGCCGAGACGCCCAAGGGGGATGGTCTCCAGCCGTGTCACGGCGGCCATCGCCTCGCACGCCTCGGCCAGCCGGCGAGGGCGGGCGACGGGCGTGCGGTCGCACGAGCCGAGCAGCCACACCGGTTCGTCCGTCAGGCGCCGTGCGACTTCGCGCAGCAAGGCGAGACCGCACGCAGGGGCGTTCTGCAGGTCGTCGAGGTAGAAGATCATCGGCTCGCCGGTGCCTTCCGAAGATCGCCTGGCGGCGCGGATCGCCGCCGTGCAACACTCGGCGAGCGTCGCGATCGAAAGCTCTCCCGCCTCCCCCGCTGGCGGCTCGTGATCGCGATCGATGCCTGGTGTCAGAGCCGCCAGCGCACGTTGGAGGGTGGGGTCGAGAGTGCTCACGGGATCCTTGCCGGCGGCCACGGCTTCCCGGCAGAGCCTGGCGAGCACCTGATCCAGGGGCGCAAACGGCGACTGGACCCTGCGCGGCTCGATGGACACCGCCACGATTCTCACGGGGCCCTCATTCGTCAGGTCATCGAGAAGTGAACGCAAGAGTCTGGTCTTGCCGACCCCCGATTCTCCCTCAACGACCGTCACGCAGCCCTCACCGGCGCGGACCCGCTGCCAGCTCTTACGCAGTCGAGCCAGCTCTCGCTCGCGGCCGACCAGCGGCACATAGGGGCGGGGCACGACCTCGGATCGCTCGACCGGCGCGGGTTCGGCCCCGGCGACGATGCGCTGGAAGAGGGCGGTCGTCTGCGGTGAGGGTTCGGCACCCAGCTCGTTGTCGAGCGTGGCGACGAGGGTCCGGTAGTGAGCTATCGCCCAGGCACGGTTGCCTGCGGCAGCCAGAAGCGTCATGAGGAGCCGATGGCCTTCCTCGCGAAACGGGTCGATGGCCACCAGCCGCCGCGCATACTCGATGCCCAGCCGGTGCTCCCCGCGCGACAGGTAGGCCGTCGCCAGGGCCTGGAGGGCGTCGATGGCGAGGTAGCGAAAGCGCTCCTGCTCGGCGACGAGCCAGAGCTCGAACTCAGGAGCGTCACGCACCTCAAGCCCCGCCAGGAGTTCTCCCCGGTAGAGCTGGACCGCGCGTGCCAGCGTGTGGGTGGCGTGCGGAGCGTCCAGCGGGCGCTCGTCCCCGAGGAGAGCGAGGAACTGGGAGACGTCGCTCCAGACTCCGGCCTCCGGGTTGATGCCCACGCGCTCGCCCTCGATGCTCAGGATCGGCCCCCTGGCCGCCTTCCGTGGAAGCGTTCGGGCGATCGAGTAGAGTGCTTGTCGCACGCTCCGGCGCCCCTGAGCCTCACCGGCCTCCGGCCAGAGCAGCGCGGCAAGAGAGGCTCGCGTGACGTGCCGCCCGGCGTTCGCGACCAGGTACCCGAAAAGTGCGGCTGTCTTGCGAGTCTCGAACCCACGCCACCGCTGCCCTCGATACGACACTTCGAGCCCGCCAAAGACCCTGACTCGAAGCGGACTGTCGGCCATGCCCTCCGCTCCTCCTGTCCGGAAAACCCCGGTCCCCGCGCCCGCACTTCTGCCGTTCAGTCTACCTCTTGTGGATAAAAGGTTGTAAAGAAAAGAGGGACGGGTCCGATCAGCCCTCCCGGGACCGACATCGGCTGCACCTGGGCGACACCTCGGACCTCGGCAGGAGCCCGATCGCCACCTCACAGAAAGGGGGCCAGTAGCGAGAAAGCCCTAGCCGTACACCTTCGCCGAGAGCGTCGACGCCACCGGCCAGGTCCACGACCGCGGTGCGGCCGAGGTCCGGGCCGGGGCTCGGGAAGACAGTGCCCGTGCGGGTCACCCCTCGAGGCAGGTGACCCACACCTCGCGCCGTCTGGGGCCGTCGAGCTCGACGAAGTAGACGGCTTGCCAGCGGCCGAGACGGAGCTCGCCCTCGCTGATCGGGATGGTGAGGCTCTGGCCGATGAGGGTGGAGAGGAAGTGGGCGTCGGAGTTGCCCTCGGCGTGCCGCCAGCGCACGTCGGGCACGAGCTTGCCGAACGCCTCCAGCAGGTCCTGCGGTACCGTGGGATCGGCGTTTTCGTTGAGGGTGAGGGCGGCGGTGGTGTGCGGGACGCAGACGTGGCACACGCCCTCGGCGACGCCCGAGGCCTCCACCGCTTGTTGCACGAAGCTCGTGATGTCGAGCAGCTGGCGGCGGCGCTGCGAAGAGACTCCGATCACGTCCATGGGTAGGGTTTCCCTTCCGGCCAGTACAGCGCCCTGTACCCCTCGGCCAGCAGCACGACGCGGTGCACGTAGTCGTGGGTCTCGGGGAACTCGATGGCCTCGACGAACAGCGGCCCCTCCCGGCGCCCGGCGGCGTCCCAGGTCTCGCGCACGCGGCGCTCGCCGGCGTTGTACGAGGCGAGCGCCGGCTCCCAGGCGCCGCCGAAGGCGCGGCGCCAGTCGGCCAGTAAACGAGCGGCGATCGCCAGGTTGGTGGCGGGGTCGAAGAGATCCGCGGCCGACCCCACGCGCAGCCCCAACCGCGACCCGGTCTCGCGCCCCACCGCCGGCAGGATCTGCGCCAGACCAAGCGCGTCGGCGGCCGAGCGGGCGCGCGGATTCCACGCCGATTCCTGCCGCACGAGCCCCGCCAGCACCCACGGCGGGATGCCGGCGGCTGCGGCGGCGCTTTCGACCTCTTGCCGCCACGGCAGGGGCAAGTACTGCTCGACGAGCGCCGCGGGCAGGCCGTCCCAGGGGCCGGCCAGCAAGCGCGGTTCGCCCTTGACGAGCAGCGGGATGGCGTCGAGCGGGGCCGGCTGGGCGAGCGCCACGAGGCCGAGCCACTCCGCGGCCGGCGCGCGCCCGGCTTCCAGGTCGGCCCGCCAGGCGACTGCAATGTCAGAAATGCGGCCGAGGGTGAGCAGATCGAGGGCCCACGGCGGCGGCTTCGGGGCCGCCGCCGTCCCGGCGGTGAAGGCGAACGCCACCCCTCGCCTCCCGAGCAGCCGGCTCGCCCAGTGCGCCGCGAGGTCGGGAAAGCCGCTGTCCGCCAGCGCCTGCAAGCCGCTCCGGTCGCCCCTCGCGGCGCGGCCGGCAGCCGCCCAGTAGGCCGCCAGGCGTCTCGCCCGCGTGCTGCCGGGCAGCTCCTCCCCCCCGGCCAGCGGGGGGAGCCCCCGCCGCCCCTGCAGGAAGCTCCACCGCCGCCGCACCCAGTCGTACCGCGGCAGCGCCTGCACGCCGTCCGCCCGCAGGTGCGGCAGCGCCTCGGCGAAGCGGCCGAGCTCGGTGAGCGCCTCGGCGGCCGCGAGGTGCATCCGGGCCGGCGTCTCGGGCTCGGCCGCCGTCAGCTCCAGCCCCCGCTCGGCGGCGCGCAGTGCGTCAGCAAAGTGAGGGCCTTGCCGCCCCCGCGCCGCGGCCCACCCGAGGATGCGGTAGGCCTCGGCCCGCACGGCCCAGGCTTCCGCCGCGCCGCCCTGGATGAGACCGAGCGCTTCGTTGGCCCGGCGCAGTCGCAGTGCGGCGCGCGCCGCCACCAGCGCGCCGGTGCTGCCGGCCCGGCGCGCCGTCTCGAGCGCGCGAGCCGGGCGGCCCGCCTCGAGCCAGCCGTGCGCCTGCAGAGCCAGCTGCGCCGGCGCGAGCGAGCGCGACAGGGCTTCCACCGGCAGCCCCTGCGCCTCGGCGGTGGCGGGGAACTCGACGACGAGACGCGCCCGCGCGGCTTCGCCGGCGGCATCGGGGCGGCGGGCCTGCACCGCCACGGCGCGCCGCGTCCCGTCACCGCCCAGGCCGTCGAGCGGCGGCAAGCAGATATCGATTTCCTCCCAGCGGCCCTGCTGCGCGGCGACCTCCGCACAACGGAGTCGCAGCCGGGTGGCGGCTTCCGGGTCGAGCCAGGGCGAGCCCGCCGCCGCCAGCCAGGTGGCCGGCGGCGGGGCCGAGGTCGCGAGCGACTCCTCGAGCCGGCGCGCGGCGAGTGCTGCGAGCCCGGCGCGTGGGTGCGAGCGAAGGAACGCCGTGGTCGCGGCGGCGGGCGACCCGAGCTCGCACTCCAGCAGCCCGGCCGCGAGCCACGCCCGCCCTTGCTCGGCCGGGAGGCCATCAATCGCCACGCGCAGCAACGCCTGTACACGCGCCCGCGGCCCTCCCGGCGCTCCAAGCGCGTCGGCGAGATGGGGGGGAGGGGCGGGCCGGGCACAGGAAAGGCCGGCGAGGGCGGCCATCGCCGCCGCGCCGGCGGCCGCCGCTATCCGCAGGCCCTGACGTGGCCGTGGCCTAGGAACCCCGCGCTCTCCTCGCGGCCGCGAGGTTCGGAGTCCGAGAGCGCCGCTAGGCCCGCTCTTCACCCTACACATGGCAGCGACCGGTGAAACTCCGAGCATGCGGGCATCCACGCTGGGGAGAGCAATCCAGCTCCAGGACCAGGTTCAGGTTGCGATCAAGGACTCGGGCCGTAGCCCCTCACATCCCCAGTGCCGCGGGGTCGCCGTCGGCCAGCAGGCGCACCAGCTCGTCCTGGAAATACGTCGACTGGGAGCGGATGTCGGCCGGGACGCGCTGCTCGTACATCTCGCGCGAGCGGTCGATGTCCTCCTTGAGGCGGCGGTAGATGTCCCGCGTCCGCTTGCCCTCCTGCACCGCCTGCTCGTTGTAGAGGCGAATCTCGGACACGAGCAGCCGGGCGAAGCGCTTGGCCTCGTCATGGCGCTTCTGCTCCTCGGGGGTCCTGACGACCGGGGCAGCCGGCGGCGGGAGCGGAGCGGCGGGAGCCACAGGAGTGACCGGCATCTTGAGGTGGACGGTGGCGCCAGCGTCGGCTGCCGCCGCGGGCATCTCCTCGGGCGGGATCGTGGCCTCCTCGACCTCGACGTGCTCCTCTTCGGGGCCGCCGAACACGACCTCCTCGGCCTCGGGGGCCGGGGCCGACGGGATCTCCACGCGGGCGCTGAGGTCGAGCGGCTCGGCCAGCGTCGCCGAGGCGACGCCGCCGCGCACCGCCAGCGTCTCGAGGAGCAGCCCGACCAGGAAGGTGAGCTGCTGCACCACGACCGTGTTGAGGCCCTCGTCGCCCTCGGCCGCGAGGAGGGCGCCGACCACCTTGCCGCGCAGCAGCATCGGCACCGCCAGGAGGTCGCCGGCGTTCAGGGCGAACCACTCCGCGAGCAGGGCATCCCCGCCTGCGGTGATGAGAACCGGGGTTCCCTCGCTGACCTTGGTCAGCACCGGCGACTCGTTGATGGCGGCGCGCCAGCTGCGAGCGGGGTCCCCGCCCGCGAAGCCGGCGCCGGCCCAGCCGGCCGCCTGCCCCTCGCGGAACACGACGATGGCACGCGGTCCGGCAAACTGGCCGAGCTGCTTGAGCAGCTCCAGGAGAACCTCGGACTGCGCCTTGCCGGCGTCGAGGGCGCGCAGCACGTCGAGCCCCAGCGTGCGAGGCGGCTCGGGGGCCGGCGGGGGAGGCGGCGGAGCAGCCAGCGCCTCCAGCCTGGACGCCACGGGCGCAAGCGGGAACAGCACCTCGAGATCGGGGGGGAGCACGAGCTGCAGCTCTCCCACGGTGCGGTTGGCCAGCTCCTGGACCTGACTCGCCACGGCTTCCAGCTTGGCGCGCACGAGCGCCACAGCGTGGTCGCGGGAGTCCTTGAGTTCTGCGAGCAGCACCTGAGGATCGTCCATGACTCCTCCCCGGACACACAGTCAGGTTGTCATTATGCGGGGTGTCGAACCGGCCTGTCAAGAAACTGTCTGTGCTGGTCGCACCTTGCCGGTTGACCGGGTGGTGCGCACTTTGCTATCGTCACTTTTTGGGACGCGCTGCCGGCCCCGTCCAGGCCGGCGACTTGAAGCGCGGAGAGGAGGTGAGAGCGCGCGATGCCGACGATGGTGCACGTCAGGGACAACGAGTCGTTCGAGCAGGCGCTCCGACGCTTCAAGCGCAAGTGCGAGAAGGCGGGGATCCTCTCCGAGATCAAGAAGCGTCAGCACTACGAGAAGCCTTCCGTGAAGCGCAAGCGCAAGCTCATCCAGGCGCGCAAGAAGCTCCTCCGGAAGCTGGCCCAGCAACGCCGCGCGGGCCTGCTGTAACGCCCGGCGGAATCCTCAGTTGAGTACCGAAGCCCTGGAGTTCGACCGCCTCCTCGCGCTGGTTGCGGCGTTTTGCCGCAGCCGGCGCGGCAGTGCGGTGGTGCGCGCGACCCGGCCCTGCTTCGACGCAGCGGAAGGGTCGCGCTCTTTTGCCTTGTGCGCCCAGATGCAGTCGCTGGCCGCCCAGGGGATCACGCTCGCCTTCTCCGGCCTCGACGCGGCGGAGCAGCTGGAGACCGGCTCGCTCGCCGCCACCGACGGCCCGACCCTCGCCTACCTCGTGAGCCTGCTGCGCCGCATCGCCGAGAACCGCGCCGCGCTCCTGGGAACCGACTGCGGTCCGGAGCTCGCGCGGCTGGCCGCCGAGCTGCCGCCGGTCGAGCATCTCGTCGCGTACAGCGAGCAGCGGCTCGGACCCGACGGCGAGGTGCTCGACAGCGCGAGCCCGGCCCTCGCCCAGGCCCGAGCCGCGCGCGAGCGGCACCGGCACGCGATCATCGCCGCGCTCGAAGAGGTCCGGCGGCAACACCGCGCCCTCCAGGCCCCGTTCACCCTGCGCCGCGACCGCTACTGCCTGCCGGTGCCGGTGCACGAGCGGCACGCGGTGCCGGGACTGGTGCTGGACGTCTCCGCCTCGGCTGCCACCGTCTTCGTGGAGCCGTTCGCGGTCGTGGAGCTCAACAACGCGCTGGCCGAGGCGATCGCCCTCACCCGTCAGGCGGAGGAGGCGGCGCTGGCCGAGGTCGCGGCGGTGTTCGCAAGGCACCGCGAGGAGCTCCTCCGCGCCGCCGACGTGCTGGCCCGACTCGACGCCTTCCAGGCCCGGGTGCTGTTCGGCCAGGCCACGGGGGCAGTGCTCGTGCCGCCCGGCGCCGGGCCGACGGTGCGCCTCGTCGGGGCGCGCCACCCACTGCTCGACCCGGCGCTCGCGCCCCTCCGCGAACGGGTGCTCGGGGAGGCCGGCAGCACGCGGCCGATCGTGCCGCTCGACCTGACGTTCCCCGAAGGCGCCCGGCTCGTGCTGCTGTCGGGCCCCAACGCCGGCGGCAAGACGGTCGCGCTCAAGACGGTGGGGCTGTGCGCGCTCATGGCGCAGGCGGGGATCCCCCTGCTGGCGGCCGAGGGCAGCGCGCTGCCACCCCTCTCGGGCCTGTGGTGCCACATCGGCGACGAGCAGAGCCTGCTGTCGGACCTCTCGACGTTCACCGGCGCGATGCGGGCCACCGCCGAGCTGCTGCGCACCGCGGACGAGAACACGCTGGTGCTGTACGACGAGCTGGGGTCGGGCACCGACCCGGAGGAGGGGGCGGCGCTGGCGGCAGCACTGCTCGAGGAGCTGGCGCGCCGCCGGTGCTGGGGGCTGGCGACTGCCCACCTGCTCACGGTCGCCGCACACCTCGAAGGGATCCCCGGCACCGCCAACGCTGCCATGGGGTTCGACGAGCAGACGGGGCGCCCGACGTTCCGCCTGGAACTCGGCGCGCCCGGCCGTTCGCGCGGACTGGCCATTGCCGCCGCGAGCGGTGTGCCCCCCGTTGTCACCTCACGAGCGAAGGAGCTATTGTCGAAGAGCTTCCTCGCCATCGACACGTACCTCGACGGGCTCGGGCGGGAACGCGATCGACTGCGCGCGCAGCAGGACGAACTCGCCGCGCTCCGGGCCGAGGCGGAAGCGGCGGCGCGGCGTGCCGCCGAGGCCCGCACCGCGCTGCTCGCGGAGCGCGAGAAGGTCCGGCAGGGCCTCGCCGAGGAACGGGAACGCCTGCGCGCCCGGGCGGCCCAGCGCCTGCAGGCGGCGCTCGCCGAGCTCGAAGCGGCGCGCGCGCGCGGGGAGATGCCAGGGCGGCGCAAGCTCGCCACCATTCGCTACCAGGCGCTCCATCTCGAGGACGAGCACGAAGGCGGGACGGCCCCGCCGCCGGCACTCGCGCCGGGCGCCGCCGTGCGCGTCGGCGGCCTGGATGGCGTCGTCAACAAGGTCGCGGGCGACCGGGTCGAGGTCCAGCTCGGCTCGAAGCGGCTGTGGGTGGAGGCCGCGTCCTGCCAGCTCGTCCCGCTCCCGGCGCGCGCGCGCGTCGCCACCTCGCTGGCGGCCGACGAGGCCGCAGCCCCGGCCGAACTCAAGCTCATCGGCCTCTCGCAGGAGGAGGCGCGGGAGGCGCTCGAGCGCTTCCTGGACCACGCTCTGGTGACCGGCCAGCGGGCGGTGCGCATCGTGCACGGCCACGGCACCGGAGCGCTGCGCCGTATGGTCCAGCAGGAGCTGAAGGCCCACCCGGCCGTCTCGCACTTCGCCCACCCGACGCAGCACCGCGGCGGCACCGGCGTCACCGAGGCCGTCCTCGAATGACCGAGCCCAGCACCCCGTCGCCCCTCCCCCGCCGGGCTTCCACGCGCCGGCAACGATGTGCCGGGCGCCCGTCGATGCGCCGACGGCATGCGTCGCACGGCGGCCCGCTCGTGCGCGGAGGCGGGCTGGCGGGGACCGGGAGGCGCGCCGAGGGCCACGCGTGGCGGGGGCGGCCGTGAGCCTGTACGACCTCAACCGCACGGTGGTGGCGCAGGTGCGGGAGGCGGCCGACATCGTGGCCGTGATCGGGGAGGTCGTGACGCTCCGCCACCGCGGCCGCACCTGGCTCGGGCTTTGCCCGTTCCACGGCGAGAAGACGCCCTCGTTCAACGTCTCGCGCGAGAAGGGGACCTACTACTGCTTCGGCTGCAAGAAGGGCGGGGATGTCATCGACTTCGTCATGGAGACGGAGCGGCTTTCGTTCGCCGAGGCGGTGGAACGGCTCGCCGACCGCTTCGGGGTCGCGCTGCCGCTCGCCTCGCCCGAGGCCCGCCGGCGGCGCGACGAGCAGGACGAGATCACGGCCGCCCTCGAGGCGGCGCAGGCGGTGTTTTCCCGCCAGGTCCACGAGGACCGGCCGCGGGCGTTCCTCGAGCGCCGAGGGGTGCCGCCGGAGGTAGTGCTGGAGTTCGGCCTCGGTTTCGCGCGCCCCGACTGGCGGGCGCTCACCGACGCGCTGCGCGGCAGGCTTGCCGAGCGCACGCTGGTCGCCGCCGGCCTCGCGGTGCAGGGCGACGACGGGCGGCTGTGGGACCGCTTTCGCGACCGGGTGATGATCCCCATCCGCTCTTCCCGCGGCTCGCTCATCGCGTTCGGCGGCCGCACCCTCGGGGACGACCCGGCCAAGTACCTCAACTCGCCCGAAACCCCACTGTTCACCAAGAGCCAGACGCTGTTCGCCCTCGACCGGGCGGCGCGGGCTTTCGCCAGCACCGAGCGCTGCCTCGTCGTGGAGGGGTACTTCGACTGCATCGCCCTCCATGCGGCCGGTTTCCGGGAGACCGTGGCGACGCTCGGCACCGCTCTCACCGAGCACCACGCGCGGGAGCTGGCGCGGCGGGTGCGGCGGGTCGTGGTGTGCTTCGACGGCGACCCGCCAGGTCGCAAGGCGGCGCTGGGGGCGCTGCGTACCTTGCTCGCCTTCGATCTCGAGGTGCGGGTGCTCCTGCTGCCTCGCGACCAAGACCCCGACGACGTGGTGCGCCGCGAGGGTGCGGAGGGGATGGCCCGGCGGCTGGCCGCCGCGCTCACCGAAAGTGACTTCCTCATCAACGAGATGGGGGTGTCTCGCGAAGAGCGGAGGGCAGCGCTGCGGGGCACCCTCGAGATCGTCGACGCCTGCCGCGACCGGGTGCGGCGCTTCGCCATACGCGAGGAGCTGGCGCGCGCCGCTGGGGTGCCGGTGGAGCAGCTCGGCGAGGTGGAGTCGCCACGGGTCGTGGCCGGGCAGGCCGAGACCGGCGACCAGCCCCCGGCCGGCGAGATGGCGATCCTGCGCGGCGTGCTCGTCGACCTGCCGGTGGAGCGCCGGGCCGAGGTGGTGCGGGAAATTCCGCTCGACGCCGTCGACCACCCGCTCGCCCGTTCGGTCGTCCGCGCGCTCCAGCAAGCGGTGGCCGAGGGGCGACCACTTGAAATTTGCGGACTCTGGTCCGACATTGACGAACGTGACGTGCGCCGCCTTCTGGCCGCACTCGAGCACGAGGCTCCGGAAACCACCGCGGATGACCTCCAGCTCATCATGAGGGGACTTTGGGAGAAACAGCGAAAGAAAAGGCTCGTTCATCTCAACAGGGAGATCGCGCGGGCCGAGCGACAAGGGGACCACGAGACGCTGCAGCAGCTCCTGCGGGAGTGGCTGTCGCTGACCAGAAAGTCAACCCCGAGATGACCGAGCAGGCCGCCGCCGGTCACCGCGACACGGCTGCGCTGACGGTGGAGGAGAAGTACACCGAGCTGGCCCGGTTGCTCAACCTCGGCCGCGAGCGTGGGTACGTGCTCATGGACGAGATCCTCGAGGTGCTGCCCGAGGAGGTGGCGCCCAACCCCGAGGAGCTCGACGAGATCTACCTGCGCTTCACCGAGAGCGACATCGAGGTGATCGACAGCCCCGAGAAGCTCGCGAGCGTCGAGGAGGAGGGCGTAGCGGAGCGCCAGGAGACGGCCGAGACGGTGGGCGGCCCCGCCGCGGTGGATCCGGCGTTGCTCGAAAAGACCAACGACCCGGTCCGTATGTACCTCCGGGAGATGGGCACGGTCAAGCTCCTGGACCGCGACGGGGAGGTCGCGATCGCCCGGCGGATCGAGCTCGGGGAGGCGCAGGTGTTCTGCGCCCTGGCCTCCAGCCCGCGGGTGCTCGAGCTGTTCCTGCGCGCCAACGAGCTGGCGCGCCGCGACCGCCGGCTGCAGCGCGACATCCTGGCGGGGCTGCAGGCCAACCTCGACGAACGCGGCCGGGCCCGCGTCAACGAGGCGCTCCAGCTCTTCCGCCGCATCAGCGCGCTCGATTGCACGTCCAAGGACCTCAAGGAACGGCTGCGCCGCTGCAAGAGGGGGACCCGTCGGGCCGAGGAGCTGCTGGCCCAGATCGACACCATTGCCGGCGAGATCTCGGTCATGGTGCGCTCCACCGACTTCACCACCGCGACGCGCAACCGGCTGCTGCGGTTCCTGAGCGAGGTCGAGCGGCAGTTCTCGATTCCCATCCAGACCATCCGCAAGGACGAGGCGAAGCTCAAGACCGAGCGCAACGCCGAGCGCCGCGCCTACTACGAGGACCGCGTGCGCCGCTACAAGGCCGAGCTCAGCGCCCTTGAAGAGCGCTTCGGCGTGCCCTACGACGAGCTCAAGCGGGTCATCTCCGAAGTGCGGCAGGGCGAGGAGATGACCGACGACGCCAAGCAGGAGCTCATCGTGGCCAACCTGCGGCTGGTGGTCTCGATCGCCAAGAAGTACACCAACCGCGGCTTGCAGTTCCTGGATCTCATCCAGGAGGGCAACATCGGTCTCATGAAGGCCGTGGACAAGTTCGAGTACCGCCGCGGGTACAAGTTCTCGACCTACGCGACGTGGTGGATCCGCCAGGCGATCACGCGGGCGATCGCCGACCAGGCGCGCACGATCCGCATTCCGGTCCACATGATCGAGACGATCAACAAGCTCACCCGCACGCAGCGCCAGCTCGTGCAGGAGCTGGGGCGCGAGCCGACCGCCGAAGAGGTGGCCGAGAAGATGGAGATCCCGGTCGCCAAGGTGCGCAAGATCATGAAGATCGCCCAGGAACCGATCTCCCTCGAGACGCCCATCGGCGAGGAAGAAGACTCCCACCTCGGCGACTTCGTGGAGGACCGCTCGGCGATCTCGCCGATCGACGCGGTCATCGCCGCCTCGCTCAAGAACCAGGCGGACCACGTGCTGCGCACTCTCACGCCGCGCGAGGCGGAGGTGCTGCGGCGGCGGTTCGGGATCGGCGACGGCACCGAGCACACGCTCGAGGAGGTCGGCAAGGCGTTCAACGTCACCCGCGAGCGCATCCGCCAGATCGAGTCGAAGGCGCTGCGCAAGCTCCGCCACCCGACGCGCGCCCGCCTCCTCAAGCCGTATCTCGACATGATCGGCTGAGGCCCCCTCTCGCCCTGTCGCAGATCGAAGGCTCGGCCGGGCGGGCGGCAGAGCTTCGACCTTTGACGTTCGACCGGGTGGGTGGTGGTAGAATCCCCGCCGCTGGGTCCATAGCTCAGCGGTCAGAGCTGCCGGCTCATAACCGGTTGGTCCCAGGTTCGAATCCTGGTGGACCCACCAGCGATGCTTCGGGGGGCGGCCGGCACCCGCAGTGCCGGTCCCGGGTCCTTGAAGGAGGCGTGCGGTGTCAGCTCGGCAAAAATTGGCCGGCTTCGTGGCGTTGCAACAGTTGCTCACCAGGAGGGCAGCGCTGATCCGGCAGCACGACGTTCCACCCGAGGAGCTGGCTCGGCTGCGCTCCCGCTTCGCCGAGCGGCAAGGAACGCTGCAGGGGCTCGAGAAGGATCGCGAGGCGCTCGGGGCCGAGCAGGTCGCGCTCGAGCAGGACATCAAGGCGCTCAACGAGGAAAAGGAGCACTTCCGTCGGCAGAAGGCCCAGGTCACCAACATGCGCCAGCTCACGGCCGTGGTTTCCGAGCTCGACCACGTCGAGGCTCGCCTCGCTCCCCAGAAGGACCGTCTGGCCGAGGTCAGGCGCCGGCTCGACGAGATCGAGCTCAAGCTGGCGGACATCGAGACCGAGAGCCCCGAGGAGCGGGCCGAGCGCGAGCGGGCCGAGGCGGCCTGGGCCGAGGCCCGCAAGACCGGCGAGGCCGATCTCGCCGAGGTGGAGCGCGAGCTGCGGCGCCTGCAGCGGGAGCTCGGCGAAACCGCGATGGCGCAGTTCAAGAAGCTGTGGAATTCTCGCAAGCCTCATGCCGTGGTGCCGCTGGACGGTCACGCCTGCTCGTCCTGCCACGCCGACCTGCGCCCTTCGCTCGTGCAGCAGGTGCGCGCCATGCAGGAACTACAGTACTGCGACTCTTGCCGGCGCCTGCTTTACGATCCCGACCAGCTCCCCACGCGGCCATGAGCGCCCGGCTCACGGCGGTTGCCGCCGTGGACGGCGGCTCGCGTGGCAACCCGGGCGAGGCCGGGTGTGGGATCGTTCTCACGCTGTCCAACGGCGAGCGCGAGGAGCACGCCGTCTACCTCGGGCGCACCACCAACAACGTCGCCGAGTACGCCGGGCTGCTGGCGGCGCAGGAGCGGGCGCTGGCGCTGGGCGTGACCGAGCTGCGCGTGCAGGCGGACTCCGAGCTGCTGGTCAAGCAGCTCCGGGGTGAGTACCGCGTCAAGGCGCCGCACCTGCAGCCGCTGTACCGGCGTGCCAGGGAGCTGGCGGCGCGCTTTGCGCGTTGCACGGTCCGGCACGTGTCCCGCGAAGCCAACCGGGAGGCGGACCGCCTCGCCAACCAGGCAATGGACACGCGGGAGTCGACTCTGCCGGTCCCCGGCGGAGTCCGGTGAAACCGATGGTCCGCTCCTTCCGCCCGCGTGCCCCTGTGGCCTGCTCAAATGGGCAGGAGGAGGTCTGGCCGTGACCCTAAAGCACGCCCTCGCCGCGGTGCGGGAGCGCATGGCGGCGGCGTGCGCGCGCGCCGGGCGGTTGGAGGGCAGTGTCCGGCTCGTGGCCGTGTCCAAGACCCAGCCTGCCGAGGCCGTCGCCGCGATGGTGGCGCTGGGCATCGACGCCGTGGGGGAAAACCGCGTGCAGGAGGCGATGGCCAAGCGCCCGCTCGCGCCGCACGGCGTGCCGTGGCACCTCATCGGGCCCCTGCAGCGCAACAAGGCGCGGCAGGCGCTCGACACCTTCGACCTCGTCGAGTCGGTGGACCGGGTCGAGATCGCCGACCGCCTCGAGTTTCTGCTCGCCCCCCAAGACCGTGTCCTGCCCGTTTTCCTGGAGGTCAACATCGGCGAGGAGGCGCAGAAAAGCGGCGTGCTGCCCGCAGCCGCCGAAAGGCTCGCCGAGCACGTGCTGGCGCGCTGCCCGCACCTGCGCCTCGGCGGGCTCATGTGCATCCCGCCGTACGACCCCGACCCCGAGCGTTCCCGCCCCCACTTTGCCGCCCTGCGCGCGCTCGCCGAGCGTCTCGCACCCCACCTCGGCCTCGGCCGGCTCGAGCTTTCCATGGGAATGAGCGAGGACTTCGAGGTGGCAATCGAGGAAGGCGCCGACTGGGTGCGGGTCGGCCGCGCCCTGTTCGGCGAGCGGACGGCGTGAGGTGGCTGGCGAGTGACGGGTGGCTCTCCTCCTCCCTTGCCGGGGCGGGTGGGGCCTTCGACTCTCGACCTTCGACCGACCCCCTTGCAGGAGAACGTGGTAAGCTCGCCAGAAGTGGAGGTGCGACATGAACCGCATGACCCCTCTGGAGATCCAGCGCGCGTCGTTTCCGACCCGCTGGAAGGGACTGGATCCGGATGCGGTGCGCGCGCTGTTGTCGCAGCTCGCCGAACAGGTCGAGGACGAGGCTCGCATCCGCGGCGAGCTCAAGGCACAGGTGGCACGGCTATCGGCTGAGGTCGAGGAGTACCGCCAGCGCACCAACGCCCTCAACGAGGCGTTCGTCGCCGCCCAGCACACGGCCGAGGCGATGATCGGCCGCGCCGAGGCGGAGGCGCAACGCATCGTCAGCGAGGCGCAGGCACTGGCGGATCGGGTCATCGACGACGCCATCCACCGCGCCGAAAACCTCGAGATGATCATCAGCCAGCTCCGGTCCCGGCGGCGGACGGCGCGGGCCGAGGTGCACAAGGTCATCGAGCTGCTGCAGGGGTTCATGCGCGACGACGAGGCGGCCGAGGAGCGCGAGGCGCAGGCTCCGTCCGTGGCGCTCATGCGCCCGCGCGGACGCGAGGGGAAGGCGTCCTCGTGAGCCTGCTCGTAGTCAACGCCGCGCAAGTAGTAACGCCGGTCGGCCGCGAGGCGCACGCCGGTGCGAGGCAGGGAGAAGTCCGGCGACACCCGCATGCGGTGGTGCGCCTCGAGGGGTGGACGATCGTGTTCGTGGGCGAGAAGGCCGAGCACGACCGGCGCTTCGGCCCCGCCGAGGAGGTCCTGGACGCGGGAGGCGGCTGCGTCGTCCCGGCGTTCGTGGATCCCCACACCCACTTGCCGTTCGCCGGCTACCGCGAGGGCGAGTTCGACCGCCGCCTGCGCGGCGAAACGTACGCCCAGATTGCCGCCTCGGGCGGAGGGATCGTCGCCACCGTGGCGGCGACGCGCGCCGCCAGCGAGGACGAGCTGACGGCGGCCACCGCCGGGCGGCTGGACCGGCAGCTCCTGTGGGGCACCTGCACGACCGAGGCCAAGTCAGGCTACGGGCTCAACCTGCACGACGAGCTCAAGCAGCTTTCCGCCCTCGCGCGGGCCGCGGCGGACCACCCGGTCGAGGTCGTCCCCACCGCGATGCCGGCCCACGAGGTGCCGCCCGAGTGGCGGCACGACCCCGACGGGTACGTGCGGCTGGTCGTGGAGACGATCCACCCGGCGATCGCTGCCGCGCGTCTGGCGGAAGGCGTGGACGTCTTTTGCGAGAACGGCGTCTTCTCCCCCCACCAGACGCGCCGCCTGCTCGCCGACGCGCCACGGTACGGCTGGCGCATCCACCTGCACGCCGACGAGCTCTCGAGCCTCGGCGGCGCCGAGCTGGCGGCCGAGCTCGGGGCCGCCTCGGCCTCACACCTGCTGCACGTCTCGGCGTCCGGGATCGCCGCCCTCGCAGCGGCCGGCATCGTGGCGGTGGTGCTGCCCGGTGTCTCGTTCTTCCTGCGCGACCGCTACGCCCCGGTGCGGGCGCTCGTCGAGGCCGGCGTCCCGATCGCGCTCGCCACCGACTGCAACCCGGGCTCGTCGCACACTGAGTCGATGCCGGCCATCATGGCGCTGGCCTGCCTCGGCGCGGGGATGTACGCCGAGGAGGCGCTGGTGGCGGCGACGCTCAACGCCGCGGCGGCGCTCGGGCGGGCCGACCGCCTGGGCTCGATCGAGCCCGGCAAGCAAGCCGACCTCCTCGTGCTTGAGGCTGCCGACCCCCGACACGTCGTCTACCACTTCGGGGTCAACCTCGTGCGCCACGTCGTGAAAGCCGGGCGGGTGGTGGTCCGGGACGGCCGGCGCGTGGCCTGATCAGCTCCCCGTCCTGGGCTCGATGCGGGCGACCCTGAGCGCCGCCGTGCCTCTCTCCGTCTGCGTCCCCGGCGGCGCCGCACTCGCCGGCTCGATGACGACCGCGAGCCCGGCCTGGGCGAGGGCGGCGGCCACGTGCTCGGCACGCTGCGCCGCGAGGGCCGTCCTGGCCCGGAGCGACGGCCCGTCGTCCGGAGCGGCGCTCCCCGACACCGCCACCGCTCCGGCGCCCCAGCGCGCGAGTGCCCACACCGCCACTGCGAGCGCCCGGGCCCCCTCGGCATCGGGCGTCGTCTCGGCGCGGGCAAACGTCACCGGCGGGAGAGGGCGCAACGGCGGCAGAAGCTCGACGCTCCAGCTGGGAAAGGCGGCACGCAGCGAAATTTCGACGTACTTGACCGTCTCCAGCGGGGCCGTCAGCTCGAACGACACTTGCAGCCGGGCACGCCGCTGCGGCGCCGAGATGTCGGCCACGGCGAGCGGGAACGGGACGGCCGCGCGCAGGCGCCGCGCCTCGGTCTCCGCCTGCTCGGCGGCCGAGGGCTGCGCCGTGCGAGCGATGTCGCTGCCAAGCATGAGCTGATCGAGCTCGAGCCGCACCGGAACCCGCAACTCCTGTCCGAGCGTGCGCTCGAGGCGGGGTTGCAGCTCGCGGTCGTACTCGCGGGCGAAGACCACGGCGGCCACGCGCACGGTGCCGTCGCCGTCGGGCTGCACGGTGAGGCGCTCGAGCCGCGACACGCCGGCGGGGAGGGCGTCGCGCAGCACCGCCCCGGCCTGCCGCGAGAGGATCGTGGTCCGCACCGACTCGTTGAGGGTCTTGACGAGCGGCATCGAGAGCAGGACCAGCACCACCCCGGCGCCGATCGTCGGCCACAGGAGCTCGCGCGTCGTGCGCAGGTTGCCGAAGTTGTACCAGATCGCGGTGGCCGCCACGGCCAGCGCGATGGCCACGAGGTTCGTGAGAAAAAGGTAAAAGGCGCCGTTGAAGATCCCCAGCTCGCCCATGGCCAGGCCGTAGCCGGAAGCGGCGAGCGGCGGCATGAGGGCCGTCGCGATGGCCACCCCGGCGATGGTGTTGCCGAGTCGGTGGATGACTGCATACCCCCCCACGAAGCCGGAGAAGATCGCGACCAGCAGGTCGAAAAGGTTGGGCGCCGTGCGCAGCATGATCTGGGCCGTGGGCGGGATGAACGGTGACAGCTTGACGATGACGATGGCCGTGACGAGGCCGAGGACCACCCCCACCAGCAGCGACTTGGAGGCGCGGACCGCAAGGGTGACGTCGGTCATGGCGATCGAGAACCCGAGCGCCACGATGGGACCGAGAAACGGCGCCACGAGCATGGCGCCGATGATCACCGCCGCCGAGTCGAGCAGCAGCCCCAAAGAGGCAATCGCCGCCGAGCCGACGATCAGCACCACGTAGGTGTGGTTGGGCGGCGCATCGGCAGCGACCTGGGCGACCACCGCGGGCTGGTCGACGGCCGCCTTGTGATGCCGCCACCATTCCACGAGCGCCATGCGGATGCGCGACGTTGCATGCGGCTGGTCCATGGGCGCACCTCCAGGCGAGGCAGCCTCGCACACAGGCCGCTTTCCCGCAACCCGGCGGCCGGCCCGGTACCTGCGTGGTATGGTGGATTGGGGGCTCACCCCACCAGCAGACAGGGGAGGCGCGGCATGAGCGACTTCAAGCAAAGCGGCACCATCGTCACGTTGCCACGGATGCGGCCCGGCGACGAGGCAAGGCGCGAGGAAGAACTCGCCACGCATGCCCGGCGCACCCCCCTCGCGCTCGTTGTGCCGTGCCTCGTCTCCGAACTCGAGCAGCCGGCGCTGGCAGGAATGGTGAGCAAGCTCGCCGGAGCCCCGTTCCTCGACACCGTGGTGATCTCGCTCGACCGCGCCGACGCCGCCGGCTACGAACGGGCGCTCGAGTACTTCCGCGCCTTGCGGTTGCGCACGATGGTGGTCTGGAACGACGCCGAGTCTGTCGCAGCGATCATCCGCGAGATCGATTCGGCGGTGCGCCAGCTCGGACCCCGCGGCAAGGGGCGGGCGGTGTGGGTGGCGCTCGGGGCGGTGATCGCCGAGGAACGGGTCGAGGCCGTGGCGTTCCTGGACGCCGACGTGGTGAGCTTCGAGCGTTCGCTCCTGACCAACCTCGTCTACCCCATCCTCCACCCCGCTCTCGATTTCGACTACGCCAAGGGCTACTACGCCCGCTTTTCGGACCGGCTTCACGGCAGGGTCACGCGGCTCATGGTGCGCCCGCTCCTGCAGGCGCTGATCAACACCGTGGGCCATCATCCCTACCTGGAGTACATCGACTCTTTCCGCTACCCGCTGTCGGGGGAGTTCGCCGTGAACGCCACGCTGCTGCGGCGGCTGCGCATTCCCTCCGACTGGGGGCTCGAGGTGGGGCTGCTGTTCGAGGTGCTTCGCCACCGCTCGCCGCGCCGCATCTGCCAGGTGGACGTGGCGGACCGCTTCGACCACAAGCACCAGGTGCTTTCCCGCGACGACCCCGGGGCCGGCCTGCATCGCATGGCGGTGGACATCACCAAGCACCTCCTGCGCACCCTGGCTGCGGCCGGCGTGGTCGTTCCGACCGGAAGCTTCAAGGCGCTGCAGGTGGCGTTCCAGCGCTACGCCGAGGATGCCGTCGTCGACTCGTTCACGGTCTCGGTGTTCAACGGGCTCCTCTACGACCGCCACGCCGAGGAGGAGGCGGTCGGCGTCTTCACGCAGGCGTTCGCCGAAGGCTGCGAGCAGTTCAGCCAGGACCCCCTCGGCACCCCTGCCATGCCGAACTGGGCTCGCGTCTTCTCGGCTATGCCCGGGATCGGAACCCGCTTGTTGACAGCGGTGCGCGAGCTCGGTGGGGTGCTCGAGCCGTGAAGATCCGCGCCGTTCTCACCGACCTCGACGGGACGCTGCTCGAGCCCGACGGCCGGCTGTGCGCCGAGGCCCGCGGTGCGCTCGCCCGCCTGACCGCGGCGGGGGTGCCGGTGCTGCCGGTGACCTCCAAGACCGCCGCCGAGGTGGCGTGGCTGCTTGCCGAGCTCGGGCTCACCGGTCCCGCCGGGTTCGAGAACGGCGCCGGCGTGCTCGAGCAGGACGGCCAGGTGCGCCTTTTGGCGGCTGCTCTGCCGGTCGAGACGCTGCGCCGGGTCGCCGACGCCCTTCGGGCAGCGACCGGGGCGCCGGTGCGCACGATCGAGGAACTCGCTGACGCGGAGCTCGCGGCGCTCACCGGCCTCGGCGGCGACGAGCTCGGGCGGGCGAGGCGCCGCCAGGCCACGTTGCCGCTCGTCGTCGACGCAGGTTGGGACGAGCCGTTGCGCGCCGCGGCGCCGCCCGAGGTGCTGCTGGTGCGCGGCAACCGTTTCCTGCACCTGCAGGGGCGCCACGCCAAGGCCGACGTCGTGCCGGCGCTGCTGGGCGCAGCGCCAGGTGATGGGGTGGTGGTGGCGTGCGGGGATGCCCCCAACGACGTGGAGCTGCTGCGGTCGGGCGACGTGGCGGTCATCGTCCCCTCGGCCCGGGGCGCCGACCCGGTGCTAGGGGCGGCGGTGCCGGCCGCGCGCGTGGCCCCGGCTCCCCACGGCCGCGGCTGGGCGCTGGCGATGCAGGCGCTGCTCGACGAGAGCGGGAGGTAGAGGTGGCGGACCTGTCGTTTCTCCCCGAATCACTCCGCCGGCAGCTCGCCGAGATCGGCCAGGTGGATGTCCTCGTGGGAATCCCGAGCTTCAACAACGCGCGCACCATCGGGCACGTGGTGCGGGCGGTGCAGGCCGGGCTCGCCAGGCACTTCCCGGCCCACCGGGCGCTGCTGCTCAACTCGGACGGCGGCTCCACCGACGGCACGCCGGACGTGGTCCGGCAAGCCTCGATTGCCTCCTTCGAGACCGTCCTCGCTGCCCACCCGCTGCGGGCCGTGCATCGCATCGTCACCCCCTACCACGGCATTCCGGGGAAGGGGAGCGCCCTCCGCACGGTGTTCGCGGCCGCCGCCGTCACGGGGGCGAAGGCCTGCGCGGTGGTGGACTCCGACCTGCGCTCGATCACGCCGGAGTGGATCGAGCTGCTGGTCGAGCCGGTGCTCGAGCGGGGCTTCGACTTCATCGCGCCGCTGTACCACCGCCACAAGTACGACGGGACGATCACCAACTCGATCGTCTACCCGCTCACGCGGGCGCTGTACGGCGCCCGGGTGCGGCAGCCGATCGGCGGCGATTTCGGGTTTTCGGGGCGGCTCGCCGAGCACTACCTCGGCCACGACGTGTGGGCATCCGACGTGGCGCGGTACGGCATCGACATTTGGATGACCACCACTGCCATCACCGGCGGCTTCAGGATCGGGCAGTCGTTCCTGGGAGCCAAGATCCACGACGCCAAGGACCCTTCGGTGGACCTCTCGGCCATGCTCACGCAGGTCACCGGCGCGGTGCTGTCGCTCATGGGGACGCACGCGGCACGATGGCGGGAGGTCCGAGGGTCCCACCCGGTGCCGGTGTTCGGGTTCGAGTACGCGGTGGGGCTCGAGCCCGTGCCGGTCAATCTTGCGCGCATGCTCGAGCGCTTCCGGACCGGCGCCCGCGAACTGGGAGAGATCTGGCAGCGAGCGCTGCACCCCGCGACGGCGCGCGAGATCGCCGCGATCGCCTCGGCCTCGGACGAGTCGTTCGTGTTTCCCCCCACCCTGTGGGTGAGGACGATGTACGACTTTGCCGTGGCGTATCAGCACGGGCGTCTCAACCGCGAGCACCTGCTCCGCTCGCTCACCCCGCTCTATCTCGGCCGCACCGCCTCCTTCGTCGTGCAGACCCGCGATGCGGGGGCCGAGGAGGTGGAGCAGATCCTCGAAGAGCTGTGCCTGGAGTTCGAGCGGGAAAAGCCGTACCTGCTCGAGCGCTGGGACGAGACGGGAGGTGGACGATGACGGCAACCTTCACCGAGCGGCTGGTCGGCTCGCTCAACGCCTTCTTCGAGGCGGTGCTGCGCTTCCTGCCCGGACTCTTGGCGGCGGTGCTCATCCTGCTGCTGGGGCTCGTGGTCGGCTGGGTGCTGAAGGCCCTCGTCTCCCGCCTGCTGCGCGTGGCGCGTTTCGACCGGGCCTGCGACAGCAACGGGATCACCCAGATCCTGGGGCGCGCCGACATCCGCACCCCGCCCTCGCTGTTGTTGGGGCGAGGGCTGTTCTGGCTCGTGTTCGCGAGCTTCGCCATGGCCGGCCTGTCGGCGCTGGGAGTGGGCTTCGTCAACCGCCTCATCGCGGAGTTTTTCCTCTACCTGCCGCGGGTCCTCTCCGCCCTGCTGGTGCTGCTCGTCGGCTTTCTGCTCGCCAACTTCCTGTCGCGCGCCGCGCTGCTGGGTGCGGTCAACGCCGGCATCCCTTCGCCGCGGCTCATCGCCCTCGTGGTCAAGCTGCTCATTCTCGTGCTGTCGTTCGCCATGGCGCTCGAGCAGCTCCGCATCGCGACCTCGATCGTCCTGGCGGCGTTCATCATCGCCTTCGGGGCGGTCATGCTCGGACTGGCGCTGGCGTTCGGCCTCGGCGGGCGCGACGTCGCAAAGCGGGTGCTCGAGCGGCAGCTCGACACCCGCACCGACGAGACCCCGGACGGCTTCTCGCACCTCTGACTTGCCCGCGGCCGGGCCTTGGTGGCGCTCACGTCCCCGCTGCGGAGGACACCGGCGGCCACGCGAAAACACAGTAAAGGTCGCAGACGTTGGTGCCGGTCGGACCGGTGGTGAGGTGGTCCCCGAGCGCGGCAAAGAACGGGAAGCTGTCGTTGCGGTCGAGATGTGTCGCCGCGTCGAGCCCGAGACGGCGGGCGCGGGCGACCGTGGTGCCGTCCACGGCGGCCCCCGCAGCGGGGGTCGGGCCGTCCCCTCCGTCGGTGCCGAGACACGCGACGGCGGCCCCCGGCACGCCGTCGAGCGCGATCGCGGCCGCGAGCGCCGCCTCCTGGTTGCGGCCGCCGCGGCCGGGGCCGCGGACCGTGACGGTGGTCTCGCCGCCCAGCACGAGACAGGCCGGCAGCGGCCCGCGGCCCGCGGTCAGCTCGCGGGCGAGACTCGCAAGCTGCGCACCCACCTCTCGCGCCTCGCCTTGCAGGCCGGTGGTGAGCACGGCGCCGTGCAGGCCGAGCTCCCGCGAGCGGCGCACCACGGCTTCCGCGGCCAGCTGGTTGCCGCCGACGATCACGTAATGCGTTCGGGCGAGCGTCGCATCGCCGGGCTTGAGGGTGTCCGGGACCAGGCCTGAGGCGCCTCGCCGCAGGTGGTCCGCGACTGCGCCGGGCACCGCCCCCCACAGGTTGTACCGGGCCAGGACGTCGCACGCGTCGGCAAAGCTCGAGGGGTCGGCGACCGTGGGTCCGGACGCGATGGCGGCGCGGTCGTCACCCACGACGTCCGAAAGCGCAAGCGTCAGGAGGGGTGCCGGGCCGGCCAGGCGCACGAGCCCGCCGCCCTTGACCCGGTCGAGGTGCCGGCGCACGGTGTTGAGCTCGCCGATCGTCGCCCCCGAACGCAGCAGCGCGTCGGTCGTGGCCTGCAGGTCGGCCAGCGACAGCCCCTCGGCCGGCCAGGTCAGCAGTGCCGAGCCGCCGCCCGACAGCACCACGACGAGCAGATCGTCGGCCGCTGTCCGGGCTGCCAGGGCCACGAGGCGGCGTGTCGCCTCGACGCCGCGCTCGTCTGGCAGGGGATGCGAGGCTTCGAACAGCTCGACGAGGCGCGTCGGCACGCGGTGCCCGTCCTTGACGATCACCACTCCCCCACCCACGAGATCCCCGGCCAGCCCCTCCACGGCCGAGGCCATGGCCCCGCCGGCCTTGCCCGCCCCCACCACGATGACGCGGCGCGGCGTCGCCGACCATCCGCCCACGACGAGCGCGTCCCCCGAGCGCTGCAGGAAGGCGCGCACGGCTGTCGCCGGGTCGGCCGCCTCGATGCCAGCGGCGAGGCTTGCGAGCATGCTGCGCCGCATCCGTTCGGGCACCCCGTGCCCGGCCAGCGCCGGGCTCTCAAGCAGGCTTCTCACCGGCTTTCCCTGCTGGCCCCGCCTCCGAGGGACCCGGCCGGAGGGCGGCGCGCAGCACGTCCCGGCGCGCGACCAGACCGCACGGCCGCCTTTCCGTCTCCGAGGCCACCACGACCAGCTCGTCCCACCCCTCCGCCAGGAGCTCCATGCTCTCTCTGGCGGGGGTCGAGGGCGTCACGAGCGGGCACTCGACCCCCAGCTCCCCGGCCACGACCGGAAGATCCCGCTCGGTCTCGTTCAGGGTCGCGCGCAGGTCAGAAAGACGCAGGACGCTCCGGCACGCTCCGCCCGCCCCGAGCACGGGTACCACCTGTTGGTCGGTCGCCGCCATGGTGGCGAGAGCTTCGGACAGTGGGGCCCGCTCCTCGACCGTGGCCGTCACGGGCCGCATCAGGACTCGCACGGGCATGTCGTCGAGCTGGTCGCCGGGCCGAACGTCGTGAACGGGCCCGCCCAGCTCCCGCAGCCGGTGGTGGTACAGGCCCAGCACGTCGAACCGCCGGGCCACGAAGGTGGCGGTCGCGACGCAAACCATGATCGGCAGGATGACCTGGTACGAGGAGGTCATTTCGAACAGAAGCAGCACGGCCGTGGCGGGGCACCGCACGACGGCTGCGAGGACGCCGCCCATCCCGACCATGGCGTAGGCGCCTGCCCCGGCCATGGCGTGCCCGAGCAGCGCCTCGAGCCCCCGGCCGTAGGCCCCACCCAGCATGGCGCCGACGAACAGGGTGGGGGCGAAGTCGCCACCCCAGCCCCCGGAACCGAGGGTGAGCGCGGTGGCGAGGATCTTGCCCGCAGCGAGCGCCAGCAGGAGCCGCACTGGCAGCTCCCCGAGGCACGCCGCTGCCGTCGTGTCGTGGCCGTTGCCGAGTACACCGGGGAGCGCCAGGCCGAGGAGCCCCACGCCGAGACCCCCGAGACCGGCTTTCCACCACCCCCGCCACGGGAGGGCGGCGAAAAGGCGCTCGGCCAGCTCGGTGCCGCGCCGGAACAGCAGACCGCCCACCCCGGCCACGACCCCCAGGCCTGCGTACAGCCCCACCTCCCACCAGGCTGCAAGCTCGTAGGCAGGGACCCGAAAGTGACCGGCGCTCGCGCTGCCCTCGGCCGCCTGGCAGACGGCGGTGCCGGCCACGGCAGCCAGCATGACCGGGGACAGCGTCGCCGCCGACCACTCGCCGAGCACCACCTCGAGGGCGAAGAACACCCCGGCGAGAGGCGCGTTGAAGGCGGCGGCGATGGCCGCGGCAGCCCCGCAACCCACCAGCAGCCGGCGCTGGTTGGGTGAGGCCCGCAGCCACCGCGCCAGGCACGCACCGAGGCCCCCGCCCATGGCGACCACGGGCGCTTCCCGGCCGGCCGAACCGCCGCTGCCAATCGTCAGGACGCTGTTGACGAACGTCGCCGGTACGTAGCGAAACGGGATTCGCCCCCACTGCCGCCGGGCGTCCAGCATCACCGACGCCACCCCCAGCCGCCCGGGGGTCCGAAAGACATACGTGGCGGCGAGGGCGCTCAGCGCCGCGCCCAGCGCCGGCAGCAACAGACGCCAGCGGAAACCCGCGGGCAGCGGGAGGACCCGGTCGAGACCACCGGCCACGTGGTAGTCGAGCGCCGCGTCGAGGGCCGCAATCGCGTTCCAGAACGCGGCAGACAGCAGCCCTGCCACGGCTCCGAGCGCGGTGGCGAGCACGAGCACGGCCGCAAACCGGCGGCCGGTCAATCGGCGCAGCGCGGCGGCGAGCCAGGCTCTCGGGGCGGGCCGGGCGGATACCGCATCGCCGTCGTCCTCGACCATCGGCACCAGATTACCGAGTTTACGTCGTCCGCCGCAACGTCCGCAGGCCGCCGGAGTGTGCGAGCCCGGCGCACTGCCCCCCCGCCCGGCGGCACCGGCGGGCCGCGTCACGCCGGCAGCAGGTTGGCGAGCGCGGGGATGAGAGTCTTCCGGCCGCTCCGGTCGAAGTACACGACGAGCCGCATCTGGGCGCCGCCGCCCTGGACCTGGAGGATCACACCGGTGCCGAAAGTGGGGTGGTGGACTTTGAGGCCCGGCCGCCAGCCGCCGGTCGCGGTCGGAGTCCGCGCTGCGGAGTCCGGGCGCCGTGCTTCCCCTGGCCGCCCCGCCGAAAGCGGAGAGGGAAGGGGTGAGGGCGGCTCGCTGCGGCCAGGATGCGGGCGGCGCCAGGCGCCGTGGCGCTCGCCTTCGAGAGGACAACGAAGAGGAGAGCCGCGTTCGTCGAGGACCTCCGGCGGGACCTCGAAGAGGAACGGGGAGGGGCGCCCTCCCAGGAGCTGGCCGTTGACCCGCCGCTGGCGGGCGCATGTGAGATGGAGGTTGCGCCGGGCGCGCGTCATCCCCACGTAGGCGAGCCGCCGTTCCTCCTCCTCGTCGTCGTGGTCCGAGCCCTCCCGCCGCAGCGGCAGCAGGCCGTCGTCCATGCCGACCAGAAAGACGACGTCGAACTCGAGGCCCTTGGCGGCGTGTAGCGTCGAGAGCTGGACGGCATCGGGAGAGACGCGGGCGTCCGCGTCGGTGAGCAACGCCACCTCGTCGAGAAAGCCCGCCAGGTTGAGCCCCCGCTCGGCGGCCTCCGCGGCCGCGGCCACAAGCTGGTCCTGGTTGTCACGGCGGGCGCGATCCTCCTCGTCGTACGAGGCGTACTGCGCCGCTAGGCCCGAGCGCTCCAGCAGCTCGCGCACCACCACCTCGGGGCTGGCGTGCCGCGCCAGCGCCGCCAGCTCGTCGAGCAGCGCGAAGAAGCCCTCGAACGACATCCGGGCCCGGGGAGTGAGCGTCGGCGGAAGGGTGCGGGCGGCGGCCGGCAAGGACATCCCGGAGGCGGCGGCCGCCGCCTCGACGTGCTCCATCGCGACGGCGCCGATGCCGCGCGAAGGCACGGTGACGGCGCGCCGGAAAGCGAGCACGTCGTCCGGGTTGGCGAGCAGGCGGAGGTACGCCAGCGCGTCCTTGACCTCGGCCCGCTCCCAGAAGCGGGCCCCCCCCACCACCCGGTAGGGGATCGCCCGCCGCACCAGCTCCGCCTCGAGCGGGCGCGACTGCGCGTTGGTGCGGTACAGCACCGCAATGCCCGAGGCGCCGGCGCGGCGCGCCTTCTCGATTCCATCGGCCACAAAGCGGGCCTCGTCGTTCTCGTCGGCGGCCTGAAAGAAGACCACGGGGTCGCCGGGCCCGGCCTGGGAGGAGAGGCGCTTGGCCCGGCGCCGGCTGTTGTGGCCGATCACCCCGGCCGCGGCCGCGAGAATCGGCTCGACCGAGCGGTAGTTGCGGCCAAGGATCACTTCCGCCGCGTCCGGATAGGTGTGGCGAAACTCGAGGATGTTGGCAACGTCGGCGCCCCGCCACCTGTAGATCGACTGGTCCTCGTCGCCGACGGCGGTGAGGTTGGGCCGCTTGCCCCCCAGAAGCCACAGCAGCCGCGCCTGGGCGGCGTTGGTGTCCTGGTACTCGTCCACGAGCATCCAGGGAAAGCGGCTCGCGAGCGCCCTGCGAATCGCCTCGTCCTGCTCGAGCAAGCGGACCGAGAGCAGCAGCATGTCGTCGAAGTCGACGGCGCCGGCCGCCCGCAGCGCCTCCTCGTACGCGGCGTAGACGTCGGCGAGAACCGGATCGCCCGGTCCCGCGCCGGGCGCCCGCAGCGCGTTCTTGGCCGCCGAGATGCGGCTCCGCGCCTGGCGCAGCGGCAGCTGATCGGTCGACAGCCCAAGACGCCGGTACACCCCCTCGAGGAGCTTGCGCTGTTCATCCTCGTCGGCAATCGAGAAACGGCCGGACAGACCCGCCTCGCGAGGGTGGCGGCGCAGGAGCTGCAGCGCGAAGCGGTGGAAGGTCCCCACGAACCCGCCGTGGAGAGGCTGCCCGAGCAGCGTCTCGACGCGCTCGCTCATTTCTCGCGCCGCCTTGTTGGTGAACGTGACGGCCATGACCTGGTGCGGGCGGGCGTGCCCGGCAGCCAGCAGCCACGCCACGCGGTAGGTCAGCACCCTCGTCTTGCCGGAGCCCGCCCCGGCGACGACGAGCAACGGCCCCTCGCCGTGCGTCACCGCCTTGCGCTGGTCCTCGTCGAGCCTCGACAGCAGGCCCTCGATCCGATCCACCCGACCTCCCGACGCCGCCTTTGACGGCGCGAAGCGCCGATTGTACCCCCACCGCTGGAACGACCCCTCCTGGCCTGGCACCGCCTCGTTGTATCCTTTCGGCGGGATGGAAAACGCCTCGCTCTCCGCCGTCGTGCTGGCGTTCGGCGTCACGCTCCTGGCCGGGCTCGCCACCGGCATCGGCAGCGCCATCGCCTACTTCGCGCGGCGCACTAACCTCTCGTTCCTGGCGATCTCCCTGGGGTTCTCGGGCGGCGTCATGGTCTACGTGTCGTTCACCGAGATCCTGCGCAAGGGCGAGAGCCTGCTGGTGGCGCTCCACGGCCCGAGGACCGGGGCCTGGATGACGGCGGGCGGTTTTTTCGCCGGGCTCGTGGCAATGGCGCTCATCGACTGGCTGGTGCCCGAAAAGAGCAACCCACACGAGCTCACGCCCCGGGACGAGCTGGTCGACTACCAGGCCCATCACGACGCCAAGGTGCCGGAGGCCAGGCTGCTCCGCATGGGGCTGTTCTCGGCTCTGGCGATCGGCATCCACAACTTCCCGGAAGGGCTCGCCACCTTCCTCGCTGCCCTCGAGGATCCCCACCTCGGGGTGGCGATCGGCATCGCCATCGCCATCCACAACATCCCCGAGGGGATCTCGGTGTCGGTGCCGATCTTCTACGCCACCGGCAACCGCCGGCGGGCGTTCGGCCTGTCGTTCCTTTCGGGGCTTTCAGAACCCGTGGGGGCGGCTGTCGGCTACCTCATCCTGCGAACGTTCCTCACGCCGGGCGTGCTCGGGTTCACGTTCGCGCTGGTGGCCGGGGTGATGGTCTACATCTCGCTCGACGAGCTGTTGCCCACCGCCCGGGAGTACGGCGCCGGCCACCAGGTGCTCGGCGGCCTGCTGGCCGGCATGGCGGTCATGGCCGTGTCGCTGCTGCTCCTGAAGTAGCGCCCGGCGGCCGCTACTCGACCGTGACGCTCTTGGCGAGGTTGCGGGGTTGGTCGACGTCGCAGCCGCGGCGCACCGCCACCTCGTACGCCAGCAGCTGCAACGGCACCGCCGCCACGATCGGCTGCAGCGGCCACGGGAGGGGTTGCAGCGGAATGACCTGGCGCGCCAGCGACCCAAGCCGCGCGTCCTCGGCGTCGCCCAGGACGTACACGGGGGCCCGCCGGGCTCGCACCTCCTCGATGTTGGAGCGCACCTTGTCCTCGAGCTCGCCCGGCGGGCACAGGGCGATCACCGGGAAGTTCTCGTCGAGCAGTGCGATCGGCCCGTGCTTCATCTCCCCCGCCGGGTACCCCTCGGCGTGCAAGTACGAAATTTCCTTCAACTTGAGAGCCCCCTCGAGGGCGAGCGGGTAGAGCACGCCGCGCCCGAGGTACAGAGCATCCGAGGCGTGCTCGAGCTCCGCGGCCACGGCTGCGACCTGCGGCGCCACGCGCAGGGCGCCCTCGAGGTCGTACGGCAAGGCGCCCGCCCGCTCCGCCAGCCCGCTGGTTCCGGGCGTCTCGAGGCCGCGGGCGGCGCGCCACGCGAGCGCCAGGGCGAGCAGCGCCGCGAGCTGGGTCGTGAACGCCTTTGTCGAGGCGACCCCGATTTCAGGCCCGGCGTGGGTGGGCAGGCGGAAGTCGGCCAGCCGCTCGGCGTGGGCGCCCCGCACGTTGCAGACGGCAGCCAGGGTGCACCCGGAGGCGCGGGCGAGCTGCAGGGCGGCAATGGTGTCTGCGGTCTCCCCCGACTGGGTGATCCCGATGACCAGGGTCGCGGGGTCGAGCAGCGGCTCCCGGTAGCGGAACTCGGACGCGTAGTCGACCTCACAGCGGACCCGCGCCAGCCGCTCGAGGTAAAACTTGCCGACGAGCGCCGCGTGCCAGGAGGTGCCGCAGGCGACCAGCCGCACCTCGCGAAAGCGTTGCAGGGTTTCGGCGCCCAGGCCGAGGTGGGCGAGCGACGGTACGGCCGGGTCCGGCAGCAGCGCGTGAAGGGTCTCGCCCACCGCCGCGGGCTGCTCGTGGATTTCCTTGAGCATGAAGTGTCGAAAGCCGCCCCGCTCGACCTCGCCAGGCTCCCAGTCGAGGTGAGTCACGGCTCGCGCCACCGGCCGCCCCGCTGCGTCGAGAACCTGGACGGAGTCGGCCCTGATCACGGCCAGGTCGCCGTCCTCGAGGTGGAGACAGTGGCGGGTCACGGCCAGCACGGCGGCAGGGTCCGAGGCCACGAGGTTTTCCGCTTCCCCCATGCCGATCACGAGCGGCGGGCCGTTGCGGAACGCGACGATGGTGCGGGGATCGGACCGGCTCACGGCGGCAACGGCGTACTGCCCGCGCAGCCGCGGCCGCAGCGCCAGAGCCGCAGACGCGAGGTCGGCACCGTGCGCCGCCAGCAGGTGGGCGATGACCTCGGAATCGGTATCGGACGAGAACCGTGTTCCCCTCGCCTCGAGCTCGGCTCGCAGCTCGCGGAAGTTCTCGATGATACCGTTGTGGACCACGGCGACCCGCCCCCCCTCGTCGGTGTGCGGGTGGGCGTTGCGCTCGGTTGGCGCCCCGTGGGTCGCCCAGCGGGTGTGGCCGAGCGCGAGGTGGCTCGCAAGCCCAGCGCGGTAGGCCTTCTCCACGAGGTTGATGAGTTTCCCGGGGGCTCGCAGCACCTCGATGCCGCTCCCCAGATGGACCGCTAGCCCCGCCGAGTCGTAGCCCCGGTACTCGAGGTGCCGCAGCGCCTCGAGCACCACCGGGACCGCTTCACGCGGCCCGACATACCCGACGATCCCACACATGCCAACCCCCTGGCGCCGGCGAGCCGCAGCCGCGGCGGGCCCGGGCGAGCCTCGATTCTACCCCCTGGACACGGTGGACCGACCGGCCTCGGGGGCCGGGCGGCCCGGCTCGACGCCCAGCACCTCGCCGAGCGTGGCCGCGAGCAGCTCCTGGCTGTGGCGGACCGTTCCCTCGCCCGTCACCGCGAGAAGGTCGCGCTGCAGCAGCACGCCGGGCCCGTGCCAGGTGCCGTGCGAGCGAACCAGCTCGGCCCCGGCCGCGGCGTAGAGCGCGGCCACGTCGGGTGGCAGCGGACGGGTGTTGAGCACCACGACGTCGAGTCGTAGCCCCGGCGCGTAGCGCGCCAGCTCGGCGAGGTGCTTCTCGAGGTCGAAGCCGTCGGTCTCGCCAGGCTGGGTGACGAGGTTGGCGATGTACACCTTGCGCGCCGGCGCTCGCACCACTGCTTCCCGCAACCCGGGCACCAGCAGGTTCGGGATGAGGCTCGTGTAGAGCGACCCTGGCCCGATGACGATGGTCTCGGCGGCGGCGACCGCCGCCAGCGCCTCGGGCAGCGCCCGCGGGTCGGCCGGCTCCAGCCACACCCGCCGGGGCGGCCCGCCGTGAGAAATCGCGGTCTCGCCGGCCAGCACCTCGCCGTTTGGACCCTCGCCCAGCAGTGTCACCGTGTCGCCCGTGGCCGGCAGCACCGTACCCCGGACCCTCAGCACCTCCGCCGCCAGCCGCACCGCCCGCGGGAAGTCCCCGGTGAGGTGGTGGAGTGCGGTCATGAACAGGTTGCCCAGCGGGTGGCCGCCGGTCGGCCCATCACCCGGCAGCCTGAGCGCGAACAGGCGGGTCAGCAGCTCGTCGTCCTGGGCCAGCGCCACCAGGCAGTTGCGCACGTCGCCGGGCGGTGGCATGTCGTACTCCTGCCGCAACCGACCCGAGGAGCCGCCGTCGTCGGACACCGTGACGACCGCCGACAGCGACCCGAGCGGCAGCCGCTTGACGGCACGCAATAGCGTCGCCAGGCCGGTGCCGCCGCCGAGGGCCACCACCCGCGGTCCCGTGCTGGGGTCGTCCATGGTGCTACTTCTTGGAGAGTTCGTGCAGGACCTGCTTGGCGACCGCCTTGAGCGTCTCGAACACGCCGATGCCCTTCGTCGCCACGGCCTCGAACGTCGGCTCGCCCTTGACATTGAGCTCGCGGAACATGAGGTCGTACGGCATCGCGGTCGGCATGTCGCGCTTGTTGAGTTGCAGGGCGTACGGCACGGTGGCCAAGTCGAAGCCGTTTTCCCGCAGGTTGATGCGCAGGTTGTCCAGGGACTCGAGGTTGGCGTCCTGCCGGGCCTCCTGCGAGTCGGCTACGAAAATCACGCCGTCCACACCCTTGAGGATGAGCTTGCGGGAGGCGTCGTAGAAGACCTGGCCGGGCACGGTGTAGAGGTGGAAGCGGGTGCGGAACCCGCGCACGGTGCCAAGGTCGAGCGGCAGGAAATCGAAGAACAGGGTGCGGTCGGTTTCGGTCGCGAGCGAGATGAGCTGACCCTTGTTCTGCGGGTTGGTCTTCTCGTAAATGAACTGCAAGTTGGTCGTCTTGCCACACAGACCCGGACCGTAGTACACGATCTTGCAGTTGATCTCCCGCGAGGCGTAGTTGATGAAGCTCATTCGGAGAACAGTGCGTCGATGTCTTCGTCGGTAATTTCTGCGAACGGCGACGCCTGGGCCTGTCCCTCCTGCGCCGCCTTGGAAGCCATCTGGCTCAACACCTCCTCCAGCTCGGCCGCGCTCTTGCGCACCCGCAGCCGAACCAAGCCGAGCGACGAGCGCTCGTCGAAGATCACGACCAGGATCAACCGCTGCGCCACGATCGAGATGTGGATGTTGTCTTTCTCGCCCTCGTGGAACAGGATCGAGAACTCCTTTTCGCCGATGAGCCGCGCCAGGCCGTCGGTGGCCGCGACGTTGCCGGCCGTGAGGGAGGCGAGGGAAGTGGCGTCGACCTTCTCGAGATCGCCCTTGGCGGCGATTTGCTGGCCGTTCTTGTCGACGAGGAAGACGATCTTCGCATTCGCGTCGACCCACAGGCGGCTGAGGATCGAGTTGATGCGATCGAACTCCTCCTCGTACATCACAAGGTTCGATCCCATCAGAGCCATGCTTTACGGCCTCCGCCCATCCGTTCGGGAGTATAGCGCCCTCGGCACCATCAATCCATACCCCGGCGTCCCGCCAGCGAGCGCGTCAAGGTCACGTGGTCGGCGTAGGAGATCTCGCCCCCCGCCGGAAGCCCGAAGGCGATGCGGGTCAGCCGGACGGGGGTGGCACGCAGCAGGCGCGCCAGGTAGTGGGCGGTGGCCTCCCCTTCGACCGTCGGGTTGGTGGCGAGGATCACCTCGCATGTGGCAGCGCGCCGGACCCTTTCGACCAGCGCCGCGACGGTGAGCTCGTCCGGTCCCACGCCGTGCAGGGGGTCGAGCGTCCCTCCGAGGACGTGGTACAGCCCGTTGTACTCGCCGGTGGCCTCCACCGCCCAAGCGTTGAGCGGGTCCTCGACGACGCAGATGGTCTCCCGGTCGCGGCCGGCGTCGCGGCATACCACGCAGAGCTCCTCCTCGGCCAGCAGGAAGCACTCCCGGCAGTGGCGCACGAGCTCTGCCGCACTCGCCACTGCCGCCGCCAGGCGTCGCGCCCCGGCGGGCTGCCGCAGCAAGTGCTGGACGAGGCGGGTCGCCGTGCGCGGCCCCACGCCGGGGAGCTGCTCGAGCTCCTCCAGCAACGCGCGTACCGAGGGAGGGCGCAAATCCATCAGAGCATACCGGCCATACCCGAAGGCAAGCCCATCCGGCCGAGGATCTCGCGCTGCTTGACCTCGAGCCGGGCGACGGCATCCTCCCAGGCGGCCATGACGAGGTCGGCCACCAGTCCGGCCTCCTCGCCAGCCAGCGCCTGACTGTCGATCACGACGCCCTTGAGGTCCTTCAGCCCGGTCAACCTCACCTTCACGAGACCGCCGCCCGACGAGCCCTCGACTTCCAGCTCGCCCATGGCCTTTTGCAGATCGGCCTGGGCCTTCTGCGCCTGTTGCATGAGCTTCGCAATGTTCATGAGCGCTCCTCGACCGACTCGATGCGGCCGCCGAACACCTTGATCGCGCGGCGCACCGCCTCGTCGGCCTCGACCTTCTGGCGCAGTGTGTCGGGGGCCTCGGCGGACCCCAGATCGTCTTCCACCTCGATGTGCGTGGGCAGCCCTGCCCGCTCGGCTGCCGCGCGCAGCTGCCCCATGGCCTCGCGGACCGCCCTGACCGTCGACTGGGGCGCTCCCCGGAAGACGATGCGCAGCACGCCGGAGTCCACGATCACGTTGGCGGCGCTCGACACCCGCCCCGCCACCGCCTGCGAGCCTTCCGCCTCGAGAGCCGCCACCAGCCGCTCGCGCGGCGCGCCCCGCGCCAAGTCGGGACCGACTGCAGCAGGCGGCTTGCCGGGAAGCTGGGGCGACGAGGCGAGCCGGGGAGGTGTCCCGGCAAGCGACCCTTGGCCGGCCAGGAGCGCCTCCACCCGCACCAGCCGCGGCCACAGCGCCAGGCGGCCGATCGCCACGGCCGTCGCTACCGCCGGGTGGTCGGCGCCGAGCAGCAGGCCGCGCTGCTCCACCGCCAGCCCGAGCAGGCGCACCAAAAGCGGCGCGCCGAGCCGGGACGCGTCGCCCCGCAGATCGTCGAGGTGCGAAGTCGGCAGCGCCGGTGCCGCCTGCGGGTCGCAGGCCAGAAGCAGCAACGAGTGCAGGAGTTGCACGAGCTGCTCGAACAGTGCCGCGGCGTCGTGGCCGGCCTGCCGTTGCTGCTCGGTCACCGCGAGTGCGCCGGCCACGTCGCCCGCCGCCAGGCAGCGCCAGAGCGAAAGCAGCACCTCGAACGGCGGCAGCCCGAGGATCGCCGCCACTGCGTCCTCATCCACCGCTCCACCGGCGAACGCCCGCACCCGGTCGAGCAGCGACAGCGCATCGCGCAAGCTCCCTTCCCCGGCCCGGGCCAGCAGGTGCGCCGCGGCCCCGCTCAGCTCGAAGCCCTCGGCGGCGGCGATCGCCTGCAGCCGGGCCGCCACCAGCTCGGGAGGGATCGGTCGGAAGTCGACCTGCAGACACCGGGAGAGGATGGTGGCCGGGAACTTGTCTTTCTCGGTGGAGGCAAGGATGAACACGACATGCGACGGCGGCTCCTCGAGGATCTTGAGGAGCGCGTTGAAGGCGTCAGAGGTGATCTGGTGCGCCTCGTCCAGGATGAAAACGCGGAAGCGGTCGCGCACGGGCATCACGCGGGCGACCTCGCGCAGCTCGCGCACCGCGTCGATGCCGCGGTTGGAGGCGGCGTCCAGCTCGAGCACGTCCATGGACGACCCGAGCGTGATGTCCTGGCAGGCAGCACACTCACCGCACGGCTCGGGCGTCGGGCCGCGTTCGCAGTTGAGCGCCTTGGCCAAAAGCCGCGCCACCGTGGTCTTGCCCACCCCGCGCAGCCCCGAGAACAGGTACGCGTGTGCGATCTGACCCGTGCTCAGAGCGTTGCGCAAGGTCCGGACCACCACATCCTGGCCGACCAGGTCGTCGAACCGCTGGGGGCGCCAGCGCCGGGCCAGCACCTGATAACCTGCCATCATCACTCCCTGCCGTGCAGCGTGGCGAACCAAGGAGCCCGGGGACACCGCGGCACCCGGCGCAACCCCCTTATGGCTGCTCCCTTCCGGGCCTGACCAGGTTCGGGGACGCCGTCGCGCGGGACCCAGGCTCCTTGCTTCCCACGATACACGCTCCAACGGAGTGGCACACCCACCACCACCCGACCGCGGGTTCTCACCCGCCCTCTCCGCTCCCAGCTCCACGGTCTCTGCGACCCGTCGCACCACCGCGGAGTGACGAGCACCGGAAAGCCACATGGCGGAGAGGGCGGGATTGCGGGCCACACCGACCTGCCGTCCGCACCGACCCTCCACCTCCTCCCCACCGCCCCTCACACTTCGATCTCGGCAGAGAGCCCACGTCTCGCCCCCCACCCGACCTCCGCGAGTACGAACCCACCCCAGCACACCACCCATCCACCCACCCACCGCGGGTTCTCACCCACCCTCTCCGCTTTCCGCCCCACGGTCTCTGCGACCCGTCGCACCACCGCGGAGTGACGAGCACCGGAAAGCCACATGGCGGAGAGGGCGGGATTGCGGGCCACACCGACCTGCCGTCCGCACCGACCCTCCACCTCCTCCCCACCGCCCCTCACACTTCGATCTCGGCAGAGAGCCCACGTCTCGCCCCCCACCCGACCTCCGCGAGTACGAACCCACCCCAGCACACCACCCATCCACCCACCCACCGCGGGTTCTCACCCACCCTCTCCGCTTTCCGCCCCACGGTCTCTGCGACCCGTCGCACCACCGCGGAGTGACGAGCACCGGAAAGCCACATGGCGGAGAGGGCGGGATTCGAACCCGCGGTACGGTTGCCCGTACACACGCTTTCCAAGCGTGCTCCTTCGGCCACTCGGACACCTCTCCGCGCACCACGAAATCTGTTTCCGGGGCGAGAACCTGGCGACAAGCGACACGCTACGCCCTACCGGCACCGCCGGCCCGCCGGCTCTTCACCCCGAGACACTGTCAACGGCGGGAGATCCCGGCCACTTCTCCCGGCCAGCACGACGGGCGCCAGCAGGCGCCCCGCCTTCCCCCGGCTCCTGTGCCCCCCTCCGGGAACGCGATCACGCGCAGAAGGGGAACCTGGCGGAGAGGGTGGGATTGCGGGCCACACCGACCTGCCGTCCGCACCGACCCTCCACCTCCTCCCCACCGCCCCTCACACTTCGATCTCGGCAGAGAGCCCACGTCTCGCCCCCCACCCGACCTCCGCGAGTACGAACCCACCCCCACACTCCACCCATCCACCCGCCCATCGTGGGTTCTCACCCCACCCTCTCCGCTCGCTTGCCCACGGCCACCTCTTTCTCTCCTCGGCCTGCTGCACCGAGTGACCGCCTGCTCCAACTGGCGGAGAGGGTGGGATTGCGGGCCACACCGACCTGCCGTCCGCACCGACCCTCCACCTCCTCCCCACCGCCCCTCACACTTCGATCTCGGCAGAGAGCCCACGTCTCGCCCCCCACCCGACCTCCGCGAGTACGAACCCACCCCCACACTCCACCCATCCACCCGCCCATCGTGGGTTCTCACCCCACCCTCTCCGCTCGCTTGCCCACGGCCACCTCTTTCTCTCCTCGGCCTGCTGCACCGAGTGACCGCCTGATCCAACTGGCGGAGAGGGTGGGATTCGAACCCACGGACCCCAGAGGGGTCAACGGTTTTCGAGACCGTCCCGATCGTCCACTCCGGCACCTCTCCGCACCGGGCCGCCAAGTGTACCCTCCACCTCGCCACGGCGCAACCGTTCGAAAGCGAAGCCGGAAGGCGGCTTGGGCTCGCGCGGAGGTTTCCAGCCCAAACAGTACGAGGCCCGGCGTGTGCCGGGCCCCGCAACAACGCACCAGTCAGGACGCTAGCTGCCGATCTGCACGCCCTCGGGCCACTGCACGAACGAACCGACCGAGTAGACGATGTCGTCGATGAAGTCGGTCCGCGGTCCGCCCCCGACCCAGGTCATGCTGGTGTTGCGGTCGCGCCCGCCGGACCACAGGGTGTACGAGTTGCCGGCCGTGGTGTCGCCGATCCAGCCGATGGGGTTGCTCCACCCGTCGTTCTGGGGAATCCGGCGGATGTAGGTCGGCTCGAGGTAATGCTCGAGCGCCGTCCGCGCCGAGTTCGTCCCAACCCGCGGGTAGAAGTTGTTATCCACCGTGTACGCCTCGACGGCGGTCGCAATGGAGCGGATGTCCGCCATGGTCCTCTTCTGCCGGCCGCGGTTGATCGCGTTCAGCAGGTTGGGGATGGCGATTGCGGCAATGATGCCGATGATCGCCACCACGATGAGCAGTTCGATGAGGGTGAACCCTTTTTGCCTTCTCATGAGGCCTCCTTCCGGCCGTCTCTCAAGCAAAAGGGGTGCCAGCGGTATTGTTCCCGACGAGCGTCACAGTGACGATTCACGTCACCCCGAGAACTCGCGGTGCCGTGCAGTGACACCGCGCAGCCGCCCTCCTCCTGGACTACACTCCCGCCGTGAGGCTCCCGCGCCACACAGCCCTCATGATCGGCATCCTGGGTGTGCTGGCGCTGTACGCGCCCGTTCTGCTCCGCGGCTCGACGCTCGCAACCCGAGACCTCGCGGCCACGGCCACTCCGTGGCGCGCTGCCTGGGCCTCGCAGCTCGCCTCGCGCTCGCTCCCGCTGTGGGACCCGGCTTCGAGCGGGGGCCGCCTGCTGCTCGCCAACCCCAACGCCGGGGCGTCATACCCGGCCACAGCCGTGTTCCTCCTCGCCTCGCCCGAGCGCGCCGTGGTCTGGCATCTCGCCCTGCACCACCTCCTCCTCGCCCTTGGCCTGTACCGCCTGGCGCGCGCCGCCGGCGCCCGCCGCGACGCGGGCGGGCTGGCCGCCACGGTCGGCGCCTCGCTCGGCGTGGCCTGGTCAAGCCTTTCGTTCCTCAATCTCCAGGCCAGCCTCGCCTGGGCGCCGTGGGTGCTCGCGGCAGTGGCGCGCACGCCGCGCCGAACCGACCAGGCCGTCCGCCGGGCAAGCCGCGCCGGCGCGTTCTGGGGGCTCTGCATTCTGGGAGGTGAGCCGGTGACGGCCCTGCTCACCGGCGCTCTCACCGCGCTCGTGGCGCTGCTCGAGTGGCGGCGGCGCTCGCTGTGGGTCGTGCTCGGCTTGCCGGCAGTGGGCTGTGGCCTGGCGGCGCCGCTGCTCGTGCCTCTCGTCGCCGCCCTGCCCGAGACCGCGAGGGTGGCGCTGGGCCCGGCCGCCGGGGCGCTGGCCGCCGACGCGATGGCGCCCAGGCGGTGGATCGAGCTGGTGCTCCCGAGCGTGCTGGGGCCAGCGTTCGCCGACCACGCGAGCGGCTTCTGGGCCGCCGCCTCGTTTCCCTGGCAGCGCTACTTCCCCCTGGTGTTCGTGGGCTCGCTGCCGCTTGTCCTGGCGTGCTTCGCGCTTCGCCGCCGCAAGTGCCTCGGGTCGTGGCTACTGGCTGCAGCCACCGGGGGTGTTCTAGCCCTGTTCGTCGGTGTGCCCGGGGTCGGCGAGCGGCTCGAGACGCTGCCGGGCCTGGCGGCGGTCCGCTACGGGATCAAGCTCCTGGTGGTGCCGTTCCTGTGTCTCCCGGTCCTGCTCGCGGCCGGCTGGGAGGAGCTCGCCCGCGCCTGGCGAGCCGGGATCAGGCGGGGTCTGGGGGTCGCTGCCGCGCTGGTGGCTGCCCTCACGGCTTTCGGCGCACTCCCGACCGGAGAGCGTCCGCTCCGGCGGGCGCTCGGTCGTGCCTATCCCGACTCGCGGCCCCATTTGCAGGCCGTGCCCGGTCCCGTTCTGCGAGCCGCCGTGGCGCGCGACGGCGCGGCGCTGGCGCTGCCGCTGATGGCGCTCGCTGCCGCCGGACCCCACGCCGGGACCACCGCAGCCGCTGCGCTGGTTGCCAACACGCTCGGCGGCCTGCCGGGGTGGCACCCGGCCCCTGCCCGCGAGTGGGCGAGCCCGCCGCCGTTGCTGTCGACCCTCCCCGCGCGCCCGGTCATCGCGGTCTTCGCCCGCCGCGGCACTCCGGCCTCCCAACCATCCGACCCCCAGCTCCGGCGTTTCTGGGAGGCGCGTGCCGCGCTCTATCCGGAGTACGGCGTTCGCTGGGGTGTGCGTTACGTCCTGGCGCGCGGACCGGACGGACTGGAGCCGGCTCGCTCCGAGCTGCTGGCGCGCATCGCCGCGACCCTCCCGGGTGGTGTCCAGGCCCGGCTCGCTGCGGCCCTCGGGGCGAACGCCGTCGTGGCGCCCCGCCCCGTCGAGGGATGGCCGTGCGTCGAGGTGGACGGGGTGTGGTCGTGCCTCCCACCCGAGTTCGCCCCCCAGGTCTACCTGGCGAGCCGGGCGCTGCCGGTGAGCAGCCTCGAGGCGGCGGCCTGGACCATGGGCAGCCCCGGGTTCCGGCCCGGCCGGGACGTGGTGGTCGAGGGCCCGGCGCCCCCCGTGGCGCCCGGAGAGGTCGTGGAACTCGGCGGCAAGCCGCACCGCCGGCGCTTCGAGGTGAGGACCGGCGGGCCCTCCATCCTCGTGGTCCAGCAAAGCTTCATGAATTGCTGGCAGGCCCGCGTCGACGGCCGGACGGCACGGCCGATTCCCGTCAACGGCTCGATTCTGGGGGTGGCCGTCCCGGCAGGAACGCACACGGTGGAACTGGCGATCGACCCGAGCCCCTACCGGGTGGGGGCGGCCGGGGCGCTGGTGGCCATCCTCCTGCTCCTGCTCGCGGCTCGCACCTCCCCGAGCCCGAGCAGCGCGAGCGCTGCCACGGCGAGCAGCGACACCGCGCCTCCGGCGGCCAGCCCCCCGTCGCGGTAGCGCAGCGTCAGGTGGTGGCGGCCCGCCGGTACCGCGACCGCCATCAGCGAGAGATCGGCGCGCAACACCGGCACGGGCCGCCCGTCGACCCTGGCTTGCCAGCCGGGGTGCCAGGTGCGGTTGACGGCAATCACCGCGCCGTCACCTTCCGCCTCGAACTCCAGCTCGATCGAGCCGGGACGACTGGTCACCCTACCCAGCGTGCAGGGACCGGCCTGCACTCTCGCGCCGCCGGCCGTCGAGCGCTCGATCACCACCGCGTCGCGCGACGCCGGACCCAGGCTCTCCACAGCACTCCGCCAGGCGTGGCGCTCGTCGATCGTCACCACCGTGTGCGGGCACCACACCTCCGGCCGCGCTCCCGCCAGGGGCAGCAGCGTCGGGCCGGAGAGGCCGACCGCCCCACCCCCGACCACGACGCCGCCGACGCCGCGTCTCGCGAGCTGGGCCCCCAACAGTCCCCCCTCCTCGCGCCCGAGCGCCAGCAGTTCCGAGGTCGCGGCCGCCACCCACCTCGGCTGGGTGCGATCGAGATCGGGGTCCAGCACGGTGCCGACGCCCCACGCGGCGGTGATCGGCGGGCACCCTAGGCTGCGCGCCTGCACTGGCGCCCTGCCTGCCGAGCACGGCGCGTGGAACACGCGGGCGGTCCCCCCGGCGGCGGCCACAGCGTGGAGGAACGCCGGAGGTTCCAGCACCGCGCCGCGAGGGACGAAACCCAGCAGCGGGCGGCCAGCGACGGCGAGTTCGATCACCGCGAGGCCGACCAGGAGGTGGGAGAGAACGGCGCTGCGCCGCCTGCCGAGCCACCACGCCAGCGCGCCCGCCGCCAGGCAGAGCCCCACGTGTCGGCCCAGCAGGCGGAGAGCGGCGGCGTGCCAGGCAGGGTGGGCGGCCTCGGCAGGGGGAGTGGCGAGCCAGGGCGGCCACCCCCACACAACGCCGCCCACCGCCGCGGCAGCGAGCAGCGCCATGCCGCCGATGATCGGCGGGATGGTGCGAACAGCGGTTTCCTCGCCCGCGGCCAGCGCGTCGAACCCCAGTGCCCCCCCGACCGCCGCCACGAAGGCGGAAAGCACCAGCCACTTCTCGGGGAAGCGCAGCCCTCCCACCAGGGGAAGACGCGCGAGGGCTGGAGCGACGAGGGGCAGGCCCGCTCCCACGCCGAGGAGAAGGCCCGCCCCGCCGAGCGCTGCCCAGGCTCGACCCAGCCGCCGCACGCCGACGCACGCCAGCGGCGGCAGCAGGCAGCCGAGGTACAGCGAGTACAGCAGCGGCTCCCGTCCGGCATACAAGTGCGAGGTCCACAGCAGGCTGTCGGCGCCCTCGCCGAGCGCCCCGCTGGCGGGAGGTACGAGGATCTCGAGCAGGCGCGCCGGCACCAGCGACCACCCCAGGCCTTCCGGCAGGGCGGCTTCCCCCCCCCTGGCCGACCGGGCGAACAGCTCTGCCGCCGGCACGAGCACCACCGCCGCCAGGCCGGCCCCCAGGGCGGCACCGAGAATCACTCGCCCCAGGTGCCGGAGTCGGGGCGCGCCCCGCCCGTCCGCGCACCCCGCCGGGCGCTCGCTATCCCAGCTCGCGGCCAGGACCGCAGTCCCCAGTATCAGGAGGCTCACCGGCTCGCCCCCCGCACAGGCGAGGGCGACCGACGCCGCCAGCCCGAGCAGCGGCCTCGCGCCCGGCGCTCGCCCCGCCCGTTGCGCGCAGGCCACCGCCCAGGGCAGCGGAGCCAGCGACAGCAGCATGGGCAGCAGGTTGCTCAGCGACAACGCGACGCCGCCCAGCCCCCACACCGCGGCGCCGTAGTTCGCTGCCGGGCGGCTCACACCCCGCTGCCTGAGCAAGAAACGCATCCCGACCGCGGTGGCAGCGAGCGGCGCGAGGACCTGGAGGTTGCAGGCGAGTCCGAACGGCACCACGAAGAACAGCCAGGTCAGGGGGTGCCACACCGCGTGATGGGGGTTGGCGGCCAGCGGCAACCCGCACGCCTGGTATGGGTTCCAGGCCGGCAGTCGGCCCTCCTCCGCGGCCACCCGGAGCAGCACCGCCCGGTTCGGCCAGTGCAGCGTGACGAGGTCCCGCTCGGCGAGGACCGCGCCGGCGAGGATCGGCCCGAAGAGCCACGCTGCGGCCACGACGAGCCCCCCGGCCACCACGAGCCGCTGCGTCACATCCTGCCGGGGGGTCGGGATCTCCATTCCAGTTGGCTCTTGCGGCCGGACCCGCCTCAGGGTGGATCGAGGGCGTCGCTCCCCGCTCGCCCGGGAGACAGGAGGTCGGGGCCGTCCAGCTCCCAGTCGTGGGCGGGAGCGTAGCACCCGGGCCACGGGACGGCCGTCGCCACGGTGAACGACAGCACCTCGCAGGCATAGTCGAAGGCGAGCCCCGCCCTGGTGTGCACGGCCGCATCCACGAGGTAGCGGCCGGCAGCCAGCTCGAGCCTCGGGAAGACGACCCGCACTTCCCCCTCGCCGGCGAGCCGCCGCGGCCGCCAGCCGTCGAGGTCGGTGTTAGTCCCCCACACGTGGCCGCCGCCCTCGCGATGGAGAGCCACACCGAACGCGAAGTCCTCCTGCGGCTGATGGGCGGTGTAGCGCAACCGCAAGCTGGCGGCCTCGCCGCCGCGCAGCAGCCGGACCGGCCGCCCTCCCGCATCGAGGAGTTCGACGCTGTCGAGCGTGACGGCGCCGTTGCCCCACCGCCGGTCGCCACCGGTGGCAGGCGCAGCGGCGGTCTCGCAGGCCGCCACATCCGAGCGGTAGCGAGCCACCGTGGCGGCTGCCGGCCCGCACACCACGGCCTTGCCCTCGCGCAGGTAGAGGGCGCGATGGGCGAGCTGCTCGACCAGCCCGAGGTCGTGGCTCACCAGGAGGATGGCGGTGCCCTGCCGCTGCAAGCGCGCGATCCGCTCCAGGCAGCGGTGGGCGAACACCTCGTCGCCGACGGCCAGGATCTCGTCGACGATGAGCACGTCGGGGTCCGCGGCCACCGCCACGGCGAACCCGAGCCGCACGTACATGCCGGAGGAGTAGCTCTTGACCGGCTGGTCGATGAACTGCCCGAGGCCGGCGAACTCGATGACGCCCGGCAGGCGCGCCTGCATTTCGGTCCGTGAAAGCCCGAGCATCATGCCGTTGACGAGGGCGTTCTCGCGGCCGGAAATCTCGGGGTGGAACCCGGCCCCGAGCTCGATGAGCGCCGTGACCCGCCCGTCGACCTCGACGCTTCCCTCGGTGGGCTGGAGAATGCCGGCGATGAGCTTGAGCAGCGTGGACTTGCCCGAACCGTTGGGGCCGATGACGCCCATCGTCTCGCCCCGCCCGATCTCCAGGCTGACGCCCGACAGCGCCTGGAAACCTCCGTGCTCGCGCTCGCGGCGCCACAGCTCGCCGTGCAGCAAGGCGCCCTTGAACGAGTGCAGGCGGCCCTGGCGCGCCACGAGCGGGTAGCGCTTCGAGACGTTCCGCACCAGCACTGCGGGGCGCTGGCTCATGCCGCCTCCGCCAGGGTGTCCCGCAGGCGAGAAAAGATGAAGGTGCCGACCAACGAGCAGCCGGCCGCGACGGCGAGCGCGCCTGCCCACACCGACACGGCCGGCACCCGTCCCAGGAGCACGATGTCGCGGTACAGGGTGATGAGCGGCGTGAGCGGGCTCCACTCGATGAACCGGCGCAGCCCCGGCACCGGGATCATTTCCGGCGTGTAGATGATCGGGGTGAGGAAGAACACGAGGTTGAGGACGTTGTGAAGCAGATCCTTGAGGTCCCTGAAGTGCACCGCCAGCGCCGCCACCGCCAGCACCGCCCCGCCCACCGCCAGCACCCACAGCGCCACGGCGAGCGGCAGCAGCACGAGGGTCCACGGGAACGGCATCAGCCCCAGCCCCGCCGCGATCCCGATGCCGGCCAGCAGGACCGGGAGGGCGAGCAGGTGGTGCAGGAGGTGGGAGAGCAGCGTGACGGCGGGAAAGACCTCCGGCGGGCACACCACCTTCTTGAGCAGGGGGCCGTTGTCGGGAAGCACCACCGCCGCGTCGAGCAGGGCGCCGGACGCGAACAGCCAGGGCAGCAGGCCGGCGAACAGAAACAGGGGAAACGGCACCGTCACCTGCCGAGGGGCCGGGATCACCCAGGTGAACACCACGGTGTAGACGGCAAGCAGCAACAAAGGGTTGAGCAGCGACCACAGGTACCCGAAGAAGGTGCCTCGGTAGCGCGCTTTCAGGTCCCGCCCCACCAGCACCGAGATGAGCCCGCGCTGCCGGTACAGCGAGGCCGCCATCACCCGCAGCGGCTGGCGCGTCACGAGTGCTCCCGCCCGCCCACCCCGCCGGCCGGTGTGATTTCCACCTTCCCCGATCGGATCCAGTGAATCCGGAGGGTGCGCTGCACGTTGCCGTTGCGGTCGAACTCGAGAGGCCCCATGACTCCCTTCACGCCGCGCAGCGCCCGCAGCGCGGCGCCCACGTCTTGCCGCCGGGGGCGCGGCGTAGAGGTAAGGGCGGCGAGCGCCGCGACTGCAGCATCGTAACCGTAGGAAGCGTACACGTCCGGCTCCAGATTGTAGGTCTGCCGGTAGGCGGAGGCGAAGCTGCGGGCGGGCTCGCCGTCCCCCGAGACGTCGGCGACGGCGAGGGGAAAGAAGAGCCCTTCCGCCTCGTGGCCGAGCCGGGACAGCAGCGCGGTGGCGTGAATTGCCGAGGTGGTGCAGACCGTGCCCCGGAACCCGGCGGCGCGCACGACCGCCAGGCTGCGCGAAATCGCAACGCCGTACCCGCACACGTAAACGCCGCCCGGAGCCTGACGGGCGAGCACCTGCCGCACTCGCGCCTCCCACCCTTCCTCCCCCACGGTTTCGGGGCCCATGACCTGCGCCCCAAGCGCCTGCAGCCTGGCCACGAACACGGGCAGCAACCCGCGGGTGTAGTCGTTGTCCTCGCTCAGGATGAGCACCGACCGCGAGCCCTTTTGCTGAACCAGGAACTCGGCCGCCTGCGAACCCTCGCGCTCGTCCGAGGGGTAGACGCGCAAGAAACGCTCGGACCGCCCCGCCAGGTCCGGGGCCGAGGCCGAGGGAGAAAGCAGCACCCCCCCGATCCTGTCGGCCACACCAATCATCGCCTTGGCTTCGGCCGAAGTGGCGCCGCCGATCACCAGCACCGCCCCCTGCTCGAGCAACGCCTCACAGGCACTGGCGGCCCGCACCGGGTCCGAACCGGAGTCGCGGTACCACACCTCGATCGGGCGCCCTCCGGCTTTCCGGTGGGCGGCGAGCGCGAGCTCGATGCCGCTCTTGACCGAGGCCCCGTACACGGCAGCGCTGCCGGTTTCCGGCAGGATGACGCCGAGGCGCGGCTCCCGCTGGCAGGCCGCCGTGGCCAGTGTGACAAGCAGCAGGAGGGCGATCGGGATCCTCATCGAGCTCGCGCGGCACCTCGGCCGTTGTACCACACGGCGGCGGGCGGCGAGAAGCGAGCGCGGCGGGTTGCTTCGGGGCCAGCGGCGCAGTAGGATCCGGCGGTCATGCGGCGAGGCGCGTGCTTGTTCGCGTTGCTGGTGGCGCTGACAGCCGGGGGCTGCAGCCAGGATCTGCTCGACGGCGAGAGCGACCTCGTGGTCCTCAACGACAGCCGTTGTGCGCTCACCGTCTGGGTCGACGGCCGCGAGGCGTTCGCGGTGGAGGCGGGGGCGGAGCGCATCCTCGACGACGTCGGCCCCGGCCGCCACGTCCTCGAGGCCGTCGACGCCGCCGGCAGGGTCATCGAGCGGCGCGCCGTCGAGCTCGCCCACGGCGAGGACTACTACTGGACCCTGGGCGGCTGCTGACTTCCGCTACAGCACATCGGTGCGGCCGCGGGCCTCGAGCCGGTCCACTACCTCCCTGACCCGTTGGGCTTCGGCGCGGGGCAGCACGAGAACGGCGTCGGCGGTGGCGACCACGACTACGTCCCGGAGCCCGACCGCCGCCAGCAGCGGGCCCTCGGAAACCAGCACGCTGCGCTCGCAGTCGAGCGCCACGACGTCGCCCAGGACGGTTCCCGCCGGGTGCTCCGGCAGCACCGCCGCCAGCCCCGGCCAGGACCCCACGTCGGACCAGGCGAAGCGGACCGGCACGGCCCACACCTCACGGGCCTTCTCCATCACCCCGAAATCGATGGAGGTCCGCGGCAAACCTGGGTAGTGCGCGGCCAGCGCCGCGGCCTCGCCCATCGAGGCGGCATCCTCCACGAGCCGGTCGAGCGCCGACGCCAGGGCGGGCAGGTGCTCCCGGACCGCGGCGACGATGGTGCGCACTCTCCACGCGAACATCCCCGAGTTCCAGCGCCAGTCGCCGCTGGCCAGAAGCTCGGCGGCCCGTTCCCGGCCGGGCTTTTCGACGAAGCGCCGCACCGGGTGGGCCACGAGTTCGCCGGCTACCTCGCTCTGAGGGTCGAGCTCGAGGTAGCCGAACCCCGGCTCGGGCCCGGTGGGCGCCAGCCCCAGCGTTACCAGGGCGTCGCGCCGCGCCGCCACCTCGGCCGCCGCGGCCAGGGCGCGGCGCAGTGCGGCGCCGTCCGGAATCGCGTGGTCGGCCGGCACCACCAGCATGACGGCGTCCGGAGCCGAAGCCAGCAGCCGCCAGGCGACCCATCCGATGCACGCTGCCGTGTCGCGCCCTGCCGGCTCCGCCAGCACGTTGTCCGCCGGCAGTGCCGGAAGATCCGCCCGCACCTCGTCGGCGATGCCGGCTCCCGTCACGACCAGCACCCGGGAAGCGGGCACCAGCGGCAGGAGGCGCTCGACGGCCGCCGACAGCAGCGACCGCCCCCCGGCGAACGGCAGGAGCTGCTTGGGGCGCCGCCGTCGCGAAAGCGGCCAGAAGCGCGTCCCCGACCCTCCGGCCATGACCACCGCCACGAGCTCAGCCGAGATAGGCATAGATCCCCCGCAGGTCGGAAATCCTCCGGTAGCCGTCGGAGAACAGGCCGTGACGGTCGAGCAGCAGCGCTCTCAGCCCGGCGCTTTCGGCGCCCCGGTAATCGTCGAGCGGCGAGTCGCCCACGTGCAGGCACTCGGGCGCGGTCAGCCCCAGGCGGTTGAGCGCCCGCTGGAACATGGCCGGCGAGGGCTTCTCGACGCCCTCGAGCGCCGACACCAGCACGGCTTCGAAGTGGCGGTCGAGCCCCACCCCCGCCAGGACGGCCGGCAGCCGCGAGTCCCAGTTCGAGACCGCGGCGAGCCGCAGCCCCCGCCGGCCGAGCCCCTCGAGCACGTCGGGCACCTCCGGGTAGACCCGCCACAGCCCCGGATCGGCAAACGCATCGAACAGCTCGTCGAGCGCCTCACGCCACGGCGCGGGGTGCGCGAGCCGGGCGATGACCCGCCGCACGAACTCGCCCCACCACTCGCGCTCGCCGCCCTTGAGCAGGTGGTAGCGGTCGAGGCCCGGCGGGTGAAGCTCGCACAGCTCCCTCCAGGTGGCGCGAAACGCCGGCGCCACCTCGCCTGCGGAGACCGGGCGCCCCAGCCGGGTCAGCACCCGGGCGTAGACCTCGGACGGCGAGGGATCCGAGTCGATGAGCGTGCCGCCGACGTCCAGCAACACGGCCCTGAGAGGAACGGCGATCGGCATGGTCAGAGGCCGGCGCGCGGCCGGCGGCATTGTACCCGCGGCCGCCGGCGGACGCCTCGCCCGGCCCAGGCGACGGCCGGGCGCTTCGCCCCCTCGGCTACACTGGCCCGGTGAGTCGATCCGCGCCGCCCTCGTTCCCGCCCGGTCTGTCGTTCCTTCTCTTCCAGCTCGTGGCGCACTGGGGCAACCGAAGCACGCCCCGGCCGGCCGGCCGCGCCGACGTCCTTGCGGCGGCCCTCGCGCTGTCGAGCGTGGACGTTGCGGCGGCCGAGGCCGGTCTGGCCCGCATCGCCCTCCTTTCTCCCTACGCGGCCGAGCTCGTCGCTGCCGTCGGGGGCTGGCCTCCCCTCGGTACCGGCCCGCACTGGTCCGGGCTCGTGACCCCACAGGCGCACGAGGCCAACCTGCGCCTGCTGAGGCAGGGCGTGGCGCTGGCGTCGGCCCTGCTCGGCGAGGGCGGCGGCGCTGACGAGGTCGGGTTCGAAGGCGGGATACGCCTGCGCTGGCTCGAGCCGACCGCCTGCCGTCTCCACCCGTGGCCGTTCGAAGGCCGGCGGCTGGTGGTCCGGGCCTGGGACCCCGGCGCCGCGGCGTACCGGCGCTGGACGCTGCTGCCGCTCGGCGGCTGACGCGCGTCGTCCCGAGGGATGCCGGCAGAGGTGCGAGCGCGGGCGGTGGAGGCGGAGGTGCTGGCTCCCCGGGCTGGTCCCAGCAGAGCCTGACCTGTCGAATCTTCTTGGTCCAAGATGCCCCGTGCTGGACCTAAAAGCAATCCGGCCATGGAAGCCGCGGACAACGCGGAGCTTCCGCCGCCGTCCGGGGGCGCCTCCAGCTCGTCGGTGAGGTGTCGGACGCCGTTCTCGTCAAACGGGACCTTCACCGTGACGCGCACTACCTCGTGATCGACGACCCGGATCTCCTCGATGAAGTGCAGGATGACCCGGCGCTGGACGGCCAGGGGCAGGTCGCGGAGGTCGTCCTTGAAGGCGGCGGCGAAGCGCGTGAGCTCGCCGAGGTTCAGCTCGAGGGCCCGGCGGTAGTAGTCGTCCTGGCGCAGCAGCTCGGCCTCCTCCTCGACCTCGGTCTTGTCCACCTCGAGGCGGGCGATGTGCTCCTTGCAAGTCTTGGCGTCGACCCCGTCGCCGATGGCCCGGAAGTAGTTCTGGATGCGCCGGTCGATGTCGGCCATCTTGCGCTCCAGCTCCCGGGGGTCCTTGCCGTAGCGGCTGCGGCGCGCCTCGATCTTCTTGTGCACCAGCTCCTGCAGGGCGGCCAGCCGCTCGGGCGAGCAGATCTCGCGGCGGATGATGTCGATGACCTCGCCCTCGATCCAGTCGCAGTGCAGGCCGATCGACGGGCAGACCTCCTTGCCCTTGGTCACGTAGGTGTTGCAGCGGTAACGGTAGAGGTCGTAGGGCTCGCCGTCCTTGCGGCTGCGCTTCTTCTGCCGCCGGCCGACGAAGAGCCCGCCGCAATGGTCGCAGCGAATCAAGCGAGCCAGGAGGTACTTCACCGCGCGGTGTGGGCTGCTGCGCAGGTTGAAGGTGCGCCCGGCTGCCATCTCCTTGCGGCGCATGAAGAGCTCGCGGTCGATGATCGGCTCGTGGGTGTTCTCGTTGACGATCCAGTCGTCGGCGTTCTTGGCGTTGCCGGTCTTCGAGTTGCGCTTGTTCCAGATGCTGTCGTCCACGTAGACCCGGTTGTTGAGGACGTTGCCGACGCTCGACTGGCTCCAGTTCGGGCTGCGGGGACCGGGCACGCCGCGCTTGTTCAGGATGCGGCAGATGGTCTTCGCGCCCCGGTTCTCCTCGACCGCCAGGCGAAAGATCTCCCGCACCGTGCCACCTCCTCGTCAGGGCCGAGCACAAGCCGTGTGTGCTCGCGGCCCGAGGCGTCGGCCAACCGCTCGCTGCGGTAGCCGTAGGGTGACTGGCCGCCATTGTGGTAGCCGCGCTCGGCGTTCTCGCGCATGCCCTTCATCGTCTCGGTGGCGAGGTTCATCGAGTAGAACTGGTTGATGACCTCGATCATCCCCTCGTACAGGAAGCCCTGCGGCGTCTCGGGGTCGTACTTCTCGGTGATCGACTTCACCATCACGCCGTGCTTGCGCAGCAGCGACTTGAAGAGGATCGACTCCTCGCGGTTGCGCGAGAAGCGGTCGAGCTTGTGGACGAGGATGAAGTCGACCGGGTGCTTGCGGCAGTAGGCGATCATACGGCAGAAACCCGGGCGCTTGTCGGCTGGTGCGTAGGCGGACTCGCCCTCGTCGACGAACTCGTCGGCGAGCTCGATCTCGTCCCGCTCGTCGACCCACCGGTGCAGGGCTTTGCGCTGCGCCGGGATCGACAGGTCCTTCAGGGCCTGCTCGTCCGAGGAGACGCGGCAGTACGTGACGACGTTGGGCATGGCGACCTCCGATCCGTGGTGCTCGGGGCCTGTCCAACTCGGCCCCGTGCAGGGCCACACTGCAACACCCGTACCTTCGGCTTGGCGACCAGCTCAAGCTCATTCCGACCGGCGCGAAACCCAGCAGCAGTGCGGGGATGATGTGCTTCGTTCGCCAGGCGACGAGTCCGCGAACGACGCGGTGATCAGCTTCTCACCGCTCCATCCTGCGGGCCATCTGCGCTCCGCCTGACCACGCGACCGCTCCAAGTGGCGGGCGATCCGGTCCAACAGGCTCGGACTCCGCTCCGTCTGCCCCGGCGACCGTCCCAGGCGACGTCACAAGGTCCATTTCACATTCCTCTTCACAACCAGGACCGGGTGCGCTATATTCAGAATCGAGGTTGCCGCCCGACCTCCCGCAACCCGCTTCGGGCCGCAACCACCTGAAATGAAAGGAGGCACCTTGGCAGAAATCCAGAACCCACTGACCGCGCCGCTTCCAGCGGAGGTGCCGCTCCCCGATGCCCCGCTCGTCAGGGTCATCGGCCAAGTCCGCTTCCCGCCCGTGCTGTCCCTGGAGAAGCGGGAGTTCATCGCCCCCTTTCAGGAGGCGATCCGCTCGACGTACCCGGTCCTCAGGCCGGAGCAGACGCAGGGCATCGTGTTGGGCCCTCAGGGCGTGGCGCCAGGTCCGAAGCAGATCGCCTGGCGGTTCAGCGATGTCGACGGCGGGTGGCGCGTGTCCGTCACCCCCGAGTTCGTCGCGATCGAGACTACCTCCTACACCAGCCGCGACGACTTCTTGAAGCGCCTGCGCTTCGTGCTCGACGCCTTCGCCGAGCATGTCGAGCCCGCGCTCGTGCAGCGTCTGGGCGTGCGATACATCGACCGCGTGACTGGCGATGCGCTCGCGGACATCAGCAAGCTCGTCCGCCAGGAGGTCCTCGGCATCGTGGCCCTGCCGTTCTCGGAGAACGCGCGCCACTCGCTCACCGAGACGATCCTCGCCCTGCCGGAGTCGAAGGAGCAACTCCTCGCGCGTTGGGGGAAGGTACCCGCCGGTGCTACCGTCGATCCGAACGCGATCGAGCCGATCGCCGAACCGAGCTGGGTGCTGGACATCGACATGTTCTGCAACGAGGAGCATCCGTTCGTTCCCGAGGAGATCGTGAACACCGCTCGGCGATTCGCCGAGAGGCTCTACACGGTGTTTCGCTGGGCCGTGACCGATGACTTCCTTCGCCGCTATGGAGGCAAGCCATGAGCTTGCAGACCTACGGCGGCAGCACCTCGGCATCGGGCGCGATGATCAGCTCGCCCATGATGGCGCACCTCCTGCTTCGCGGGCCGCTCTATATCGAGGGAACGGCTGCTCGACACCTCCTCGCCGAGGACTGGGAGCACGTGCTCGTCCCCTTGCCCCAGACGAGCGCGGGCAGGATGCAACCCGACGAGGAAGAGGAGGCGCAGAGCACGAGCTCGGCCATCATGGAGTTGCGCCGACTGAGCGGGCTCACCTGGGAGCAGCTCGCCACGCTGTTCAACGTCGCCCGGCGCAGCCTGCACTTCTGGGCGAGCGGCAAGCCGGTAAACGCCCCGAACGAGGAGCGCCTGCGCCGCGTACTCGCCGTCGTCCGCAAGGCGGACCGCGGCTTCGCGTCGAAGAACCGCGCCATGCTGCTCGAGGACCGCGACGGCGTGGTGCCGTTCGATCTCCTCGCTCGCGGCAAGTACGAGACGTTCATCGAGTTGGTGGGCACCGGTCCTGGCCGCCGCGAGCTCAAGCTCGCGCCGCTCTCTCCCGAGGCTCTGGAGGCGCGGAAGCCCCAGCCGCCCGAGGAGTTGGTCGGAGCGCTGCAGGACCGGGTGCATGTTGACGTCGGCAGGGCTCGTCCTGGACGTGCCGTGAAGATCAAGAAGTAGCCATCGTGGCCAAGGATCCCAAAGAAGAGATCCGACGTGTTGACGAGGCGCTTCGGGTCTGGCGTCAGGGCGATTGCGTCCTGGGCGAGCATTGGTTCGTCCATCGCTTCGCTCCAGCCCTCCCCTTGACCGAGGAGGCAGCGAAGATCGTAGGCGACCCCGACGCTGCCGGAGCGGACCTCGCCGAATCCGAGGTTCTCGGTCTGATGATCGCCAGCCAGTCCTGCGACGTGGTGCGGTCTTGTGCCGAGCGGCCCTACGTCGAGGTGTGCCCCCTGGTCCAGCTCGAGGAGGACGCGCTGAAGGAGGTGGAGCGCGGTCGCCGCCCCCAGTTCGCATTCGTCCCCGGTGTGGCTCCTCGACGACTCGCCGCCGATCTCGACCGCATCATGACCGTCGAGAAGTCGATCGTGGCTGGCTGGGAGCGCACGCCGGGATGCACTGACGATCCGGCGCGACGTCGTCTTGCGGTGGCCCTGGCTCGCAAGCGTGTGCGATTCGCCTTCCCCGACGACTTCACGGCGCTCACAAAGAAGCTCCAGAGCCGCCTCGGCGACAAGCACGACAAGAACAGCGACGAAGGGCGCGGCCTCCGAGCGCTTCGTGAAATCCGTGTGCGCGCCGCACCTTCGTGGGATGCCCCCGGTGTCGACGTCTTCTTCTGGTTCATCCGGAACGACGACGAAGCTGATTTCGAGGGGAAGAGCTGGGCAGACCTCCTCAAGGATTGGCTGAAGCTGGTTCCGGCGTCGGGGCGCTTCAGGACCGTCGATGGCCTGGTCGTCACGCTCGAGGACCTCACCGCCAAGGACTACGTGGAGAGCGATCCGCTCGACCTCGATCACCTCTCGACCCGCGAAGGCTGATCCAGCCCGCGCGCCCAGCCCGAACATCAGCATCGTCGCCGGCGGCCCCGCGTGACTTCCTGCGGGCCACCCCCGCTCCATCCTGCGGGCCATCTGCGCTCCACCTGACCGCGCGACCGCTCCAGCGGGCATGGTCACCGCGCCAATCGACGAGGTGACCGCGCCAGCGAGCGCTCTCTCTGCGCCTCCTGACCGAGACCATCGAAGCACCCGGCGTGCGGTTGATGGCGCTCGCGTTCCGAGGCGAGCGCGCCGTCCGTAACCGCCCGTCCCACCTTCGTTTTCTCGACCTCCGGCCGAGCTGGCACCCCTTCTGCTCATAGGCCCCCTCGAGCCGCCGGCGTGGTGCTGGCAGCAGGTCGAACGAGGAAACGACGTGAAGCAGCGCCTGCAGCTCGAGGTCATCCGCCAACCGCATCGCGATGCGGAGCGCGAGGCCGCCGAGGCCCTCGACCCTGGCCGACGAGGGGCTCGACGTGCCGCGCCTTGATCGGATCGTCCTTGCCTTTCCGGGTCGGACCAAGAGTCGCACCGCACAACGCATCGGCCGCCTCATGCGGCCTCACCCAGACAAGAAGGGCGCCGTGCTCTTCGACATCGTCGACGCGGCCGTGCCGGCCCTGCTGCGGCAGTACCGCGAACGGCGCCGCATCTACGAGCGCCTGGCCGCCTGATGGAGGGAATGATGGAAATGAAACCACGACTCACCCCGGCGCTGGAACTCGGCCTGATGAAGGCCACGGCGTCGCTCCAGAACCCCGAGGTCACGCTGTCCCCATGGGACGGCGACATGCCGACCCTCTGCATCGAAGAAGGGGGCGGCGTCGTCGAGCTGGAGTTTCCCGACGTGGAATCGCTCCGGCGTTTCCAGGAGCGCATCGCCGCTCTCCGCATTGCCGAAGACGGGGACGAGCAGTGAGCCGGGCCGACCTCACAGCCGAGATCGAGGCGCGCGAGCAGCACCGCCTCGTGGAACGGGCCATCGGCGAGCTTCCCAGCGCGGATCGTCGAGTGGTGTCCCTGCGCTTTGGCCTCGAGGGGATCTCCTTCTCGCTCGGTGATGTCGGCTGGCTACTGCGGGTGAGCGCGGAGCGGGTGCGCCAGATCGAGGCGCGGGCCCTGCGCCGTCTGAGGAGAGCTGCATGCACGAACCGGATCGCTGCCCGCGCCGCGGTCGAGGAGGGCTGACCGCATGGTCTTCCGTGACTTCATCGAGGAGGTACGTGGCGCGACGGACATCGTCTCGGTGATCGGTGCCGACCTGGAGCTGCGGCCCGCGGAGCGCACGCTCAAGGGGCTCTCGCCGTTCCACCCGGAAAAGACCCCGTCCTTCGTGGTCTGGCCGCACAACCAGTCCTGGTACGACTTCTCGAACGGCGGCGGGCTCGGCGGCGATGTGTTCGCCTACGTCCAGCAGCGCGACCAGGTCGGCTTCAAGGAGGCGCTGCTCACTCTGGCCGAGCGCAACGGCATCCGCAGGCCCGACCAGGACGACGAGGCGTTCCGCCGCGAGCTCGAGCTGCTGGTCGAACGCCGGGATGTCGAGCGCCTCCTCACCCAAGCCGCGAGCTACTACCACAGCGTCCTGCCGACGAAGATCCGCGAGGAGTGGTACCGGCAGCACTACGGCTTCACCGACGAGACCATCGACGAGCTGCAGCTCGGCTGGGCCTGCGGCCATCTCTTCGAGCACTTCACGGACGAGCTGAAGGTCGAGCCCAACCTGGCGCTCAAGACCGGGCTGTTTGTCCTGGTGAATGGCGGACGCGTGGAGGACTTCTTCCGCGACCGGGTGGTCTTCCCCTACTGGAAGGGCGGCCAGGTCGTCTACTTCATCGCCCGCTCGACGCAGTTCACCGGCGATGAGGGGTGGGAGCGCTCGAAATACAAGAAGCTGCTCACCCACTCGGAGCGCCACGGCTACGTCTCCGAGACCGTCCGCAACGAGACCTTCTACAACGAGGACTCGGCCCGCGGCGCCGAGGAGGTGCTGATCACCGAGGGTGTCACCGACTGCATCAGCGCCGCGCAGGCAGGCATCGCCTGCATCTCGCCGGTCACGACGCGCTTTCGCAAGCAGGACGTCCCGAAGCTGCTGCGCCTCACCCGCTGGGCCAAGCGCGTGGTCATCTGCAACGACACCGAGACGAGCGGGGCCGGCGCGGTTGGGGCCGAGGTGACCGCATCGGCGCTCCACGCCGAAGGGCGGGACGTGCGCATCGCCGAGCTGCCTCGGCCGGAGGGCGTGGACAAGGTCGACGTCAACGAGTTCCTCAAGGCCAACCCGCCCGAGGCGTTTCGAGAGATGCTCGCAGGGGCGCGGCGCTACCTCGAGCACCTGATCGAGTCCATCCCCGCGGACACGCTCAAGATCGATCTGGCCGCGCAGCTCAAGCCCGTCATGGAGCTCATTGCCCGACGGCCCGCCATCGAGCAGGACGGCTACCTCGACATCATCACCAAGCGCTTCAAGGTCGGCCGCCGGTCGGTGGGCGCCATGCTGCGCGAGGCCCGGCCCGAGCCCGCCGCCAAGGGGGCGCGTGAGGACGGCGACGCTGGCCATGGAGGCGAGGTGCTCAAGGGCGAGGTCTTCGAGGAGCAGGATCACGACTAAGTGCAGGGCCGTGACGGCGAGGTGCTCATCATCTCGTCGTTTCACATCGAGCCCAGGGAGCGCATCCGCCTCGGAGACGGCCAGCTCATCGTCGGCGACGTGACGACCGACCGCGGGCGCGTGTTCGAGCGCGTCCGCTTCCCGCCGTCGGCCTGGCACTCCAAACGCAACTTCATCCAGAGCTTTCCGAACGCCGATATGCGGTGGACCGGCTCGGACGACAACGTCCAGGGCGTGCTGCGCATCCTCTCGGGCCGGCAGGTGCCGGTGCGCACCGGGCTCGAGGTGGTCGGCTACGTCGAGACCGCGAGTGGGCCCCGCTGGGTGACACCAGCGCAGGTGCTCGGGCCGGACGGGCCGGTGACCGGCAGCGACCTCGTGCTGGTGGAGCACGACACGGGCTTCGGCGAGGTCCTCTACTACCCCATCGCGGACGAGGCGGTCAGCCGCGACGTCGCGGCCCGCGCGCTGCCCGATCTCCTGCTGCTCAACGATCCATCGGTCGTGCTGCCCGTGCTCGGCTGGTTCTTCGCGGCGCCGTTCAAGCCCCGGATCATGCAGCTCATCAACCGCTTCCCGATCCTGTGGATCTGGGGCACCCGCGGCAGCGGCAAGACCTCGCTCATCGAGGGGGTCTTCTGGCGGCTCTTAGGCGTGCGCGCGGCCGAGCAGCTCGACTCCTTCAGCGTCACCCAGACCAAGTTCGCCCTGATCAAGCTCCTGTCCGCGACGAACAGCGCACCCGTCTTCCTCGACGAGTACCGCCCGAACGACATGTCACAGCACGAGCTGAACACCATCCATCGGCTGCTGCGGTCGATCTACGGCGGCGAGGTCGAGCGGCGCGGGGTGGCCGACCTGAGCGTGGTGTCGTACCGCCTGTCGGCGCCGGTGTGCATCGGCGGCGAGGGACGGGCCGACGACGCCGCGCTCGTGGATCGACTCGTCTCGGTGACGCCGAACCCGAACACGCTGAAAGAGAAGCCCGAGTACGAGGAGGCCTTCCGCCGCATCGAGCGACTCGACCTGACGCTCCTCGCTGTCCCGTACATCCGATTCGCCCTGGCACGCGACACCAAGGCCGACCTCCAGGCCGCGACCCGCATCACCGACCAGGTGCTGGGCATCATCCCGGGCGGCACCAACGTCTCGCTGCGCTGCCGCGACAACCTGCGCCTCGTGGTCCTCGGGCTGACCATGTTCGAGGCCTTCGCCCAGGCGATGGGCGTCGCCGGCCTACCCGAGCTCGATGTCGAGGCGGCGCTGTCCGCGTCGATCGCGGACCTCATGGACGGCGAGCAGGGCGCCAAGAACCCGCTCGATCTGTTCGTCGAGACCTGCTCGGTGCTCGCCTACAACGGCGTGCTCGTCGAAAACCGGCACTGGGGGATGGTGGGCGGGCTCACCTGCCTGCACCTCCGCTCGTGCTGGGAGGTCTACCTGGAGCACCGGCGCCGGGTCGGGCAGCCCGCGGACGCCAGCGCCCTGCGGCCGCTGCGGCGGATGATGCGCGAGAACCACCAGCGCGGCGGCTACGTGAAGGACCTCGGCAAGGTCGCCACCATGGGCGAGCGCCGGGTGCGGACCATCGCCATCGACCTCGAGCAGGCCGGCGAGTTCCTCGACGTCGACGAGTTCCCGGTCGGCACCGATCGGTCCTGGGGCGGTGCGCGCGAGGCCATGCAGGCCTGGCACGACCGCGATTGAGGAGGAGCAAGGTCACATGATCACGTTCAAGAGCACGGCTCCGCACACGCAAGATCACGCATCGATTTCGAGCGATGTCGCGGGCTTCGGCTTCAAGATCACAAGATCACACTCCTGTATCAGGAGATACGCATGCGCGTGGAGCATTTCATTTCGGGACGGTGCGGGAAGCGGGGAAAGATATTCTCCGGGGAGCCTCACGTGTAGCTCTCCTCGCGAAAGCGCGTTCTCCTGTAATCGTTCCTCGCAACTATTTGGCCCGGCAGGAGAATCGCCCGACACGCATTGTCGTGATCTTGGACGGAATCGGCTCGAAACGGGGGGCAAGATCACACGAGCGGCGGTCGGAGGTGCGGCATGAGCCTCGCCGACCGCTACCAGACCCGACCGGCGAAGAGCACCGACTTCGCCTGCGAGCACTTTGACGCGCTGCCGGACGGCAAGCGCTGCCGGCACTTCCTGCAGGGCGGCGCCTGCGCCCGGTCGGACGAGTTCATGTGCGTCGAGTGGCTCAAGGCGAACGGCCACGCCGCTCCCTCTCCCGCTCCAGCACCGGCTGAGCCAGCGAAGCAGCCCGAGCCCAAGCCGCCCGCTCCCAAGGCGGCCACCGACCTCTTCGGCAACCCGCTGCCCGATCCACCTCGGCTTGTACCGGCGAAGCAACCGCCACCGCGGGCACCAGCGCTCCGCGTCGTTCGAGATCCTGCACCTGCCGAGGAGCGCGAGCCCCTGCGCGGCTACACCACCGAGGACATCGAGTGTTTTAAGAAGCTCGGTGTCGAGGTGTGCCTGCACTCCGAGGCGTACGGCGAGATCTGGCTCGTCCCCCAGTACACCGGGAGCGACCGCAAGGAGCTGACGCCCGAGCACGCCGCCACCATCAGCCGCGTGCTCGAGGCGTTCCCCGGCTCCCGGGTCGTGTCCTTCGAGAAATCCACCAAGCAGGAGAAGGAGGCCGACGCATGAACGCGCCGCAGTTCGTCAACAAGCACCTGAGCTACTCGAGGCTGAGCAGGTTCGAGCAGTGCCCGCTGAGCTTCAAGCTGCACTACGTCGACAAGCGCGAGGCCGAGCCCGGCGTCTCGCTCCGCTTCGGCAAGCTCGTGTACGCCGTGCTCGAGCGGTTGCTGCGCGAGGCGGTCGACGACGAACGGTCAGGTCCGCTGTCCGAGGCCCGAGCGCTCGAGCTGCTGCGCAAGGCCTGGGCCGCCGAGGGGCTCACCGGGATCGAACTCTTCCAGCAGGACATCGACATCCTCAAGACCTTCGTCCGGGACCTGGGCGCGCTCGACCACCAGGACGTGCTCGCCATCGAGCGCGAGTTCCACCTGCCGGTGGGGCCCTTCACGGTGCTCGGCTTCATCGACCGCGTGGACCGCGTCGACGACGAAACCGTCGAGGTCATCGACTACAAGACCAACCACCAGCTCTTCACCCGCAACGAGGTGGACACGAGCCTGCAGATGTCGCTCTACCACCTCGCGGCCCAGCGCCTCTGGCCCTGGGCGAAGAAGGTCCGCCTCACGTTCCTCATGCTGCGCCACGGGCTGCGCATGACCACCGAGCGCAGTCCCGAGCAGCTCGAGGCCGCGCTCGCCTACATCGAGGCTCTCGGCCGGCGCACCGAGGCTGCGACCGAGTTCCCGCCGCGCCTCAACCCCAACTGCAGCTACTGCGATCACCGCGGCCACTGCCCGGCCTACGCCGAGGCGCTCAGCGGCAAGCGCGACGTGGTCTGCGAGGATCTCGCCGACCTCGAAGCCGTGGCGCGCGAGCGAGAGGAGGTCGCGCGTCTCGCCAAGATCCTCTGCGCCCGCAAGGGCGAGCTGGAAACCGTGCTCAAGGCCCACCTGCAGGAGAACGACGAGCTGGTCCTCGCCGGCGTGAAGTACCGCATGTTCAACACCACCCGCGTCGAGCACCCGCTGGAGTCGACCCTCGATCTCGTCAGTAGCGCCACCGGGCTGTCGTGGACCGACCTCGCGAAGCGGATCGCGGTCGTCGACAACAAGGCGCTCGAGGCGCTGCTCAAGGAGCTGGGCAAGTCCCTCGACAAGCCGCGGGTCACGCTGCTCAAGGCCGAGCTGGAGGCGAAGGCGAAGAAGAGCCACAGCCCACGCTTCTGGGCCAAGGAGGTGTCGCTGTGAGCGCCGTGATCGACGCCATCCTCGAGGGACTGAAGGGCGACGAGCGCGCCATCGCCGAGGCCGCGCTCTCGCGGCTCGACCAGGGGCGACCGATCTACGGGCCCTGGATGGTCGACGACGGCCGCGACTACCCGCGCGAGGCCATGGCCGAGGTCATCGACGCGCTCCATTACTGTGCGGCCGAGCTCGCGCGCCTGCGACGCAACCGCCCGAACACCGAGGGCCGCCTGCGCCGGGTCTACGTCTGCCACCCCTTCGGCGGCGACCCGGAGGGCAACGCCCGGGCGGTGCGCGTGATCTGCCGCGCCCTCGTCGAGAGCGGCTGCCTGCCCATCGCGCCGCACCTCTACCTCCCGGCGTTCGTCGACGAGGCCACCGAACGCGACCTGGCTGTCACACTTTGCCTGGAGCTGGTGGCGGTCTGCGACGAGCTGCGGGTCTACGGCAGGACCGTCACCGGCGGCATGCGCCGCGAGATCGACCGGGCTGAGGCGCTCGGCATTCCGGCCCGCTTCGTCGCCGCGGAGGGCAACTGATGGACGGCCGCGGGGCGCGGCGCAAAGGCCACGACTTCGAGCGCGAGGTCGCGCGCCGCTTCGCCGAGGTATTCGGCCCGAGCGAGGTTCGCCGCGGCCTGCAGTACCGCGACGGCGCCGACTGCGCCGATGTGATCACGCCTGCGCTCTGGATCGAGTGCAAGCGAGGCCGCAAGACCAACGCCCGCGCCGCGCTCGCCCAGGCTACCGCCGCCTCGGACGGCAAGGGCTACTTGCCCATCGCGGTCTGCAAGGACGACAACGAGCCCGCCACCGTCACCATCGCGCTCGACGACTTCCTCGACCTCGTGCGCGAGTGGTGGGAGCTGCGCCGGCGCTGACCAGGAAAGGACCATGAAGGAGGCTTCCAAGCTGCCGAAGAAGAACGGCCGGCCCCGCAAGGGCGACGGGCCGAAGGTGAACTACGAGGACCTGGACCGCCTCCTGGTGCTGGGCGAGCTCGTGGATCCCCCGGACGGCGGCGAGCCGGCCGTGTCCTTCCCCTCGTACCGCGAGATCGCCCGGCGCTACGGCATCGCCCACAGCGTGGTCGCGGACTACGCCAAGAAGCACGACTGCCTGCGCCGCCGCGAGCGCGCGCGGGAGAGGCTGCTCACCAAGACCGAGGAGAAGCTCCTCGAGCTGCGCGCGGCCGCCATCGCGTTCTCCAAGGAGGACGCCGTCGCCACCATCGACAGCTACCTGGTCCGCTTCCGCGAGGCCGTGGCCGACGGCCGCGTGCGCGTCGACAACCCGACCGACTTCAACACCATGCTGCGGCTCAAGGAGTTCATCATGGGCGGGGCCGACTCGCGGCAGGAGGTCCACGCGGCGCTCTCGCTCGAAGCGCTGCAGGCGCGGCACTGCGAGATGCTGCGGGCCATCGAGACCTCGAGCGAGGTCGAGGGGGGCGGCGTGGTCGGGGACGCGAAGGCACTGCCCTCGGGTCACCAGGTGGAGGACGACAACTCCCCGCCGATCCCCTCCGCGACCGGCCCGGGAAAAGCGAACGGCCAGGGCGAGGACGCGGAGCGCGAGCCCTCGCCGGACGGCGACGAGGAGGCCGCCCAGGCGGCCCACGTGGGCCCGAGTCGCGACGAGGACGAGCCGTGAAGCCCATGTGGCCAGGCCCGATCCGCGGCCCGCGAACCGCCGAGAAGAGCAGAAAGTGGCGGTTCGCCGCGCGGGCGGCTCGCAGGAATGCGGAGTTACGGCGCGGAGTTGGCGCGGCCCTGGCGGTGGCCAACCGCCGCTTTCCTCTGCCTGGGCCGGGGCGGTCGCGGCGCGGTCACCATGCCTACCTCTGCCCACCACGGGGGGGAGGGTCGGTTTTTCGTGGCCCACCTACACACCGCCAGGGTGCCTGGTCCCCATTCCGGGAAGGCCAGTTTCGGGAAACCGAACGGGGCTCCGACCAGGAAGCGACCGGAGAGTTCCGCGCCCCGGTGTTCGGTTTCGTCGTGCAAGTAGCTTGTCGACCTTCAGCAGGGCAACTCGCGGACCGCGCGGACGAGGTCCTCGTCCGAGGGGTGGGCGTAGATCGAGGTCGTGACGATCGACTTGTGCCGGGCGAAGCGCTGGGTGAGCCGGATGTCCTTGGTCCGCCGGTAGAGCGCCGAGCACGCGGAGTGCCTCAGCGAGTGGAACGAGAGGTGGCGCTCGAAGCCCGCGCGCTCCTGCCAGGTCGCGAAGTTCTCCCGGAGCTGGCGGCTCGACAGCCGCCGGCCCAGGCGGCTCACGAAGAGCGGCGCGTCCGGGGCCAGGCTCTCGCCCTCGCGCTTCTTCCAGGCCCGCAGTTTCTCCAGCTTGGCCCGCACGAGGTCGGGCAGCACGACCTCCTGGGTCGCGGGCTCGTCGGCGCTGCGCTTGAAGACCCGCAGGGTGACCCGACGCCTGGCCCGGCCCTCGTCGTCGAAGACGTCGCCCACGTCGAGGGCGAGCAGCTCGTGCTCGCGCAGGCCCGTGCCCAGCGCGAGGCTGATGATCACGTGGTCGCGCAAGCCGGCGCGGTGCTCGCCGGTGACCTTGAGCAGGAGCTTCTGCTCGAGGTCGGTGAGCGTGCGCGGCGGCTTGGCGATGGCGTCGGCGTACGCGGTCATGGCTTCACCTCCTGGCCGTTCGTCACGCTCCCATACAGGCGTCGAACCGCCGCAAAGGCAAGGCAAGCGGCGCTGCGTTCGAGGGAGATGTCATGGCCGGCGTCGTCGTGAAGCAGACCGAGTCTGACCTCGGCGCGTGGCTGGGCACCGAGTGGGGCTTCGTCGGCGGCCTGTGTCGCTACGACGGCGAGCCCGTGAACCTCGAGGCCTACCAGCTCGCCTTCATGCGCAACCGCTCGCGCTTCCGCTGGGTCACCAAGAGCCGCCAGGTCGGCTACTCGTTCGTCTTCGCGCTCGAGGCGCTGGCCCGCTGCCACCTGCGCGATGGCCACACGGCGGTCTTCGTCTCGTTCAACCAGGAGGACGCCAAGGAGAAGATCCTGATCGCCCGCCAGGTGTTCGAGGAGCTGCCCGCGGCCTACCAGAAGCGGCTGGTCGTGGACTCGAAGACCGAGCTCGCCTTCGAGTCGAACGCCGCGGGCCGCCGGCTCTCGCGCATCCTCTCGGTGCCGTCGAAGCCGCCGCGCGGCAAGAAGGGCGACTGCTACCTCGACGAGCTCGCGCACTACGTGAACGACCGCGAGGTCTACACCGGCTCGACCGCGCTCATCCTGCGCTCGCGCGGCCAGCTCACGGGCTGCTCCACCCCGCTCGGCCGGCGCGGCATCTTCTGGGAGATCGCCTGCGAGGAGCTGCGCAAGTACCCGCACCACACCCGGCAGGACGTGCCGTGGTGGCTCTGCTCGTTCTTCTGCACCGACGTGAAGCGCGCTGCCATCGACGCCCCGGCGATGCCGACCGAGGAGCGCGTCGCCGCGTTCGGCCGGCAGCAGGTGATCGAGCAGCTCGACTCGCTGCCGCTCGACGACTTCCAGCAGGAGTTCGAGGGCCGCTTCGTCGACGAGAGCTACAGCTTCTTCCCCTACGAGCTGATCCTGCCCTGCACCGACGCCGACCTCTCCCTGGCCGACGACTTCTCCGACCTGCCGTTCCCCGAGGGGCGGCTCGTCGCGGGCTTCGACGTGGGCCGCGCCCGCGACCGCTCGGAATTGGCGCTCTTCGAGGACGTCGGCGGGCGGTTCGTATGCCGGTTGCTTCGCCGCTACGACCAGGTGCCGTTCGCCGAGCAGGAGTCGGACCTGAGGCGCATGCTCGGCTCGCTGCCGATCGCGCGCCTGTCGATCGATAGGAGCGGCATCGGCATGAACCTCGCCGAGAACCTGGCCCGCGACTTCCCGCAGGTCGTCGGCGAGGCCTTCTCGAACGAGTCGAAGGAGCGCTGGGCGACGGACCTCAAGATCTTGCTCCAGCGTAAGGACATCGCGCTCCCGCGCGACCGCGACCTCGTGGCGCAGGTCCACTCGATCAAGCGGCGCGTGCTGCCCTCGGGCAAGGTCAGCTTCGACGCCGAGCGCAGCGCCCGCGGCGGACACGCCGACCGCTTCTGGGCCATCGCGCTCGCCTGCCAGAAGGAGCGTGGCTCGGCTCCGTCGCGCATCACCGAGATCGGGGTACGGGTGATCGGGTAGAAATGTGATGTTGTTTCGCGGGGTGGACTTCTTGGACGCCCCGTGTTATCAACTGCATCTGGAAGCGCTCATGCGGAGGACGGACGACATGCCGATCCACACGCAGCAGGAACTGCAGAGGATGTTCGAGGAGTTCGGTCTGGGCACTGAGGAAAGCCGTCGGCGCTTTCGGGCCCTGGCTGGCGAACAGAAATGTGGCACGGAGCCGCTGAAGAAGGGCTTCGCGTTCCGGCTTGACAACTCAAGCAGTGGGACCTGTCTCGCTGGGGGAGAGGAACATGCCGAGCTGGCATCAGATCCTCGATGAGATTCGAACTACTGGTAGTACCTACGATGTAATCCGGCGCCGCTCCCTCTCGAGGCTCCACGAGAAGACGGGGCGGAACGTCATCGTCTACTACTCGGGCTGGCTCCAGAAGACCGATGTGCCGGGGATGGAGGTCAATGACTCGGACAAGAACGGATTCATGACCGTCATCCATGGGCTCGACCGAACGAAAGGGCTGGATCTCGTCCTGCATACGCCCGGAGGTGGCACAGCGGCCACCGAGTCGCTCGTCGAATACCTCCGTCAGATGTTCGGCACAAACATCAGAGTCATCGTCCCCCAACTGGCGATGTCTGCCGGAACGATGATCGCGTGTGCGTCGCAGAGTATTCTGATGGGGAAACAGTCAAGCCTTGGCCCCATCGATCCTCAACTACCACCGGGGATTCCAGCACACGGCGTCGTCGAGGAGTTCGGTCGGGCATATCAAGAGATCAGGGCAGACCAGACCAAGATCGCCCTTTGGCAGCCAATAATCGCAAAGTACCACCCGACGCTAGTAGGCGAATGCGAGAAAGCCATTCAGTGGGCCAACGAGATGGTCAAGGAGTGGCTTGTTGGAGGAATGCTCGCGGCGGAGCCGGACAAGGATGCATTGGCTGATCGGGTAATCAAGGATCTAGGTGACCACGCACTGACGAAGTCGCACGCCCGCCATCTATCAGCGCAACGATGCAAAGAAATAGGATTGAAGATCGAGATGATGGAGGACGACAACGACCTCCAGGACGCCATCCTCTCAGTCCACCATGCTTGCATTCACACTCTCACTGGAACTCCTGCTACGAAGATCATTGAGAACCACCAGGGGGTCGCCTTCATCCAGACGGTTCAGACCATCATGGTTAGGCAGCCCTGAGTTCTCGTCACGATCAGCGCCACGAAGCCTCCAATCGATTCCTACCGACTCGGAAAGAACAGAACGGCTGATAGACAGGTCGCTCGTCCCCGCTGGCGACCCCCATGGCTTTGCCTCTCCGGAGTCAACTCCGGGAGGCGCCCCATGAAGTCCTGGTACGAGAGCAAGACGATCTGGCTGGGCCTGGCAACCATCGTGACCGCGGTCGTCTCGGTCGTGGCCGGTGGCGCCGGCTGGCAGCAGGTGTCAAGGGACACCCAGATTCCCGCAGTTAGTGGACACCCAGATTCCCGCACTATGACTCCCAGGGGTGTCCGTTGCCTGGGGGCGTCGTTGTCGTGATTGCCTCCGTGCGCCGGTCAAACCGGCGAGGTGTAGTGAATGAAAGAGTCATACGTC